>Ga0172381_10008509_pt1 | contig 10024 bp, 6 predicted proteins | sample Leawel6488metaG_FD_119754 | JGI IMG/M metagenome (GOLD analysis project Ga0172381, IMG submission 119754) | Leachate microbial communities from a municipal landfill in Southern Ontario, Canada - Leachate well 64-88 metaG | ecosystem: Engineered > Solid waste > Landfill > Unclassified | place... | reverse complement strand
CTGGCTTGAGGACCAGGACGAGGAATAAATAATCGAGAACAACCGCGAGCACCGTCCAGACGACCGCCAAGGCGGCGTAATACTTGAACGAGTCACCGTGGACCTTTTTAAACAGCACCAACAGCGTGATGACCGTGGCGATCGGCATGATGGCGAAGCCGAGCTCGGCGGGCGGGACGACCGAAAAAAGGACGACGCCGAGGATGTAGCCGATGAGCCAGAGTAAAAACCCCCAGCCGAAGGCGTCTTTGAGGAACTGATTGGTCATATGGTAAGGAGGAAATAATGACTTACTTAAGAATAATAGCAAAAGGAGAGGCGGGAGAGAAATTTGCTGAAATAAAACGCCGCGCTAGGGCGGGGGGCGATTGTTGATTACGGGATAGATGGGCGGGGGGCGAAGCAGTTGGGGTTCCATCAAATAGGTCGTCACGCCGCTCCGGCGGTTCCCAACCGGCCGGTTGATTTGTGTTGAAACGGGGCATGGTAGACCAAGAAGACCCACGGCATCCCGTCGGGCTGGGCAGGCGGCCGATCCGGAAGGCCTGGGTTTTGTGTCGTGGCGAAAAGAAAAAAGCGGCCGCATGATGCGGCCGCTTCCTAAGGACGGGCAGGCCGGAGATTCAGGCCTGACCGGTTTCGGAGCCGTGCTCCACCCACAAGCCGATCAGGGTGAGAACCGTGGCGGCCGCGCTCGCCATCCATTCGAGCGGCACCCATTCGAGACGGCTGTGCATGTTCATGCCGCCGGCCCAGATATTGGGCGTCGGGATGCCGCGGTCGATCGTCAGGGAGGATCCGTCGGTGCCGCCGCGAATCGGCTTGTGCACCACGGCGACCCTCTGGATCCGGCAGGCCTCCTCAAGGAGTTCCATGACGAGCGGGTGCTCGTCGATGATGCGGCGCATGTTGCGGTAGCTGTCCTTGAATTCGACCGTTACCCGTGCGCCCGGGAACTGACCCTCCGCCTCGCGGCAAAGGTCTTGGAGGACTGACTTCATCCTGTCGAGCTCGGCCTCGGTGAAGGCGCGCAGCAGTAAATCCACCTGGAACCTCTCGACGGTCGGCGTCGACGGACAGCTGTGCGGGTGCCGGAACGGCTCGCGTCCCTCGGTGGTCTCGGGCAGCTCGTTTTCCGGCAGGCGGCTGGTGAGCCAGGCGAAGACGCGGAAGGCGTTCGCCATCTTGCCCTTGGCGCTGCCCGGGTGGCAGTTCCGCCCGAGAATCGTGATCCGGGCCGAGGCGGCGTTGAAGCACTCGTCCTCGACTTCGCCGACCCGGCCGCCATCGAGAGTGTAGGCGTACCGGACAGGCAGCTTGCTGGCATCGAGATGGTCCATGCCGCCGCCCACCTCCTCGTCCGGGTTGAAGCAAATCCTGATCTCGCCGTGCGGCACTCCCTTGCGCGTCAGGTACTCGACGACGGCCATGATCTCGGCGATGCCGGCCTTGTCGTCGGCTCCGAGCAGGGTTTGGCCCCCCGCCGTGATGACGGTCATGCCCCGGCACTCCAGGAGCTCGGGGTTGTCGGACGCTTTCAACACCAGTTCCGGATCATCCGGGTAGCTGATATCCTGGCCGTCGTAGTTCTCGTGAACCTGCGGCCTGACGCCCTTGCCCGACTGATCCCCAGCGGTGTCCAGGTGGGCGATGAGGCCGATCGCCGGGACGCGCCCCTTGGCCGGATGATCCGGCGGCAGGTTCTCGGGCAGGGACGCATACACGTAACCAAACGGGCTCACGCGGGCGTCGCTGACGCCCAGTTTACGCAACTGACTGACCAGCAGGTCAGCGAGGACGAGTTGTCCGCCGCTGGTCGGGTAATCCGAAACCAGGGTCGCCTCGTCCGACTGCGTGTCTATCATCGCGTAAGCGATGAAATGATCGAGCATCCTCCGCTGATATTTCGACGGCAGAACGATTCGTTCCATGAGACGACTCCTTCTCGTTGATTCCGGTTGAAAAGACCGATGACCACTTCTCGTCTGGGACCTTAACACAGCTGAACCTCTCTGTCAATCGGGTTCGATTCGCGGCGACACTCTAGACTCAATGCACCACCCAGGCGGGGTTCGGCCATGAGGACATGAAGGTGGAGAACAGGCGGGGTTCGAAATTTCGCGCCCCGAGTGGCTGCTCGGGCGGTGGGGACATCGGCGCATAGCCGCCGTCACGGGCAGGGACAACGAGACGCTTGCCCAATACCTGGCGGGCGGCGCATCGAAGGCCTGGACATCTCTTTCGCGACTTGATCCACGGGCCGCCTGTCGGTCCAGGTTTCTCTGTTGCGCCGGCTTCAACGAATACTGACGGGTCAAAGCCGGCCGATTCGGGACATGTCACTGCCTGCTCTATCAGGTCCTATTTACCGGGCTCGGAACGGCGGACGTCTCTTTTCTTGAGCCACCCGATGATGAACATGGTTCCTATGAGAAGCGCCGGGGCGGCCAGCGGCAGGGAGCCCAGCAATCCGGCCCACCCAAACTGACCCGCCAGCATCGTCATCGCCGCCCTGGCGAAAAACAGCGCACCGATTAGGGTAAAAGAGACCCCTCCCACGAGCTCGCGCTTCCAGGAAACGGCCAGGACGACCGCGAGGACGAATACCGGGATGTTGTGCATGATGAGGCCGACGGCGATTTGCCAAGGACTCAATCCGGGAGCGATGACGTCCAACGAAAACAACGCCAGGAAGCAAAGGAACAATATCGCGAGGACTCTCGGGATCCAATATAAGGATTTGGGCATGTTGTTTTGAATATGTCCCTGTTATGCCCCGACAACGGCGGACCGCCCGTTTCGGGGAGGAACCAGCCTGTGCTGTCCCCATTTCACAAATTCGATGACCATGATTCCGGCCCCGATGATGAGGAACTGCAGCGCCCAATGCGAGGCACCGAGCATTGACAGGCCCAGCAGATGACGCGTTGCGGGGATGTAAGTCACGGTTATCTGGAGGACCAGGTTGGCGACGACCGCAACGAGCAACCATGGATTCTTCCAGAAATTCTCATAGCGCCAGAACGGCTTGCGGAAACTGCGGCTCGGGAAGATGAAGAGTATCGATTCAAGCGTGACTACCGTGAAGGCCATGGTTCGTCCGAGTTCCAGATCGCCATTATGCAGGCCGAAGTACCAGAACATGAACATGGCTGATCCGGCGTTCAAGACAGAGACCACGAAAATCAGGAACAGCCTCGGAGCGTCCAGAATCTGCTCGCCGGTGCGCTTCGGCCCTTCGATCAGCACTTCCTTTTCCTTTGGTTCCAGTCCGAGCGTGATGTCCTGCGGGCCGTCGCAGATTAGGTGGATCCAGAGGATCTGGACGATGGAGAGCGGCAGCGGCCAGCCGAGCAAAATCGAGACGATGATCATCGAGACCACGGCGAACGAGTTGGCCAGCATGTAGAAGATGGCCTTGCGGATGTTCTCGAAGACCACTCTCCCCTCCTCCACCGCCGCGACGATGGTCTTGAAGTTGCTGTCGAGCAGGATGGCGTCGGCGGTCTCCTTGGCGACCTCCGTGGCCGTGCCGACGACGATGCCGATGTTGGCGCGCTTGAGGGCGGGAGCGTCGTTCACGCCGTCGCCGGTCATGGTGACAATCTCGCCGAGCGACTGCAGGGCGGTGACGATCCGCGATTTCTGCTGTGGCGTCACGCGGGCGAAGAGCGAGACCGACATGACGCGGCGCTTGAGGGCGCCGTCGTCGAGGGCGTCGATCGCCCGCCCGTCAAGGACGCCGTCGGGGCCGACCTCCAGGCCGAGATAGTCCATGATCTTCAGGGCGGTATGGCTGTAGTCGCCGGTGACGACCTTGATCTTGATGCCGGCCTCGCGCGCGGTCGCGAGCGCTTCGCGCACCTCCGGACGCGGCGGATCCCAGAGCCCGACGATGCCGGCAAAATGAAGGATGGGCATCGAGCCGACGCCGACGGAAATCGGCGCGTTGCCGCGGAGCGGTCGGTAAGCCAAGGCCAGCACGCGCAACCCCTCCTTGGCCCACTCCTCGACTTGGGCGAGGACGGCATCCTTCTCCGCGCGGCGCAGGTCGGTCATCTCCACGACCACCTCGGGCGCCCCCTTCACGTAGATTGCGCAACCGTTGCCGGGCGTCAGGCAGTTCACCGTGGCCATGAACTTGTGGTCGCTGGCGAACGGGATCTCCTGCAGCCGGGCGCGGTCTTCCGAGAAGCGCGCCGGTGCAAAGTCCTTCTGGTTGACCAGGTACTCCCAGAGGGCGATTTCCGTGGAGTTGGCACTGTTGTTGCACAGGCACATCGTCGCGAGGCCACGGGCGCGGTCAGGCAGGTCGAGCTTGGTGATGCGCATCTTCCCCTCGGTCAGCGTCCCAGTCTTGTCGGTGCAGATGGTGGTGACCGACCCCAACGTCTCGACGGCCAGCAACTTCCGGATCAGGGCGTTGCGCTTGAGGATCTTCCTCATGGCGATGACCAGGATGAGCGTAACGGCCATGAGCAGGGCTTCCGGCATCATGGCGATGAGCAGGACGCTGGTCATGCGCACGAGCGTCCAAAACTCGATGCCGCGCAGGTAGCCTACGATGAACAAGGCCGCGCTCAAGGACACGGCGACGATTATCAGCTGGCGGATGTACTTCTTGAGCCTGACCTGCAAGGTGGTGGGCGGCTGTTCGGTCTCCTTGATGGAGCTGGCGATCTCGCCGAGCTTCGTCTTGAGGCCGATCCGGGTGACCTCGACGGTCGCCGTGCCCCAGGAAATCACCGTGCCCATGATGACCTCATCGTCAGCGCGCCTCTCGACCGGTTCGCTCTCGCCGGTCATGATGGCCTCATTGGCGAAGAACGAGGCAGCCTCCAGGACCTTACCGTCGGCCGGGACGCGGTCGCCCATCAGCAGGACAACGATGTCACCAGGGACGAGGCGGGCGGCCTGAATCTCGCGGCGCTCGCCATCTCGGATTACCCTGGCGGTCGGAACCACGATTTTCTTCAGGGCGGCCAAGGTCTTCTGCGTGCGGTACTCCTGCGTGAAGCCGAACACCGAGTTGAGGAGGACGGTCAAAAAGATGATGGCGGCGTCGCGGTACTCGCGCAGCACGAAAGAAATCACGGCGACCGTGATCAGGATATAGACCAGCGGGTTCGCGAACTGGGACAGGAAGATGCGCAGCCCCGAAGCCGGACGCTCCTCCGGCAGCGCATTAGGCCCGAATTCCAACAGCCGTTTCCCGGCCTCCTCTTTGGTTAAACCGACGTATCTCATAAATCTTCTGCCACAAATCATCGGCTCCCTTATAAACCTTACTTTATTCTAGTTTATAGGCGGGTCATGGGCAACTGGATCGTTGAGGAAAACGGTTTTCTTTAAACTAAACTAACGCGGAGGAGTAGCTGTCTCTAGAGGTTGGGGCGTTCTTCGGTTCAGTGGGGTGAAGCGTAGCTTTTTGGTTGCGGGACCTTAACCACGGAATAATTCACGCTACCGCCACCCATGGCGGCAAGACCGCTTTGTCCCCGTGCCACATTCGGACGAGGCGGGCTTACGGCTGTTCGAATCCCAACTTCGGAAGTTCTGGCTAGAATAATAGGATGAGACGGCCTTCCTGAAATCAGAGGGCCTCACACCAGCGATGTTCCCGCTGGTGGATCGTTTAACGCGCACAGCTGATTTATGCTCCCAAGGGGCGGTGAAGAGGCGTGTCCCTGTCCGAAACGGATTATGATTAACTCTTGCCGATGAGAGCGTCGATCGCGCCCGCACCTCCCCACCTACTCCTTTGAAACACTCCAGATCAATGCTAAAATTTGAACATGAACAATCACCTTGCCCTATCCGTGCTGGTCGCCGTAACCCTGTTCGTCCCATCCCTGGCCGGCGCACAGTACTATTCTGACTACGGTTGGTACAGGGCTCCAGCCATCACGCCGTCGGGGCCGCCCGACATCGTCTTCCCCGTCCAAGGCGGCGCGAGCTTCACCGACGACTTCGGCGATTCGCGGAGCGGCGGACGCGTGCACGAGGGCAATGACCTCATGGCGCCGAAGATGACGCCCGTCGTGGCGGCACGGGGCGGAAGGGTCGTCTTCGCGCCGACGACCGAACCGAGCTACGGCTACATGCTCTCGATCGCCGGCGATGACGGCTACGAGTACAATTATCTCCACATCAACAACGACACGCCGGAGACGGATGACGGCAACGGCGGGCCGCAATATGCCTACGCGCCGGGCATCGCCTCGGGCACCCAAGTCACCCAAGGCCAGCACATCGCCTGGGTCGGCGATTCCGGTAACGCCGAGGCCACCGGCTCGCATCTCCATTTTGAAATCCGCCTGCCGGACGACAGCGCCATCGACCCTTACCAATACCTGAACGCCGCCCTGAAGAGATACGCCTACGACGTGGCTGCCGCGAAAGCCGCCAGTCCGACCATCGATTCCGATAAGGGCCTAGTCGCCGCGCCGACGACGGTCCTCTTTTGCGTGCCTGGTTTACTCATCCGCACGCCCACGAATCAATCGGTCTATTACTGCGGCTCGGACGGCAAACGCTACGTTTTCCCGAACGCCAACACCTACGCCACCTGGTACAAGGACTTCTCGACGGTCCAGACGATAGCGCCGGAAGACATGGCAAAAATCCAGCTCGGAGGCAACGTCACTTACCGACCCGGCGTCAGGCTGGTGAAGATACAGACCGACCCGAAGGTCTATGCCGTGGACCGTGACGGCACGCTCCGCTGGCTGCCTTCGGAAGCGCTCGCCGTCAAGTATTACGGATCATCATGGCCGAAGAGCCTCGATGACATCCCCGATGTGTTCTTCATCAACTACAAGGTCGGCGATACGGTGACGAATTAGGGGGACAAAAATCCCGGCACGAGGCCGAGAATCAGCCGTCCAAGTCGAGGTTTGTCGGAATGCCTGATGCTAATCATCCATTAGGATTATTCTGTCGATCTTGTGGTGCCGGCTGAACGTCTTATCCTCGTAGGGACGAGGGCAGATCTCCAAGACGCCCGCGGCCTCTCACTGGTACTGGATGAATGACGGTTGCGGGGTCAGTTTGAGGACCTCGGCGGGCGTCAGCAGGCGGGATCCCGGACGCTTGACGTCGTTCTTGTAGAACAGCTTGAACCCAGTGAACTGCACCGGCTCGAGATTGACATAGGAGTTGTAAGTGCTGAACTTCGAGTCTGCCGGCCCCCAGCCGTCCATGTCCACCACGACCTGCACTTCCGGCAACGGAAAGACCTTCGCGGCGTTCGTCACCATGGACCGCGTATAGCGATGCACCACCAGCACCTTGGGCGGCAGGTCATTCTGCCGCACCAGTTCCGCGAGGTAATCAGCGGCGGCGTTCACGTCAGCGGCGTCAACCGTCCCCACCCGCGTGCCAGGCCGAGCGCCAGTTTTTATCATCACGAACTCCGGGTCGATGGCCAAATGCACCTGCGGCCGCGCGAGATACGGTTCTAGTGCCCGAATCTCCCCCATGAGGTCCGCGAGGCCCGGCTGCACCTCCAGGATGACGATACCATCGATCTTTTCGGCAATCGCCAGGGCTATGTCAATCTGGCTGTCCGGCATGCGCAGCCGATACTTGCCGTCTTTGCCCGCACTCTGCTGGGCGGTCACGGCAATGTAGTCGATGGCCGGCTGGACCGGCGTCGTCGGATCAGCGGCCTCCCAGGCCCGCACCTCCTTCGCGAGCATCTCCAACATCACCCCTTCAGGATACTCGCCGAGCACGCCCATGCCTTTGGCGTAGAAATTGCCGTAATACGCCACGACGCGCTTGAACGGCAAGATCGCGCCGTAATTAGGATAGGCCGCCTTGACCGGCCAAAGCCGGGACGTCTCGGATTCGGCGTCGGTGACGGGAGTAATGGCGACAACAGGATCTTCGGCGAAGATAACCGGAGCATCCGGCAAGTGGGCCAACTGCCGCAACTTGCGGTCGTACGCCTCCCTGTCGAGGGCGGGCGGCGGCGGTTCGTCCGGTTGGTCGCCCGCCTCTTGTCGGACAGAGTCGGCGTTGGCGCTGTTGCGGACCGCAGGCAGAAGACTGACGGCGAGGACAACCAACAAGCACACGGCGGCCGTCATGGCGGCCACCTTAATGGTTCGCGGATGACGGATAGGCTGACGCCTGCAAAAAACGGCCAAGTCCTTGGTCCAGGACGTCAAGAGACGGACTTTTGCCCGTAGTTCATGTTCTCTGTTTTCCTGGCGGGGGTCGTTATTCATGCGTCCATTATTACCTCCAACCCCGACAGTGTAAAGCTTGATCAGTCCAGGTTTCGACCCCTCGACAGGCTCCGGCTGCCCCCATCCGAAGACCGCACCCAATCCTCACTCCCCCAACAACGCCCGCAGGTCAATCCATTGGTCAAGGTCGTCCTTCTTGGAAACATAACCCCTAAGGTCAACCGCCGTCCCCTCGTGAATGGCGAGGTGAAGGTGCTTGCGCTCACCGTCCGTCTCGGCGTTGTAGCCCTGACCGAGCGTCCCCAGCCGCTGTCCTTGATTCAGCTCTTGATCGATTACGGCGTCGATGCTCGCGAGGCGCAGGTGACCATAGAGGACGGTGACGTCCTTGCCGCCGAGTTGACAGGCCTGCACAGCCACGCCGCCGTAACCGCTGACCAGCCTCTTGAGGATTAGTCGCCCTTCGCAGACGGCGTAAACCGGCACCTCGACATCCTGCTCATCCGCAGTGACCTCAAAATCAGATCCGGTGTGATAGCCGCGGAAACGCTCCGGGCTGACCGGCGAATCCTCCGGCCCGACAAGGATCCCGAACGGTTTCTTCGTAACCCGTCCGTCCGCCCCAGCCATCGGCGGGAAAATCATGCTTTTATCCGGCGTCGGAGCCGAAAAAATTACCGGCAACCTCAATTCGTCGGCGTTCTGGGGCAAACCGGACGGATTGTCCTTCTCCAGCACGAGCGTACCGGACGCGGTCGTCGGATTTTCGAAAGTCAGGGTGGCTTGGAACGGAACGAAATCCTCGGTCATCCAATCAGCCTGGGCCTGGGCTGAAGTGGACGCAAGCAATTGACCGTTGGCATCAAAAAGTCTCACCGGAAAAGAGGCCTCGAAAAACCAAGTGCCGCGCGCCTCGCCGACGACCGACAGCGGGCTGGCGACAGCCTCGTTGGCTTGCGGACTGGTGAGGCGGATCATGCCCGTCCGCGAAGCCGCCGACGTGACCACGACCGCCACAACCGCGTCGTCGGTCACGCCGCTTAAGGTGACGGCATAATCACCGGCCGCGCCGGTCAATCCACGCGCTGTTCCGAGCGTCAGTTCCTTGTCGCTGGCCAAGCTCCCGCCCCGCAAGCGAAGAACCGGCGCCAACTCCCCCTGCCAAATGCATTGGACCCCCGCCGGACAGCGCGAATCATTGACCCGCTCGAGCGACACCACCAGGCCATCGCTGTAGGCGGCCGACGCGCCGACCGTGAGGGTAACTTCCGAGTCGAAAGCCACGACCGGCACTGCGGGTTTGTCCGCGACGGGCGGGCCGTCCGGTGAATTGGCCGGTTCTTGCCCGTTTTGGAACGACAGACGACCGCAACCAGCTCCGACGAGACAAAGGAGCGCGATGGCGGCAACGACGAAATATCTTGGGCACATATGTTCACATGATACCAATCCGCGTCCGCTGCATAAAGGGCAAGCCGAAACCTGCAGGCGACGAATTTTTTGCGATCGTCGAGAAATAGCCATGCCCAACCCTGCCGCGAACCGGAGCCATGTGCATGTGAGCGTTTCGCGACCGACGTGCGCCGTCGGCCTGAACCCCTTAAATCAACGCCATGAGGACGTCACGCTGCACCACATGCACAGATAGACGCTGATGGGCGTCCCTGACTGTTATTTGCGCCAATCAGCGGCATCCTGGCGCGCTTCGCTCGGTCGGATGCATCTCCTTGCCCGAGGTTTCGCAACGCGACAAATCGCCCCGCTCAACCGGCGGTTCCCAACCGGCCAGCTGATTGATGTTGAAGCGGGGCATGGTGGTTCTTCTACTT
>Ga0172381_10008508_pt1 | contig 10026 bp, 12 predicted proteins | sample Leawel6488metaG_FD_119754 | JGI IMG/M metagenome (GOLD analysis project Ga0172381, IMG submission 119754) | Leachate microbial communities from a municipal landfill in Southern Ontario, Canada - Leachate well 64-88 metaG | ecosystem: Engineered > Solid waste > Landfill > Unclassified | place... | reverse complement strand
CGAATTACGTGACTCTGTTTTCGGTCAGTATAAATGGGCGGCAACAAAGCTAGAGGTGGATCACCTCTGGCGGTTCATGGTATCGCCCATGCAAGCTATATATACGCCGACGGGCCAGCAGATTTTATTCAAGGGCGCTGATAATCCTCTAAAGTTAAAATCAATTAATATCGGACATGGCTATATAAAGTTTTTCCACGCTGAGGAAATTGACCAGTTCGGCGGTTTCGAGGAAATACGCAATATAATGCAATCGCTTTTCCGTGGAGAGAATAAGCGCCGGACAGCTATTTTTAGTTACAATCCGCCGAAATCTGGCCGATCATGGGTAAACCAAGAAACGAAAAAAGCGAAACCGGGGCGAGTTGTTCATCATTCAACGTATTTGGACGTCCCGCCTGATTGGCTTGGCGAGCGGTTTATAGCCGATGCCGAATACCTTAAAAAAACAAATGACAATGCGTATCGTCATGAATATCTAGGCGAAGAAGTAGGAACCGGTCTTGAGGTTTTTAACAATGTCAGAATCGAACCGATAACCGATGAACAGGTGAAAGAGTTCCAAAATATTCGCCAGGGTATAGACTGGGGCTATGCGGTTGACCCCGTATGTTTCGAGCGATTTGACTATGAGCGGAAGAAGCGGACAATATACCTTTTTCGGGAGATACACGGAATCGGGAAGTCTAACCGCAATCTATACGACTTGCTAACTGAAACAGAGCGCCAGACGATGAGCATTGCCGACTCAAGCGAGCCGAAGAGCATCGATGAGGTTCGGGCATACGGAGCCAGGATTAAAAAGGCAAGGAAGCCTCCTGGAAGCGTGGAGAGCGGGACAAAATGGCTCCAGGATTTAGAGGCTATTGTGATTGACCCGGACAGGTGCCCGCTTGCGGCCCGTGAGTTTGTAAACTACGCCTACGAAATGCGCCGCGATGGTGAAGTGATAAGCCGCTACCCGGACAAAGACAACCACGCGATAGACTGCTGCCGATACGCGCTGAATGACGATATAACCGACGTAGAGAAAGAGCCTTCCGGCCTGACCGCCGCGTCCTTCGGGTTCTAGGCTATACCCCGCTTATTAATTTGTTGTATCCTAATCTATACACAGTCCGGCGGGGGTGCCTATGCAGTTAATCGAAGGGCGTTTAATTGACGACCAGCTAACCTATATCGAGACGCAGATCGCGGCGAGCGCCACGAAGGTGAACTATTACAAGTCATACTACACGGGCGATAATTACGACATAATTTCACCCGTGGCAAAGCTGACTCCGCCTGACAATCGCGTCCCGAACGCGTTCGCCGGGAAACTTATCGACACGATGAAAGGGTATGCGCGGGCGAGCGGGAAGACTACCTACCTGACCGACGGCGATTATATTAAAACGCTGAAAGACATCTTCGATCAAAATGACGAAGAGCTGAAACATGGAGAGGTGTACACCGACGCGCTGACCACGGGTTACGGGTACATGATCTTGCGCGTCGATGAGGACGCGAAGAAGATCAAGATGTACGTTGCCGCGCCCGGAACGTGCTACGCCGTGTATGACGACACGCTTGAAAAAAAGATGCTGGCCTTCGTGCATTACGTAACGATTCCGCAATACGATAATGTTACGAAATACGTTAGGACGATTTACTACGCCGACAGGTGGGAAGAGTATACAAAGGTTGATAAAGACTGGACGTTGACCGATGGGAAAGAGCATCCGTTCGGGGATGTCCCGTGCGTAGAGTATACGGCATGTAAGGACAAGCTGCCGATGTTCTACCGCGTCCTATCGCTTATTAAAGAATGCGACAAGATAACCTCTTCGAGTTATGCGGATGAACGTGAACGGTATGTATCCGCGATACTTTTGGCGCTTAAAAAGATAGACAACGTAATCAAGGACGCGAATGGAAACACCGCCGCCGATAGAATGCGGATCGGTCGTATCCTGGACGACATCGGAAGCGATGGAGACACGAAAGATGTCAACGCCGCAGTTGGGTTCCTTGCTAAGCCGTCGCGTGGCCCTGACGTAGCGGAGCAGGCCGATAGGTTTGAGCGGCTGATATACGATTTTTCCTGTGTCGTAAACATGAACGACTACAAAGCCGGAACGCCGACTGCCGCCATTGCCTATAAGCTGAAAGTGATGAGCATGGAGTTTAAGGCCGCCGACATTGATACCTATTTTGATATCGGCATCCAACGGCTGATTATGCTCATCGGTAACGCCGTTAAGACGCTTATGGGCATCGAACCTGAGCAAGTTACCATCAAGCATGGCCGCAACATCCCGACCGACCTTGACGCGCTGGCCGTGACAGCCGGGAACCTGAAAGGCATCCTGTCGCGTGAAACGATAGTGGAGATTTTTCCTGGAGATGTTGTTCCTGACAAAAAGGCTGAACTAAAACGGTTAGATGAAGCGCCTGAAGGTCTTCCTCCGCTTGATGAAAACGGTTCTACGGCAGGCGCGGCGGAAGCTGGTGATGTCCAGGCAACGGCGCTGAACGGAGCGCAGATTGCGAGCTTGCTTGAACTTGCAACCAACGCGTCAACAGGGGCGCTTCCGAAAGCGTCGGCGATTGCGATAGCTAAGGCGGCATTCCCGCTCATGACCGATCCTGAGATTGAAGCTATCTTTGCGTCAATCGTTGAGGGCGGGACGAAGCCTGATCCAGTCTCCGCGCAGGCGCAAGCGTTCGGGAAGCCTAGCGCACAATGAAAAAGACAGACACTACTAAAATATATACCATGAAGCGCGACGGCTGGAACGATTATTTTGAAATGCACGTTTCAAAGACAGATATTCTCATGCGAAAGCAGGCCGAGAAGATAGCGAAGCGTGACGGATGGGCTATTCCAAGCGATGGATGGCAAGATACGCGCGGCATGGTTCATCCTATGTCAACAATTAGTGGGCCGTTTGCCTATTTGTTTCTTTCCGAGGGTTCGCTGGGTGTTGGCGTGGTTGCACACGAATGCTTGCATATTGCTACATCGCATGAGCGTTTTGTATTTCGCTATGGTATGGATTATGGAGAGCAGATAGGAGAAGACGAAGAACGCTTGGCTTATTTTCTTTCATCCTGCATCAAGGGAGTCTATAAGACACTCAGAGAAAACGGGCATATAAAGGAGTAGCCTTGACCGCGCAAGACTTGTTCGACAAGATCCAGCAACTCATAGCCGATGAGCTGAAAAGCATCGCCGCCGCGACGAAGGCAAACTACATTGCGCGGCGGAAGACTATCATCGAGGCGGCGCGGACTGTCTACGATGCTTCGACTGTCACGGCGCACCTTTCTCCTGAGGTCGGGAACATGGTCTATGTGTCCAAGGCCGAGGCCATGAAATATGGCCGCATGGACAAGCTGAACGATCTTGTAAAAGAACAGGCGAAACTAGCAGGGCAGGTAGACATAAGCAACATTGAGAAGGGCGGCATCAAGCTTTACGAAACCGGGTACGATGGTTACGCCTGGGCATACAGCCAAGGCTACGGGCTTCCGATAACCGGAGGGGCGAAGGTCAAGCTTGTAGCCGCCGCGCTGTACTCCGATTTTTACGGCGCATCATTTGACAAGACGGTTAAGAAGAACCTGGCCGCCTGGCCGGATGATATCATATCGATGATAACGCGTGAGCTGAACCAGGGGAAGGGCTTTGGAAGCATCGCGGCTAAGATTGCAGAATCGACGGATAAGGAATACTGGCGCGCGCTCCGTGTTGCGAAAACGGAAGGCGGGCGCATCGCAAGCCAGGCGAGCCTTGACAGCCTGGCGCTTCTGGATGAGGTCGGCGCAGAGTACGGCAAAATATGGGTTCACAAGATCGAAGGCGGAAGTAAAAGTTACGAGCCGAGGGAGCTTCACCTTGACATGGACGGAAGGGAAGCGGACAAAGACGGAAACTTCACGCTACCCGACGGCGCGCGCGGGCCAGCGCCACGGATGATTGGGCAGGCGAAGCATGACATAAATTGCGCATGTTATGAGATTGCGATTATCAACGGGGAAAGGCCAACGGAGCGGCGCGTAAAAGGCGAAGGGCTAATCCCCTACGAAACGTATAGATCAATCGAGGCGCGTGGCGGAAACATCCCGGTCAGGGAAATACGGAACGCGCGTCGCGGAATAAAGTAGGGCCGGGAGTCGCCCCGGCCCAGATGCGGTTATTCCATAAGACCAATTAAAACACTTTTAGTGTATTCGACAGATGAGTCAACGTCAGATTGTGACACCTGCAACCGTGAATTATTAGACAAATCAATGTTAAACGTTTTCATTCCACGTGATAGCAAATCTCGAGTATTATTCGAGTGCAAGCTATCTGCTTGCCTTGCGAACGACTGGGAAATTGGAGACATGTTTGGATAATCAAGCAATACTAACGCCCTGTATTGGTTAAATATCCATTCTTTGTTATTTGTTGATAATATCATTATACACGCTGAAAGTCTTACAGGAGTAGACGAAAAAATCCTTTTTTTTGTTCCGCAAAAAGAATCTAAATCCTTAACAGTCTGAATAAACTTTCCGTTTATAATGGGGCTCATTTGATCTATTGTCGGCTTATTTGTACCAATAACGTATTGACACCCAAGTCTTAATACTTCGGCTACGGATTTAGTGCAGGCAAGTCTGTCGGAATAGGTTCTTAGCATTCCAACATCCATGACCTCATAAGCGTCAAGTGGAAGACCCATTGTTATAGTCATGCTGATAGTGGTATTCGCTTGGATGCAAGCCATAAGCCTATGATGCCCATCTACTAGTTCTCCATTTTTATTAAATCCAAGCCCTTGGCTAGTGACTCTCCATTCTCCGCGTTTCATAGTTCTTGCGAGAACGTCCACATACCAAAGGCGAGTTTTTCTATTCCCTACGCTTGTATTAAGCATTTCGCGTGCCAGGTAAGGCGTTACATTTATAACGCTAGAAAAAGGATCTTCACTTATATATTCCATAGTAGCCTCCGTCCTTCAACTCTACACCCGTTCCTAAATCTTGTCAAGAATAATTTGCACTTATAAAGAGATTACGCAGTTTAAGCTTGGCGTGCATAAATGATGTATGAAAAAGTATACACGTATAAAAAATAATACGTGTATGAAATACTAGACACTTTTCTGAAAGAGGTGTATGATTTTGGATACATAGGGGTGTTTCCGAGAGGAGAATCCCGAAGGATGACGAAATGGATGAGATTGTTACGGTTGAACCCGCTGTTGCGGGGAATACGACTCCGGCGGTTGTGCCGGTTTCTGGCGCGGCAGGCGTGGCGGGTGCTCCGGCGGTTCCTCCGGTGACGGTGGATATCCAAGCCGAGATCAAGAAGGCGCAGGAAGACGCGGACAAGAAGTGGCAGGCAAAGTTTGACAAGGTGCTTGCCGAAAAAAAGACCGTCGAAACCGGGAAGCTGACGACTGAAGAACGGCTGGCCAAGATGGAACAGGAGCGCATACAAGAGCGCGTGTCCTGGGCGCGCAAGGAAGCGCGGGCGAGGGCGACTATCTCGGAAGAGATGGAAGCGGCTATTCAGCTTTACTATGCCGAAGACCCCGAGGATATCGGGCGCGGAGCTACTGAGATTCGGAAGCTGATCGACGCGGAAACAGGCGTCTTGAAAGCCAAGATCGAAGAGCTGGAGAAGAAGATCAAGTACGGAACCAATCCGCCCGCAGGCGGTGCAAGTGCTACGGCAGAGACGACGTTCAGTAGGTCTGCCATGAGAAACGATCCCGTGCTTCGCAAGAAGTATTCGGACGCTATCCTGGCTGACAAGGGCGTATCTCTGACCGACTAATAAGGAGATACCAATGTCCAACACCAACATGGACGCCCTTTACCCCGAGTTTTGGGCCGCCGCTTTCGATGCTCTCGACGTGGGCGAGTTCAACCTTCAGGAGCATGTTTCCCGCTCCCTGGAAAATCAGATTGCCAGCTTCGGCGATACCGTCAACGTTCCCGTCGTCCCGTCCATCGCGGATGCTGGAGACTGGACTCCCGGCGGAACTATCACCCCGGATAATAACACCCAGTCCACCGTGGTGCTTTCCCTTAATAAGTCGAAGGCGAAGACATTTGCGCTTACTGACCGGGAGCTGTCCCTGTCTCCCTACAACCTCATCGGATCGTGGGGCATCGGGTACGCTAAGAGCCTCTTGCGCACTGTCAACAAAGACATTTACGCCGAGGCCCTGAAGTCGAATCAGTTCATCGACGCCACCGGAGGCATTTCCGAAGATCTCGTAGCCGACGCCGAAACTCTGCTCTCTACCAATGAGGTCGGATATCTTGGACGCGTGCTGATCGGTTCCCCTGGACTCATCGGCGCGCTGCGCAAGATCGACGTGTTCCGCGACGTGGACACCAACGCCACCTCGGACATCATCCGCGATGGGCGCATTACCCGCCAGTACGGTTTCGACATCTACGAAAACAACGCCATCGCCAAGTACACCCCCGTTGACCTGGCCGGCGCTGTAGTGCATGCGACCGAGTTCCCTATCGGGACTACGACCATCGTATGCGATGCGTTCAACGATGACACGATGCCCGTCCGCGCTGGCGACATCTTTGTGTTCGGCTCCGGCGATACGGCAAAAAAGACCGTCATTTCCACCACACAAACCGCAGGCGATACGACCGGAATAACCTTCTATCCGGCGCTCACTGTGGCCGTTCCGAATGATGCTACCATAACCGTTACTCCTACTCAGTCGGCCCTTGCCATGGTTCCGGGCGGGATCGCCTTCGCGGCCCGTGCCTACGCGACTATCGACAAGCCCGGCGCTCGGTCTTCCGTAATCAACGTGCGCGGCCTACCGATCCGCATCACCGTGTGGACGGACAGCACTACGCTCAACACCAATGTGCAGTATGACATCTTGTACGGCACCAAGCTCATCAACGACAACCGCGTCGTGCGTCTCATCGAGGACCTTTAGCCTCTTGGCCGGGCTTGAAACATAGCCCGGCTTTTTTCTACAGGAGGATAGTATGGCCATTACTTCCAGGAATATAGTCGATAGATCAGCCGAAGAAGGCCGGGTCTTTAACTTCGAGTATTCGATCGATAATGTCGATATTCTAACACCGATCCGCATCCTTTTCAGCACCGGCGCGAAAAAGGTTAAGTATCGCACTGACGTTTCGACGCTCGGGTCTACGGTCAAGATCGAACTGTACTCTGGCCCGACCGTATCCGCAAATGGGACGGAGGTCGTGTCTGTCAACTACAACCCGACCGCAGGCGCGCCGGCTCCGCTTCTTAAGGTATACCAGGGGCCTACCACATCTGCGAACGGGACGCTTGCGTATACGCGCTATTTCCTCGGCTGGTCGCAGGGCGCCACAAGCGTTGGCATATCCAAGACCGGCGCGATATGGCGGTGGCTGCCGGCTAACTCGGTATTCCTAGCTGTCCTTACGCCTGCGGCGGACAATACTCAAGTCACCTATGGCGGGGATTTTTTGGAGGAGTAAATGGCGATCACCACCCTGTACGCCGTAAAAGTGTCCGCATCGCTTTTTACCCGCGCCGAGACTGCCGACCCGACTACAGCGACAGTCGGCGTCCTCGGCGATATTCTCATTAACTCGGATTCAGGCGATGCTAACTATGGCGCTACATGGGAGCTGACTGCAATCACAGGCACCGTTCCGAGTTTGTCCTACACCTGGACACGGTTGACGGGAGACGATGCGCGGATACTGGCGAAGATTGCGCGCGCTGAATCTGACTACCTTGCGATACGCGGAATACCGTTCGAGCTGGATACTGACGAGGTGACGATAATCTACCCGGCGAGCGCCAGCGACGTGGCCGCCGAGATGGTATGTTACCTTCTCAATCTTGGCCAGTACCAGGGGCGCGGGGAGAAGGCTGAGAGCATGGGTGACCGATCGGCGACGCATGACGACAAGATCCACGGCTATCCGCGTTCAATCGTCGGGACGATTGCCCGATATCAGAGCGTGCAATGAATCAACTTGACTTGACCGCTTATAAAATGAAGTATACCCCGGCTGTACCTTCCATCCCTGGAAGCAAGGCGACGTATGCGCAAGAGCGGCCATTCAGGTGCAACCATCGCGAGATATCGGCGCAGGAGAGCGTGCGCGCAGGCCGCGCGGCGACGAATAAGGGGAAGCGGTTCTTCTATTTTCCGCGCTTCGTTTCGTTCGCGTATGGGGACAGGATCCTCCTTGGCAGTGCGTACTATGAAATCCTGTATATCCCTGACCAAGGCCATAGCGTAGCGATCAACTACGTCGACACGAAGGCGATACAATGAAAGTGCAAATTACGAAAGACAATGTAAACGCTATCAATGATTTCATAAAAGATATGCAAAACAAGCAAGTTTCTTTTGCCGCGCAGGGAGGCGAGGCTATCAAGGCCGAGATGCAGATGCGATGCGCGCACAAGAGCGGCAAGACCATCGGGTCAATCCAAACGCAAGCATACGCAACCAAGACCGGGGCTGAAAGCGAGACAGGTATCGCCGGAGACTCGAAGGTTCCGCTTTACCTCGAATACGGGACTGGCATCCACGCCGTCAATGGTGACGGGCGCAAGACGCCGTGGACGTACTACGATGAGGAGACGGATCAATTTTTCACAACGCACGGGATGGAGGCGCAACCGTTCGCGCAACCTGGATTCGACGCGGCGAAGCCTGGGATCGACAGGCTCGCTGAAACGGTGCTACGAGCATGATAGATAGACCGATTGTAAACGCGATACAAAACAAGCTCTTTGCGTGCACCGCGTTGACGGCCATCGTCGGGACTAATATCGCCTACGCTCAAGGCCCTATCGTCGGGACGTGGCCGCAAGTGCATTTTTTCAAGGTTTCAAGCATTGATGGATATAAGGTAGATTTTAATTATTATACCGCTCAGTTTTCAACCTGGGCGCTTGATAAATGGGACGCGATAACCATAAACGATATTGTATACGCAGAGTTCAACAGGTTTATTGGAAAGGTTTCCGCCTCGCCTACCGTTGGCGATGTTGATATAACCTGGTCGGAGATGATCGATTCCGGGGCGTTGCCCGAAGCGGATACGACATTGCACGGCCAGTATGTAAGGTTCAAATTCCGCTATCGCGGCGCGAACCTGGGAGGGCTCTAAATGGCCTACAATAACGTACATTTGCCGGTAGGCTACGAAGTCGCCGTGCAGACCGACCCCGCCGTGGCTGGTGTGTATACCGATCTCGGCGTTACGATGGATGATGGGGAAATGGCGATCAGTTACGACGTGCAAAAAGTAACCGGATCGAGCGGAGAGGGGCTTCTCCGCGCCTTCAAAAACATGGCCGTCGAAGTTTCCGCGACACTGGCGCAAATCGAGCTGTCCAACGTCAGCAAATTGATGTCGGGGGCTGCGCCCTATGCCGCCGTGCCTGCCTCCGCTGCCGCTCCGTCAACCGATACTTACGCCATTGCCGGATGGGCCAAGGCGAAGTTCATCCCGTTCCTGAACCAAAACGGCGCTGGGACTGTCCCGGCTTCGATCAGCGTAGAAAGCCCCGCGTCTACCACGCTCACTCTCGATACTGATTACAGCGTGATCCAAAATGAAAACGGCGTCTGGGGCGTCATCATGCTGGACACCGCCGCCGTTGTACCCGCCTCGAACGCGCTGGAAGTAAACTATACGCATACCCCCGCGGCGTCGCGCGGCCTTACCATGGGTTCCGCGTCCGTGTCGGTGACTCCGCGCTCCTTCCGTATCCGCAAGCAGTTGGCGACCGGGAAATACTTCACGGTTATCATCTATAGCGCCGTGAACACCGCCGGCCTGTCCTTGTCATTCCCTCGCTACGACAATGACAGCATCACTACGTTGCCGATTACCATTCGCGGCGAGTGTGACGTTTCGAGGGCCGACCTTGACCAACTGTTGAGCATTACCGATCAGTTCGGAATCGCCGACAATACCTAGTAATCCTGGCCGGGTGTAATGCCCGGCCAAAAGGGGAATCATGCACGAGCCGAAGATAGT
>Ga0172381_10008507_pt1 | contig 10026 bp, 10 predicted proteins | sample Leawel6488metaG_FD_119754 | JGI IMG/M metagenome (GOLD analysis project Ga0172381, IMG submission 119754) | Leachate microbial communities from a municipal landfill in Southern Ontario, Canada - Leachate well 64-88 metaG | ecosystem: Engineered > Solid waste > Landfill > Unclassified | place... | reverse complement strand
TGCGGAAAACAATATTCTCATAAAAACGGGTGAGGCATTGGAAATACTGCATAAGACCGATACGATCGTTCTGGACAAAACAGGTACTATCACAGAAGGAAAACCCAGTGTTGTCGGTATACATACAGTGATTGGTGATGAAGATAATATACTTTTAATGGCTGCTGCGCTGGAAAAAATGTCAGAGCACCCGCTTGCAGATGCAATAATAAGGGAGTGCAGCAACAGAAAGCTGGAGATCCCTGAAGCAAATAGTTTCATTGCGATACAGGGAGAGGGTATAAAGGGAACGGTAAAAAGAGGGTCATATTCCGTAGGCAATTCCAAATTGATGGAAAGGGAAAACATAAATACTCACAGTGTGGATGTGAAATACCGGGAATATGCGGATAAGGGATATACACCCGTATATGTAGCAAGAAATGGCGAGATGCTCGGTCTGATCGCGATAGCCGATGTGATCAAAATGAGCAGTATATCAGCAATAGAGGAAATAAGGCAATTAGGTATAAGGGTTATAATGCTTACAGGGGACAATGAGACTTCAGCTCACGCCGTAGCGGAAGCGGCAGGAATAGATGAGGTAATATCAGGGGTGCTCCCGATAGAAAAGGAAAAGAAGATATCAGAGCTCAAAGGTAAAGGAAGGACCATTGCCATGGTCGGAGACGGGATAAATGATGCTCCCGCCCTGGTTGCCGCAGATATCGGGATAGCAATAGGGGCAGGAACGGATATTGCTATCGAATCAGCTGATGTGATACTGATGAGAAGCAGCCTGTCAGATGTCCTGACATCCATAAAACTGAGCCGCAAGGTATTCAAAAACATCAAGGAAAACCTGTTTTGGGCTTTTCTGTATAATACTGTAAGCATTCCATTGGCAGCGGGACTGTTTTATGATGCATTAGGGTGGAAATTAAGTCCTATGATCGCTGCAGCTGCAATGAGTCTGAGCTCCATAAGTGTTGTGAGCAATGCATTGCGTTTAAGAAGATTCAAAATAAATGATACAAAGAAAGCAGGAAAAAAAACATGAAGAAAACAGTTATAATCGAAGGAATGAGCTGCTCGCACTGCAGCAAAAGAGTCGAAGACGCACTCAACAGACTGCCAAACACGAAAGCATCTGTAGATCTGAATAAAAAGGCAGCTTCAGTGGAAACCAATGAAGCTGATGCCTCTATCATAAAAGCCGTAACAACTGCGGGCTATAAGGTCACTGAGATAAAGTAGATGCTTTTTTAGGTATTGAGCCATTATTCTCCATTTCATCAACAGTTTCCAGTATAAAAAGCCATAATTCAGGGGTTGCTGTCCTTATAGGATCCATACGCTTCAAAATGTGATCCCTGTCAATATTACCCTGCTTCCATGTATGTCCATCTGTCATGCAGTTGCTTAAAAAGGGTTGCAATCTGTCCATTGCGTTTGCATATTTGGATTCTTTTGTTTTCATTGCGTCGAATTCATGCCATAGGTCCAGGACCATATTTTCCTGATCTTTCGGCAACTGCGAAAAGAGTTTTGCAGCTGCTGCATTTTCTCTTTCTTCCTTGTTTTTATTGCCTTCGACATCATATGCAAAAGTATCGCCTGCGTATATCTCCACAAGATCATGTACTAGAGCCATCTTCATTACTCTTGAAATATCTACCGGTTCTAAGGAATATTCCTCCAGAAGCATTGCCATTATTGCCAGATGCCAGGAATGCTCTGCGTCATTTTCCCTTCTCGAACCGTCACCGACCAACGTCATTCTGAGGATGTTTTTCATCTTATCGATCTCTTTGATGAATTCTATCTGCTTAAAAGCTCTGTTTATCATTGTTAGTAGTATCTGCCTCCGTTTTATCTGTAGATTTAAAAACGATATTTCTGTTCAATACATAACCGGTACAGGTATAGAACACCATTCCTATGCCGACTCCCAGCCATTCCTTCATCAGCCAGATATCAATGAGCAGATACTGTATCAGTTCAACAATACCCATCAATGAAAGGCATACCGTAAAGAATAACAGAATCTGCTTTGTGGCGTTTTCATTCTCTTTTTTAAATGTAAATTTTCTATTAAGGCAGAAACTGATGCATATGCCTACACCGTAACCTATTATCGTATATACAAGATATTCAACGCCAAGGTGCTTGAGAAGAATAAAAATACCGGTTGTGATGCATGTGTTCACTATACCGACAAGGCCATATCTCAACATCTGGAACAGCTCCCTGAATAACCGGTATTTCATGAATTTATCTATAAACTTCTTCATGCAAAAGATTATACTACAAATTCCTGTTTTGATGAGTAATTTATTATTCATGTATTCCAAGGTATTTGGTGCATGTAGAAAATGTTTTAATGGGTAAAAGGTTTAACACCAAAAGCTTTTGTGATAGAATCTAAACGTAGGTTATTTACTAAGGAGAATTTATGAAAGCAATAATCAAAGCAAGAGAAGGATTGGGAAATGTGGAGTTAGTTGACAGACCCATTCCTGAAATCAATGAAAATCAGGTACTTATCAAAATTAAAAAAGCTGGGATATGCGGAACCGATTTCCACGTATATAAGTGGGATAAATGGTCTCAGGATAGAATAAAGACCCCATTGGTAATGGGTCACGAATTCGCCGGAGAAATAGTTGAAATGGGAAAGAATGTGACCGGACTGCATATCGGACAAAGGGTTTCAGCTGAAGGACATATTACATGCGGTATATGCAAACTTTGCAGAACGGGCAGAGGGCATATTTGTGATGATGTAAAAATAATAGGTGTGGACAGAGACGGTTGTTTTGCGGAATATCTTCAGATGCCAGCATATAATGTATGGCCTTTGGATGACGATATAGCAGATAAATACGGAGCTATCATGGATCCTCTTGGAAATGCTATGCATACCGTAATGGCACAGCCGATCTCCTCAAGAGATGTGCTCATAACAGGAGGCGGATCCATAGGGCTTTTTGCTACAGCTATATGTCATAAATTCGGAGCTTCAAGGCTGGTCGTAAGCGAGCCGCAGCCCTTTAAAGCAGATATTGCAAGAAGAGCAGGAGCGGACGTTATCATAAATCCATTGGGAGAGGATCCGCTGGGACAGATCAAAGAAGCATTCAACGGCAAGCAGCCCGAAGTCGTTCTTGAAATGAGCGGGTTCCCGTCTGCATTGCAGTTAGGCCTGGAAGCGATAGAAAAAGGCGGAGACATGGCAGTTTTGGGAATACCTCCGGCCGATGTGGAGATCGATATGGGTAAATACGTGATATTCAAAGGCATCACAGTAAGAGGCATCAATGGAAGAAGGATGTTTGATACATGGTTTCAATGTCAGAATTTCTTAAAAGCCAATGCTTCCTTTATTGACCAGATCATAACACATGAAATACCCATGGAAGATATCAATGAAGGCTTCAAATTGATGGCTGCCAATAAGGCGGTTAAAGTTGTTCTTACGTTTTAAGGGATGATTGTACAGAAAGCATACGCCAAACTGAATATAGGGTTAGATATAAAAGGTTTACGTGAAGACAGATATCATGAGATCGATTCGATAATGCAATCCATCGAACTTGGCGACAGGATCACTTTTGGCGGAAAAGAAAGAGGCATAGAATTCTGGTGTGACGATGCTTCAATAAAAAACAGCGAAAACACCGCTATGATAGCGGCTCAGCTTTTCATGAAGGAAATGAAAATACAGGAAGGGGTCAAGATAGACCTGTATAAAACCATTCCGGTATCATCAGGTCTTGGAGGAGGCAGCACAGATGCCGCAGCAGTGCTTCGCGGCCTTAACTTCATGTTTAAAAAGGGCCTTACATATGCCGAATTGGAGAAGATGTCCGAAAAGATCGGATCTGATGTGCCTTTCTGTATAAAAGGCGGGACCCAGAGGGTGACTGGAAGAGGAGAAGTGCTCAAAACTTTAAAACCTTTTTCTGATGTATGGTTCGTTATATTAAAACCTAAAGAAACTGTAGATACTTCATGGGCATATAAGGAATACGATAAAGCAAAAGACGTAGTACGGCCTGACATGGATCTCATTCAGGGGCTTATGGAGAAAAGAGATCTTAGAGTTCTGGACGGGAAAATAATAAACATATTTGAAAAAGTGGTTTTACCTTACCGCAAGACGATAGAAACAGCCAAAGAAGAACTTAAGGCTACCGGAGCGGGAAGTGTCTTTATGACAGGTTCCGGCTCAGCGGTCGCTGCGATGTACTATGAAATGAAAGATGCAAGTATGGCATATACTTTGCTTTCAAAAAAATATTCTGACCTGTTCATAACAAAGACATCAGGCGGGTTGTTATGAAAATACAATGCGGAGTCGATATAATTGAGAACCGCAGGATAAAAGAAGCAGTTGAGAAAACTGAGAGATTTTTAGAGAAAAATTATACTGATAATGAAATAGAATACTGCAGATCCAAAAAGGCAGGTATGTACCAGAGCCTGGCAGCAAGATTTGCAGCTAAGGAAGCTGTTGCAAAAGCATTAGGTACCGGTTTTACACGATCCGTACAGCCTAAAAATATAGAGATCCTCACGGAGGAAAACGGAAGACCGTATGTTGTGCTTAACTATGAAATAAAAAAAGAGTTCAGGACTGTATCAGATATCAGTCTTAGCATGTCGCATTGCACCGATCATTCGGTAGCTTATGCGGTGATCACATTCACGGAGGATGATATTGGGAACTAGTTTCATACATATAGCGGATATACACATGGATCAGTCATTCACCACGCTTGCGGCAAAGGATGGTTTTCCTGCTTTGCGCAGGAAAGAGATCTTCGAAACTTTTATGAATGTGCTGAAAAGAGCAGAGAATGAGGATATAGATTTTATCATGATATCCGGAGATATGTATGAGCACGGTTATACGAATATTAAAAGAATAAACGAAATAAACGAGCAGTTTAAAAGAATTAAAGGAAATATAATAATAATAAGCGGTAACCATGACCCTGAAGCGCGTAATTCATATTACTGCCTTTTTCAATGGGCGAAAAATGTGCACATCCTTCTGCGCAACGAACCTTCCATATGTTTTACAGAACAGGGTATCTGTTTTCATGGAATAGGTTTTGATACCGGAGGCGGACAGATCCGTCTTCTTGAGAATATAAAGACAAATGAGAAAATGATCAATGTATTACTGATGCACGGTGATGTAGATCTTAATATATCGGGATATAACCCAATAGATTCTAATATTTTAAACAGTAAAGCTTTTGACTATATCGCAATGGGGCACAATCACAGGATGTATGTTAAATCTAACATATACAATCCGGGCAGTCTTTCACCGCTAGGATTCGATGAGCCGGGCGAGCACGGATATTTTATAGGTGACTTCAGATCAAAAAAAGCAGAGTATGTAAAGAACGAAGGAAGAAAATATGTCGACATATCAATGAGCCAGGAGAAACTTAGTTTATTTAATGAAATGTATCCGAACAAAAAGGATATATACAGGATAAGAGTGACCGGGGAAAAGGAAGAAAATGAAATATCCGTGGATCTGTTCAAAGAATATGATTTTGTCGAAGTGATAGATATCAGAAAAATTAAAGCTCCGAACAGAACTGATGGTTTTCAGGGGATCAAAGGTGAATATGCCGGGATCATATATGGCAAACTGAAAATCGCGGATGAAGATAAAAAAGTGATATATGAAGATGCTCTTAGGTATGGGATGATGGCTTTATCAAATGAAAGGCTGGACATAGAATGAAGATATCAGCTGCCCATATATATGGTTACGGTAAATTTGCAGATAAAGACTTTGTTTTTAAAGAAGGATTCAATATTTTTCTAGGAAAGAATGAAGCGGGAAAAAGCACACTTATGTCGTTTATAAAAGCCATGCTGTACGGGCAGAAAAAAGAAAGGGAAAGCAAGGAAGGACAGCTTCCCGAATCAAAGAAATACAAACCGTGGAATACGGATAAATACGGCGGATATCTTAAAGTCGAGACCGATACAGGCGAAGTATTAAGGATAGAAAGGGATTTCAGCGACAGGTCATTCAAAGTTTTTGATGTTAATAACGAAGATATCTCAAACCGGTTTTCAATGGATAAAGACAGCGGGATGCCCGGTCAGGATCTTCTTGGCATGGACATGGAATGTTTCGCAAATTCGTCGTTCATATGTCAGGATAAAAGCATATTATATTCCGAAGACAAAGAACATATTGCAGAAAAACTGGCAAATATAAATGAATCTGCAGAGGAATCCGTCTCAGTCAAAAACGCATGCAAGAGCATAAAAGACAAGCTGACTGAGCTGGGAAACGACCGCACATCAAAAAAGCCTTACAATATGCTTTTGGAAGACATAAGAAACGAAGAAGACATACAGACAAAGATGCAGGAAAGCAATGAAATATGCCTGGCTTATCTTTCTGAAAGAGATGATCTTGTAAGGAAGATCGGAATCCTTAAAAACGAAGAGAAAATGTCTGAAAGAAAAGAAATTCTTGATAAGAGCCTGTCAGGTAAAAGCAAATATGACGGATATTTAAAAGAAAAGGAAAATATAAATAAAAGAATATCGGATACTGATGAAAAGAAAATCGAAAAAGAAAGCAAAGCATTGAATGAGGAGCTTTCAAAGCACGATGATCTGGACAAAGAGATCGACAGTTGTAAAAATAAGTCTAAAAAATATAAGAGCATAATGATCACTATCATAATAATAAGCCTTTTGGTCATTGCTTCTACAGTATATCTCATGCTGGAGATCAACATTCTGTATGCGACACTTTTCATACTGCCTGTTGCCGCATTATTCACTTTCCTTCTGTTTAAGAAGAGAGTATCAACATTGAATGTACAGCTGCATGACATAGAAAAACTCATTATAAGACAGAAGGAAATGGATGAGCTGGTAAAGAAGGCCGAACAGGACAGATCAAACAGGATACTGATCAGAACATACGACGGATTGATGCAGGATATACTGTCAGAAGAGGATGTGCTTGACTATAAAGCGCTCAATGAGAAAATTGATCTTCTGAGATCGGAAAAGATCATGACCGTCAGAAGCAGGGAAGACTGTCTCAGCGATATACAAAACAGCAGAGAACGTCTTGCCATCGTTCAGGCTGAAATAAGCAAATATATGAATTCGAATGAAGTAATTGCAGAGCATGAGGAAAAGCTCGCAGAGCTGAAAGAGAAAATGGCGGGACTTGAGAGGAAAAAAGAAGCTCTTGCCATAGCATATGACTGCATACTGCAGGCATCGAAAAAGATGCAGGAATATGTGATACCGAAAATGAATGAGGAAATGAGCGTGTATCTTGAAAAGATCACTGCAGGAAAACATACAAACATCAAAACAGGACAGAAGATGGAATTGAATACTGAATATACAGATAAGGTACATTCTATATATGAGTTTTCAGATGGAACTATCAGACAAATGTATCTGGCGTTCAGACTTGCGGCAGGAAAGACATTCAGCCAGAAGAAGAGTTCGCCGATTTTTATGGATGAAGCTCTTGTATATTATGACAGTCAGAGAAAAAAGAGCACTCTGGATTTTTTGTATGGATTATCAGAGAATACGCAGATAATTTTTTTTGTTACAGGCATAGAAGACGAGTTTATCAAAGATAAGAACATAAGCATATATCAATTTGACTAATTAAATTATTTGAAAAAATCAGATGCGCTTAGCGAATCGATGAATGCTTTTTTACACTGGCAGTCATGACCGTTATCTACGCCTGTATCTTTGCATAACATGCAGTCATATTTTCTGGTAAGATAATCTGAAGGTATATTATTCTGCCGGAAGATCAGAGACAATTCATAATTCTTGTTCTTTATATCTTCCGAAATAGCTTTTTTATCAGGAGAGAAAGCCTGTTTGAACAGAAGATCATTGATCTGGTTATACAGTGTTTCCGCAGTGGGATGTTTTCTGAATACTTCCGTTCTTCTCGTTTCAAAAAGCATGGAATTTTTCATATTGATGCTTTGATAGTGCTCCTGGACCAGCAGCCTTATCTCATCCGGATCAACTTTTCTGAGTTTTGGATTATCCTTGATATCTTCAATACTTCTGACATTGTTTTCATGCCAAGTCGAAAGTATTTTATCCACATATGCTATGTTTGGATTTGCTATTTTAACTGTTCTTTTTAAGGCTTCTTCAATAGTTTCATATGTATAATGATATTCATTGAACCACTTATTGATGATATCTGTCTCAAATTGAGTGAATGGGCTCTTTCTGTTAAGTGCTTTATATATCTTGTTCTGTGATTCCATGGTTTTTTTCCGTGCGTCAAATAAAGCCTGAACGTCGAAAGCTGTCTTCACGTTGTTTTCAGCCCAATCTTTTGCAACTGCTTCTATGTAGTTGCGCGATAAAGAACCTTTATCTTTGCAGACCGTAAAAAGCTGCATCATGACAGCGTCTTCAAATCCATATTTTTTAAAACACTGCTCAATACAGCCGTACATATATATAGGCATAGCGCCATCGAAGAATGAATCGTTTATTCCTACGATTATAGAAGCCTTTTCACCAAAGTCCTCAATTTTAAGGGAAGTGCGTTCCTTGTACAATCTGTCTATTTCCATACCCTTTATATCACTGATGAATATTTCATTCCCGACAAGAGATATTAGCTGCTTCTTAACCAATTCATCAAGTGCAATACGCAATACCGTTTCTTCAACACCAAGTTTCTTTGTAAGTTTGAAAATATCGATATGACTGTCCGTTTTACCTATAAAACTGCAGTATATGTAAGTTTTTACTGCATCACCTGTAAGTTCCGGCAGATATTCATATATGAAAATATCCGGAATCAGAGTATCTGAATACAATATTGATTTGTTATCATAAAAATCACTCATTTTTACATCGCCTTTGTTCGCTAATTATATCTGAAAATTCAAATCAAGTAAACAGTAATAACCTGGCGGTATCTGCTTATTCGAAGTAAAATCAGAATATTGTCACAATATTCCTATAATATGTCACATTTATAATATGGTAAATATAAACAGATTAAAATACAATTGAGATACAAGATAAATTAAACAAAACATAGGACCGTATCAGACCGTACTATATCAAGCGATGGGAGAAACATATGAAGAAGATATTTTCCTTATCAATGTCGATAGTTTTATTATTAGGTATCGCTATAGGATCCGCTTCATGTACAAAGATGACTGACAGGCCGTCCCTATCTGTGAATACAGAAAATTCATCAGAGGATATATATACTGTTACTGAAGCAGAGTATGATATTGCCACATATGGCGAAGGCTCTATTATGAAACCAAAAGTTGAACAGTTTAAAAACATCAGCAGACAGAAAACACTGAATGCAAAACTCGTTACGTTCAATGAGATGATCACAATGGATATGCAAACCAATAGAAACAGGCAGCTTTATGACAGATATGAGATCCGTCAGATCAACTGTTATCTGTTTTCCTGCCAGTATTTCACTGCATTCGAAACCACTGTTTCAAACAGGGGTGTAAATATGCTCGTCGGATCAGGTATCAACGGCACTCTTTTGATGAACTTGCCGGCTCTTCTTGGAACGGATCTGGACTCTGACGGATGGAATAATTTTATGATCCTGTTCAATGAAGCCCGCGTAGCAGCAGATGCAAAAGAAATAACTAAAGAACAGATCGCATCCGATGATGCAGGTTATGTGTTTATAGGTGAGGATCTTATGGATCTTACTCTGCTTATCATGTATAAAACCCCAGGCGATACAGAGCAGCAGGAGGTATCAATGAAATTAAATGATATCATGGACTGTCTCACAGAAAAGATGCAGGTTTATTTCACTTTCACCAAAGATGCTTCAATGACATATGAGGAGTATGCTCTTATATTATCCGAATATGAGGAATGATCATATAAAAACGTTAATTCCCAAAGTAAGTTCCACAGTTAGAGACATATAGACTTTACATTGGGAAATCAATGGAATTAAGTATGATAAATTCAATAAAACAAACCCAG
>Ga0172381_10008506_pt1 | contig 10026 bp, 15 predicted proteins | sample Leawel6488metaG_FD_119754 | JGI IMG/M metagenome (GOLD analysis project Ga0172381, IMG submission 119754) | Leachate microbial communities from a municipal landfill in Southern Ontario, Canada - Leachate well 64-88 metaG | ecosystem: Engineered > Solid waste > Landfill > Unclassified | place... | reverse complement strand
TCTTTCGACCACAATGTGTTGTTCGGAGTTAGTTTACCTACTTTTTCTTTTTTGTTTTGCATTTGTTTACCTTTGTTTCTTTATAATTGAAATTATCTTTTAAAAATTTCTTCGATTTCTCATCTTTTGGTTTCCACACCATGAGCCGCATGTTTTTAGATTCTTCGTCAGCCACAAACCCGGCCACAGGACAGTCCAAAAAGCATGACCATTCTTCTTTCTCATCAAAGACAATGAACCTAGACAACTCTAGTTCAAATTCCATGCAACCTTCTTTTTCGGCCATTTTAACCAAGTCTTTGAACTTCATTCCTTAGCCTTTCATACGCCACATCCAAAAGACCTTGTAACGTTGCCACTTCTTCTTTTAGTGCCTTGTTCTTTTTCTTCAACTCTCTATTTTCATTCACTATAGCTACATTTTTATTCCACGTATCTGTTGACGCATTATTCATAGACTTTCTGGCTCTATCAATATGCTCTTCACTCCCTTCGCCGTGGTCATACCAATCTCCATATGAATCGTATTCTTCTTCTCTCATTTGCACTCCCAAACAATATTATTACCAACATATTTTTTATCTAACTTCTTAACAAACTGAAAAATTTTTAATAATACTCCATCAACTTGCGACGAACTCAAACCACCATAACGTGGAGAAGTAGGATAATTAAACAACGCAACGCCATTTTTTGTTAGTAAGCCACGTATCTTTATCGCCACATTTTCAATGCTCTGTAGATTAGGCTGAACATTTAATATGTTACTACCCATTACCAGCTTATACTTGCCAACAAGTCCGCCTACTAAATGTGTCCCTGCCACAGTGTTTTCTGGTAAATCGTAAGCCACCACATCAAACCCTTGTTCTTTTAATAACCTAGTCTGTGCCGCACGTCGTCCAGCACCGAAATCTAATATCTGGTCATTTTTAATATCTTGATGATACCCGGCCACATATTTACTAATAACCGTCATCCGGTCAGTCAGACACATACGACCAGACCGAATCGCTTTAGTCATATTATTTTTCATCTCAAAATTCTTTAGAACTTAACAGGAACGTTTGGGTCTTTAGGTTTCCACTTAATAACACAGCCAAAAAATCCCGGGGCTGGCACACAATAACCTATGCCTTCACCATCAATTACTCGGTGTGTACTGCCACCTTTTTTAAGATATAAATTGATTGGATTAACTATACGGCAAATCCGCTCTCTCACTATTCCGTCTAATACAAAACTCCAACTATACTCTCGCCATTCTGTGTGAGACAAATCTTGTTTAATAAGCTCATTTTCAACAGATTCATTTTCTTTCATATAATTTTTCCTTTCTTTATGGTTTCCAATATTTACCAAAGAATCTAACTTCAGGTGCCCCTATAAAACCGTTATAATCTATTACCTCTACTCCTGCCTCTTTAAACATCATATCAGCGATAGCATATTCATCCTTAAAAACATCATTGACCCGTTCTACCGCCTTATCAGACGCTTGTTTGTGCCTTACTAGAGTTTTAATACCAGCTTGAATAATGGCTCTTGCGCAATCAGTACAAGCCGACCAACAACAAACCATAATAAGACCATCTGTCTTTATTCCTTCTTTTGCGGCTTTAAAAATTACGTTGCGTTCGGCATGTTCTATAAACTCATATTTTATGGGTCTTTCCCATCTCTCAGGAGTATATTCAACACCATCGGGAAAACGGTTACAATCGGCTTCCCATATTCCAGTGTCACGAAGTAATAATGCACCATTTTGCGTAGAGGGGTCTGGACTCTTGGTCGCTTCTTGATATGCTTGCAATAATAATTCTTTATAATTCATTCTTTTAACCAAAAAAATATTTATTTTACTTTTTTCATCACAGATTTTGGAAGGTCGTCTAATTCTTTTGGTAAAAAATCAAGCTTTATTAATTCTTGTGTTTCCAGAAGACAACAGGCATTCCAAATAACAGCGGCTAAATGGTCTTCATCATCCATACCGGCCATAAACTTAAAAGCATGTCGCATAAGCGAATCTAAATATCGACATAACGGTATGCCCTTTCTCCAATTAGAGTCCCCATACTTACGTGCCCCGTTTTCAAAATGCTGTGCCAATCTGGTGATAGCGTAATAAGGTAATAAATCGAAACGTCCTTTACCAGCCTGTGTGTCTCTAACGGCCCCTGTGATGAATTCTTGTCTTGCACCAGAATCTTTTACTTCGTTAAAAACGGTAGGCTTATCTTCATTTGCTGACATATATCTCCTATATATTTTGTTGAAATACGTTAATTATTTGTTACTCTTATACCATAGAAACAAATAAAATGAAAAGCTAAAATGTTTAATAAAAAGAAAAAACATAAAAAAATAGAACCGAAATGTAAAAATTGTAGATTATTCGATTCTTCCTGCAATTTATGTAAAGTTGTAATTCTACATGAAGGTGAAAAAACACATCTACCTGTTGAGTCCGAAGACAACTGTTTCTTCGAAAGTAAATTCATGGCAGTCAATCCAACAGATGGAAAACATGAAGTTTTCAGACCAGAAGTACAACAAATAAAATTTTGGGTAGAAGACGTAAATGGACAAAAAACTAACCAAAACGGAACGGTTAAAATAGAATATCCCAAAGAATTATCGGGGGAACCAGATGATAATAAGACTGAATAAAGAAAAACTATTGGCGGCAATGGAAGCGGCCAAAGCCCCCGATGAAACATTAGATAAAATTCGGGCTTTAGAATGGGATAGTTGGGATGATATATGCACCTGTATCCAACAAGACTGTAATGATTATTTATATGATTGCTGTTGTGAAAAAGCCACTCCAACCCCAGCCCCACCGCCACCCGGTATGTCCTCATTAGGCTCAGCATTTGAATCAAACTGGTCCGATGATTTCCAAGGATACTGGCCACAAGAACATGGTTAATCGTTTCCCATCTTTGCGCATTACTCACTTAAATGCCCTAAGCGAATCTGAAAAATATATTTCAGAGATTAAAGACTACCCTCTTGACAGATATAGCGGAAACGGCATTGTCATTCCCGCTGGCGGCTATAGATATCTCAGCTTTGCTTGGATAAACGTTAACATGCTTCGATATCTTGGATGTCAATTGCCAATTCAAATTTGGTATTGTGGACACCTAGAACAAAATAACACCATTTTTGATATGTTTGAGCCATTAAACGTCAAATTTGTTGATGTGTTTAGTAAAATGTGGCAAGACCCCTGCAAGGTATGGGGACTAGGTGTTAAATCTTATGCTACAATCAATTGTGAATTTGAAAATGTAATCTTGATGGACTCGGATGATTTTCCCGTAATAGACCCGTCCTATTTGCTTAAAACCGAACAATTCCTTGAAACAGGCGGCATTTTCTGGCCCGACTTGAATAGAATCCCGCCATATGGAAATGAATTCGGAAACATATGGAAATTATGCGGAGTAAGGCATAAAGACGAACCAGAATTTGAAACTGGACGACTTGTGGTCAATAAAAAAAAATGTTGGAAGGCACTGCGACTCACTAATTGGTATAACGAACACTATTATTTCTATTATAACATGACCTTTGGTGACAAAGACACATGGCATATGGCATGGAGAAAATTCGACCAACCATATTCCATGCCGGGATTTCGGGCCACTTACTTAGATAACGTAATATATCAAAATGACTTCGAAGGAAAACGAATCTTTCAACACAGATATAAAGACGAATTTACTCTTGAGTTGGAAAAGAACAGACATGTCCCCAGTTTTTTAAACGAAGATTTGTGCTTTCGTTTTATGATTGAACTCCGAAAAAAACTACAAGATGCATCTTTATACAATGAATACCTAAAAGAAATGCGGAAACTCCGAAACCGACCCCGTGTAAGTTGGGATACTTTACAACAATTACGATTTACCCCGGATGAATGGCGGTAGAATATATTTTTATATTTTTAGAAAAATAACCTTGCTTGTCAAGGCGAATAACCGTGGGTAGTTCACTAAATTAGAATATGAGCTATCCACAATATCTCATTATACAAGCTGGCGGCGTCGGAGAGAGACTTGGGCAATATACTGAAAATAAACCCAAACTCCTAATCCCCGTAAATGGGAAACCACTGTTAATCCATTTCCTAGAAAGCTTCAAAAATCAGAAAATAATCATTGTCGGTGATTATAAATTCGAAGTTCTGCAACGGTATATCAATTGCTTCCTTGAAGACAAAAAAATAATTCTAATCAAAGCAAAAGGCAAAGGAACCTGTGCTGGGATTTTCGATGCTCTCAAACACATACCAAATCAAAAACCATTTATGATTACTTGGAGCGACCTACTATTCCAAAAAAAACCGGCTTTTAAATTAAAGAAGCAAATATTAGTTGGACTAAGCAACACGTTCAATTGTAGACTCTCGTGGAATAATGGAAAGATATTTCCCTCCCCATCTAACACCTGTGGCGTAGCGGGCTTTTTCGTTTTCCCCAACAAAGAACTGCTGAATGACATTCCATCTGAAGGGGCGTTTGTGGCCGATTGGCTAATTAAAAAGAATACATCATCTTTCTTTGTCAGTTCTTATGAGATTGGGACAACAGAAACACTTATCAAATTTCAAAAAAACAGAGCGACCAGCCGATTCTTTAACAACGTTCAAATAACAAAGAAAACTGTCACCAAAATACCTGTCCTAAAAACTTATAGCCATCTGATTGATAAAGAATTAAATTGGCATGAACAATTATCAACCTTTAATCACAATGGATTTAATGTACCGAAAATCATATCAAAACATCCCTTTAAAATGGATAGAATTCAAGGAAAACATCCCTTTAAAGGAAGTTGGACCTTGCCCGAAAAGAAAATAATCCTACAAAATATAGTGAACTCGTTAAAGACATTACATGGGTTAAATAAACAACCATCCTCTAACCAAGACATCAAAACCGTATATTTGGATAAAACAATAGAGAGGGTCAATAAAGTAAAACAACTCATTCCTTTTTTCAATAATGCATCGCTAAAAATTAATGGGAACCTTTATACAAATCCATTTTGGGCTTCCACCAACTACCTAGAAGATTATATCAAAGAAATAAAAATTAATCATTTTTGCCCAATTCACGGCGATTGTACGTTCAGTAACATCTTAATAGACAAGGACTTGACTCCTTGGTTCATAGACCCCAGAGGGTATTTTGCCAAAACTTCGTTTTATGGCGATGAACAATATGATTGGGCCAAACTGTATTATTCATTAGTTGGAAATTATGACTCAATCAATAACAAAGCATATACATTAAATATTACATCTCATGGAGTTTCTTACTCTATTAAAGACAACGGATGGAGCATACTTGAAAACTATTTCTTTGATATTTCAGAACAAAATAAAAACAATATACAACTTTTACATGCTTTAATATGGTTTGCTTTATGTGGATACGTCGTAGAAGACTACGATGCAATTTTAATCAGTTTTTACAATGGCGTAATTTTATGGAATCAATATGTTGAATCTCTCTGAACTTAACAAAACTTGGCTAATAGATTTAGACGGCACAATATTCAGACATAATGGATATCAAATTGGAGAAGACATATTACTGACTGGTGTCAAAGAATTCTTTGATAAAATATCCGACACGGACCATATCATTATCTTGACTAGTCGTAGCAACAAATATAAAGAAATTACGCTTACAGCTTTAAAAAAAGCTAACATCAAATTTAACACCATAATATTTAACCTTCCCCTTGGGGAACGCATATGCATCAACGACATTAAACCTACTACAAGACTGAAAACGGCTGTAGCTATTAATGTAGAAAGAGATAAGGGACTACAACACATATGAAAACCATAACAGTATGTCCAGCGGGAAGAAGACGCTATTTAGAATTATTGGTCCCTCATCTAAAATACCAACATTCTATAGGAGCCATTGATGAACACCAATGGTGGCTAAATACCAAAAACACACCGGACATTGCTTATATCGAAGAAGTGACCCTTAAAAATAATTGGATGAAAATAATACCTTCGAAAATGACTCCTTGGGGTATACAAACTATTTTCCCATTTTATGAGGATGCCATAGAAGAAGCGGTTTATATTAAAATTGACGACGATGTAGTATGGATGGATAAAGATGCTATTGCTAATCTTGTAAATTGCAAATTGAAATATCGTGAAAATTCATTTGTTTTAGCCAATACCATCAATAATCCTACTTGCAACTTTATTCATCAAAAATTCGGTTGCTTACCTTTAGAAATCGCTAATTTAAAATTGTACGAAGAAAACAAAGAGGATTGGTATGACGGAAAAGTTGCGGAAAAAATACACCTAAATTTTCTTTCTAAATATCATACCGACCAATTAAATGAGTATCTATTCAGTATATGGATGCTAGACAGTTATATGAGCATTAATTTTATTGCATGGATAGGCAGCGACATAGGAGATGCATTAAAATGGCCAAGTAATATATGGCCAAAAGAATTCACGGACGAACAATGTTTTAATACAATGTTCCCTCTTTTATCCCAAAGACCGAACATCATTTGCGGTACGTCCTTGGTCGCACACTTCTCGTTTTTCAAACAAAGAAAACATTTAGACAGCACTAACTTACTAGAAGAATATAAAAAGCTTCTTCCCGGGAAGGAATAACATGGATAAACAAAAAATTGTAACAGTATGCCCGGCAGGCAGAAGACGTTACATGGAATTATTAACTGCTCACCTAAAATATCAACATTCATTAGGTGCAATAGACGAACATAATTGGTGGATTAATACTGAGAACCCGCCAGATGTTGCGTTCATGAAAAAAACCGCCAAAGAAAATCCTTGGATAAAGTGTATTGAAGGTGTCAAAGTAAATGGTATTTTCTCTATTCCTTATTTTTATCCGCATGCAGCCGACCCAAATACCATTTATATTAAAATTGACGACGATATCGTATGGATGCATCCAATGGCAATTACAAACATGATAAAATGCCGTCTTGAAAATCCAGAACCACTTTTAATATGTGGAAGTGTTGTTAATTCTTCATTATGCAACTATCAACATCAACAAAAAGGATGTATCCCCAAAGAACTAGGCGAATTAGTTTTTGAAACAGGCGGCATAGATTGGGCGTGGGATAACGGACCACTGGCTGAAAAAATACACAATTGTTTCTTGGAAAAATACGATAAAGGAGAAACAGAAGATTATTTCTTCCCAGACACGCCACTAGACAAATATCAAAGAGTGAGCATTAATTGCATCTGTTGGCTAGGTAGCACCATGAAACAATTATTGCCTTGGCCCTCCATAGTATTTGAAGGCTTAGGTGACGAAGACTGGCTTACAATGATAAAATCTAAAGAAATTCAAATACCAAACATAATGTGTGGTTCAGCCCTGATGTCCCACTTCTCCTACTTCACACACAGAAGATATCTTGACCAATGTATACTTCTAACCAAATATTATGACATGATACCTAAAACATAATGGATAATCTATTTCAATTCTTTAAAAACGGATGGACCAGCGGCTTGCCAGAGTCAATCTGTGGACATGGCTCAACAATGAGATACACCACTCAGTTGAGATTAGCGTTACCCATTATTATCCAAGGACTAAAAGTTAAAACTATACACGATATAGGATGCGGCGATTTGAACTGGATACAATCTGTAAACTTAGGTGAAACTATCTATAGAGGTTTCGACTTAATTCCACGATACCGGAATATAACCAAACTTGACATCATAAAAGAAGACCCGCCCCCTGCCGACTTAATCATTTGCCGTGATGTTTTAATGCATTTCCCCAACAAAGAAGCACTGATAGCCCTAAAACGTATAAAAAAAACTTGTCGCTACTTGCTTGCCACAACATTTTTTGTGTCAAACGTAAATAGGCACGAATGGACAAAAACAATTCGTGACTGTTTCTCAAAATTGAATATTATGATTAGTCCATTCAATTTAGGTTGTCCTATCCTATTTATCCCTGAACCCCTTTCGGATAGTGCTATTGGCTTATGGGAGATAGCCGATGAAAATTAAAATAATTGGTTGTGGATTAGCTGGAATTACCGCTGCTTGTTTGTTAAAAAAACAGGGACATCAAATAGACATTTTTGAAACTAGAAACCACATAGGGGGAAATTGTTATGACTCTTGGCTCCATGATATTTGCGTTCACAATTACGGCCCTCACGCCTTTCACACTAAACACAAAATAATATGGGATTTTTTAAATCAATATTCGTCCTTTAATAACCACATCCATAAAGTAGTCGCCAACACAAAAATAGGCATTATCTCTGTTCCTGTGACTTCGCACAAAGAACTTTCTAACGGCACCTTAGTAAACCTAATATGCAAAGAATACTCCGAAAAACAATGGGACATGAAATGGAAAGACATTCCAAAAGAAATAACGTCAAGAGTTAAACTACGGAGCGACAACGAACAATATTTTGACGATGAATTTCAGGGTATCCCTTCTCACGGCTATACTCAAATGTTTGAAGAAATGCTAAGCGGAATCTCTGTCCACCTAGATTGTGACCAACATGAGTGGAGAAATTACCCGAGCGATATGACTGTATGGACCGGCAAAATAGACGAATATTTTGATTATTGCTATGGCTCTCTGGACTTTCGTTCCCTAACATTTGTTTATAAGGTAGAACCAAGAAGAACACACCATGTTATTAACGAATGTACGGCAGATATCCCTTATACTAGGTCGTGTGACCATAGCTTTTGGCTCAAACAACACAACCCCCTTACCATTATATCGTATGAATATCCTTGTGCATATAAACAATCTCATTTCAAAGATAAGGATACAAACGTCCCATTCTACCCTATTCCCACCACGAAGAACCTGCAAATATTAGAATGGTATCAAAAATTAGCTCAAAAAGAAAAAACAATATTCGTAGGCAGATTAGCTACCTATAAATACATTAATATGGATGAAGTCATACTACAAGTTATGGAGAAAATACAATGGAAACCATCGCCTTAGAAGATTTCATTCAATATAAAAAATATCAGACACTTTGTGATTTTGAATATATTTCCGGTATGCCATTGCCACGCAAAGGTGTGGTTTACTGCAAAGAAAAACATCTAGTGAAATTTCTAGAAGCTTCCAAACAAGGGCAATATGTATTAGTTATTGAGCCTACCGCCTTTGCAATTGGCAATCTACTAATCCCTAAACACCCGCAAATCAAAAAATGGTATGCCACCAATATAAATTCAAATAATAAAATAAGTCAAGGATTGCCAATGGGGATTCCTTGCAACAGAACACACGGAAGCTATTTAAGTTTTTTCTGGCAGGCATTGCAAAAACCAAAAACAAATGAAATTTTTTGTTACGCCAGAACCGATATGAACATAGATTGGATAACATGGGACCAGACACCAAAATATCAAGATTATCTGGCCCGCATCAGAGATAGCCAATTTACATTAGTTCCACCTAGCGAAGATTGGAACCGAGACCGAATATGGTACTCAGACGAAAACACATATAAGACGTGGGAAGCCTTATATCTAGGAACAGTACCAATCGTTCTTAAAAATTATCCCACTTATGAATGGACTCCAACTAATATACACAAACAAATTTCTGGCCCACCGGGATTATGCACGGCTCATTTTAAAAACTTACCAATCATATTCGTAGACCGATGGGAAAACATGACTCCCGAATTCCTAGAAGTAGAATATGAAAAAATTAAGAATAATAGTTGTGAAATGCTAAAATTCTCATATTGGGACAATCAAATTAAAAGGGACAAGGAAAAACTGCTGAACATAAGTTCGGATGACGTGTACAATAATTCGTTATACAAGTATATTGAAATCATTCTTCCCAACGCCGATGAAGACGATAAATTTATTGCCAATACTGGGAATTTACAACAAATCGAGATACCGCACGACAACAGCGGCACTATTGAAAAAAGCCACAATATGATTAGTTGGGTGAG
>Ga0172381_10008505_pt1 | contig 10028 bp, 13 predicted proteins | sample Leawel6488metaG_FD_119754 | JGI IMG/M metagenome (GOLD analysis project Ga0172381, IMG submission 119754) | Leachate microbial communities from a municipal landfill in Southern Ontario, Canada - Leachate well 64-88 metaG | ecosystem: Engineered > Solid waste > Landfill > Unclassified | place... | reverse complement strand
GCCATCATAGAGTATCAGTAAATTTGTGCAACCATTGATTTTTTGTTCACAAAGTTGTTGCAGTTGCTGGTATGATGTTATTGGTATGTCAAGGTCTTTGCCTGCTACGGTGCACGGTCTTGGTATTAATGCCATATCGTTTTTGTCGTGATCGATTGCACCTTGAAGGTAGACTTGCCATAGGGTTATGCTGTTTGTGTAGTTTTGTTCATTTGGTTTTTGTGTTAAGGCTGTTTTTATGGTATCTGCGGTAGCTGGGTATTTTTCTTCGAAGTAACGGAAAATTGGATGGCTTATAGCATCTTTTATTTGCTGCCATATTTCATGAGTTGGGATGTATGGAGTATTAAAAACGGTGCATGGTGCGCGTATGTTTTGGTTTGACAAATCCACATAATTATTTTCTGCGGTGTATTTGCCGATAACGTTGCGGGCGCTATTATCTAAAACTACGTAAACGGCATCGTCTTTTATGATTTCACCCATATAGCCATCACCTTCTGATACGCGGTCACGTATCCAGTTTTCGGATATGGCAGCTTTGTATGTTTGTTGTAGGCTTACTATTTTTCTGATGAATTCTGCTTTAGAGTGGCAGCGGGCAAAGTATGTAACATCAACACGTTTAGAGCTATCAGTGTCTTTTGCAAACTTTGCAAATTCTGCGACATGGTAAGTACTTTCACTATAGTTAAAGATTGATTGTTTTTTCATTTTAAGGCACCTTTGTTTGGTTTGTTATTAAAACACTTAATGGTATTATTGATGTTGAGTTGACTAAGGTTTTGTAGAATAAACCGTATGGCACCTGTGTAACGTTGCATTCGGTCAAATAGTATGTTTTGGTTTCATTGTAAATTACAGTGTATGTTTTTCCAACGGCTGGTTGAACATCATAATCGAATTTGAATGTTAATGGTTCTGTGCCGTTGGTAAAGCCAAGTGTGCTGCTTGTTATGTCTGTGCCCAAGCCACCCCATCCGTGGGTGTAGGATACTGTGCCAAGTATGCCTGTGAAGGTTTGGGTTGTTGTGGTTTCGTTTGTTGTATATAATAATGATTCATCGTGTATGCCTTTAATCATGATCACTATACCGAACATGGCGAGGAAAAATAATGCTACTACAAACGCGATTATGATTATTGAACAAATAGAATCTTTATTTCTCATTTAGGAGCAGCCACCTATCAAGTCTTGAGCTTTTTTAGTTAGGATGTATTCAGTTGCTGTGCGTTGAAGCATGCCTTTGCGGACTAAATAATCGATTGTGTTTTGTGTGATTTGTTTGCATTCTTTACTGTCTATGGTTAGCATGTTGCGGCAGACGTAAAGTTTGCAGTTCTTTTCGCTGTGAAGGGTGCGAAGCAAGTTTAAGCCGTTTTGACTTATCAATTTTGATTCAACCTTAGTTAATTGGTATGCTGTATAAGCATTTAAGCTTTTTTATTCAAAGTTGGTGTGGCTGTAATTTCGCTGTATGTTATGTCTAAGCCTGTTACGCGCTTGGCAAAGTTTTCGAGTGTTTGAAGTGGGTTTTTGCCATCTTTTGCGTGAGTGTGGACTTTTACAACCTTGTTGCCTGTTTGTTGATAAAGGTTATCGTTTTCAGCGGTTAATCTGATTGTTATGTTGGCAACTGTCCAGTTGATTTTTTTGCCGACATAGTAACAACCGTTTTTGCTTTTCTTACCGCTTGTGTAAAAATAGTGACCGAATGATAATTCAAAACCGCTATCAAAATAAAGTATTATGTCCGTGCTACGGTATGGTGATATTTCGATTTTTGTTATTTTACCAAGTTGTTCAGCGATGTTTTTTCCTTCTTGGAAAAGCTAGATTGTTTGTTTTTGTGATTCGGATACCATTTTCTAACCTCAACTTACAACTCCATGTTCTTTAAGCACTTGATATTTAGTAAAGTATCCAGTACCGATTGGAGTTATTAATCTAAGTGACCAATCGGCAATACCATTTTTAATTTTCTGTAAACAAAGTGCATGCGCCGCATCGTATTTTTGCGGTGCTTCGATTTCAGTCCATTTACCGTCAACTAATTGTTCGATAGTACAATTGTCATTTGATTGTTCTTTCATTTTGATTCAACCTTATAGGATAGTATTTACTAATTGACTTATAAGGTTTGTGGATTTGAAATAAAAAAGAAAATGGTTATTGTTGGGCTTTCTTTGCTTGTTCTTCTAGATGGGCTATGATTAGGGCAAAATCTTCTTTGATTTGTTCGATGCTGCTGCAGCCTTCCGCACCACAATGAATTGTTTTAGCGCCAGTGCCTTCTTTGGTTAATTCGATTTTGTATTTGCTTTTGTAACCGAAAAACACGTTTGCGTCTGTACGCTGTGGGATTTTTTGGGGGTCTGTTAAGATACTGATTTTTATTTCGTCTGGCATTTAGTTCACATTTGAATACTTTGATGTTTGATTATTTAAGGTTTTTTATTCAATTTGCGGGAACAGTATGTTATTCCTAATGCGCATGTGGCACAGTCGCCCTGATTTTGCTTGCACCATTTATATTCCATCAATTCGTGTTGGCGGCGGGCTGACTTTTTAGGGATTACGGGTTTACCGTTCCATTCGATTATCATATAGCTTATTGATGAATGATGAGTTGTTGCTGTTTCTTCTGGGGCGCTGTATTTGGTGGTGTGGTTTATGTTGTCGCGGTAGGTTATGGTTGCACCTTGTTTTTGTAAATAATTGATTAGTTGTTGTTGCTCGATGCCGTTAGGATGTTTGGTTGTAAAGGTTGTGTCTGTTATTGTGGTGGTCTCCAATGTATTGAAAAGTCTGCAACTGCTTTTTCGAGTGCTTCTAATTCTTTGGTGTTGTCGATAGTGGTTTGGTAGCCTACTGTTTTGTAATGTTGTTTGCCTTTTTCATCGTAATATTTGATGAAGATTTTTACGTCGGAAACTTTGGCGGGCATTTAGTTTAGCAAGTCCCTGATTTTTAGGTTCCAACCTGTGGCATCACACGTTGGGCATTTATGGGTTGGGGATGGGTTATCTAAATAACCTAAACCTTTACAAGTTGGACAATTTATTTTTTTATGGTATTTTTCAAATATTTCGCCATATTCTGTTCTGCAATCAGTGCCTTTGCTTTGTCGCCAAAACATATATCTTTCCCATTCTGGTGGGGTTAGCGTGCGAGTAGTTTTTAGTTTCTCTATTATAGGATACATCTCTGGGTGAAAATGATGGGTATTTTCTTCGACAGTCTTTGTGATTGTGGAATATCGTGTAAATGTTGTAATCAAAACTTGCGATTCTTTGGGGCTAAATATGATTTGTTGTTTTTTAAAGCGCATTTGCTGGTGCCTCCAGTTTTAGCTTTTGTCCTTGTATGTCAATTAGCGCAAGCTTTAGGATGTGCTCAGTTTTTTCCATCCACTTCTTAACTATAGTTTGCTCAATATAGTCAAGCTGTTCAAGTGGTATATCATGTTCTTCGAAATAATGTTCTACATGTAACGCATAATCGTCATGATTAATGCTTTCGTCATCTATAAAGAAATCCCATTTTAGATTTAGTATAATTGATTTTAGTGGTTCACCACGGTTACTAACGCCAATTTCAAAAGAGCCTTTTTTGGCTTCTATACACCACTTTTCAATGTTTATTTTTTCAATTGTTGTTGTTTCCCAAGACGCAAATATGTCTTTGCTTAATAAAGATACTACACGGCAGATATAACCACGTTTGATTAAGTAGTCATAAATTTCTTTGGGGGTCATTATGGGGATGCCTCCATTATAAAGCCAAGTTTTTTTAAGAAGATTATTGCTTCTTTGCGGTAGCTTGGACTATGTGTTTTTTGGATTTCGACTTTGTATTTTAAGCCGCTGAAAACTTTGCATTGCCAAACGAAGTCGGGTAGAACTTCTTGATAATGTGCTTCGCCATAGCATTCACGAATATTGTTTAATTTTGCTACAAGCGTATTGGTTTTGTCTTGGGCTAAAAAGTTAAGCCACGCTTCGCTGATTTTGCGTTTGTTGGCTGTTACGTAGTCAACTATGCTTTTGTCGATTTGAAGATTTAACTGTTCTTGAACTGTGTGCATATCAGTATAGATGTTTTGGACTTGACTATCTGGTAGAAGCTTAGATGCGCATTCGCTGCCAACCCAAACTTGTCTGCCATAAATTTCAACTAAAAATCTGAAATGAATTGGATGATGATTACAATATTGACATCTATTTTTTGCTTTGTCATTCTTGACATATTCAGCTTTGCCCAAGTATTTTGTCAATTTATTTCAACCTTAGATAGTAAATACCTAGTCTTGGTTAATAAGCTTTTTGATTTTCAATTGTCATTTTAAGTTTTGGTTTGTAACTGTTTTGCCAGTTAGTTTTGAAGCTGCGCGGTTTTGGCTTGTTGTGTGTTCTTGGCATCCGCGGGCTATTCTTTCGTAGTATGCTAAGTTTGCTTTGCGGGTTGGGTTGTTCTCGTTCCACGGTGTTGTGATAGATTCGAAGATTTTGTTTTGTTCAGCAATGTGGTTTTTGATGAAGTATTCTGCGGGTAAGTCAGTTAGGGTGCCTAATCGTTGTTTTTGTTTTAAGCCTTTTTCGATACAGACTTTTGCCATGTAAGCACTAAATGTGGATGGCGCGACTGGAAAAATATGTTCCCATCGTATTATGAAGTCTTTGGCTTCGGGAAGATCGAGATATTTTTCTATTTCTTTTGAGTTGTCAATGCTCATTTTATTGTAACTCCTTGTGCCAATTTGGGCGGACTTTGTCTAGTGCTTTTTCCAAGTTTTCGTTTGTGAATGCTGATGGGGTGTAGATGCATGAAAGCATTACGCCTAAAATGATTATTTCTGGTTTGGGCTTGTTTGGATTGCGTATAAAGCTGCTTTCGATTTCTGATGGAATGTCTTCGATTTTTGATACGAAAACGTTTGTTGTGTCATAGCCCCATCTTTCGATGTAGTAGGCTACGATATAATGAAGTTTTTCTGTTTCTTTTTTAGTTTCTATTTGACTCATTTTTGTTTCAACCCTAATTAGTAAATACTAAGTGCATACTAATAAACATTTTGATTTTGCGGTGCTTCTTTGCATTGCATATAATAGGCTTGCAATATATCAAATACGCTAAATTTTGGACATGACATTATTTAGTTTTTCTATAAGCATTTTCGAGTACTGTTTCAACGACGTAAAAGCCCGCGGTTCCTATGCCGCAAACTATGGCTAAGCTTGCGACATATAATATGTTTGGTTGAAATGTGATTGCGGCGACTAAAAAAGTAATAAAAGCTGCGCCTTTTAAGGAAAAGATGAAACGTTGGCAACTTTTTTGGTTAGTATTTTTTGGCATAATTCATTCACCAAACATTTTATGTCCTAATCGATGAAGTTTATCGTAAATAGCTTGTTTAGATGTTTCTGGGTTGTAGTCACCAGATTCTACACCGTCTACTTCATGCAGGCATTCGCCTACTATCTTTAAAACTTCTGGAAGTATTTGCGGATTAACGCTTGTATCTAATTCGGTTTCTTTTCCGTTAAAGTGTGTACCTGTCATTTTCAGTTCAGCCTTAGTTAGTAGATACTAAGTGGTTGAATATAAGGGTTTTGATTTGAAATTGTGGGTTAATAGTAGCATTCCATTTTTTGATTTTGTGGTGTGATTATTTGTACTATTTCGCCAAAAGTGCTGCCTTTTATTTGTTCAGCAAAGAAGCCGTCTACGATGACAAGGATTAATTTGCTGCGTGTAATGGCTACATACCATACTTTTCGTTCGTCTTCTAGTGATTTTTCGTCTTCCATTATTGATTGCATAACTTTTTGTGTTATGTCGTTGAAGACAATGACGATTGTGGCTTCATCGCCTTTTACGCTGTGGATGGTGCCTAAGCGTGTTTTGATTTTTGTTTTGTCGATTGTCATGCCTATATAGTATTGCATGAATTTGTAGACGAATTCTCCGTATTCCCATTGATTATTGATTTTATTGTATTTTGCGAGTTTAGCTTTTGTTAGTAAGTCCAGCAGTAGGTCTTGTTTGTTCATGGTTAATGGGGCTGCAGCGATCGTGTTCATGATTTTTGTTTTTGTTTCTGTCCATCCGTAGTCGTCTTCTTTCTTTTGGTCGGTGTAGGTGAATAGGATTTTTTTGGATGCGAATAGCCATGCTGCCATGTTTACAAGTTTGTTTGTGCGGGCTACTACTAAGCATTCTACTTTGGGGTTGATGAATTGTATGATTTTTTCTGGTGTGGGTTCGGATATGATTTTTACTGAGCCTTTTTGGTTTGATGCTTCTACTTGTTTGGGTTGACGGATTTTGTTGCGGGATATTAGGGTGTTTGCGGGGTTCCATATTTCTTTTGGGCAGCGGTATGTTTTTGGTAAAACTAAAGTTTCGTCTGATTGGAAATTCAGCATTAAGTTACTATCTGCCCCTTGAAAACCCATGATACATTGATCGTCGTCTCCGCCCATGTAAATATGAGTTTTACCGACTTTCCAGTTATTAATGATGGCATATTGTAATGGTGATAAGTCTTGGGCTTCGTCTACGATTAGCACTGTTGTTGGTGGGTTCAGCTTCAGTTCGTAGCAAAGTTGTAGCATGTCATCGAAATCGATTAGGTTGTGCTGTTTTTTGTAGAAAATATATTCTGCGTAAATGGTTGGGAAGTCTATGTCATTTTTTAGCATGGCTGTTGCGTGTGGGCAAGTTTGCCATTCTTCTATTGGTCGTTGGCTGTTTGTCATGAAAGTGGCGGTTGCGAAGAATGATGAACCTGTGCTCATTTCGCCTGTGTTTTCGGTTACGTCGTCATCTTTTTGTGGTTCTGTTAATTCTGCGAATTTGCAGAAGGCGTTGCGTTCTTTCCAATCCATCATATTTTTGAATGGTAGATGATTTTGTTTCCAGTATTCTCTTACGAGTGCATATGCTGTTGAATGTATTGTTCTGAACCATAGTTTATCTTTTAATAGGATTGGCGCGTATTTTGCGCCGCGTTTGCAGGCTACATTACAGGATACTTTTGTAAAACCTACATATGATATTTGGTAAACTGATGTGCCATTTTTTAAGTGTTCGTCAAGTATGTTCATAAGGTAAGTTGTTTTTCCGCATCCAGCGCTACCGAAGATTCTTTTGACTTTTTGCAATTAGTTCAACCTTACTTAGTAAATACTAATCAGCGCTTATTTAAGTGTTACTATTGAGTTTTAGCGCTTTTTTCTAAGTAACATGATCGTAAGTATGGCACCGCTTGATATGACTAAAATAGATAAGTATAGTGTGTTGTCGGTGTTAATGGTAAATTGTGAATTTTCAATTTCTAATTCATATCCAAGCATTAATGATGTTGGTGAAATGACATAGCATTTATTGTTGTCTGCGTCGTTGTTGAAAACTTTAAGATTTATGCCAAATGGTGGTGATGTGAATGGGTAAGTTTTATCGTTAATGGTAACGTAAGCATTTGATATTTGGGCTGTGCCTGCATCGAAATCAACTGTTTCTTTTTCATGGGAAATAGTTTCTTCGCTAATTTCTACTTCGGTAGCTGATGATGGGTCTTTTACTGTGTGTACTATTTCTTCATCGAAAATAAAGTTCCAACGATCTGTAGTTTTTTGTATAGCGAATGTATGAAAGCTGCCTTCTGCTATATTTTTAAAATTGATTTGAGTGTGTTCGTATTTACCTACAGATGCGTAGAAAGCTTCCTTGTTACCCATTATACCTAATTCTAAGAATTGTCCATTCGCTGTGTTGACTATTATTACAAAGCATCCAAGTTGTCCATATCCGAAAGTCCCGCTTACTGTTTTTTGCATCGAAGCTGTTATTGATGTGAATACGGGTTTGTCGCTATAAAGCATGGCTGATGACCAGTCGTGCCAGTTGCCAGATGAATAATTCAGAGTTGATGATTGTACTGTTGGCAAAAGTGATATAGCTATGAGTAGAATTGCAAGTTGCAGACAGTGACTTTTATTCATAGTAATCTATTAGTTAGCGTTTGCTTTTAAGCTTTAGATAGCAGTTATGCTAATTGTGATTCAATACAATTTATGACTTAAGTTAGGCGTATTATGTTAAGTTATAAGCTAAAAAATAAAATAAGGCTATTTCAGCCTTAGTTTTAATATCGGTTTGTTTTTATTGACTTCTTTGGCTTAAGTATGCTTAAGTTATTCAGTGCCAATCCATCGATAGAATATAGGCACAGCGCCACGTACTGGTATCTTAACTTTCTGCCAATCAAGCCATTTCTTGTCTTGCTCGAATTTTTTGATTAGTTCGCGGCTGTTGTCTAAGCTTATTATTTGTACCTTGCGTTCTTCTTCAAAGCTATGTATGGTTTCTTCGAGGTGTTTGCTGCCGTCGTTCCATCCTGTTTCTTCTATGACACGTTGGCGGCTTACGAATTCTTGCATGTGTAATACTGCTTTTAGTCTGTCGCGTTTGGCTGTGTCTGTTCTGAGTACGCTTTCGCCTAGTTGTGGTGCAAGTTTCCAGTATGATAGCATTTTTACCCAATGTGAGTAGTATTCGTCTTGATTGGCTATGGCTGCTTTCATTTCTTCTTCGTCTACTAATATCGTGCTTATCTTAGCGTTTTCTATGGTTTCTATGTGACGGCTGATTGCGTAGAGAACGGCACGTTTAAGGGCTTTTTCTGCCATACGATTCTTGTAGCCACGGCGGAGGTCTTTTTCGCTTATTTGACGCTTTTCTACTTGCTGCTTAAATTCGTAGTCACACCACATTGCGGCTGCTTCTTCTGTTAAGTAGATCATGTTAACTTTTGATTGCGTTACATGCAGAAGCTGAGTAGCGTATTTATCGATTTCATCATCTATTTGCTCGGGGGTGCGATGTTTGAAGAATGTATCGGGATTATGACGTTTTAGCAGTTCGATATCTATCGGAACACCCGTTATAATATCGTAGCGGTTCCATCCGCCTTGTATTACATCCTGTTCACTCATGATGCCATAAATGACGGGTGTTGTGGCGCTGATGCAAGCTTTATAGCAGTAGGGTACCTTAGCCATTCCCATAGAATTGGTGAAGCGTTCGGGGATTTTGCCGTCATAAATCATGCTGTTAATTTCGAGAAGTCCGCTCATGTAATCTTTGCTTTGGACGCCACGGCTGAACATTGAACTTTCGTCTTGCATAATTAAGCCGATGTTTCCGATGTATCTTATGTCATCTTCTTCATCATCTTTGTGGGCACCCCTGCGTTTCTTTTCGCCTGTCATTAAGTTGATGATGCTTTCTGGGGTGTATTGGCTTATTACAAGTTGTTTGTAGAATTCTCCGCCTTCGATTTCGTTAACTTTTGCTTCTACCGCACTCATGATGGGACGTAAGAATTCGTTTAGTGGTTTGCTTTTTACGTCGCCGCTTGGTAGAATTACTTGAATCCAAATATTTGGCTGCCCTTTACCGAATTCGTTTACGAAATGAATGTTCCAGCAGCATGCACTTAAAAGCACTTCTGCTAATGCAAAGGCGTAATCTTTGTTTATGCGATTTTTGTAACGGTCAAGGAGAAGTTCGGTGAATTCTGTTAGGAAGCCGTAGGGAACAATCATTGTTGTTCGCTGCCTTTCTTTTTCTGTTCTTTGAATTGTTTCATGCGGGTGAAGAAGCGTGGATATTCGACTTTTATGCCCATTTTGCCTTTTGGTAGTGCTTTTAATGGTTTGAAGCTGTTTAGGCGGTCGCATGCGTCTAAGAGTAATGATGCTTCTATGAGGGTTTTGCCGCTGTAGTATAGTGGGTTGTTGTCCAGTAGCCATATGTAATGATCGTCTGTTAGTTGGGTGATGTTGCCTTTGCGGTAGAATTCGCTGACTTCATCGAATGGTGTTATAGGAATATAGTGCTCGCCATAATTGAAACAGTTGTTTATGCTGCTTCTGAAGTCGGTAGTTATACAGCTATAGTTTGCTTTGCGTCCTGTTTCTTTTTCGATTCGTGCTATTAATTGTGTGACTTCTGCGAT
>Ga0172381_10008504_pt1 | contig 10028 bp, 13 predicted proteins | sample Leawel6488metaG_FD_119754 | JGI IMG/M metagenome (GOLD analysis project Ga0172381, IMG submission 119754) | Leachate microbial communities from a municipal landfill in Southern Ontario, Canada - Leachate well 64-88 metaG | ecosystem: Engineered > Solid waste > Landfill > Unclassified | place... | reverse complement strand
TACTGCTCATCTTCAATTATTCAAACGATATGCGGGGATGCCAGAGCGGTCAAATGGGATAGCTTAAGGAGCTATTGGCTTAGTGCCTTCGAAGGTTCAAATCCTTCTTCCCGCATAATAAAAGTAAAAAAATAAATCAAGAAAAACAAAAATGATAACAAAAAATCAAATAAGCAAGAGAGTAAAAAGCAAAACAAATCTATACTTAGTAAGAACAATAAACCTTGCTAAAAAAAATAACCTGCTTGAACTTGCTAAAAAACTATCAGGACCAACAAGAAAGCAAAAGGACATTAATATGAATCAGTTAAATGAACTTGAAGACAAACATGTTTTAATTGTTGGAAGAGTTTTAGGCCAAGGAACAATAAATAAAAAAATAAGCATTACTGCACTTGGATTTTCAGAGCAAGCTAAAGAAAAACTTACAAAAGCAGGCTGTGAATTTAAACTAATAAATAAAGAAATTGAAGATAACCCAACACTTAAAGGAGTAAAAATATTATAAAAATGGCAAAAATAATAATTGATGGAACAGGAGCAATTTTTGGAAGACTTTGCAGCTATGTTGCAAAACAAGCTCTTGAAGGAAATGAAATAGTAATAATTAATTCTGAAAAAACTATAATTACAGGAACTAAAGCAGATATACTTCAACATTATAGAACAAAAAAAGCAAGAGGCGGAGCTTCTAGAAAAGGACCTCACTATCCAAGACTTAGTAAAATGATGCTTAAGAGAGCAATAAGAGGAATGCTTCCAAACTATAGGTGGGGAATTGGAAAACAGGCATTTGAGAAAATAAAGTGTTATGAAGGAGTACCTGCGGAATATGCAAAAGAAAAGGCAATTAAGTTTGAAACTAAAAAACAAGGAATTAAACTCAAAGATATTTCAGACAAAATATAATAATAAAATGGGACACATACAAAAAGCAATAATGGTTGGAGGAAAGAGAAAAACAGCAATAGCTAAAGCTACAATAGAAAGCGGAAAAGGAATAGTTACAATAAACAAAGTTCCTTATGAAAATCTTGATTTTTTTAAAAAACTTATGATACAAGAACCTATTGAAATAACAAAAAAAGTTCTAGGTCACTTTGACTTTAATATAAAAGTAAATGTAAAAAGCGGTGGTCAGGAAAGTCAAATCCATGCATCAAGACTTGCAATAGCAAGATCAATTATCAAGTTCACAAAGTCTGAAGAATTAAAAAAAGCATTCCTCAAATATGATAAAAATCTTTTAGTTGCTGATACAAGAAGAAAAGAACCAAACAAACCTGGTGACTCAAAAGCTAGAAGTAAGAGACAGAAGTCTTTCAGATAAGAAGATAGGCGGTATAACGAATAGTTCTATATAAAACCTTAAATATTATTATCTATTTGTATTCCCATATAGAAAAAATGAAATGCTTAAAATGTGGTTCTGATTCAGGTCAATATCCTGTTTGTAAAGAATGTTACAAGAAAAACTTACCAGAAGATGAAAAGTATAATGGACTTTCCAATTATAAAGGCAGATATACTGAAAATATGATTAAAGGTAGAATCGCAGAAGCTCTAATTGAAGAATTATTTCTTGCGTTAAAATATAATGTTTTTCGTTATGGTATGGAAAACACAGTTCCAGGAATAATGGAACTTTTAAAGGGAGTTAGAAGTGATGTTGCTAATGATATTAGAAGAATGCCTGACTTTGTTATGCAAAAAGGTAATGAGGTTTATTTTGTTGAAGTTAAATTCAGAAAAGATGAAATATTCTCTATTGAAGAACTTCCAAAGAACTATCCTTATGAAAATGCTTATTTTATCATTGTTTCTAAAAGGCATATTAAGTGTATCACCTATAAAGAATTAAAAGAAGGAAATGAAATAACTCCTGAAGATCGTAAATATCTCGGAAGCAGAAAAGAATTTGAATTAGACAAGGATGTAATAATCGACTTTTGTGATTTTGCGGTTAAGTTCTTTAAAGAAGTATAACTTTTATTTCTTCGTTTCATTCTCAAACTTAAAATCAAGCACTCTTTTATCAGGAGATAAAAGATATACCTTATCATCTTTACTTCGTAGACCCCTGTAGACTTTTTGCATAAGCTCGCGGCGAGCTTTATCCATGTAAAATGACATGAAATGCTGAGGCTTGTTTCTCTTTAGGATTTTCCAAAATATAGATGATATATTGGGATAGGGGAACCTTGTGATAACTATGCTATTGCATATATCACCTGGAAAATCAATTCCTCTGTTGCATTTTGTTGTGAAAAGGACCTTTGACTTTTTATCCCTAAACTCTCTTACCCGCTTGCCCATAGGGTCATTATTTTGTTGTTCTATTAATTCACTTTGAGTGATGAGATTGCTTAAGTCAAACTGCTCTTTTTCTTGTTCTGTTGGAAGATCTGAAAAAGAATTAACATGAACAAGTGTTGGAGATTTTGCACAACTAATACATTTTGATAAAGCTTTTAGATACGTTTCCCTAGTCAGTCTGTTTGACTTAAAATTTGAATAGCTGCAATCTACTTCATAACCATGTTTGCATTTTATTAATTCTCCTTGATTTTGCACTTCTGCTTCTATTACCTTAAATGCATCAAGCCCAAATATATTTTTAAGAACATTTTCAGAATGAATTGTTCCAGACATCATTACAACTACCTTGTTACTCTCAACCATTGCTTTTAGTTGTTTATCCAGGTTTGTTGTAACTAAGTTTATTATCTTGTCATTTTCTCTTTTTTCAATTGAAAAAAAAGTTTCATCCATAAAATCATAAAAAGTCCTTGCAACTTTATCTAAATGAAATATATAATTATGGTCATCTGATTCAATTAAATCTAACAGGTCTGGATTTTCCAGGACTGCAAGTAATAATTCCTGGACAAGAGTATTATTTAGTTCATAAATTTCATCTGATTCTTTTAATTTTTCAGAAGCCTTGATTGCATTTGTTATATCAATTAACTTGTCTATTGTTTGTTTTATTCTAGGATCCTGAGAATAAAGCATATTTAGTGCAAATTGAAGCCTTGAAATATTAATTTGCTCTTGTTCTGCAAAACTATCTAAAAATTCATCACATTCGTCAATTATTTCTATATTTGTTGCAGGCTTTCTTCCCATCATGCTTTCAATTTTATATTTTAAAGAATTAAAGATTATAACATCTGCATCAATATATGCATTATATTGATTGTAGTAAGGGCAGCCTGATTTTCTTTGATAAAAAGCATATTTTTTCTTGTTTATTCCAGTATAACTTTTTTTAATTGCATCTTTAAATCTCTTTGTTTCAAATTCTTCTGCTACAATTGGAGACCAATATTCACAAACAGGGGCAACAGTTATTCTTTTTATATCTTCAATAGAGTCAAAATTGGAAATATTGACTAATGGATTTTTTTTAATATACTCCTTTAATACTGAAAGATTTCTTTCTTTTATTTCTATTTTGCAAGGTAGATAACTATTATCACAAGTGTCAGTTTTGGCCTTATTTGGCCTTGACCTTTCAGCAAGACTTTCAAAAAGGTTTGCATCTTTTTCTCTTGAAAACCTTTCAAGACCTGCTATGTTTTCTTCTTCCAGATATTTACATTTAAAGTTCTGCCTTCCAAGAATTGGCTGGATTGTTAGTCTTTTTCCATTGAGTAGAACATACTTATTTTCAGAATAGTCTTTGATATATTGTTCCTGAAGAGATTTTATTGGGACAACAATAGAAGTTTTTCCAAATTTTCTTGCGAGGTTGAGTGCAATTGCTGACTTTCCTGTCCCACACTGACCTTTTATAAAAACTATCTTGCTTCCTTTTTCAATTGCCTCTATTACTTCTTTAACTACATCTGCCTGAGATTTTCCATTTGAAAAAACCAGAGGTGCAAGTTCTTTTTCATCTTCATAAAGTGACCACATATTAAAATTTAAAAACCTTTTTTAGAAATATAAAATGTAGGATAGAGTATTTAAGAATTTGTGTGCAAAATTCTTAAGAGGATACTAAAAAATTGACAATTTAGCTAAAAAAAACCTAGGTTACTTTAAACGTTCTTAAGTTTTTAATAGCTTTATTCAGGCTTGTAATCACAATAACCCTGAAATTCACACCATTTGCAAAGAATGCTTGGGCAAGCAGGAAATTCCTTTGTTGATTCAATTTTATCAATTAGCTGAATTATTTCCTGTTTTAACTTTTCAAGTTCTTCTATGGTTCTTCTTGAATACATTTTTTTATTAAAGTCTAGATAATGCCATATCAAATGAACATCAGAAACATTTGGAAAAGATTCTCTTATCCCTAAAGAATAAAGTGCAAGTTGACGGTCTTTGTCAAGCTCTTCCTGAGTTTTTATCTGGCCTGTTTTATAATCATGGATTTCAAAAATATTAGAATCTTTATTATGGACGAGTCTATCAATATAACCCTGAACTTTATATTTTCCAGGGTTGGTTTTGTCCAGATCAATTATAATTTGCTTTTCAACTGCAATAGTATTATCTTTAAATGGATAGTTTGCTGTAAAATAGTCAATTAAAAATTTAATTCCTTTTTCAAAATAATATTCTGGTGCAAATTCTTGTTTTATTACTTTAATTTCACTTGAGTATTCATGATTCCAATTATAAATATAAAATTCAATCATTTCATCAAGTTCAACTGTTCTTCCTTTGCAGGACTCTTGATAAATAAATTCCAGGGTGTCATGAACCCTGTTTCCTAAAAAACCTTCTATTGATTGCTTTATTTCTGGTTCAAGTTTATCAATATATCTAAACTTAAATTTCAAAGGACATTGTTCAAATGTTGAAAGTCGTGAATGAGAGTAAAGCACCATTTTAAGACTAAAATAAACAGATATTAAAAGGATTTCTGTTTACAATAATTGAACTAACTTGTCATGAGATATTTTTTTAATATTTGGGGCAGAAGCCAGGTTATATTCTTCATATAAAGAATGAGCTTTTGCATCTGCAACCCCTAAAAGATAAGGCTGGACATAAGATTTTAAGCAGTCACAATTAGCTCTTTTCCATCTTTTAATAAATCCTTTTGCATGAACCTTGCTCACATGCTTTTCAAATGAATGCTCTAAACTAGTTCTTTCAAGTTTACTTAACCTGCCATCTAAATAAACATTCATAACATCAAACCCTCCTGTCTGGGATTGTAAATAAGGTAAAATTAAACTTGGAGCTGCAAAGGTTAGATTACTTTGAGAAGGTTTTAATTGATGTTCATCTAAAAATAAAAATCTGTAGTCTCTATTTTCTGAAGGAAGCTGACATAATAATCTAGGATCTCCTTTGCAAAAAAATTCATGTTTATAGGCATCTTCTGGAATTATAGAAAAAATAGCTACGCAAACCTCTGGAAATCTGCCGTGATTTGATTCATCAAGAGCTACATAGAGTACGCTTTTTTTGTCACTAATCATCTATTAAATAAACGGTTTTAGGGTTTATAAGAATAATTAAAATTGATAATATAGTTAAAATAAATCCGACTAGAATCCTAAAATGGCTACTACTACTTAAAAATTACTTGTAACCACTTTTCAGATTTTTCGTATTTAAATAAATAACACTCCAAAATATATATTTTAAAATTTAGTTTTTTATTTAAAGAAAAGTCGCTTAGATAAATTACAAGGAGGGAGAAACAAAAAAATAATGATAATTGAATTATCATTTGCTATTGTAGGCGGTGCAAATCTAGGACTTGAAAAATCCTGGAAAGGTATTGAACAATTAATGAAGAGATATCCTCAGGCAACCTGGAAGAAGAAGGTTGACTTTGAAAAAGGCAAAGGCAAGTATATTGTTGAAATAGATTAGTCTTTTCTTTTTTAGTTTTATTATAAACTTAGAGCTAACTGGCGAGTTTGATTTCTTAAAAAAAGCAGTCGGGTTATTAAGGCGAAACTATTAAATAGAATGAATGCTTCATAGAATAAGCGAGAAAAAGAGATGGTAGATTTATTTGACTTAACTGGAAAAGTTGCAATTGTTACAGGTGCTGCAAGAGGCATAGGCCAGGGGATTGCAGTTGAACTTGCAAGAGCTGGCGCAGATGTTGTTATTTCTGATATAATTAGTGGAGAAGATACAATAAGCCAGATAAAAAAATTAAAACGAAAAGCAATTTATGTAAAAACTGATATTTCTAAAAAATTAGAAGTTGAAAACTTAATAAAAGAGACAATAAAAAATTTCAAAAAAATTGATATTTTAGTTAATAATGCAGGAATATATATTCCTGGAAGTGTTATTGACTTTCTAGAAGAAAGTTGGGACAAAACAATGGATATTAATCTGAAAGGTCCATTTTTATGCAGTCAAGCAGCACTTAAGTATATGAAAAGAGGTTCATCAATAATTAATATATCTTCTATTGCAGGAATAGAAGGTTCTTTCGGTGGAGCTGCTTATTCTGCAAGCAAAGGTGGAATAAGACTTTTTACAAAATCTCTTGCAGCAGAGGTTGGAGTTCTTGGAATTAGAGTAAATTCAGTTCATCCTGGACTTATTGATACTGCAATGACTGGAGGACTAGACAAAAAAACAAAAGAAAAAATACTTGAAAAATTCTTAATTAAAAGAGCAGGTAAACCTGTTGATATTGCAGGACCCGTAGTATTTCTTTCAAGTGATGCTTCGTCCTATATGACTGGAAGTGAAATAGTTGTAGATGGTGGTTGGATCTGTGCACTATAAAGTTTTATAAAAATAATGCTCTTTTTGCAATTGCAAGTCTTTCAGGTTTTATTTCTTTAAGTTCATCCCAAACACTAGTAGTGCTCCCTCTTCCTTTGCTTTCAAGATATTTTCCAAAGCTTTCTTGAAATTCTGCCATTTCAAGTAGTGTTGGTATTCTTATTTGTCTTGTTTTAAATCTCTCTTCAAGATCAAGAACTGTTCTTGTCTTTAAATTATCTTCAAAATAAATTCCAAGGCTAGAATCTTGTTTTCCTGTTGCCACTTGGTGAATATAATCATGAAGTCTGTGTTCACAAAATCCAAGTCCATCTACAGGTTTTCCTTTCGCAGTTATAATATTATATCCTTTTTGACTAACATAAACAGTTCCTGTTCTAAATGGAGATACGGGAATTGTTTCCATATGCTCAACTATCTCAGATAATGGAGCATAAACAAACGGTCTGTCACAATAAATGCAGCATGCATTTTCAATTGTTCTTCTAAGTGTTTTTGTTTTCATGTTTTATATATCCCATTATATTCATTTAAAAACCTTTTTTAGAAATCTTTATAAATACAGGTCAGATTTTTTCGCTTGCCAACATTTTTATACTTGAAACTCTTTAAATTTTAATGGCAGAAAAAAATCAGGTTTACAAATGTGAAATTTGTGGAAATATTATAGAAGTTTTACATGCAGGTGGCGGGCAACTTGTCTGCTGCGGACAGCCAATGAAATTACTTGAGGAAAATACAGTTGATGCTTCTTTGGAAAAGCATGTCCCTATATTGTCTGAGACCCCGCGAGGTGTCCTTGTTCAGGTCGGAAGTGTTCCTCATCCTATGGAAGAAGCACATTATATTGAATGGATTGAAATTCATACTAAAGATGGTAAAGTTGGAAGAAAATACTTAAGTCCAAAGGATAAACCTGAGGCAGAATTTTATACAGATATTGAAAATATTCTTTTTGCAAGGGAATATTGTAATTTACATGGACTCTGGAAAAGTAAATAATTTTTTCCCTAATTGTTTAAAAAATTATAATTCATCTAGAGGATTTTTAATTGATTTGATTTGTTCATTTGAGATATGAGTATAAATCTGAGTTGTGGCTATGCTAGAGTGTCCGAGAAGCGTTTGAATTTTTCTAAGATCAGTTCCTGCATCTAGAAGATGAGTTGCAAAACTATGCCTTAATGTATGAGGATGAACATCTTTATTGATATGAGCTTTAAGTGCAGCTTTTGCTACAATTTTTTGAATATTTCTTGTTGTCAGTGGCCTCTTTTCTGAAAAAATATAATTCCAATCTGGATGCTTATCTGTATATTTTTTTAATTTTGTTGAGAGTTTTTTTGAAAGAATAAACAGCCTGTCTTTTTTTCCTTTTCCACCCCTTACCCAACCAGTGTTTTCATTAAAGTCTAAGTCTTGTTTTTTTAAATTCACAAGCTCAGAGACTCGCAGGCCTGAAGAATATAATAATTGCAAGATTAATTTACTTTTAGAAGTTGAAGAACACCCAATTAGATTAATTACTTCTTCTTTAGTTAGAACTTGAGGAATTTTCTTTTCTGATCTAGGTCTTTTAATTCCTGCTGTCGGATCTTTAGCAAGAAGAGCAGAAAATGCAAATTTTATAGATGCTAAAAAAACAATTGTTGAACTTGAAGCCCTGTCATTCATTTTATCTGCTAAAAAATTTTTAACATCCTGTTGAGTTATATCTTCTGGTTGTTTGTTTGAATGTTCAAACAGCTGTTTGTTAAAGTCGAGATAATTTCTTATAGTATAAGGAGAAAGCTTTGCTATCTTAATTTCAGTTTCAAGGTTCCGTAAAAAATTTTCTTTGTCCATTTTTAATTTTTTAAGTTCCACAAAATTTTCAATTTTGTTGGCTTGAGAAATTCTTGCTGGTTCATTAGTTTATCCTCCTTTGATAAACTTAATTGTGCGAACCTCTATATAAATGTAATTAAGAAAAATATAGGTTAATAGTCATTTAACATTTTCTGGGTTTTTCCATTTATTTTTATAAAGGGCAGAGCCCTTTTTGTATATCTCCCTAGTTTGTATAAATCATGATAATAATTTATTTTTTGTTTTTTATCTCTTCTTAATTCTATTATTCTTTTTGCAGTAGTTGGACCTATACCGGGTATTCTTATTAATTCTTCATAACTTGCTTGATTAATATCAAGAGGTTTATCAAAATTGCTTTTAGCAATTGCTAATTTTGGGTCTTCATTTGGAAGCATTTCATCAATTAAAGACTTTTCAATTTCCTTAAAGGAAAAATCATATTTTCGAATCAAAAAATCAACATTGTAAAGATGGTTTTGACGTGAAAGTTTTTCTGGCTTTTCATTTTCTAGAGCAGTTCCTTTGACTGGCCTGAAAGCAGAAAAATAAATCCTTTTTAATTTTAATTTTTCATATTCCCATTTAAGCATTTTCAAAATATCTTTATCTGTTGAAAAACTGTTCACTATAAACTGAGTAGTCTGATTTTTGCTTAAATTTTTTATCCAGGCTTGTCTTGTTAAAATATCATTTTTATAGTCCTTACAAGAAGACAGTTCTGAAAGAATTGATTTATTTGGAGCTTCTATATTAATGCTCATTCTGTCAGATAATTCAGATGCTTGCTTTATTAATTCATAAGAGGTTCCTGGAAGAATTTTAAAATGAATATAACCCTTAAAGTTATATTTGAATCTTATAAGCTTGACTGCCGAAAGCATTTTTTCAGTGGTTTTGTCAGCATCCCTTTCAATTGCAGAACTTAAAAATAATCCATGAACACTAATCTTTTTAACAAGATGCATAAAAACATTTGCAAGTTCTTGAGGTTCATAGCTTACTTTTTTATTTTTGCAAATAGCTGCATTTGCACAGTATTTACAATCAAAACTGCAGGAGTTTGACATTAATGTTTTAAACAGCTTGCAATTTTGGTTCTCGGCTTTAGCAGTATAAACTCCTCCAAGGCCAGAATTAATCTTTACTTCACAAGATCTAGGACCACAGCTATCATAAGTTCCAGATGATGCAAGAATTTGGGCTTTTTCTAATGTTGTGAATTTTACTTACCTCGTTTTGAGATGTAGAGGCAGAAAACATAATATAAAAAGTTGTGCAATAATTAACCAGGAGTAAAAAAATTTACAATTACATCACGAGTAAATAAAAAATAAAAAGTATAATAAAAAAAATAAAAATAAAAGTGTTTGATAAAGAATTATTCTAATAAAAAACTAGAATTCTTCTTGATTGTTTCTTCTGTTTTGGAAACAATCTTTGCAATAAACTGGTTTACC
>Ga0172381_10008503_pt1 | contig 10030 bp, 9 predicted proteins | sample Leawel6488metaG_FD_119754 | JGI IMG/M metagenome (GOLD analysis project Ga0172381, IMG submission 119754) | Leachate microbial communities from a municipal landfill in Southern Ontario, Canada - Leachate well 64-88 metaG | ecosystem: Engineered > Solid waste > Landfill > Unclassified | place... | reverse complement strand
TTTTGTTTTTAAAGAAGCCATTTTCCCGTTTATCTTTGATCCGGAAACATGATCTCCTACGTGGGAATGAATAGCATAGGCAAAATCAATAGGAGTTGATTCTTCTGGTAAATCAACGACGTCCCCTTTAGGTGTAAAAATAAAAACTCTGGATTTGAAAAAATCCATTTTAAGTTCATTCAAAAATTCTCCATTTTCGGAGACCTGCTCTTGCCATTTTAATAATTCTTGTATCCAGCTAAGACGTTTTTGAATTTCTTTTGTTTTTTTAGAAGAACGTTGGAAAAGACCGCCTTTGTAAGCTAAATGAGAGGCAATACCATATTGTGCTTCTCTGTGCATTTCCTTTGTTCTGATTTGAACCTCAACAATTTCTCCGTCGCCTGTGAATACTGTTGTATGAAGACTTTGGTATCCGTTTGGTTTAGGAAAAGCTATATAATCTTTTATCCTTCCTGGAAGAGGTTGCCATGAACCATGTATGATTCCCAGAACTTTATAACAATCTTCTATTGTCGGGACGATTACTCTTATTGCTGTAATATCGTAAATTTTTGTTATATCCATCTTATATCTCAACAATTTAAGATAAAGACTATAAAGATGCTTTACGCGGTAACTTGTACTAATATCTTTTACTCCGTGTGATGTGATTTCTTTTATAAGAGACCTATGAAATTTTTCTAGAGATTTTAAATGAATTTTAGTTCTTTTTCTAGAAAGCTCTTTTACTTCTTCGTATTCTTTTGGGTAGACATAAGGGAAAGAGCAGTCTTCTAAAGTTCCTTTTAATTTCCACATACCAAGACGGTCAGCAAGAGGAACAAAAATTTCTAAAGTTTCTAGGGCAATACGCTCACGTTTTTCTTTTTTGGGATGTCCTTGAAGGGTTTGAATATTATGAAGACGATCAGCGAGTTTGATTATTAGAACCCGCACGTCTTTTGCTGTGGCAACAAACAGTTTACGTAGACTTTCCACATGTCTTTCAATTCCGTGATATTTTAGTGTACCAAGCTTGGTTACTCCCTCAACGAGAAAATATATTTCTTTTCCAAACTCTTTTTCTAAGGTTTCTTTGTCTGTATTGCCGTCTTCCAGTGTGTCATGTAAAAGCCCCGCCGCGATAGAAGCGCTGTCCATACCAAAAACAGCCAGATTTTTGCCCGTTTCAAAAGCATGGACAAAATATGGTTCTCCTGTAAAGCGTTTCTCTCCTTCGTGCGCTTTTTCCGCGAAATTGTATGCTTTAGTGATAAGAAGAGCATCCTTTTTAGAAGGATTTTTCATTAATTGGATAATTTCTTTTACGTTTGGTTCAGTCATATTTTCATTATGGCACAAGGTAAATAAAAGTAAAATAAATGAGCTTGGGTTTAATTTTGGAGTGTTTTAATCTCGTGATATAGTGTTTGTATGAAATTGATATCGTGGAACGTAAATGGACTTCGGGCAATTCACAAGAAAGGAGATTGGAATAATTTTTTAAAACTTTCTTCTGATATTTTTTGTCTACAGGAAACAAAAGCAAATTCACATCAGCTTCCAGAAGAAGTGGTTAACTCAAAAGGATATTTTTCCTATTTTTCCTCTTCCGAAATAAAAAAAGGATACAGTGGAGTGGCAACATATTCAAAAACAGAACCTCTGGAAGTTAAATACGGTTTTGGTGAAAAAAGATTTGACGAAGAAGGGCGTTTTTTGGAAACTCATTTTGAAAAATTTATACTTATAAATGTTTATTTTCCCAACGGTGGAGGAGGACCGGAGCGACTTCAATACAAGTTTGATTTTTATGATGCTTTTTTAGTCTATATTGAAAAGTTGAGAAAGAAAGGAAAGAGTATTATTTTTTGTGGTGACGTAAATACTGCTCATGAAGAAATTGATTTAGCGAGACCAAAGAACAATGAAAAAAACACTGGTTTTTTGCCAGAAGAGCGTGCTTGGATTGATGAAGTTGTAAACGCTGGGTATGTAGATACTTTTCGTTATTTTTATCCCCACAAAATAGATGCATATTCGTATTGGGATATAAAAACTCGGGCACGTGATCGTAATGTCGGTTGGAGAATAGATTATTTCTTCGTTTCTCCAGATTTAGTTTCTCAACTAAAAAGCGCCTCAATTTTAGACAACGTTTATGGTTCTGACCATTGTCCGGTGGCGATTGAAGTTGAGTAATCACAATGAGTACTACTTTTTTTAAGTAAGTATCAAGAGATATCAAGATAGGAAAAACATTATTTAATTATGACGGATTTGGTAGATCTTTATGGTGGCTTGTAATGCCCTGACACTTGCCCATAACATTATGACTGTAAGGAAAACATTTTTTCCTCCTAAACAATCATTTACTTTACATGTAGCGGTTGAGTACATTAAAACTGCGGAAATAATAACCATGAAAAGAGCGATACCTCTGCTGTTATATTTGCGTAATAAAAAAGCAGTTGAAGCAAAAATTACTACGTCAAGAATTGACGATGTCCCCCAAAAGAGAAAACCAACAAGGGTTTGTAGTACTGCCAAGAAATAAAAAATATTGGAAGTTTTTTTTACTATCGATAAAGCTTCTTCTTTTGTTTCGATTCTTGCAAAATAAGAACCTTCCTTCTTTGTTGTTGGATCTTCTCCCAAAATAGCTCTTTTTTCGTTCATATTTTTAAAAAATTAAGATTGATTTATTTTACTTTTTAGCTTTTTCTGAATATTTTAGTTACCTTTTCAATGAATTTAGGATTTCCTTTTTTTTGCTTACTCAAGAGTGTCTACTTGGTTGCCCATAGATATCATTTTGTTCAGACGGGTATCTTCTTCGTTGGTTAATTTTTCTCCTTTATCTGCTCTTCTTTGCAAAGTTGCTCGGTCAAGAGCTTCTTCTTTTGAAAGATTGTTGTTTGCCATAAATCTTAATTGGAGAAGACGAATATAGTCTTTTTTAGATAATCCGTCTTCTGTTGTTTTCTTCTCGCTTTTAACTTCTAGGGTGGCTCGGTCAAGCGCATCTTCTTCTGAAAAATTATCATTTTCCATAAATCTTAATTGGAGAAGACGGGTATGTTCTTCCTCATCTTCTTTTTCTTCCTCAGTCAATGTTTCTTCTTTTCCGTCAAATTGTTCAGGTTGTTCAAATTTTGCAGTCATAATTTTTGGTTTTTAATATTAAATTAAACTTATTAGTTTACTATGTCACAATAAATTATTGGTTTAAAGACAGTATCAGAATTTTATAAATTAAATTTTTCTTCAATATCCTCGGTAATTCTGATGTGATTTTCTCTTTTAATTTTAGTATTTAGCGATAACTGTTTCTGCTCCATAAATATAATCTCCTTCTGATACTAAAGGTTCAAAAGTGTCAGGAAAGATCATGAGCACCATACTTCCAAATTTAATTAATCCTATCTGTTCACCTTTTTCTACTTTTTGGGATACGTCAACGTAATCTACAATTCTTCTCACTAAATATCCGGCGACTTGGATTATTTTTATATCAAACTCTTTTCCGTGTCTGTTTCCGCTCATTATTATTTCATTTTTTTCATTATTAAAAGAAGACAAAGATTTTTCTTCCTTCTTTATTTTTAAAAAAGAACCATTTTTATGTAGCTTAGATTTAATGGCTCCTGTTATTGGAGCTCTTTGGTAATGTATGTCAAAAAGCGTCATCATGATTACCAAAACATAAGCAGAGTCTGATATTTCGGAAGCCGTCGTTCTTATTCCACCCAATATTCCTTTATCAATATCAAGAGGTCCAGCGTCTGTTGTCTTGAACAGCCTGATAACTTTGCCATCGGCGGGACTTAGAATCAAATCTCCCTCAGGAACTATTCTTGTTGGATTTCTTAAAAACCAAAACACATAAAAAAGTACACAAAATATAGCAAATAATGTAACAAGTGCTATAGCAAAACTCGCTAAATAATAAACAGCAATAATAATCGCTAAAAAATAGACAACCTTTATTCCTTTTTTGTTTGATTTTGTTTGCATTTGTCCTGAACTTTCAGGAGTTCTTTTAGTTTTTGATTAAGTTGAATTATATAAAATTTTTGAGAATAAACTTTTTTTGATTTTATATATTTGGGTAACTAACTTTTGTAAGAATTTTAGTTTATATGAAAAATAAAAATCTTATAATTGTAGAAAGTAAATTAAAAGAATAAAGCCTTTTAATTTGTGGTTAAATAATACCACGTTATTTCCTTTATCTTTATTTTATATCTACTTCTTTTTCTAATTTGTGTGGATTATGGTTCGGGCACGTTTTGTCGCTACAGCGTTCAGGAATAGTTTTGGTGCCTTCCATCATCAAAGCTCCGCATTTCTCTCCACCGTGTTCTTCTCGAGGATAATCGCATATTTTTCCTTTTGCTTTTTTTATCTTTTCCGGAGTAATAAATATTAATACAAATTTTACAATCTGATTTTGTTTTAAAAACTTTAAATTTATCTTACCTCTTGTGAAATTTTATTCCTTATTTTTTCAGTACCCAACTCAAGTAATGGTAATAAAATTATTAAAGAAATAAAAGTAATAGTGATTGAAACTAAATATAAAGCAAAGGTTTCTATTTTAAAAATTTGAGAAAGGATTAGAGCTATTAAAACTCCAGTATTTTGAACCATCCAAAACAAAGCAGTTAAAAACTCAAGATTGTTTTCGGTGGAAACATCGCCAACTAAAGCAAATGTTATTGGTTTCGTAATCGTCCAATTTAATGAGAGTAGGATAATTCCCAGTATTAGAAAAATACTATTTGAAGAAAAAGACAAAAAGATAAGTCCAAAAATTAGTAAAGTAAAAGAAAAAATAATCATCTTCTTTCTTCCTTTTTGATCTGATAATTTTCCAAAATAATAAGACAGAAAAATAGGTAAAATGAAAAATAAAGAAGACAGAAATCCAACATAAGATAAACCTAAGGTTTTTTCAATCTCAAGAGGAATTATGCCAATAATTAGTCCAAAAATAAAATTAATAGCAAACCAGAGGCTTGAAAGTTTTAGGGCTGTTTTACTGGTAATTGCTTTTTTGATAAGTTTAAAGCGATTTATTTTCTCCGCAGTTTCTTTTTCTGTTTTTATGTTTTTTATTTTAACTAAAAGTAAAAAACCAATGATTGGAAATATAGAAAAAATAAGAAAAGAAATTTTAAAAGAAAAAAAAGATATAATAAAACCCATTATTAAGGCTCCAGCAGCATTACCTAAAGAAAAAAAGCAATTAAAAAAGCCCGAATTAATCCCAAAACTTTCTTTGTTGCTTGCTCTTATTAAGTAACTATTTTGCCCAGTCCAAATAAAAGAAGCTGCGATTCCTAATAAAACGGACCCAAAATAAATCATTGAGACATTTTTAGCCAACAAGAAGATGTTAAAAAGAGAATAGACTATTGAAGAAATGAGCATACATTTCTTTGCTCCGTATTTTGAAACAAAAAATGCAGAAATAGGATTAGCTAAAATAAAAAACAGATAGATTAAAACCAAGCAATTAAAACCTAAATCAACTAAACCAATACTAGAAAAGAAGGTTGTGATATGTTGCAGAACCCCAGAAAATCCTAAAAAAGTAAAAAAGAAACTTAAACTTAATAATTTTATTTCTTTATTTACCGAATTTCTCATATTTATTATTTTATGAAACTAATAAATAGCATTTTTTATTCTTTTCCTAATTTGTGTGGATTATGGTTCGGGCACGTTTTGTCGCTACAGCGTTCAGGAATAGTTTTGGTGCCTTCCATCATCAAAGCTCCGCATTTCTCTCCACCGCGGTCTTCTCGAAGATAATCACATTTTTTTCCTGTCGGTTTGGCTTTGATAGCATTTTTACAAGTAGGGTAATTTGAGCAACTGTAAAATAATCCGAATCGTCCGCGTCGCTCTGTCATTTCTCCGTCTTTACACATCGGACATTTTACGCCAGTAGCTTTTTTTGCTTTTTCTTCTTCAGACTCTTCTATGTATTTACATTTTGGATAATTGCTACAAGAAATAAATTTTCCAAAACGTCCTTCGCGTTCCACCAGTTTTCCATTTTTACATTTTGGACAATCTTTTCCAATTTCTTTAGGACCTTCTAATTCTTTACCTTCGATTGTTCTTGCACCAACACAATTAGGAAAATCGGAACAGCTCATAAATTTGCCATTTTTAGCAAGTTTAATGACCATATTTTTCCCACAAATTGGACATTTGAATTCTTCTGGTGCGTCTCCAAGATTGGTGATTTTTTCGATTTCGTCTTTTGATTTTACGTCTTTCAAAAATGGTGTGTAAAATTCTTTGAGCATTTTTGCATATTCACGTTTTCCTTCTGCAATATCATCAAGCTTGTCTTCCATTTGAGCGGTGAAATCATCGCTAATGTATTTTGTAAAATGTTCTTCCAGAAAACTACTGACAACATCTCCTGTGTCAGTAGGGAAAAGAGTTCTTCCTTGTTTTTCTACGTACTCACGGTCGACTATTGTCTTTATAATACTTGCGTAAGTACTAGGTCTTCCGATCCCTCTTTTTTCAAGTTCTTTGATAAGTCCGGCTTCCGTGTAGCGATTTGGTGGTTGAGTTTGTTTTTCTTCGGAATCAAGAGAGAGAAGTTCAATTTTGTCTCCTTTTTTTAATTCGGGAAGTTCAACATCTTCACCTCTAGCGGCTGGATCTGCCAATAACCATCCGGGGGTTATTACGCGGGAGCCGTTAATCGCAAAATTAGGGATATCTTTTTTTTCAATATTGGTGGTTATCTTTGTTCTTAAAATTTTTGCGTCCACCATTTGTGAAGCGAGGGTTCTCGCTCGAATAAGGTCGTAGAGCTTTTTTTGTTCCTCATTCATTCCAGCACTTTTAACTTCTACATGAGCAGGACGAATTGCCTCGTGAGCTTCTTGAGCACTTTTTGATTTTGTTTTATATGCACGGAATTGATGTAAATCTTTTCCAAATTCTTTAGCGACTGTTTTTGTGATAGCTTCCAATGCTTCTTTGGAAAGAGTCAAAGAGTCTGTTCTCATATAAGTAATATGACCTGCTTCGTAAAGTTTTTGCGCAACTTGCATCGTTCGTGACGGAGAAAAACCAAGACGTGAACTTGCGGTTTGTTGAAGAGTGGAAGTTGTAAAAGGAGAGCGAGGGGAGCGAGAAGCTTCTGCTTCTTTGACGTCTTGAACAGACCAAACTCCTGCTTTTCCTTTTTTTAAAATATCGTCTACTTTCTTTTTGTCCCTTGGTTCTTCAATGCAAACAGTTTCAAAAGTCGTTCCATTTAAAGCTTTGTTTTTTGCGGTGATTACCCAAAAAGTTTCAGAATCAAAAGCGCGAATTTCACGTTCGCGTTCCATTAATATACGAAGGGCAGGTGACTGAACACGACCGGCAGAAAGTCCGTAACGTACTTTTTTCCAAATAAGACCAGACAAATCATATCCTACTAGTCTGTCTAAAACACGCCGTGCTTCTTGGGCTTGTCGCAAATCTTGGTCTATTTCTCGAGGATGTTTAAGAGCTTCTTCTACAGCTCCCTTTGTTATTTCATTAAAAACAATCCGCTTTACATTAGATTTTTTTTCGAGGTCAAGAACTTGCACAATGTGCCAAGCAATAGCTTCTCCTTCACGGTCGGGATCAGTTGCTAACAATATTTCATCTGCATTTTTTGCGGCTTTTTTTAATTCCACAATGACTTTTTCTTTGCCTTTGGATACTTCATAGTGCGGTACAAAGCCAGCTTCTATATCGATAGCTTTTTTGTTATTTTTTGGTAAGTCTCTAACGTGTCCGACACTTGCTTTTACAACAAAAGAAGGGTCATTTAGATACTTAGAAATAGTTTTTATTTTTGTTGGGGATTCAACAATCAGAAGTTTCATCCCTCTATATGTACTATAAATATTTTTTTTTGGCAAATTGCTACTAGAGCAAAAGAAAATTTTTTCTAAATTTATAAAAGGGGAAAATTGACACTCATCATATTGTGTGGTAGTTTCACCTCAGATAGAAAATAAATAACTAGCCAAGCTTTGTCGAGAGCTGAAATTAATTTAATTAAATTGATAATTTGAACAAATTAATTCTCAGCGTAGATTTTGCTGAGGTTGATTGTTCTTTGAAAGGAAAAAATATGAAGAAAGATTGCCCCGTTGAAGATAATCTATATCCGAGGGATTTAGCCTTTGGCGAAATTTGTTTCTTTTAATTTAATCTGCTAAAAGAAAAATATATGAGTACGTCTTGTGGCTGTGATGATAATCCACTTGCTTCAAGAAGAGCAAGTGATAATCTTTTTAAGAAAATACATCAAGAAGATGAAGAAGATGAAGAAGATGAAGAAGATGAAGAAGATGAAGAAGAAGGTTCCTCTTTGTCGGTAAAAATTATTCGAGCAATAAATTGAACAAATTAATTCCTTATCTGTCTTTGCTTTTGTTACTCATAAGACTTGAGTAACGGAAGGTCCATTAAATCTAAATAGGACCCAGTGAAATGATTTCACTGGGTTTTTTTTATTTTTTTAAAGATTCCGATAAAAGGCAAAAATTGACACTCGTAACATTGTGTGGTAGTTTCACCTCAGATAAAAAATAAATAACTAACTAGGCTTTGTCGAGAGCTGAAATTAATTTAATTAAATTGATAATTTGAACAAATTAATTTCAGCGTTGATTCTGCTGAGGTGATTTGTTCTTTAAAAAAAGAAAATATGAAAAACATTAAAAAAGGTACTGATTCTTTGAAGAAAATTCTTTGGGTCATCTGTTTTTTAGTGGTTTTGTTTTTTATTGTTCAACTGGGAGGTGGTAAAATAGAAAAAATAAACCAGTGGATTCAATTCCAAAATCAACAAATGCAAGATCATCGCAAGGAGATTGAAGTTAAAGAACAAAAACAAAAAGAAGTAAGAGTAACCGTCCCCATAAATGTTGAAATAGAAGAAAAAACAGGAGCGGAAAAAGTTCTTAAAATGGAAAATAGATTTACAGAATGGAGATATAGAGCAGGTGCTGGCGGTATGGGTTCAACTGAAGTGCAAGTATATTCTAAAAAACAGTTTCTTGATTCTATTTCAGAAGAAGAAATAAAAAAGGAACATGTTTATTTTACAATCACAGAAAAGGTTAGTCGTCCATACCAGGTGATTAGTCTCGTGAAAACATACTGGTGTATGTCCCAAAATGGATTACTAATTGAATATACAGTAGAGTATTCTTGTCCACCTTCTTCTGTTTTAGTTAATCCCTATATTTCAAGTTTTGTTTCTTCCAGTTATGTTTGCGCAAATTTTGATGCTTGAGGTTTTGGGAGCACCGTTGCACTTCAGAAAAAAAACTAACCCGAGCTTGGTCAAAAGCTGAAATTAATTAATCTCATAATTTGATCAAATTAATTCTCAGCATAGATTGTGCTGAGGTTGTTTGTTCTTTGAAAGGAAAAAATATGGGTGAAAGTAGTGGCGATGGATTTGTCCCTCATTTTTACGAAGATGAGGAAAAAAATCCAAATAACAATGATGGTGTCTTAAAAGATTTTATAATCTTCCTAGTTAAATTAATTAGGGAATTTATTATACTTTTTTTTGAATTACTAGTGGTTTCTGGGTTAGCGTACTGTCTATTGTCTTTTCTTGATTTGCTTCCCAGATTAGTCGAGGATGTCTTATTCTTTATTGCAATATCGTTCTCTTACTTTATAGAGAAGAGAAAGGAGTTTTCCGAAAAAGAAAAGTTTTCTGAAGAAAAAGTGAGCGCAGATTTTTTCGGAAGACTTTCTTGGCTTGTTTCTGCATTATTTTTTCTTGTTATCATATGGGATTTAATTTCTATTTATTTCCCTAATCTTTTCGTTTAATCAAAAACTCGGTTTCGACCGAGTTTTTTCTTTGTAATATTTCTATACATTTCGATAAAATTTTCCGCCGACTTCTTTGATCAGTCCTTTGATTTCCAAAAGGGAAAGTTGGGTGTTGGCTTCTTCGGGGGAAAGTTTTGCTTCGCGAATTAAAGTATCGCGGGAAATTGGTTCG
>Ga0172381_10008502_pt1 | contig 10031 bp, 18 predicted proteins | sample Leawel6488metaG_FD_119754 | JGI IMG/M metagenome (GOLD analysis project Ga0172381, IMG submission 119754) | Leachate microbial communities from a municipal landfill in Southern Ontario, Canada - Leachate well 64-88 metaG | ecosystem: Engineered > Solid waste > Landfill > Unclassified | place... | reverse complement strand
TCGTTGGCGTGTGCCCTATTTTTTGCTGATACCGCTGCACGTTTTAATTTAATTTTTTCGTTATGGTTGTCTGTCGAGTTAAATTTTGATAAAAGTTGTGGTGGCGAAAAGTTTGGACGTTCGTGGGTAAATTTAGTTTTTTGCGTTATCGGATAATGCGAGCCGTTTGGTCTTGAACGGAAACTCACTTTAGTTTTACCTCCTCAATGTATTGTGTGGGTATTTCACCAAGTATAACTAGGGAGCCTTCTTCCTTATATTTAGTCCAATCCTGAGGTTTTAACGACCAATCTTCATCGGGGCGGAAACGGTTTTTAAATTTCGATTTTGGTACACTGATTTTTATTATGCCCATTTTGTTTTTGCCAATTGCTTCCTCAGTTTCAAGAGCCATTTCTTTAGCGCGTGCTAAACCCATTGGTGTACCTGCAAATCCATAGGCACCAATATGCGCAGATTTAAAACTTTGAAATGGTCCTTCACCTTTGGATTTAAAACCTTCTTTTTTAATTGATTTAATTGATTGTTTGGTTGTCACATGATAAATTGTAACCATTTCCTCTTGGGCGGCGGGTTTTGTTAAAATCATTTGTTTATGCGCTTTTTCAAAAAAAGCAGCTATTTTGGTATGGCGGTCAATGTTTAATTGTGATGTGCTGGTTTTTGCCCTGCTTTTTACTAAGTTCGCTGCCTGCACTGTTAAACGTTTGATTTTAAGTTTTTGTTCATATGTGGGTGCACTGTTAAACTCTTCAAGTAATATTTTTGAGCTGTTCATAGCACCAATGTATGTGTCAGTGTTAACTTGATTTATGGTTTGCGTGTAGTGTACTTTGTGGTAAACGGGGTAATGTGTTCCATCCTTGCGTGAACGAAAACTCATTAGTTAAACGCCTCCATCTTTTTTATTGCCGCCGCAACTGCTTCATCATAGTTTTTGAATTTCTGTGATTTTTTCTGTGCGTCCACGTAGTAGGTATAACCTGTGATTTTGGCTGTGTGTACATCAACATCAGGTATTTCATCGATTGATACAAAGCCATGTCCGTGCTGTTTGAGAAATGTTATTCTTCCGTTTCGTTTTGGAAGGGCTACCCAATTTGCTGGGGTCTTAACTGCTGGTGATGGCGTTGTTGGTTGCACTGATGGGGTTTTAGCTGGGGCTGTTTTTGATTGCTGTATTTTTGTGCTGATTTGCTTTACGATTGAATCAACTTCTTTTTCGGTTATGCCTGTAACGCGGAATGCTTCTGCATCAGCTTTTTCTTCCATCAAAAATGTGGGCATAGCTTTTGCGCCTGCGAAGCCGTATTCTTCATATTGTTTAAGGTGGGCTACCTCATGAGCCATTGCGTAATCTAAAAAGCGTTGCGTCAAAACTGGGTCGGCTGCGTAGCATTGATTGTACTGTTTTTCGTTTACTTCAAGCAATGTGGTCACTTCATGGGTGCCTGCGGCTCTGGTGGCTTTAACGTGTGCAAGGCGTGACATTGTGTTGTTAATTTTTATTTCAAAAGGTTGTTTAACGTCAAGTTTTTTAGCGTACAAGGCTGATTGTTTCTGCACAAACTGTTCCATGCTGCTGGGTGATTTGGTTGACATTTTAGCAACGGTGGTTTTCCATTCATCACTCTTGGTGCGGTTAGCCATGCTTATGGCTGCACGCTTAAGCTTTGCTTTTTCAGTTTGATTGTGTGATTGTTCATAGCGTTGCAGTAGTTGCTGTGGGGAAAATGTTGGTTTGTTTTTTACAAAGTTTCCACACGGTGATACTGGGTAATGTGAACCGTCTTTTCTTGTTCTGAATTCTTGCATATTCATCACCAATAACTTTATATTATTTTAATTTGAATATTGGAGGCGTGATTGAAATGAGTGAAAACGTTAGTAAAGGGGTTTGCTTGTGGGGAATACACATGCAAAAGGATGATTGTAAAAAGTGTTACTACCCAGCTTTTCATATGGTTGATGGAAAATGTACGCCAAGACCTAACAAAACATCGTGGAACACTGTAGCTGAAAAAGTTGAAGATTGCGAACGTTTTCAAAAAGGAAAATGTAGTGAATGTGAAACGTGTATTATTACGTGATGTGTTATTTTTCAATTTTTAATTCAACACCGTTGTTTTTTATTTTTCGTCCTAATTCATAATAATCTTTATTTTCTTGCTCAAGTTGCTGATGTTTAGTGTACATTGCGGGGTTGTTTTGTTTAAGCGTACTCGGGTCATCTATATATTCGGCAAAACTTTCAGCAAATGCTTCAAAATAGTTGCCTGTGTAAATTCTATGTTTTTCAAATATCACTGCGTTCTCGCGGTTAAAGGGCACTTTTCTTCCATCTAAATCATGCCCAATTTCGTGTATCAAAATATGGTTTGCACTGTGTTTAGAGTAACTATAAATTTCAAGGAATTTGTCACCAATTAGTATTCTTCCACGTGGTTTAGCTTCAGCTTCTATTTGTAAACGTGGGTCATATTCAACAGTAATTTTTCCTTCATATTGACCATTATCCATTATGGTTGTTGGTTCACTGTACAAAGTAATTGGTTTTGTCAGTACGTCCATTTTTTTAACAGTAATACGGTACTCTGCTTCACGTTGATATTCTTCTTGTACTTTTAATTTATTTGCTTGTGATACAGCGGCACGTTTTAGTTTAGTTCTTTCATTCTTATTGTTGGTATTTTCAAAGCGTTGTAGTAATTGTTGTGCAGAAAAATCTGTATATTTTCGGTGCGACAACTTTGGTGTTACTGGGTAGTGGCTGCCGTCTTTTCTTGAACGGAAACTCATTTTTTCACGTACCTTGCTTCGTTTATAAGCGTACCTTTGCTATCAAGGGTTTGTACGATGATTTCGTTGGCGTCTTTTTGTTTGCACTCTGCGCCATTTTTGTCAAAGTATTTGGTAATTTTTGTCATGCTGAAATCTCCAGCGGCTTATCGGTTATTGATACTGCATGCCCTGTTGTGTCAGCGGCAATCATTTTTTGGAAGGCTACATAGGTTTTAGGGAAGTCATTTGCTTTGGTTTCTGCTTCGTGTGTGTCGTAATCGGAACTGTACCATATGCGCATGGCTTCGGCAAAGTTTTCTGTGAATTGGCTGTTTTCATGTGCTTTTACATAGGCGTTGCTGTAGTTGGTTAAGCCGCCTTCTTTGCGGGTGGCATCTTGAAAATCGAGCATCATGGTTGCTGTTGGTCTTTTATGGTGAACTAAATCATCAAGTACTTTATTGCTATCATACATTTTGTTCATTTGTGCTAATTCCGCAGATTGTTTTCTGCTATGGGTGCGCATTTTACGGTCTATTTCAGCACGTTTTTTGTTATGCGCTTCATATTGTTCTGTGGTTGTGCTGGTGTCATGTGTAAGTTTCCATGCTTCAGCACCAAGTTTGTCATATTCTTCCCATAAGGTTTTGTTTTCGGGTTCATATTTAGCATTTATTTCATCTTGGTGTTTCATTCGTGCAGCGCGTACACGGTTAGCTATTTTATCTGCGTCTGGGATTTGTACTGGTTTTTCCGCGTTGGCTTTATTCCAAATTTTATCAAATAGGGCGTGTCCGCCTTCGTGGGCTATTAAGCCGTCTTGTTTTTTTACATCTTGTACATCTGCGTTGTTTTTTGTGAAGATACGGATTGCACCGTCTGTGCGGTTCCAGTGGGCACCAGCATTAAATTGATAGTCACCGACTTTATGTGCTTCGCCTTCGTTTGAAATTATTTCTATGGATTTAACTTCGGATTGAACTGATGGTGGTAAACGCCTGAAAGCGCCAACTGCATATGCTTTTTCTTTTGGTGTTACAGCACCATTGACCCATACTTGAGTGTTGCCTATTTTGCCTTCTTTAACCAAGAAATCCTGTGAATATCTGTTGACTTTTAACCTGTTTTGTTCTTTGTCTTTTTCTTGACCGAAACTCATTTTGTCGATTATTTTGCGGTATTCTTGTTCAATGTCTGTGTTGCCTTGTGATTTGGCACGGTTTGCAACGGATATGGCAGCACGTTTAAACCTAAGTTTATCTTCGGGGGTTTGGGCTTCGTTATATTTTTGCCATAATTGGGTGGGTGAAAAGCTGGGGCGTGTAGAGGTAAAAGTAGATTTTGGAGTGATTGGGTAGTGTGAACCGTCTTTCCTACTTCTAAACGCCATATAAGCTTATTGGTTGCTTGTTTTATTTAACGTTTTGTTTAAATTATTCTTCAAGCTCACCAATCAAGTCGTCGCAGTTGCAACTTAAATCAAGTATCTTGGAAGGCATATCTGGAAACAAGTTGAATTTCACTGCAACAGCGCTTATGTTGCTGATTTTATTTTTCAACTCGTCAAGTTGGTCAATAACGTATTGTTTAGCTTGCTCTTGGTTTTTGATTTGCACCATTTTTATTCACCACCCGTGCTGTTGCCAATGTATCTAACTGTAGCTTGTGTCAAGTTGTTAAGCTGCATCACTTCTCTGCTTATGCCATGTGAAAGTGTCATAGCGTGGGTTTGGTTGTAGGCTTTGATGTAAAATTCACAGTATGCGCCATTGCCATTTTGGTAAACGCCAAGAATTGAAAACTTGTAATAGTTTTCTTGCGGTTCAACGGAGGTGGTGTTGTCTTGAAGCAGCACGGGCAAAGATACAACTAGTATCATGCAAATGATTGCATACATAGGTATTGCGTGGTAAATTTTGATTTGCATTTTATACACTACCTGTTTTGATTGATTTTAATTTTGTTATAATTAGGTAAGCGAGCAATACAGCAACGTAACCTATCAATAGGTAAGTACATGTGAAGAAAGCGTCTTTAAAAATGTAGGGTTTAACAAACGTTCCTTCTTGCCCCCATGAAACAGATATGGTATATGGTTGGTCAATGTATACGTAGCACAAGCTTAAAGTAAATGTTGCAGAAATCAAAATTACTAAAGTGATGAATGCGTAAGTTTTTGTTTTCATTTTAATCAGCCTTTAAGTCAATATTATTAAGTAATCACTTATAAGTTTATTGATTGGTTGTTGCACCGTTTTGGATAATTGTGGATTCTGCAAATTCATCACTGGTATAACTGTAGGCAAATGCACCAGTTATAACTAATATCAAAAATGGTGGACAAATCATTATCCACCAAAGAATGTATCCTGTGATTGTTAGAAAACCCATAATGATGCCCGCTGCCATTGTGTATAAACCTAAATCTTGTGGTTTAACTGTAGTTATTGCTTTGCACCATGTTTTAAAGAAAAATTTAATTTTGTTAATCATGTTACTCACCATTTTGGGTTTACATCGCTGCCAACGTAATCAAATGTGGGGTGTTTTGTGAATAAGTGGCGTGCCATTCTGCCTTCCTGTATTGTGGCTATGCAGCAGGGGCATTGGTGTCGTGCGCGTTCTTTTTTGCGTTCATATGGGCGTGTTCTTATCCATGTTCCTTTTGGGTATTTTGCTTTTGATGCCATTTTAGTTCAGCCTACAAACTAATAGTATATACTAAGTGCTTATAAGCTTTGTTATTGAAAAATTAGTTATTGATTTTACGCCTTATAGGTTTAGATTCATCAGAGTTCCATTCTTGACCTATGAATTCTGCTTGTACAGGCAACCATTTATTTTCAATGGGGTTGTAGTATTCGTCAGTTGCTTCAATAGTGTCACCTACTTCTAAAACAGCAAACTTTGCGTTTTTGTAGCAGGGGCTATTTTTATTCGGTATCATTTTCATCAATCCAAGTAAAATAAAAGGGTTTATGGTTTACCGAATTTGTCGGTGTACCACTTTTGTAATAGTTCTCTTTTTGACCAGTCTGCACGGTTGTCGTCAAATAACTCTTTCACTGGGAAGTCAGCCATCATTTTTACGACGTTGTTTGGTACTAAGCTTTTATCTACTGGGTGTACGCCACCAATCATAACTTTTTCAGTTTTAGCCATTTGTATCAGCCTTGCTAAACGTAGGGTTTATCAAACTAATAAAGATATTGATTGAATAGTTAGCGTTTAGGTTTTTGTTGATAATGGTTTGTTTAAATTTGTGGGGTTGCCTGAAACTACAATGCCCATTTGGTTTTCGTTTGCGCCTGCATCATAGGTTCTAAATATGGTGAAGCCTGTTACGTCTTTTAGGCAAGCATCAAGGTTGTCTTCATCTTGGTCGGTGTCTGCTATAATGGTTATGCGCTTATTTTTTTGGTCAACTTCAACTTGCATGTTTTTACACCTTTTTAGTCAAAACAAAATAGCGTATACAACTAATAAGGTTTTGCTATTGAGTTTACTAAATAATGGATTCAGATAACTGTTTTATCTCTTTAGCTGATTTTTCGCGTTTTAGCTTCTGCATATGTTTTTTAAAGGCAAAGCCACTGCTAAAAGCAAAGCCGCCACCAGCGCTTTCAATCATGTAGTCGGGAACTACAAGTTGCCCTTTTTTGTCAATGTGCCACTCGTTATCTGATTCTATGGTGATTTCATGCAGCAGCATTTTTACTTGGTTCCAGCGGTCTTCTTCATTTTTGTAATCATGTACTTCGCGACGTGCCTGCTTAATTTCGGATGCTAAATCTTTGTTCATTTGGTTTCTGTATTCTTGGTCAGGCTTGTAAAACACATCAACTTTACAACCGAATTCTTTGTGTAAGTGCTGTGCTATTTCATAGGCTTCTTTGTTTGATAATGGTTTATTTGTAATTACATCAATGTCATCAGATACACCTTTACGTGCGAGCCCGCCGAATATTCTAAAACTTGTGTGGTGATTTTTGTTGTAATTTTTAACTACTGGGGCTACGGCTTCTTTTTTGATTATTGGTCTACCGTTTTTGATGTATTCTTTTTCCCAGTAAGATTGCTTAACTGAAATGGGTACGTTCTTAAGGGGTTGCTGTGTCTTCATTTGTTCAATAACTGTGCGGTACTTTTGTGCTTCTTCTGGATTACCGTGTGATTGCAACCAGTTTGCTTGCGATACCGCTGCTTTCTTGCACCGTAGTCTATTTTTTGGATTGTTTGATGCTTGGTACACGCATAGCAGTTGTTCACTTGAAAAGTTTAGTTTAGGTTTATCTCTTGGTATGTGGGGTGTTATTGGGTATCTTTGTCCGTTCTTACGTGTGCGTATTACTGGCGACATGTGATAGCATAGTTAAGGTTGGTTGGTTAATAAATTTTTGTTTAAATTAAATGCCTGCGCCATCAACGTTTTGTACTTGGTCGCATAGCCACTTTTTCTTTTGTTCAGGTGTTACGTAGGGTATTACCCAAATGTTATCGTGGGCTTCCTTAAACTCTTTTTCCCAATTGATGATTTTTAGTAGTTGTTTGTAGCGTTGACCTATTGATGCTTGCGTTATGTTGTATTTGGCAGCAATGTTTTTCTGCGTTAATGTGATGCCTACCATCACGTTGGCAATGTAAATTATTGATGCTTCTAACACTTTTGGGTTTTTGCCTGAGCGCCAATTTGGGGAATTTTTGTCGAGTAGTACATTGATTTCTAAAATGGTTTGTTCCTTGCGTTTCTGCTGCACAGCTTTGTCTTCAATAAATTTTTGGATGTATGTAACAAAGTTTCTGTTAAAGCAGACAAATTTTATTTCTATATCATCGTACTTTAGGTCTGCTATTTTAGAAAGAAGCTCCCTGCATGTTTTGGCTTTAAAATACCCTATTTTTTGTGTTGTCATAATAAATCACTTTTAACAATATCCTGTGCCGTGGTTCTTTTCAAATTTGCCAGCGCGTAGTTCATCAACGGTTAATGTGCCGCCGCTTTCTGGTTCCACTATAAGGTGCATGATGCAGCGTATGTTATCCCATTCACAGGCGCTTGCTTCCGCGTCTTTTAACAAAACGTAATTGCAGTATTCTGATAGTTTTGGTTCATTTATTTCTGCAAGCAAATCGCGGGCTTTGGTTATCCATGGTCGCATTGTTTCAGCGTCCCAAGTCATGCTTTCTTGCAGGCAGAACATAGCATCATAAATTTCTTTGGCGCGTTCTAATTGTGGCGTGGTAACGATGAATGGCGGTTCAAGTTTCATCATTCTCGTATTTTTCCTTCGGCAAAGCGTTGTTCTATTTCAGCTTTGGGTACTATGTGTGTTTGATGTTTTGTTAGGCGTGCTGGTGCACCATCGTAGCTGCTGTAAACTAGTAGTTTGCGTTCTTCACCTTTGAAGTTTTTTGCCTCACTTGAAGTGTATTTGCCGCAGTGCGAGCAAATAGCGTATTCTTCGCCTGTTTCAGTGTCGTGACCAATAACGCCAAATTCGTGAACTTTTCTACGTCCCATTTTATTCACCATAAATTCTAAATTTGTGCCAGTGATTTTTATAGTAGAAATAAGCCCATAAGCCTGATGTGGTGTCTGCTATTATGTCATATTCTGTAAGGGTGTAAGTTGTACCGTCTGGGCGCGTTCCTGTTGTTGTTTTTGCAAATTCGGTGCTGCCAACTTTGTCCCATGTTCGGTTTCTGCTGTTGGTTTGCTTTGGTGCTTTGCATTTTACTGCAACAACAGTTTTGCGCTCATCAAATACTTCAACTTTTAGTTTCAATTTGTGCACCTAAATAAATTTAACGCCGTCAATTGTGAGTTTAGTGATTTTAGAGCCTAACATTTCAGCTTCTACTTTGCCGCCATCAGATAATTTTTTTATAATCTCAAATTGTTGTGCGTATGGTAATTTCATAATTGCGGTAACTAATTTGTTACATTTTTGTTGTGTCATTTCAATTCAGCCTCAAGTATATAGTATATACTATTGGCTTATAAGGTTTTTGATTAAGTGAAAAATAAAATCAAAGGCAACTAGCGTATGCCCATGATGGCTATGTTTCGCCCTGCTTGCCCCATGCGTTTTAGTTCAATTCTTCATCAAGCCATGATGGCGGTTGTACTTGTTTTCCGCCTTCGATAAATTTGCCGTCTTTTGTGTAATAGCCTATAGTGGCGTTGTAGTCACCGTTTCTGCCCATTATTTTTCTGCCTTTGCCAAATAGTATTCGGTTTGCGTCTTTTATGTCCCTTGCATATATGCGGAACTGTTCTTTATCAGGGCTTCTAAGTGATTCACGGTTGGCTACTGCAAAAACCTTAAAGTTTCCAGAATCTTTGCTTTTTAGCATTCTACTGTAAGAATATTCGTATAACTCAATTTGTTTTGGTGATGCACCTGTGGTAATGTTTTCACGTGGTGCTTCAAACTTCATTTGTTTGTATGCGTCTTCATAAAGCTTTGACACGTCCGTGTTGCCTTGTGATTTGGCTTTGTTGGAGGCTGATACCGTTGCACGCTTGATTAAAATTTGTTTTTTTCTATCATTACTGTTTTGGTTAAAAAGGTCAAGCATTTCCTTTGATTGTGCTTGTGCGCCAACATGAGCGAAAAGTTCAAGCCTATAGCCACCAATTGATTCAGGAGTAACAAATATTCGTTTTGGAGTAATTGGAAAAGCTTTTCCGTTTTTGTGGCGGCGGAATTGCGGCATTTTACATCACAGGTTAGTTGGTTGCTTGTTGCTTATAAGTTTTTGTTTAAATTATGGTGGGGAGTTGATTTTGTGCGCTGGTTCATGCGTTCGGTAATCTTATGTATCACGTAGTCTTCAATTTGTATGCATTTGCGTGGTACTTCAAGCACTAAGTGGTCACCTATGCGGGTGGCGGTTGGATGCAGTTCCTTAAACTTTTCTGCTTCTGATGGGAATTGGCGTGCGTTGATTTGTTGCAAATGTGTTGGGTTAGTGGCAAAGTTGTTGGGTGTCACCTGCACTGCTAAGTGAACGCAGTTAAAGTCTACGAATACGTCAAAAAGCATTTGGGCATCGCTATCAACGTGTTTTAAACCGTGGCTGATTTTGGTTAGTAGGGAGTAGGCGGTGTTGAAATCTATGTTGGCTTCGTCTACGCGGTCAAAGCCTAATATGTAGTGGTTGGGGTGCAATGCTATAAATTGTTCAACGGTGAAGCTGTTGTATTTGAATGTTTTGAAGAAGCGGAGTAGTTTGCGGATTTGTGT
>Ga0172381_10008501_pt1 | contig 10032 bp, 14 predicted proteins | sample Leawel6488metaG_FD_119754 | JGI IMG/M metagenome (GOLD analysis project Ga0172381, IMG submission 119754) | Leachate microbial communities from a municipal landfill in Southern Ontario, Canada - Leachate well 64-88 metaG | ecosystem: Engineered > Solid waste > Landfill > Unclassified | place... | reverse complement strand
TCATCATCAAAATAAACATTACTTAAACCTCTAACTTTTGTTGTAAAAGTTGGAGATCTATTTCCTTTTATTTGATCAACAATATCTTTAGCAATTTGAAGAGTTCTTTGTTCTATATCTTTAGTTGTTTCTGTCTCATAAGTATCAAGACCCTTATGAACGTGCTTTTTTTCAGATTTAGTTTCTTTTTTTGCAACCATAATTGTTCACCTATTCTTCAAACTCCTCTTCTTCTGCAACTGTGTCGTCGTCAACAACTTCATCTTCTGGAGTTTTAATTCCTGCTTCTTCCATCTTTAGTTTTTCAAGAACCATGTTATTTAGATTTTTTAGAAGTAACTCTTTATTCTTTTCTCCAGTTGTGTGGATTAATGCCTCTACAACATACGGAGCATATTTTGTAAATACTTTTTTCTTTTCTTTCTTTTCTTCTTCTCTTTTCTTTTCAATAATGTAGAAGCCAACCTTTCTTGCAACTTCCATTAATGCAAGTTTTATTTCTGAAACAATGTCTGGGTCATCAGAAACTGCAGACTTTCCTGCAGAAGTGTATGGGATGTGTACTGAAATTAAATTAATAAAAACAGTGATTGGATTATTATCAAAATTACTCACACCATATCTTTTCCATTCAACTGATTCAACAGTTTTTGTTATTGCACAACCGCCTGCATCAAATAACAATGGAGCTTTGTTTGCATATCTTATAATTTCAGAAGACCTTACTTCTTCTGTCACTACTTCTTTACCATTTGTTTTTTCTACAGAAATCAATCTTCCTGCATTACCACCATAAGCAACTCCTGCTTCTATCTGGAAAGCATAACCACCTTGGTAAACTGATGGTTTTCTTGTAACTACTGCTAAAAATTCAGGATTAACAATTGCCTTTAGAGATTTCTGTATGTGCTCTTCTCCAATTGGAACAAGATTATCTGTACTTGGCGCAATAAATTTCGTTTGTTTAATTGCTTTAATTAAATCTTCTGCTTCTTCCCAAGTTAATGACTTTGGATCTTTATTTAAATCAAAATGAGCTAATGCTTGAACACCATCAATTGATGTTTGTCCAAATCTATCAAATGTTGTTGTTAAAAATGAATTAACTTTTCTTGCAGGAGAATGTCTTGCATAAGTTAACATTTCATCAACTGTTACTCCTCTTGGATGAGGCTTAACTGCTGTTGGGATACTTGGAAGTTTATTAATTGTTCTTGTGTACTTTGTAATTTCTCCACTTGGGTCTTCAAACTTTAATGTTAAGTGAGGATTAGCAATTGCTGTTCTTCTTAAATATTCATCAACGCTGTTTTGTCCTTTCTTATAGACTATGTCTTTAAATTTACATTTAACTGCTAAGCCTTTATGTTTATTATCAAGATAATGTTTGTCTGTAACTTTTGGAGTATTTGTTTTACTGTCTATTGAAATTTCTATAGAAACAGTTTTTCCTGTATTAGTTCCAGAAATTACTTTTGTAGGTTTCCCTGTTGTCATTTGAGACAAAAGAATGATTCCACTAACACCAATACCTTGTTGACCTCTTGTTTGTACTAGTCTATGGAATTTTGTTCCTGCTAGAAGTTTTCCCATAGCACTTGCTAATTTGTCTTCAGGTATTCCTGGACCATTATCCATTACTGAAATTTCATAATATTCAGAACCGAGTTCAGAAAGGTGTACCTCAATCTCAGGAAGTATGCCTGCTTCTTCACAAGCATCAAGAGAATTGGTCACAAGCTCGTGTATTATTGTAGTTAAAGTTCTTTGCTTACCAGAAAGACCTAGCATCTGCTTGTTTTTCTTAAAGAAATCTGCTACTGAATGTTCTTTAAACTCAGTAAATAATTGGTCAGCACCTATTTCCTTTCTTGCAACTTCCTTAGTATCCTTCTTAGTAACTTCTTTTTCAGCCATTATTATCACTTATAAAAATCGTTAAATTTTGTTCGAAACATATAATAGTATATATATTATATTTATATATATATTGTAGTGAAAAATCTTTAAAAATAGATGCTTGTTTTTAAAAAAATTAAATTACTTCCTTGCAATTCTTGCAGAGACTGCATTAAGAAGTCTTTCAATTTCTATAAGTAGTTCATCATATCTATATAATTCTTCAGAGTTCTTTGGATCAAGTTCTGCTTTTGCTTTGCATTTTTCTACTGCGTGCTTTATTGTATTTAACTTTTTTAATTTCTCTGCAGGAGAATTAAATTCTTTATATTTTACAATCAGATCTACTGGAACTGTGTATGTGTGAATATCAATATCTACTTGTGATTCTTTTTTTGGCTTTCTTGTAAACAGCGCTTTAAATTTTGTAAACTTTGGAAATTTGAGAGGCACAATAAATCACTTTTAATTAGAGTAATTATTTTTGCTTTTTTTCAATAAGCTCTTTTACTTCTTCTATTCTTGTAAGCAGTACATCATATTGATATAGTTCTTCAGAGTATCTTGGAACACTTGCAGCCTTCTCTTTACAATTTAAAACATATTTTTTAATAATCTCTAGTTTCTTATATTTTTGTGCAGGTGGATGATTTGAATGAAAGATTGCATTTACTGGGGCAGTGTATGTGTGAATGTCAATTTCCACTTGTGATTCAACTTTTGGCTTTCTTTTAAAAAACGCCTTTAGTTTTGTAAACTTTGGAAATTTGAGAGGCATGTTTTTTCACACATTAAAATTAAATTAAATAAATCTTAATATTATATATAAAATATTATATTTATAAATAGGCCGTAGTTAAAAAATAAATATTTATATTCTTTTTGTTATATATATTTAATATAATGTTAGATATAAATAACTTGTGTGATTTTATGAAAACAAAAAAAGATAAAAAATTAAAATATAAATTAATGATGGCATTTGGCGGCTTCTTTGCAGCAGTTGCATTGTTTTGTTCTTTTTACAACTTAATTCCTAATGCTGTTGCTTCAGGAATTACAACTTTTGCAACATGTTTATTTGTAATTGGAATTATAAGACTTTACATTAAAAAAGAACCACTAATAGACGAAATGGTGAAAAAAGCAAATCAAACAGCAATTACTGGTTCTTGGATTTTAACATTAATTGTTGTTTCTCTTCTATTTTGGATAAATATAATTTTTAAAAATATTTTATCTACTTTTCAAATATTATCTCTAATTTTATTTTTTATGCTGATAAGTGACCTAATATTAAGAAGCTATTACTTAAAATACGGAATTAAAGAATAATATGAAAACAAAAATTAAAGAACTCAGAGCAAGATTTAACTTAACACAAGAGGATCTTGCAAATAAAATAGGAGTTAGAAGAGAAACTATATTATTTATAGAAAGCGGAAGATATAATCCCTCGTTAAAACTTGCAAAAAAGATAGTAAATTTTTTTAATGAAAAAATAGATGATGTTTTTATTTTTGAAAAAAAAGATTTAAAAAACTAAAAAAAATTTATTCAAAAGTAATATCATCAACTGCTGTTTGTTCTTCTTCTTTGTAGTCTTTTAGTTCTTTTGCTGACTTTAAAAGTCTAAAGACGGTGGTGTGCTTACAACCACCAATGATTGCTTCGATTACTTCTTGAATCTTTGTTATGTCATCTGATCTTGCAATTATTGAAACAGTCTTACCAAAAACACTTATGTAACAATTAAATTTCTTTTCAATCATGTTTTTGATTGAGCCTTCTCTACCAATTATTCTTCCTTTAATCTGTTCTAAACGACTTTCGTTTTTTCCAACAGCTTCAGGAATTGAAATTACTTCAATGGTGTAGTCTTCTTTTAAAATTAGCATTGCGTGTTCTGGAGAAAAACCTCTTGAGATTGCAGAAACTATTTTTTTTGCATTATAAACGTCATAATAGTTTGTTCCGCCAACAATAACAATATCTCCTGTGTGACTATCAATATCTAAACGAGTATGTGTTGCTTTTTCTATTTGTCTCTTGGTGTATCCGCCAGGACCAATTATTACAGGTATTCTCTTTTGAGTTACCTTAAGTATCTCTTCCATATATTTCTTCTTTTTTATTTTTTATATCTTCTAAAAACATTTCAGGAGTAATTTCTTTACCTCTAAATTTCTTAGTTAAGAACTCTGTAATATTAAGAATATCTCTCTTTAAAAAGTCCTTTGCTTTGGGATGGTTCTGTAAAACAGATTGCCCAACATCAATTATTGCGATTTTTTGAGTTTCAGGATCTATTAAAATATTATACGCAGAAAAATCAGCATGAACTAATTTTGCACCATATAACATTCTTGCATAGTTTTCAACTATCTGCGGATAAACGATATCAAAATCAAACTTAACTTTTACTAATTGTGGAAAAGGCATATTGTCTTTTCCTATTAATGACATTATTAAAATATTTTTTTCTTTAGCAATTGGTACTGGAACTACTACTCCGCTATTAAGTGCAAGCGCTAAATTTTTATATTCCTTACTTGCCCAAACTTCGATTATATCTCTTTTTTCTTTTCCAATATTTTTAAATCTATGATCGCCCTTAATGTATTTTTGCATATTTTTGAATTTAGAAGTTTCTATCTTATATATTTTTGCAACAAGCGCGGATTCTCCAAGATGGCCAATAAAAGTAATTGCTTCTTTTCCTGAAGAAATAGGAGTTTCAATAGAATCAATTATGCTATTGTTTGATAATTTAAATAAGGCTTCGTGCGTCTTATCATCAAACACATAATTCTCTATTCTTTTTTTTTCTATCATGTTTAATCTGTATTATAATCTTTAAAAAGAATTTAGTCTGCTTCCTCTATTATAATATCTCCACCTTCACTTTCAATAAATTCATAATCGTCTGCTGGTCTTTCTTCAACCTTTGGTCTTTCCTGATATACTGGTCTTTCAGGAGCGTGACTTATCTCGTCGTGAGTATATTCATAAAGCTTTGTTAATTCTCCGCGCTTTTCTAAATAATTCTTTTGAAAGCCTTGGTATCTCCAAATAACGTCTGCTTTAGTTAATTGGAAATCCCATAACTTTACAATAACTATATCGTTTGCTTTTAACCAAACATGCTTAAATAGTTTTCCTGGAATTCTACAGATTCTGTCTTGCCCGTCTTCACAAGCTATCTTTACTTGATTAGAACCCATCAATTGTATTACTTTTCCATATTGCTCAAGGTCCTTTCTATAAGGAGTTCTCATTTTTCTAAAAGCATTAGGATCTGCTTCTGCAACTCTTGCTTGCTTATTGAAGTGAACTGGTTTTTTATTTGCTGCGGGTTTATTAAATACCATTTTATTTCTCATTCTCCAAATTCTTATAATATTTTATTTTAATAGCGATTATTGTTTTTAAATTGTCTTTCTCTGATTTAGATAAATCTGAATTTTCTACTTTCTGTAATAAAATTGATAATTGATTTGCACACGATTTTGCTTTATCTATTTTTGTACCTTTTGTATAGCTTTTCCCTTCTGGGAAAATCATTTTAATAAGTCTTGTCATTTCTTTAGACAACTGACTGTGGGTTTCTGATCTCACTTCAGTATTAGTTGCAGTAAACTGCCTTTGTTTCATTGTATATCTTTTTAATTTAGTCAATGCCAACGCCAATTTATATTTTATATATTTGTGTGTGTGCAATTTTATTAATTTTTATTATTTGCTCTTCTGTGATTATTTTTTTCTTTAATAATCTATTACAAATATTATTTCCAAAGATGTTAGCACAATCGCAGATTTCTAGATTATTAAATAATTCTGTTTCAGTCAGTTTATCTGTGCCATAGAAATGCTTAGAAATCTGTATTTCAAAATCTTTAGTTTTTATTTTTGTATCTATTAGTTCTTTATCACAACAAGCAAATATTTGTTTCCCTTCAAAATTATGTAATTTTCCTATCATGTCTTTTTCCTTATAACTTTGGAAGTGGGGTTACTGCCCCACAAGCAGTACATTTTAACACTTTTATATTTTTTTGAGAAACAATTTGAGTATCTGGCTTCTTACATGCAGAACATAACACGTGCGTGTTTATGAACTTATCAAGTATTGCATTTATTTTATTATAGTCAAAAACTCCATTTAAAACTAAAGATTGATTATTTACAATTGTTGAAGAAGTACTTATTTCTTTCATAACGAATTTATATAATAAATCAGTATCTCTATTTAGATCTTTTGCAACTTTAACAAAATTCTTCCAAATGGTTTGCTTACCTTGTATTATTGATTGAGCTCTTGGCAATTCAAATCTTGTTGTTTCTTTAGTCTTTGCAGGCAGTGCCATATATAGACGATCTAAAAGTTTATTATAATCAAGATCTAATTTTTCTAAGTCTTTAGATTTAGAAACTACTGTTTCTGTATCTTTGGATTTAGATGCTTTTGCGTCAATGCCTTTTAAACTTGGTGTTGATTTTTCCTGTTCTTTCTTTGCTTTTACCATATATATTATATAGTCTAAATGCTTTTTAAAGGTATTTACTATTTAAAAATGTAATTAATTAATAGTCCTACAAGATAGGATAAAATTATTACACCTATAGCAATTGCTGTGTTTCTTAAAATTGTTTTTCCAATTTTTTCTTCTTGAGCAATTGCAATTAATAGATTTAAGAAAATTATTGCCATTATTCCCCAAATTATGCTAATTATTATTGCAGTCACTAGTGAAAATAAAAGAAAAGGAATTAAGAAAGTCAATGCGAATACAAATTTCCCAAAGAAAACATTCAATCCAGATTTCACTGCTTGCTTTTGACTAGTCCCTCTTTCAGATTTCTTAAGAGAATAAACCCCTATGGCATCAGACATTGAATCTGCTACTGCGATACTTAAAATCCCACCAATAACTGCTAGACGAGAAGCGGTTGCGCCCATTAATCCAACCATTACTCCTAAAGTTGTTAATGCCCCAGAAGATATCCCATAAGCAAATTGACCAAATATATCGTAAAGTTTAAAGAAAAAACTATCTAGTGGTTTTTGCTTTATTAATAGCATATCAAAATAAGTACTTTTTATTGGATTTATTGTAATTTCTAATTTTTCAATCAACGAATTCATAACTTCGCGTTTTGATTTATCAAGTATTACAAAACCTACAAATTCTCCAAGGTTATCAACTTTATCAATATTAATTATTACGGAACCATAAACAAAAACACTTCTTCTTTTATTTACTTGAATTTCTTCCTTATATTCTTTTTTTAAAACCTTTATTTTTTCTTCCTGAATCTTTCCTGTAAATTTTTGAGAATGAATAAATTCTTTTGAATGTTTTATATCTCTGTGACTGTAGAGCACAGTGTCTGTGTTTTTTTCTTTTCTTATTCTTAATATTTTATTTGTTTTTTTATGTTTATAGTATTTATCTTCTTGAACAACTTCGCCTATCTTTCGTGCACCTAATTTTAATAATTTTCCTTCTGATAATTTAATTTTAAAAGTTTTAGTAAACTCATTAAATCCCATGTGCTCAAGCATATATATTTCTCTTTATCATTGTACAAATTATTACAATCAATAACCTTATAATGATTATTGTATTAGGAATATATGTGATTATTTAATGGTTGAAAAAATAAAAAAAGCAAATTCAAAGAAAGCAAGTAATTCAAATTTACTTAAATCCGGAAAGATTACTGTTTATGTGTATATTATTGTTATTTGCTTGATTGCCGGACTTGCAATACTTAGTTTCGTTTCTAGTTTTGATAAAGCAAATAAGTACAAAGAACAAGCAATTACTAACTGTATTTCTGAATGTAAAATTGCACTTGCAAAAGGTAAAATGCTTTCTAATGGCCCTTGTTTATCCGAATCAATTGCCCCTGGGTGGGTTTGTGATTCTGTTAATGACCCTAGAAGTTATTTTGTAGATGATCTAGAAGAAAACCAGTGCGCATCATTTGTAGAAGGAATTAATCACCACTTCGTAGAAGTTAGTAATACTTGTGAATTTGTAAGAACTAATTAAATTACAAGAGTCACAATAATTACAATTACCATTAATGCAACTTGTATTGGAAGAGCAGGTAATGCTCTTACTTTTTTTTTGTACTTGTCAAGAATATAAAAAGTAATTACTAAACCTATAATTGAAGCAATCCATACGCAAACAACGGGAATTAGTGTTTGAAGAAGTGTGTGTGTTTTAATTAATAACATAAACAAACTTGCAGAGACAACTGCAGGAATTACTAAGTCTCCGCCGCCTAATTTATATTCTCTTTTCTTTGCAGGAAGAATAAATATTAATGATATTTTTTTTGTAATTATCATATTTGCAAGAGTAATCATGTGCTTTGTATAGAACACTGCAACGATATCATAAATTGCAAGAAGAACTAACAGAACAATTACAGGAATTATTCCTAGACTTAACCCAATTAATGTTCCTGCTCCTGAAATTGCAATTGCAAGCAAGATGTTGTTATACCATTTTGTATAAAAGTTTTCTTTCTTGAAAGTGTATTTTAAAATTAAAAGATAAATTGTTGCTAAGTAAGCTAACAAGCTTGGCAAGATTATTCCAAAAACTAAAGAAACACCTGAGAATAGCGCCAAGAACTCAATAACGAAAAGATAATTTTGAGATTTGAAAAAATGTTTTAAAATAATTATTAGTGCTGTAAAGAAAATAATGTACCCAACAATAAAAACAGCATTCCAAACACTATTTGGATCTTTATTGACTATTGTTAGTTGTAAGTCTTGAGGGATATAATAGAACGCAATTACTAACCCTAGTAACTGTACAAACAAAAATAAAAATAAGAATGAAAATAAAAAATATTTATCCTTTAAAGCATTATCCATAGTTAATCCTACATAGCATTATTATCAACAGGTTTTAAAAAACCATTCTTTGGTTCATAAAGTTCTCCTGATTTCTTTAATTTTCCTATTGCTTCCATTAACTTGTCTTTACCAATATTTTGTTTCTCCATGGTTTCTGCAATGTCTGAGAAGTTTACGGGGTTGCCGTCTGCTGTTAAATCCTTAATTATATTTAAAATTCTTTTTATAAATTGCCTTTCACTTGTTGATGTTCCTGTTGTTATAATATCAATATCAATCTTTCCTGTTTCTAGATCAATTGCTGTTTGCTCAAGAGAAACTCTAAATATTCTAATTGCTCTTTGCGCGTCTTCTAATTCTATTGTGTGCTTTAATCTAACTTTTGCACTTGCTTCTGATAATCTGATTAAACCCTCTAACTGTCTTGGAGTTGCACCAAAGCTTTCTGATTTTCTTCCTAGGTCTCTTAAGTCAATATAGTAATTTAATATTCTTTCAGAAGCTTCTTTACTTAACTTTGGTTTTATTTGCTGTCTTGCATAAGCAACAAATTTCTTGAAAATATTTGGTTCGATTTTTGGAAGAACACTATCTTGTATTTGTTCCATTTCTTCTTTTGATAATTCTCCGTCAGGAGAAGATAATTTCTGTGCAGCTTCTTGAACTGCAATAATGTGTTTACTAAGTTCAATATCTAGTGTTCTGTTTAATGTATCTCTCATTATGAAATATAAATCAAATCTAGAAAGAAGAGAAAATGGTAAATCAATTTGTTCGATTGGATTTTTGAATTTATCAAATCTGTTAAACTTAGGGTTAGCTGCTGCTAAGATTGACGTATCTGCTCTAAACTTTGCATAAAGTCCAGCTTTAGAAACAGAAACTGTTGCTTGAGCCATGGCTTCGTGAAGAGTACTTCTATCTTCTGGTTCCATCTTATCGAATTCATCGATCATAGCAATTCCACCACTTGCAAGAACAACTGCACCTGCTTTAAGTGTCCAGCCACCCTCACCGAAATCATCCTTGACTGCAGAAACTGTTAAACCTGCACCTGATGCACTTTTTCCAGAGACAAAAATTGACTTAGGAGCAATTGTTGCTGCATTTCTTAAAAGTTCGGACTTTCCAGTTGATGGATCACCGACAAGAAGGATGTGAATATTGCCTCTAAACTCTTGCTTTTGAACTTTCTTTTTTACTCCCCCAAACATTTGAAGAGTAATTGCTTCCTTAACTACTTCATGACC
>Ga0172381_10008500_pt1 | contig 10032 bp, 22 predicted proteins | sample Leawel6488metaG_FD_119754 | JGI IMG/M metagenome (GOLD analysis project Ga0172381, IMG submission 119754) | Leachate microbial communities from a municipal landfill in Southern Ontario, Canada - Leachate well 64-88 metaG | ecosystem: Engineered > Solid waste > Landfill > Unclassified | place... | reverse complement strand
TGTCAAGTATTATTTTAAGGTATTTTTATATATACCACTGGATTAGTGATATTTTATATTATGTAGTGGGATTATCATAATTCCTCTTCTGTTTAAAAACACAAGAATCAATCTAAGCGACCTACCCGATGCCTCGGTGTGGCTCGTCAATGGCATCCTATTTGGTCTTGCTCATGGTAGAAGGTTGGCACGTTTCAGCCTAACTTAATAGGATCGTTTCTGTTCCCCTATTCGTCAATTACTTGCTCAAAACTCACGTTTTGATACCATGCCACAATGAGGAGAGAATTTCCTCAATCGGACCTAATTCTTACAATCCGATTGCTCTTGTTTGATATTCCCACTATTATTTTTTATTTTATTATTTCTATAGTTTTTTTGATATGCTAATATTTCTTTTCTGTTCTTATCATAATATTCTTTCCGATATTCAACATTATTTTCTCTCTGTTCCTTCCAATATTCTTTACTCCCTTTACGTTCGGCAAATGCCAATGCTTTATTATTATTATATATTCTTCGGCACGTTAAACACATATCATTTAACTTAATCCTACCATTACCTTGATTAAATATTATTAAACATTGGTCGCACAAATCGTTCCACGATATATATTTAGACATATTATTTATTTAAACCTCCTGTTATTGTTTTCATTTTGTTTTACTCATGACTTAAAAACTAAACACAAAATAATTATACCGACTCCCAAAGCAGATACACTATAAATAATTTGCCACATTTACTTTACCTCCACTATATAATTATAATCGGACCCAATAGTATCCAAATTATCTAACATAACTTTATGCATATGTTTCAAAGTGTCCATCGGGACATTATGGATATTGCGGTTCATATGGAAATCTACACTTTCATTTGGTTTGAAAGTAAATGATATTATTTTATATCCACACTCCTTACCATATTCTACATATTCCCGATATAAAGATGGTTTATAATTAGTATTATCTACTATAATCATCCCCTTACCTTCATCCACATATTTACAAAAAGTTTCATAATTGCATTGATGATAATATCCTAATTTTTCTCTATCAAATTTATATTCATTTGTTACTTTATCTATATGATAATTGTCTGTGGAGCATACAAACGCTCCCATTGACACAAATATTTCTGACAATTTACTCTTGCCCGATCCGGGAATTCCACGCATAATAACAACTATTTTATCCATTTTTTATTCCTTTTTTATATTCTTCTATACCTGCCCTCATTTTTGTTTCACAAATATTAACATATATTTCTGCCATAATTTCATGTTCCAATTCTATCATGCTAATTTCATTTTCTTTTGATTTTTGTTTTATATATTCAACCAAAGGTTCTATAATAATTGCTATCTCTTTATTTATTTCTCTCCCACGTTCTGTATATCCATACCCTTTTGTTTGATATATACTTTTCATCCTAATTTTGCCTTCCTTTTTTTATTATTTTTTATATATTTAAAATAATCATTTCTATACCATCCATAATGACCTTTAACCTTTATCATATGATCCCCATCTTCTCCTGTACCCTGATAAATATCTTCTACTTCATATATTTTATTTATTTTTAATATTCCATCTTCATCTTTCATTATACATTTTACTTTTTTCACTTTATATCCTTTCTCTTCAATATTTTATCTATTTCTTTTTTGAACATTTTTATTTCTTTTTTGCCCAAATATATTGTGCCCAAACTCTGATCTCCATTTACAAATTTTATACATATTTCATTTTTGTCATCTGTACTCTTCGATATTTTTATACCTTTGCCACATCCATCATTACAATTTATTATTGCCATTTTATTTATCTCCCAAATGTTCTTCAAGGTCACTAATATTCCAAATGGTAATACCCTTTTCAATTGCCATTTTTTCTTTGACTGTACCACTCCCCTTTTCTTTCATAACAAGATGGGTGGTCTTGCCGTTTACTCCACGACCTACTTCCCCCCCATTATTACATATTTTATCCTCTAACTCATCACTCCTAAACCCCGTAAACACAAATACCATCCCTGCACATTTTTGAGAACCTTTTTTCATTTTGTTCACACCTTCCTCTTTATTTACTTTTTTAATTGTTATGGGCAAATCTTTTATAAACTCTTGAAACTTTTTAATACCATTTATATATGCCGTAGCACTTATTTCCGAGAACCCCGATATATTACACAATGTTTCTATAGATGGTATATTATCAATATTACCTTTTAATTCATTAACTACCAGTTCTAATTTAGTAGATCCTAATCCTCTAAACAATCCTGTAGAATGCATAAGAGTTGCCATATCTACTTCAATCATTTTATTGCGGATATTTTCATATACTATATCAGATTTTCGCTCACCAAATCTTTCTAATTTTATATAGTCTTTCTTATCCATATTAAGTATTTTTTTAATAGTATCATATCCTGCATCATACATAATTTCAAGATTACCTTCCCCTAATTCTTCTACCCCCATTATCTTAAAAAATGCAATTATTTTTTGGAACCTTTGAGATTCACATTCTTCATTTTCACACATTAAATCAACATCATTTTTAGTCCATATTAATTTCTTGCCACAATCAGGGCATGTCTTAGGTTCTTCTACCTTAACTTTCTTAATTACCGATATAATTTTGGGTATTACCTGCCCGCTTCTTTTAATTTCTATTATACTCCCTTTGCCTATACCATTATCAATTAAATATTTATAATTATATGCCGTAACATTAGATACTGTAACCCCATCTAATTGTATAGGTTCTATAGATACTACTGGTTTCAATAATCCCTGCTTAGACACATTGATATTAACTTCTAACACCTTCCCCTGTTTAATTTCTTCAAAATTACCTTTATATGCCATTGCATAATCAGGATTTTCGCCATCTTCCTTTAAATTTTCTCTAATTTTATAATTATTAACATCAATTACTATGCCATCTATAGTAAATACTTCACTCCATTTTTTATAAAGATTAAGAAGATAATCTTCTGATAACTCTTCTATTCTAACAATTTCATATGGCACAGTAAAAGCATTTAATTTATTGCATATTTTTATTTGGTCTTCTTTATTCATATTAATACTATTCAATATACCATACCTAATATAATATATATCTTTTAATATATCTGTTGGTTCATCAGAGTTCAATTGTCCTGCAACCAAATTTCTTGAATTGGCAAATTTATCCGCATATTTTTTATCAAATGTACTCTTCTTCATAATTGCTTCACCACATGTAATAAATTGACCGAACTCTCCATAGTTCATATTAGATATATGTTTATGAGATTTTTGACCTATCTTTCCATCTCCCCTTGTCCACGCCTTTTGAACCTTCTCATCTGCTAATATAGATAATCCATCAAACTTAGGAGTTAATATTAAATCTTCTTTCATTAATTTTTTGTTCACTAACCATTTTTTTATTTCATCCAGTGTCTTAACTTTATCCAATGACATCATTTGATAAGGTAATGTCTCCTTCCTATCTTTCTTTTCATCCTTTATAACATCATTATATAATTCATCCATAAATTCTTTATATTCTTTAGCAGAAAGTATATTTTTTAGTTTATCCAATTCGTTATCATATTCTTCATCAGACATAATATTAACCTCTGATGTCCTATATAATTTATTTGCTTTTTTAATTTTTTCCTTTAAACTTTCAATTTCCATATTATTTGTTCTCCTTTTTAATAATTATCTTTATCCATATCTTTTGTTTGTTCAACATATTCTCTCCTACCGCAATCAACACAAGCATATTCTAATATTTCTTTATCATCATGAAATGGGTTCAATATTTCCAATTCTCCATCGCAATGTTTGCAATATTTTGTTTCCATTTTTAATCCCTCCCAATTTTATTTTTTCTTTCATATGCATAAAGTTCTGCTTTTTTATAAAATACTTCCTTATTATCAAATCTATGATAAACATTATCCAAATATAAATCTTGATGTCCTTTTTTCGTACCACTCGTAACTTCATGACACTCTAAAATAGTGCATAATTTTACAGGTCTTGTTCTGCCACTTATAGCACCATCTCTTGCCCTTAAATAAACTTTATCTCCAATTTTAAATTTTTTCATTTCTAATTTCCATTTATATTATCTCCCTTTACAAATACTTTTTCGTGTCTCCATTTTTCAATTTCTTCTTTTGTAACCCATATACTTGTTTGACATAATTCACAAAATGCTTGTGTTTTGCCCTGTTTTATAGCATCATCAATATCCCAATTAGATATTGTTAAACTACCTCCGCATTTACATTTTTTATAATTATGAATCATATTTATTTTTATCCTTTCTTATTTAGTTGCTCATCTTGTTAATAACAGTATACCATATAAAAGTGTATTTGTCAAGTATTATTTTTGTGGTTTTGCAATAGTCTTATGTTTCTGCATATTCTCGCAATTATAACACGTATCCCAATTAAATGGTATTTTGTATTTTTTACAATATTCCTTATTGTAGTCTATATATCTACAACATAACCTTATAAATGCCAAATGTCCTATATGGAGTATATGAGATTTATCTTCGGGTTTCATTTGTTCTCATCCTTATATAATTTTTTTATATATTCTATAATTTCTATTTTTGCTTTATCTTGATTAAAAGTTTTAATTCCGATTTCATCCTCTCCATTAAAAACATAATCGAAATCTTCACAATCTTTAAATATTTTGTCTATTTCTTTTTTATTATATTTTTTCATTTTCCTAACTACCTCCTAATTTTTTCTTCCTCTTTCATTTGATATAATGTTTCACGCAATACTTTATATACTAACTTATTATATATCATATAATTTTTTGGAAAATTTTCATTATATATATTCTCACATAGAAATTTTGCCACGGCCGCAGATCTTGATATTCCTGCATAACAATGGACCACTATAGAATTAACATTCTCTGGCAATTCCTTAATAAATGTTATAATTGCCCTTGCCATATTCTCGTCAAATAATATATATGGTAATTCCACATTACCTTTTTGGGTGACTATAGTAAATGTTCCTTTCTTATCTACATCATCAAAATCTAAATCTAATCTATAACCCCATTTATTTGATAATTTTCTTTCGCTGTCCATTCCGCATATAGAAATTATCGCCATGTTTTCATTCGGTACAATTTTTTCTGCTTCTTTTTTTGACATAAAAGTTATTATCATTTTATTCACTTTCCTTTTTTATGTTCTATATCATATTCCATTAATGCCAAATTCAAATAATTTCGTGCAGTCCTTAATGCTTTATCTGCCTTAGATAATTTTTCTTTATAATCAACCACATCATTCAATTTTTTAATAATATCCACTACTTCTTTTCTTTTCATTATTTTATTCTCCTAACTACAAATTTTAATCCCCTGCTCATATTTTCATTCATACCAACTCCATATCCATTATCCAATTTCCACCATACATGCACATTTTTCTCTTTTCCACCCCATTCTTTCCATCCGATATTATCACTTCTTCTATATTCATATATAACTTCATTCTCCATATATTTATTAAATTCATCATCGGAATATTCGGTATTAAATGCTAATGACGAAATACAATTTTTAAGCTTCATATATCTATATCACCTTTATAACCATATATTTTGTAAATTTTGATTGGCATTGTTCAATTGATGATGCAAATACATATCGTATATCATTTCCTTTCATTACCCTATATATATGCTTCTTTGAGAACAATATTGCTCGGATAATATTATATATTTTCATTTTATTACCCTCTTGTTTATTGTTCTTTTGCATTTACATATCCATCCCTTATATGAAGAATGCCCATATCTAACCTTGCCACATCTTCCGCAAAATGTTTTCATTTTAATCCCCTTTTTATTTAAATAAATTTTCCATCTTGAATATATTCTTTACCTTCATCTATTGCAACTTTACATTTGTCTATCTCTTTACAAAGCATAAACGCTCTACACATCTGATTTCCACAATTAGGATATTTATCTTTATCTCCACATGTTACTCTACATTGTTTATTGATAATATTAATTTTATATTTAGTTGCTTTATGTTGAAGAAATATTTTTTCTTTTTTATTCATATTAATTCTGCTCCTTTATTCAAAGAAGTTGTTCTTTCTTTTGCTTCCTTTTCTATTTTATATCGTTCAATAATTTTACATTCTTTGTAATCTGCTATTGCCCACGGACAACTTCTTGGGCAATATTCGTTATCAGAGAACACCACTTCATACCTTTCGTCTACTTCTTTAAATCCATTATGATATTTCATTTTTTAACCCCTATATTTTTGTATTAAATATATATTTTTTTAATGTTCCATCTTTAAATGATTCTGCTATTGCTGAATTAGGATAAGAAATCAAATAATTCATTACTATTTCTCCTACTAAATCATTGCTAATATTTATAGTAACTTCTTTGTTCTTTAATTTAGGGCATAATTTGCCTGTTAAGGCAATATCATAACGAGTATACATTCCTGTTCCATTTTCTATTTTATTTATTGTAATATTGCCCAAAGAACTATCACATCCATCATCATACATTTTTATTGTCCCTATTTTCTTTTTCATTTTATAATCTCCTTATGTTTTTATTTTGTTTCTTATTATAATTAATTGTACCATATAAAGTTATATTTGTCAAGTATTATTTTATATTTCCTGTCATATCATTTAATTTCTTGCATATCTTTTTATATTCTTTTTCTTCATTATATCTTGAATAATTAGTTTCATAATATTCTTTTTTCCATTCTAAATATGCTTTATGCCACTCATCCGTATCACAATTAGACTTAACCCATTCATAATCTTCTACTAATTTTTTATATTCTGATAATTTTTCTTCATCCCAAAAACATTCAAGATTGCTTGATCTTTTATCAAACCACTCTTTTAATAATTCTGCTGTTGGTGCTTCCTTTATTACTACTGCCAAATCTTCATGGTTCTTATCTTCGCCACATTCTACCGAAACACCACTCGTAACCATATAATCTCTTGGGAAATTTATAAGTTCATTGTTAAATATAGAATTACCTATCATAACAAGAGCAAATTTATTGGTCGGTTTCTTTGTGCCCCTGATATAAAAATTAATCTCAATATATTGATTCTTTATGCGTGTATTTAAATCATGTATAAACACATCTCTACCCTCAAAATTTTTCAAACCAATATTCAAATTTTTATTATTGTTATTATCAACTACTTCTTTAAGTCTAAATATTCTATCTAATTTTTTAACTACTGAATATAATTTTTCCCTTTCAATTTTTATAAGGGATTGTTCTTCTCTCTGAGTTGTTTCTAAACAATTTATTTTATCTCTATATTCATCTTCTATAGCATAAACCTTTTCATTTCTTTCATTTTGAAGTTGAGTTATTTTCTCATTAATATCTTTATTTACTTTTTCTTCTTTTTTGTTCAATACTTCAATTTGTTTCTTAGAAAAATTTGCTTCCTTTATTATTTTATCCATTTTTTATTTACTCTCCTTTTATATTTTTTTTCATCTTCCTTAATCTAATCTTGATATAAGTATAACATAAGAAAGTATAAATGTCAAGTGTTATTTTAAGGTATTTTCAATTGTAAGAAAATTTATGATAATTGCGAAGAAAGGAATAATGAGAAATAATATTACAATAAAGGAGAGATATTTGGAGCTAACGGAGTGAGTTGAACACTCAGTGATTAATTAAAATCAATGGTTTTGCAGACCATTCTCTTAAACCATTCGAGCACGTTAGCATTAATTTTTAGGATAATCTGCTTCCCAGAGTGGACTCGGACCACTATAATTTCCTTCAAAGGGAAATGTCCTACCATTAGACGACCGGGAAACAAATTACCCTATATTTTTATGGCTGGCGAAAATGGAATCGAACCATTATTAAGTGATTAACAGTCACTCGTCCTACCGTTGAACGACTCGCCAATTTATTAAAATTTTGGTTGGAGCACGGAGAAGTTGAACTCCGATCTTTCGGGTCACAGCCGAACACATTAGACCTTTATGCTATGCTCCACACCTATATGGTCGGAGATGGGAATTCTGAGATCCCGGCCCTTGGTTCCCAAAACCAATGCTCTGCCTCTGAGCTAATCTCCGATTATCTTTCAAATATCACTTGCTTGTCTTGTTCTTGTATAATCTCTTGAATGTTCATGGACATAATTACTATCCATTTCTTTTCCCATCTCAATTACTTCCCATTCTTTTTCATTTCCTTCTGTTTCACTCTTTAATTCCACTTTACTCCCAATTTTTAATCCCTGCTTCTTATCAACCCATGCTGTTTGTTCTACATTCCCTTTCTTGAAAATACATTGCACCATTTTATCCATATTTAATCCACTCTCCTTTATAATATAATTGCTTTGGTGGGAAGTGATGGTGTTGCACCACCCGAGCCGTGAGGCACGTGGTTTACAGCCACGCCCGCTACTCCTACGGTATAACTTCCCATTTTTATTGGTGCTCGATAAAGGAGTTGCACCTTTACGGTTTCCCACTCCCTCTTGAGGGGAGCGCGTCTGCTAATTTCGCCAATCGAGCATATATATTTTGGTGGGCAAGGTCGGACTTGCACCGACAAACTGTTGAGTCTAAGTCAACAAGGTAAACTAATTCCCGTCACTCGCCCATATTATTTTATATTTTTATATGTTCTTCCTTTTAATATATCTATAATACTTGGATGCCCAACTTTAAATATTTCTGCTAATTTTCTTACTGTATATCCTTCTTCTCTTAATTTTTTAATTTCTATTATTTGATTATTACTAAGTTTTCTTTGCCACGTATTAGGTCTATTTTTAAATAATACGCGACATTCTTTAGATGATTTTTCTAAATGGCATTTCTCGCATAACACCTGACATTTTTTTAATTCTTTGGTTCTTCTCTCTTCACTCCAAGACCATATAGCATGAGTTTCTTTAGTTTCTGGATTAATATGGTCTAATTCCAAATATTCAGTGGATCCACATTTCACACATTTTTTGTCTTTGAAATATTCTTTTCTTCTATTCGCCATCCATTTTCTTTGATACTCTCTTTTCTTTTCTCCTGTATATCCCATTCTATTTCATCTCCTTTCATTTAAATTTATATATTTTGTTTGCCCTTGATGGACTCAAACTCCTAAAAGTGACCATTCTAACCATCATTTCAGGTCCCGATGACCTGTGTTCTATTTAAACTATTGGGCAATATGGTGCGGATAGTCAGAATCGAACTGACACGGGGTTAACCGACAGATTTTACTATACCACTATGGATTTCTCCACGTTAATATTTGTGGTCTGGACTTTGCCTTTACCATAATAATATGTTTTTTATATATTATTTTAGGTAGTTCCCGTCAAGTCTCTACACCTTCCAATATTAAATATTGGCTTGGCTCGGCATTGACATTTTAAAGTGTTCACCGACTTTGAGAACTTTACAATTAATCATTTCTGATTAACGGACCCATTAAAAAGTCTGTTGTGTCTACCAGTTCCACCATATCCGCATATATCTCTCTATATCTTTCAAATATCAATACACATATAAATATATTTAATTTTTCATTCAATTTGATTCTTCGCACTTAATCTATTACGAGGTTTTTTATATCCCTCAATAATAAATTAGTGCTGAATATTTGGTTGTAAATATTGAGGGTTGTTATTGAGATTATTATGGAGATGACAATATAGTCCCAATAACAAGGCATCATTGGGTTGCTGATGGTTCAATGTAACGTCTTTTTTAAACATCACTTTGATTTCAGACATAAACATCGTCATTCTCCTTTTATCTATATAAAATACAAATATATAACTAACTTTTATATTATAATTTCATGGTTGCAGGAGAGTGAATTGAACACTCGATGGCCTTTCGGCACGGTAGGTTATGAGCCTACTGACTTTGACCTCTAGTCTATCCTGCTACCTTAATTTCATTTTTCATACTCATATTATACCACAATG
>Ga0172381_10008499_pt1 | contig 10034 bp, 15 predicted proteins | sample Leawel6488metaG_FD_119754 | JGI IMG/M metagenome (GOLD analysis project Ga0172381, IMG submission 119754) | Leachate microbial communities from a municipal landfill in Southern Ontario, Canada - Leachate well 64-88 metaG | ecosystem: Engineered > Solid waste > Landfill > Unclassified | place... | reverse complement strand
TATGGTATCAAGTCCTTTTCTCCACCTAATTGTTCAATATTTGTACGATTATATTCTGTGATGTTAAGACTAAGCGTTCCCCACGTATCAGCCATATGAGCTCACCTATCCCTCCATAAATATTGCACTGTACCATACTTTGTCATATCCAAGTTGTTCATTGCCTTCAAGTTTGTCGATGACGGCAGTCATCATAAAACCATCATCAAATGTTACAATGCGTTTGATTGCAGTATTCTTATCTACTACCAGTGCTGCATAGTCAACTCGTGTTGCCCATGCTTGAATTTCACGTGTTTTACGTCTTCTCCCAGTACCAACTAAAACGGTGTTGGGAGAGTTGGTAACATGTGAATTATAGGCTGGTAATAGTTCCTTCTCTGCAAAGTATCTATTAACACCAGGTCTCTTGTATTCAATTACGTTTAATATCTGTGTTCCCCACGTATCAGACATAACCAACTCTCCTTTCTACCTAATTTGTTTGCTAGCACTTGGATTTTTGCTATATCTATCTTTGTTTGCTGCCAAGTCGGCAGCTACAATTTGTGCTATTTCCTTAGTCTCACCAGCTTGGTCAACACCACGAACAATAATTGTTCCGGTATGTTCATATTTGACTACTTGTTTAGCTTGTTGCCATGCTATACCTTGTTTTTGTCCATATAGATTGGCGTAATCTTTCAATTGATTACTACTTAGCTTTGATAAGCCAATTATCTGACGTGCGTTACCTGGACCAAGTTTTCTGAGTTCATCCATTAAATCTTCATTGCCTGGACCAAGTTTGCCTTGTATAGTAGCAAGTCCTTCTGACCACTTCTTCATTTCTTCAACTTGTTTACGTAATCTATTTGTTAAAGATTCACCTGAAGACGTACCTGAACGCTGCACTTTGTCAAATAACCCAACAAAGTTGGCGAATGAGTTGGTCTGATCTTTGATGGCTTTAGCTACATCTTTGAACTTGTCAGCAATCTCTTTAGCTGCCTTTCCACCTGTGTCTCCAAGCTTACTAAAGTCTGCTTTTAAGCCATTTACTAAGTCTTTACTATTGCCCATTTGTGTGTTCAAGTCTTTGCCAGCATCTGTCACGTTTTTGATGCTTTTCTTGTTGTCACTGATATCTATTCTTGGTAGAGATATTGGTTTGAATGTCATTGCACTATTACCAAGATACTCCCCAGGTGTTTGCATCTTACCTGATGTAGCTGATGCCCAGTCACTCTTAAGCTTGCCCATACCACTCGTTATTTTGTCAATAGCTGCTGTTGTACCATCAGCATATGCTTGCGTGCCACCTTTAACTCCCTCGATTGCTCCAGTAACGGTAGCTCCCAAGTCTTTCCACATGCTTGCTGCACTGCTTCCAGCTTTTTTGAGACTGTCCCACGCTCCACTAAAGTTACCAGTCAATGCTTGTGCTGCAGCTTTTAGTACGTACACAAGACTTGTTAAACCATCAACTATAAACTTTAATGCAGGTGCAAGTGCTTTAACAAGACCAGAAAACACTGCTACCCAGATGCCAAACAGTACCCATAAGACTACACCAAGTGCTTTTATGAGCGGTTGTAGCAAATCCCAAAGGCTCATAAACAATGAACCAAGCGCCTTGAATAAGTCACCAATTGCACTGAATACAGGCTGCAAATTTTGCCATAACTCGTAGAACAATTTCCCAAAGTAGTCCAATATCGGTTGTACAAACGCCACAAGTGACTGCCATGCTAGTATCATTGACTCAATGATCACAACACCGTACTGATTCCATAGCGCTCCAATGTAGTTGATAATGGATTCTATTTTGGTTGCTAACCAATCCCAAATCGCTGCTACACCTTGCCTAAATGAATCCGATGTGTTCCAAAGATATACTAATGCTGCAACTAATGCTCCTATTGCAACTATCGCTATCAGAACAGGAGCGCTTATTGCTGCTATTGCTCCTGCAACTGCTGAAAAAGCTGTTATTAAACCACCTACAATGACTAAAAGTGGTCCGATTCCTGCAACTATAAGCCCTATTATAAGAACTATTCTTTGCATTGCTGGTGACAAGCTGGTAAACCATGCTTGTAGCTTGGTCATCTGTTTTATCAGTGCTGGCACGATTCTCTGTGACAAATCGTCGAACAGAGGCTTCATTACCGCTCCTAATGTGCTGTTAACTGCGTCTTTCAACGTACTCATCTGACCTGCAAATGTCTTGGATGCGTTATCCATGGCTTTATAAAATCTACCTCCCTCGGATGTTGCTATTTGGAAGGCTTTATTAACCATGTCTGCACTTATTGCACCCTTTTCCATCTTATCCTTTAGGTCTTTCATAGATATACCAGTTTTTTCCGATATTATCTGTAATGGATTGAATCCAGCATTGACCATTTGTAAGAGGTCTTGTCCCATCAAACGCCCTGTTGACTGAACTTGTGAGAACGCTAGTGTGAGTGACTTGAATTTCTCTGAATTACCCATAGATGCATCACCCAACATCTTTATCGATGGCATTACAGTTTTGGCATCCACGCCAAATGCAAGCAACATCTGTGCTGCATCTGTTAAGCCTTGCATTTCGAACGGCGTCTCATTGGCAAATTTTTGTAGATTTGCAACCATTGTCTTGGCTTTTTCAGCACTTCCTAACATAGTTCCAAAATTGGTGTTAGCTTGTTCCATTGCCGAATCAAAGTTCAAACCCGCTTTTCCTGCCAATGTAAGTGGTAAGGTAATTGCTGCTGACATCATTGCACCCATACCAGCCAGCTTCATGCCAACTTGCTGTAAATTTCCAAATGCTCTTGACACTTGGTTCGCTCCATCAACTGCTCCTGAGCCATTTACATTGATAATATAGGTTATATCGCCACCATTTGCCATATCTTATCACCTCCTTACTTGAAGGAATTAACTAATTGATCGTGTTTTCGTCGGAATTCTTCTTCTTCTGCCTCGAGTTCATACAATGCTTGCCATTGTACCAGTTCCCTGGAGGAGATACGTTCAAGCATTTCCTCCATGGTCATACCACCCAGTGTCCTGGTTAAGCTAAGGTAGAATTTGAGTTCTGGGTGGTCTCGAAGTTTTTTATTTCGTCTTTAATCTGGGATTCAAGCAAGCCGTTACGCTTTGCACATTCCTCGAAGAGTTCTTGAAGCAGGTCAGCATCAAAGTTTTCAACTTCTTCAATGTCTTCAGGTTTAGCAGTGTCGTAAAGATTCTCACCAGATTCATTGCACACGCTGATAGCTACGATTTCAGCCATGAGTTTAAACATTGCTGGATAGTCTTGGGTGTTCACCTTTACTTGTTCTGTGCCCTGTGCCACCATGTTTTCAATCTTATCTTGACCATAAACTTCTCCAACACGTGTCAAAAGCATAGCACGCTGTTTACCGCTCCATTTGCGAATGTTAATATGGCCGTCCCATGTTGCAACAAAAAATGGTTCACCTGCTATTGGTTTTAATTCCTTGATTTGATCTCTTGTTATAAACTTTTTCATAAAAGTCGTCTCCCTTCATTGCGTCACATCACGTGACCTTTTCAATTTTATTGATTTTAACACATAATTTTTGATTCACTAGGTGGACAGGCACTTGTCCCACCCACCCAGGATTAATTGATTGTAATCAATTCTGTGAAGCCTAACATACCGTTGTTAAGGAGTTGTCCTTACAGGAATTCCTGTAACGATAAAGGCAGCTGAATACTTAACTGCGTCCCCAATACTGCCAGGTGGATTGTATGACGTGCAGATCGCCTGGAATGTATATGTTACGTTTCCTGCTCCTACGCCTTGCGGTTTGTAGATGATTTGGATTTCTGTTCCCAGAACCGCATCAAGCCAACCATCCAATGTTGAATCCCATAAACCCTCAATTGAAAATGTTGCTCCTTTCAATCCTGGGATATAGGTTTTGTCAGACGTTCCAAATGTGGAAGTCTCTGCGGTGTCTGCTGCTCTCGGAAAGTCAGCCTTATTTGTGTAAGGTGACACGTCATGAGCGTTTACAGACACAAATACCGATTTACCATGTACGAATGCCATTGTGGTTCACTCCTTTCCCTTCAGGTGATTATTTCCTACACAATGCTACTGCAAATGTAGCTGTACCTCCGTTAAAGGTGTAGGTTGCTCTAACGTATCTTTTGATAGTACCTGCTATCACAAGTCTTTCATGAGTCTTACCAGTGATGTTGGTGAATACTGCCAAGTCTGTCGTATCAGCTACGAAGTTATCACTGGAATGCTCCAATTTCATGGTCACATTGCCTGCAAAACCTGATGCTGCTGTCACCTGAAGATAGGCTGCACCGCCGTTCGTTGTGGCTGCCAGGTTGTCGTTGACTGTGCTAGAACCGTTTACTGAGACTGCTTCAAGTTTTGCGATGAGTTTAAGTCTCTCACGCCCAACATTGGAATGCCCAGCAACACTGATTTTAACAGCATCGTCCTTAGTGCCCATTACGTTGTATGCTGTCTGAATCATGTTGAGTCCGTATCCAATCCCTCCAACTATGTTCCCTGCTGGAAACCAGATGAGATTGTTGCCATAGTTTGCACCTGACAGGATGCCGCTTAATAGCTGGTCAACTGCATCGGTGTCACCATCGTACAATCCTTCTGCTGATAAGGTGGCGTCCTTCATACCTGGGATATAGGTCTTGGCGTCAATACCAAACACTGATGTCTCTGCTGTATCGGCTGTATATGGTGCGTCAATCTTGTTGAGGTATCCAGTGATGTTGTAGCCGTTCATCATCACGAATATCGATTTACCATGTATAAATGCCATCTTGTTCACCTCCTAACGTGTGTTTATGACATCTGTATTGAAAGTTAAATACTGGATGTGCCGTCTGTTATTGTCTCTGCCTCCGTCAAGCACGTCGCCTTGCTGTGCTATCATTAGGTATGTTCTTGACGTACCAGTAGGTGTATAATTGGTCTTGCCATCCAATGCATTGATTACCAAGTCCCACCATTCGTGCATCGTATGCTCACTAAGGTGTCTCATGGCAATTTGAAAACTTGGATGTGTGATGGCTGGTTTCTGCAGGTTTGAGTCACCGCCCCCGAACGTATGTTCTGGGTTAAAGCCACCAACATGGTTGATAGCAATGCAGTTGTCCTTGTCTGCAGGGAATTCGCCGTACACATCTGCTGTCACTGCGGTGAGCAAAGCTTTAATGTCACTCATTACATCCATTGCCATCTGCTACACCTCATTTCCGACTTGAGAATTCATTTGTATCACACAGCCCTCGAATTCAAGCTTTATACTGGTTGGGTGTCCCTGACCATCTTCAACTTTGAACTCGACACATCTGCAATTATCCACTTCTTCACCATTGATGAAGATGCGTGTCCTTGTAGGGTCTGGGTGAGTACGTATCTCAACCCTATCTATCCTCATATCTGTCCACTCCCTTCCAGCATGCGTTTGACTCTCAGATTGATGTTCTGCATGAGTTTCTCACGCCTACGTTTTATTGGGTTTTCGAGGAATTTAGCATTACCAACCGTATGGTTGGCTGTCATATCCTCATGCACTATTACTGCGTATGTGGTGGTCACTTCACCGCTATTGGGATTGACCTTTGTGGCTACACCGCCATATCCAAGCTTGATTGAGATGTTCTTACCATTGATTCTTGGCTCTTCCACGAAACCACTGTTACGAAGAGAACCAGTATCCACAGGAACTTCTCTCTTTGACTCGGTCATGGTCAACTCAGCTTCTTGCTTCAGTGCTGCAGCTACCTCATTGGGAAATCTGGTCACAAAGAAGTCAAGACGTCTGCGTATAGTGTCTATTCCAGTGACTCGTACATCGAGAAAATCACCTGATGGCATGATGTTCACCTCCTATCTCGTGAATATAACCTTGTGGTCTATAGCACCTGTCTCGTCTGGGTTACACTGAATAACAAGTATTTCTGGGTCAGCCCTAGACGTCCCACTTATGACAATCTTGTCTTGTTCGATGATAACCGTGCTGCCATCGCAGTAAACTTGGCATGTAGCAATGATTTCTTGACCGTTCTTGTCACGTATAAGCTTATTGCTGTATTCTACCCTCGCTTTGAAGGTAGTCACTGTTTGCCAGCTGTAGGACACATGTACGGTCGCTCCAGTTGGGATGGTGCTAGTTACTGTCCTCACTATCGTTCCAGCCGTATAATCAATCGTGTAGTCAATGCCAAGCCCATAGGTGATTAACCCTGTCGCTGAATCCTTGACTGTCATTCCAGCCATGATTAACTTCCCATTAGCAGGACTAAGGACTATACTGGCTATAACGCCTGTCAATACCACGTCCTGATTCGTAATGTCTGTCTGCCAAGTGAAGTCATTGTGGTCGTCATACCCAACGTAAGCGTATCTGGTGACTGTTTGATTGCACAGTGCTAAAAGTTCTGCATCCATGTCGCCACCTCCTATACAGCATCGTCATCAGTGATGTCAGTTGCAGGTAATGCAATTTTATCCTGACCTCGCCTGAAGGATGGCTGTACCCTGTCGGTATCGTCCTCAATAGCTTCTTTGTCATTCTGGCTAATGCCACCAGCATAAGGTAATACAACCTTGCTTGCCTGCATCCTAAGCCTGTTTGCCAAGTCAGCGTATTTCTTGGACTTGTCTCTGTACACTAACGTCAAATTACCAATCTTCTTCTCTTCTGCCATCCCTGCAAACTTGCTTGAAAGGATGTCTGCACAGTTGGCTGCTGCCATTTTGTAGTTTGGGTACTCGGATAACATAAAGTTGATTTCCTCGTCTTGCAACATGGCGGTAGCTACAACGATGTCTTGAACCAAGAACCTGACTTTGTCCAGCTTAGCTGGCATTGCAGGATTGTATGTTGCTGCCATGTTATCACCCCTTCACTATAGCAGTGAGGACGGCATTCCCATGAGTGCCAGCCACCTTGTCGATTATCATAACCCTGTAATAGCTGTATCCAACTGGTTCTGCAGCATAATGTCCAATTGCTGCTGCTGCTAAGTCTGCAGGTGCTTGCACTTCTACTGCGTCTGAGAAGTTTGACCTACATGCACCCTGCACTTTGTAGGTAATGGTTTGGTCTGCATTGATTACTGTCAAGGCTAGGCTGTTAGCTGCTCTGCAGTCCAACACAACGCCCAACATTACGTATGCGTTTGTGCTAGCCTGTACATTGGGTGTATATTCAGTGAACGCTCTCTTTGTTCCTGTCATTCTTACCGCCTCCTTTCTACCGAATTATCCAAAAATAGGACAACGCCACCGTTGTAGTGTTGTTGTCCTATTTCTATAACATTATTTAAGCATCTGCAGTGATTCTGACGATGTTAGTGCCATCGTTCCAAAGGATTGCTCTCTTGGTAGTGGCTACAACAATCGTTGTACCTGCTGCATTCTTAACCGTACACGCCTGACCTGTCTGATTGTCAATCAAGTACGTTTTCTTGGTATCGACGTTCAATATCAGATTGAATCCACCGTCACCAGCACCAGTCAATTTAATGACTTCTGCTGTTCTCTCAACTGCATTCAATGTGATATCTGCATGTCCTGCACCGATATCTTTGGCAACCTCGGCTAGAGAACCGTATGTTGCTGCATTGATTACAGGTGCTGTCAATGTCTTGTTGGTCATTGTCTGTACGCCAGTCAATGTAGCCTGTGTGCCTGTCTGTCCAGTCAAAGCTATCATGCCTACACCATTGTTCTGGACTTGTGCAATTGCACCATCTGCGACAGTTGTGGTTGCTCCAGCTGCATTCTTCAATGTAGCTATCTGACCACTGCCGTTGATGATTACATAGGTATTAGGATATGCCACATTAAAGATAATGTTGAAACCTGCATCTGCTGCACCAGTCAAGAATATGATGTTAGTCATAAGCTGTTCGGGTGTCAGTGTTTGGTCTGCATGTCCACCAGCAAGGTTAATTGTGGCAGTGTTAACTGACATTGCTATCAGCTTTCCCACTCTTGCCTTTCCCCTTGTTATTTGGTTCATTTGTCTTCACTCCTTCCTTGTCGATTTCCTTGCTATCACCCTCTGTTCCAGGGTCATCGGTAATTTCAATTTCATCTGGATGGTTCTCTATATAGTGTCTATCCAGCGTTTCTTGGTCGATGAACGCCCTGTCACAAAGTTGACACCTGAAGGATGCCTCATCGGTTAAGACTCCGACATCCTTCAGGTATCTCAGCCCAATAAGCTTGCTGAGTAGCCTGTAACCAGTACCGTCCACAATCTCGCCTTGAATACGCTGTATACCATCGTCTTGAAAAGGTCTCGTTACAAGATACACAGCAATCACTCCTTATACTATGGCAGTTGCGAAGAACGCACCAAGGTCTCCAGCAACCAACTTACAGTCGAATGCTGATTGTCCTTCAATACGGTCGCTTTCAAGGTGTTCCATACGGAAATTCTTGATAGCAGTGCTGTAGCCCATACCAGACAAGCCTTTCCATGCGAAGGTATAACCAGCGGATGGAGTTAACAAGCCAGGGTTTGGAGCACTGTAGCAAAGTAAAGCACCTTTGCTAGCAATGAAGCTGTATGCTCCAGTTGCTCCCTCATTGTTTGTAGCGTATACGCCACCAGAAATGAGGATTCTGTCGACTTCAAACAATCTAGCCAACATGTCTGCAGTGATAACACTGGAGTTGGTGTATTTGTATCTGTCGATGATGTCAGGATGCAGTTTCAAGGTCTCGAACACTTCTTCCTGCAGAACCAATGTGTTCGGTTTGAATCCAGTGATGGATTTGATGTAAAGTCTTGCAACTTTAACGTCGTTTACAGGGTCACTGGAAGTGAAGTCACTCCATACCTTGAACTGGTTTGCTCCAGGTACACCAGCTACGCCAGTGTAATCCTTCCAGCCTTTTGCAGCTGCGAAGTACTGGTCATGCCACTGTTTTTCTCTCCTGATGAGCAAACGCTGAGTAACGAACATAGTTGCGTCACGGTCAACGTCGAGTGCTGCATCAGCATTACTTCTTACCTGGTCTGCTACGTCCTTATGGAACGCATAAACCTTACAGTAGTAAGTGTTGGTGGAATCAAGGCTGTAGCCTCCACCTGCGGATTCTGTTCCAGGTGCTCTCTGTTGTGCTTCATCCCTGAACCAGTCGTTCTTAGTGTATACCCAGTAGATATCTGACTGTTTGTCGACTGGTACTACGGGGAATACCTTGTCGGCTATGAAATCAGCTTGGGACTGGATGTATGCCACGGATATGTTTGTCAACGGTGCATTTACGTGCACACTAGCTGCGGTTGGTTGACTTTTTGCAATGTATTCAGCCATTTCAATTCACTCCTTTCAATTCGTTAAGATATATTATGAACCAGATTGGATGACAGGTGATGCACAGTTGACTAACGCAGAACCAATTTCTCCTGCTCCGCAACCGATTACAATCTGTCCTACATAGTAGTTGTCTGCAACGCCGTCAGGGTCAACAACGACTGCTGTTCCTGCTGCATCACACCCTACTAAGTTACCTGCTGCCAATGCTCCAACACCAGCAAGTATTTTGGTGATACCATACACCATTACTTCAGCAGCACCACCGATGGGTGGGTTATTCTGAAGGACTCCACAAGGGACGTCGGTTAAGGCAGTTGTTCCTACAACTGTCATGTCTGCTGACAGTTTCATGAACATGTACTGTTTTGCAGATAGTGCTTCACCTGCGATGGCGGTGAACTTAAAGCCTTGAAGTTCTATTGCCATTTGAATTCACTCCTTTCAACTTGTTTGATATATTGATATGTGCTTGTGTGCCCAACTTCTTGGGTTCTTAGCCCTTGATTTTCCCAGTGTAGATAGCGTATAGTCTACGTCCGTCTGCACTCTTGAGAACTGCATCAATTGCTTCTGCTTGGGTCTTGGAATCGCCCTTAGTAACCATTGCATTTGCAAGTGTCTCGATTTGAGCCCATGCATCTGACTTAGCTACACCAGTCTGAGTTCCGTTGTCTTCTGCTCCAACCTCGTTGAACAGATTGCCTTTGGCAACT
>Ga0172381_10008498_pt1 | contig 10035 bp, 15 predicted proteins | sample Leawel6488metaG_FD_119754 | JGI IMG/M metagenome (GOLD analysis project Ga0172381, IMG submission 119754) | Leachate microbial communities from a municipal landfill in Southern Ontario, Canada - Leachate well 64-88 metaG | ecosystem: Engineered > Solid waste > Landfill > Unclassified | place... | reverse complement strand
TAAGCAGACCTCGATACCAAAAATCTGATCGGTTTCTTCCGCGCGGATTTCCGGGAAACAAGTATAATCCTTGAAGCCGACGGTCATATTGCCTTCCCGATCAACAGACTTCTCGCTAATGCCGCGGAAGTCGCGAACGCGAGGGAAAGTGATATTCACCAGCTTATCGACAAAATCATACATCTGCTGGCCGCGTAAGGTCACTTTCGCGCCGATGATCAGGCCTTCCCGGATCTTAAAAGCGGAAATTGATTTCTTGGCGGCGGTCATGACCGGTTTCTGCCCGGCGATTTTCGTCAGCGCTTTCTCAATGCCGGCGATGAATTCCTTTTCTTTATTATGATGACCGAAACCGATGTTCAAAACGACCTTAGTCAAACGCGGAACAAGCATAGTGTTCTTGAAACCGAATTTTTCCTTCAGGCTCGGCACGATAGTTTTTTGATATTTTTCTCTTAATCTCATAATATTACTCAATTATTTCCTGACATTTTTTACAAACTCTTTCTTTTTTAGATTTATTGCCTTCGCTCTTAATGGTCTTATGGCCGACTTTGGTGGCCCGGCCGCATTTCGGACAGATAAGCGCCAGATTGTCCGCCTTGATAAAAGCCGGAAATTCTATGCGCTGGCCTTTTTCACCACTCTTGCTCGGACGCATATGCTTAATCAGAAGATTTAAGCCCTCGACGCTGGCTTTATTTTCTTGCGGCAATACTTGCAAAACCTTACCGGTTTTACCCTTGTCCTTGCCGGCTAAGATCTTCACTTTGTCATTCTTTTTTATATTCATATATTTCAACGGTATTTTTTATAAAACTTCAGGCGCTAAGGAGGCGATTTTCACGAAACCGGCGCGGCGAATTTCTCTGGCGACCGGCCCGAAGATACGAGTTCCTTTTGGCTCTTTCTTTTCCGCGTCATTAATTAGAACACAAGCGTTATCGTCAAAACGGACATAAGAGCCGTCGGGGCGGCGGATTTCTTTCTTGGTGCGGACAATCACGGCTTTCGCAACATCGCCTTTCTTAACGGCGGCGTGAGGCACGGCCGACTTGACCGCGACGACAATAATATTGCCGACATGGCCGTAACGTCTTTTATAACCGCCCAAAACCCGGATGCATTGGACTTCCTTGGCTCCGGAATTATCGGCGACTTTTAAATATGTTTGTACTTGAACCATATGATTAAGGCAAATTTATCAATTAATCTTTCTTAACGACTCTCCATCTCTTATCGCGGCTGAGCGGACGGCATTCCACGAAACTGATTTTGTCGCCGACATGAAATTCATTCTTCTCGTCATGAACCTTATACTTGCGGCTGACAGTATAGCGCTTCTGATATTTCGGGTGCTTCTTAACGGATTCAACTTTTACGACAATGGTTTTGTCATTTTTATCGCTAACCACGACGCCGCTAAAAGTGCGGCTGATTGTGGCTGGTTTCGCGGATTCTTCTTTTTTAAGACTGGTTGCGCTCATATTATTTTTTCTTATTTAATATAGTTAAAATCTGAGCAATCTGTTCTTTCACGGTTCTGATTTCTCGAATATTTTTTAATTGCTTATTGGAATCTTTAAAACGTAATTCGCGTAATTTTTCGCGAGTCTGGCTTAAAAGCCTCGGCAATTCCGCTTCATTCTTGGTTTGTAATTCTTTAAAATCCATATGATTATTCTTTACTGATAAATTGGCACTTCACCGGCAATTTATGGCCGGCCGATTCCATCGCTTTTTTCGCGGTTTCCTTATCAAGCCCTTCCATCTCAAACATAACCATACCCGGCTTGACGACCGCGACATAATAATCAACGGCGCCTTTGCCTTTACCCATCGGGATTTCGCCGCCATGAGCCGTAACCGGTTTGTCCGGAAAAATCCTGATCCAAATCTGACCGCCTTTCTTGACGTATTTAGTCATGACGCGGCGCGCCGCTTCTATCTGGCGGGAATTGACCCAGCAAGCGGATAAGCTCTTTAAGCCATAACTGCCGAAACTGATAGTCAGATAACGACTGGCCTTGCCGCCGCGGCGGCGCTTCTGGTCTTTTCTCCATTTAGTTTTCTTTGGCATTAACATATGTTTTGCAGATTCGTTTAATTTTATTCGGCGATGACTTCGCCCTTAGCCGTCTTATCTTTTTCAAAAACTTCCCCTTTATAAACCCAGACTTTGACGCCGATGGCGCCATAAGTGGTATGGGCGGCGCCGCGAGCGTAATCAATATCGGCGCGCAGGGTTTGCAACGGCACTTTGCCCCAGACCAATTTCTCGGTGCGGGCGATTTCCGCGCCGTTCAGGCGTCCGGAAATAACGATTTTCGCGCCTAAAGCCCCGGCTCTTTCAATTTTGCCCAGGCTCTGTTTCATCACTTTCCTAAAAGGCAATCTTTTTTCAATATCTAAAATCATGGTCTGGACGATAATTTGGGCGCTTAAATTCGGACGGCTGTATTCTTTGATATTCAGACTGATTTCTCCCATCCGGAAATTCTTCAAAAATTTATCATGCAGCTTCTTCTTCAATTCTTCGGCGCCGTTTCCGCCACGGCCGATAATCAAGCCCGGTTTCGCGGTCGTGACATTTATTTCAATTTTATTAATACTGCGAACGATTCCTACCTTATCTATCCCCGCTTCCCTGAATTCCCTGATCATGTATTTACGGATCGGGATATCCTGGCGGATATTCTTCACGTAATTGTCGCCGGATTCAAACCATAAAGACGCCCAAGTCTTGGTTATGCCCATGCGAAGTATTTTCGGATTAACTTTTTTACCCATATGAATTCGATTACGAATTAAGAACTTATTTTACTTATCGCCTTAACCGGCTTTGCGTCTAAACATCTTTGTCTTCTCGCCCGCCGCTTTCTTGCCTTTGGCTTTTTCCGCTTTGGCGGCCAGCTTCTGACCGGCGGCCTCGCCTTCCTTGGCTAACTTTTCCAGCTTGACCGGATCGGCGGCCTTAACGACTTTCGCTTCTTTCTGGCCACTGGCTTTTATCTCTCCGAGAATCAGACTAAGGTGGCAACCGCGTTTTCTGATGGAAGTGGCGCGACCATGAGCGCGAGGCATCCAGCGTTTAAGCATAACGCCTTCATCGGAACGAATCTCTTTTATATATAAATTATCACGCTCTAAACTATAAGTATTCTCGCCGTTAGCGATAGCGGATTTAATTAGTTTGGCAATCGGTTCCGCGGCCAGCTTATTAACGAATCGCAGCTGATCTAAAGCCACTCCGACCGGCATTTTGCGGATAACATCAATCACCAGACGGACTTTCCGCGGCGACATTCTTAAATGGTTTAAACTGGCTTTTACTTCCATATTTTTGGGTTAATTATTTCTTAGTTCGCTTATTTTTTCTCGGCGGCCTGAGCCTTGGCAATTTTACCGCCATGACCCAAGAATTTCTTTGTGGCGGCAAATTCACCTAAACGATGTCCGACCATATTTTCCACGACGTAAACCGGCAAATGAGTCTTGCCGTTATGGACGCCGAGAGTAAATCCGACCATCTCCGGAGTAATCGAGCAGGCTCGGTCCCAAACTTTAATCACGGTCTTATCGCCCGGTTTCAGATTTTTTATTTTATTGGCCAAGCGCAGATTAACGTAGGGGCCCTTTTTTAAGCTTCTGGACATATATTTTATTTACGTTTAGCTCTTCTCTTAATTATTAAACGATCGCTATGGCGCTTGCGTCTGGTCTTAACGCCCAGAGCCGGCTTGCCCCATATCGTTTTCGGATGGCGCAGACCGATGGACTGCTTGCCTTCGCCGCCGCCGTGAGGATGATCAACCGGATTCATGGCGGTACCGCGGACTGTCGGACGGATGCCTAAGTGGCGGCTGCGTCCGGCTTTGCCCAAAGAAATATGGCGGTGGTCCGGATTGCTGGCGCGGCCGACAGTGCATAGGCATTCTTTTTTAACCTGGCGGATTTCGCCCGAGGGCATCTTTAACTGCGCGTATTTTCCTTCCACACCCATGACGTAAACGATATTGCCGGCGCCGCGGGCGATTTTCGCGCCCTGGCCCGGTTCCAGTTCAACACAGCTGACCGCCATGCCGGCCGGAATAAACTGCAAAGGCAAGGCATTGCCGGTTTTTATTTCTATCAAATCTTTAGAACTCATGACCTTATCACCGACATTTAAATCAATCGGAGCGATGATATATCTTTTGGCGCCATCGGCATAATTAAGCAGGGCTAAACGCGCGCCTCTGTTCGGATCGTATTCAATGGACGCGACCGTCGCTTCCACGTTAAATTTATCGCGCTTAAAATCAATCAGGCGGATATAACGCTTGGAACCGCCGCCGCGATGGCGAATCGTAATTTTTCCCTGGCTGTTGCGGCCGCCCCGGCGTTTCTTGATAACGACTAATCTCTTTTCCGGAATGACTCTGGTGACATCCTCAAAATCGTCAAAGGTGGCTTCGCGTCTTCCGGGAGTATTCGCTTTTACTTTTTTGATACCCATATATACAGATTAATAATTGAAAAATTTGGAAATTAAATATCGATAATTAAACGCCTTCGTAAATCTTAATGGTTTCGCCTTTGGCCAGCGTGACAATCGCTTTGCGCCAATCGCTTCTCTGCCCGCTGATGCGGCCGCGCGCGACTTTCTTGCCGGAAACATTGACGACATTAATCTTAATCGGAGTGACGCCGTAAGTGGACTTGATGGCTTTAGTGATTTCAATCTTATTGGCGCCCGAGGCGACTATAAAAACATATTTATTGGCGCCGACCAGAGTCGTCGCTTTTTCCGTAATCAGCGGTTTTACTAAGACACGGTAAGAATCATTGATCTTAGAAACGGTCGCAGCGGTTTTCTTAGAACCGGAAACAGCTTTGGCGCCGCTATAAAGATCCTGCATGCTGGTCGCCGCTTCTTTCTTGACGGTCTCTGACTTAACCTTGGCGCCGTCTTTCTTAACGTCGTCCTTCTTTACGCCCGCGTCAGTTTTTTTATTGCCGAATAATGCCATAGATTTATTACTTTAAATTCTTGCTATAACGGTCCGCTAAGGCGCTGACAGCGCTTTCCGTTACTAAAAGATTTTTATAATTCAAAATATCAAGCAAGTTAATATTTTCTAAATTAATGATTTTCACGCCGGTCAGATTGCGGCCGGAGTACTGAGTCTTTTCGTTCTTAGAATCGTTGATGACCAGAATACTGCGGCGGTCGGTCGCTAAGACTTTCTTTTCCACGGCCGTTAACATCGCGTTAAAGGTCTTAGTCTTATAATCGCTGAAATCAAGATTATCAAGAACCGCTAAACTGCCGGTAATGGCCTTATCGGATAAACCCATAAATAAGGCTTTCTGTTTCATCTTCTGATTTATTTTCTGTTTGAAATTACGGTCTTTTCTCGGACCGAAAGTGACGCCGCCGCCAATCCAAATCGGAGAACGGCTGGAGCCGACGCGCGCCCGGCCGGTCCCTTTCTGCTTCCAGGGCTTTTTGCCGCCGCCGCTGACTTCGCTTCTGTCCTTAGTATGCGCTAAAACCTGACGGGCGTTAGCCTGGCTGGCAATGACGGCCTGATGCAATAATTCATTATTCGGCTTAACGGCGAAAATCTTCGCCGGCAATTCCAAATCCTTAACCGCTTCAGCCAATTGATTGTAAACTTTTATTTTCATACGATTCGTAATTCACTATTTATATTATTTCGCTTCTTCAATTTTGACCTCGTTCTTAGCCTCTTCTTTAGTCTCTACCGCCGGAGTCTCAACGACTGAAGTTTCTTCTTTAGCTTCTTCCGTTTTGGCTTCTTCCGCCTTAATCTCGGCAACAGCCTTTTTTAAATTAACTTTCAATTCGCCGTCGCCCTTAATCATCACGAAACCGTTAATCGCTCCCGGAACAGCGCCTTTGACAAAAATTATATTGGCTTCCGTGTCAATCGCCGCGACTTCCAAATTAGTGGTTGTCACCCTGTCTCCACCCATACGGCCGCCCATACGCATACCTTTAAAAATATGAGCCGGACCTTTAGGGCCGACGGATCCGGGCATTCTTTCCTGATCTTTATTACCGTGAGTCTTGCGGAAACCATGGAAACCATGGCGCTTAACAACGCCCTGAAAACCCTTACCTTTAGAAGTACCGGTGACATTAATCTTGTCGCCGACAGCAAAAGTATCAACACTAACGATATCTCCGGCTTTAAAATCAGCGGCATTATCTAATCGGAATTCACGAACATTGGCCGGTTTGACGCCAACTTTTTTAAAATGGCCTAATTGCGGTTTCTTGATATTCTTTTCCTTGCGTTCGCCAAAAGCTAATTGCAAAGCTTCATATCCGTCTTTCGCTTTAGACTTAACTTGGACAATAGTGCACGGACCGGCTAAAACCGGAGTCACGGCCATAACCGTATCGCCGGACCAGATCTGAGTCATGCTTAATTTTTTCCCGCTGATAAATTTCATATGTGTTTACTCCGCCTCCGCCTTCCGGCGGACAAGGATGGATCTTAATAAAACAAAAACTGGTTTAGAAACCAGCTTTAAAACAAAACAATAAAAAATTGAATCTCCTATTTTTTATTTTCATTTGTTATCTAGCTGATTTTCCTCCAAATTTAGCTAATTTTCGCTTAAACACTTTCTATTACTCAGAGTTATTCAAGCGTCTCAAAGCTAATTAAATATTACTTTAAAATACTACTACATTTTTATTTCTACGTCAACCCCTGCCGGTAAGCTAAGATTAGTCAAGTCTTCAATGGTTTTCGCAGTCGGATCAATGATATCAATCATGCGCTTATGGATGCGCATCTCATATTGGTCGCGAGCATCCTTATGGACAAAGGTTGAACGATTAACCGTATATTTTCTTTTTTCGGTCGGCAGCGGAATCGGCCCAAAAAACTGAGCGTCGCTGCGTTCAATAGTTTCCACTATGGTCTTAGTAGACTGATCAATGATCTTGTGATCAAAAGCCTTAATCTTGATTCTGATTCTCTGTTTGAATTCTTTTTCTTCTTTTTTGTTTTCGGACATAATTATTATTTAAAATATACACTACAAACCCGCCCTTTAAAGGTAAAGAGCGGGTTAAAGTATTTACTTTAAGATTTTAGTGACGACACCCGCACCCACGGTACGACCGCCTTCGCGAATAGTAAATTTCTGCTTATCTTCAAGAGCAATCGGAGCGATTAACTTGATAGTCAAATTAGTCGTATCGCCCGGCATAACCATTTCCGTTCCGGCCGGTAAATTGATATCACCGGTAACATCAGTGGTCTTGAAATAGAATTGCGGCTTATAACCGTTAAAGAACGGCTTATGGCGTCCACCTTCGTCTTTAGACAAGACGTAAACTTCCGCGGTGAATTCGGTGTGAGGAGTAATTGAACCCGGTTTGCATAAAACCTGGCCGCGTTCAACTTCATTCTTCTTGGTGCCGCGCAGTAAGATACCGGCGTTGTCTCCGGCCATACCTGAATCTAAAGATTTATTGAACATTTCAATCCCGGTAACCGTGGTTTTTTTGGTGTCCATCAAACCGACGATTTCCACTTCATCACCGATTTTAACCGTTCCTCTTTCGATACGACCGGTCACGACCGTACCACGGCCTTCGATTGAGAAGATGTCTTCGATAGGCATTAAATAAGGAAGATTAACGTCTCTGATAGGTTCGGGGATATAAGTATCCAAAGTTTCCATCAGCTTCATTATCGGTTCAGCGTCAGGACCGGTCGGATTCTCTAAAGCCTTTAAGGCCGAGCCTCTGATAATCGGAGTGGTGTCACCTGGGAATTCATACTTCTTAAGCAAATCGCGGATTTCTTCTTCGACGAGGTCGATTAATTCTTTATCTTCAACCATATCGCATTTATTCAAGAAAACGATAATATACGGAACGCCGACCTGGCGAGCCAATAAGATATGTTCTCTGGTCTGAGGCATCGGGCCGTCAGTCGCGGCGACTACCAAAATAGCGCCATCCATTTGAGCGGCGCCGGTAATCATGTTTTTGACATAATCGGCGTGACCAGGACAATCAACGTGAGCATAATGTCTCTTGGCAGATTCATATTCCACGTGAGCGGTCGCAATCGTAATACCTCTCTCTTTTTCTTCGGGAGCGGCATCAATTTCATTAACGCCTTTATGAGAAGCCTTCATGCCCTTGGCACTGAAAACGGCTAACATTGCGGCGGTTAAAGTAGTTTTCCCGTGGTCAACGTGGCCGATAGTACCGACGTTAACATGGGGTTTGGTGCGATCAAATTTTTCTGTTGCCATGTTTTTGGTGTTAGGCCCCCGCTTTAACGGGGTTTCTTTCCTGATATTTTCAGGAAACCAGCCGAACTTAAATTAAATTAATTATTATTTATAAATTTTATGACTTTATTCAACTTCCTGTGCCTTATCTTTGACTTTAGAAGGGATATCCCAGGCCTTTTTTGGCTTGTTCTCTTCCCCTAAGTAAGCAGAATTTTCCCGATTTTTCCACATCGAGATTTCGCGATTAATCTTATCAGTTAAATCTTCTTCTGTCAAATTTTCTATTTCCCCTAAATCGTCCGATAATTCTTCAATAATAGGAATATTAAGAGGAACGAACGGGATCTTGGCCGCTGGGGTAACCGGGGCCTTAAATTCGGGAGTAAGCGAAGTAACGCCCAACCCGGCAGCATAAGTGTCAAAGCCCATAATCACATAAGAGTCATCAGGAGCATTGCCGTCAAAAACCACTACCCGATCACCGGTCTTCTTAACTAGATTTAAAATTTTCCTTAATTGCTCAGGGAACATATATAAATATTATTATAAGCTTGCTAGTAAAAATTTATGTTTTTTGAAGGAATATTTTTTCGTAGAGGAAAAAGTTATGATTAATAACTTTTTCCCACAGAAAAAATCCTGACTGAAAAAAATATAAATTTTTACTTTCCTTGCTTCTCTTTAATCTGCTCTAAAATATTTTTAGGAACCTCGGCATAATGAGAAAATTCCATCGTATAGTTGGCACGGCCTTGGCTCATGGAACGTAAGCCGGTGGAATAGCCGAACATCTCCGCTAACGGCACTTTCGCCTTCACAACCTTAATATTCATCCGATCGGACATTTCTTCAATCTGGCCGCGTTTAGAACTTAAGTCACCGATAATATTACCCATGTATTCTTCCGGAGTGGTGACTTCGACTTTCATGATCGGTTCCAAGAGTATCGGCCCGGCTTTTTGGCAGGCTTCTTTAAAGGCAAAGATAGCCGCCAGCTTAAAGGCGATTTCCGAAGAATCAACCTCATGATAAGAACCGTAGAAAACCGCCGCTTTCACATCAACCATCGGATAGCCGGCGACCGTACCGCTCAAAATCGCTTCCTTAACGCCTTTCTCAATCGCCGGAATAAATTCTCTCGGAATGACGCCGCCTTTAACTTCATCGGCGAATTCAAAGCCCTTGCCGGTTTCCAGCGGTTCAACGCGCAAAGAACAATGGCCGTACTGGCCGCGGCCACCGGATTGCTTGACGTATTTATGTTCTGCTTCCGCGACTTTAGTGATAGTTTCACGATAAGAAACCTGCGGATTGCCGACATTAGCCTCCACGCCGAATTCGCGTTTCATGCGGTCAACAATGATTTCTAAATGAAGTTCGCCCATACCGGAAATAAGAACCTGATTGGTTTCCGGATCGGTTTCAACCCGGAAAGTCGGATCTTCTTCGGCTAAACGCTGTAAAGCTACGCCCATCTTCTCCTGGTCCGCCTTAGTCTTAGGTTCAACCGCAATCTTAATAACCGGTTCCGGAAAAGTGATAGATTCCAATAAAACCGGATTATTTTCATCACACAAAGTATTGCCAGTCGTAGTATTTTTCAAACCGATAACGGCCGCGATATCGCCGGCGCAGATCTCCTTGATTTCTTCACGGTGGTTGGCGTGCATACGGACTAAACGGCCGACTCTTTCCTTATTATCTTTGGAAGAATTTAAAATATAAGAACCGGCTTCCAAAACGCCTTGATAAACGCGAACG
>Ga0172381_10008496_pt1 | contig 10036 bp, 10 predicted proteins | sample Leawel6488metaG_FD_119754 | JGI IMG/M metagenome (GOLD analysis project Ga0172381, IMG submission 119754) | Leachate microbial communities from a municipal landfill in Southern Ontario, Canada - Leachate well 64-88 metaG | ecosystem: Engineered > Solid waste > Landfill > Unclassified | place... | reverse complement strand
TGAAGCGTCGGACACCCGACAATCTTCAGATTTCTCTGAAGCCTTTCGAGGTCAGGACATCCCGGAAACGCCTTCCGGAGGCTTCCTGCCTCCAAGAACCAAGGCACGCCGGATGTGACATCCGGGATGGCCCTGAAGAGGATGCCGTCACGGACGACGGTGTCTTCGATCGTCATCCGTTCGATGGCTGTCAGGTGGTCGGGGCCTGACCGCCGTGGACTTTGGATCACGGCCTCGTAAAGCCCAAGGCCGATTTCCCCGCCCGCAAAGAGACTGAAGTCAACGAGCCTGTCGTCGCCTTCAGGTTTCTGTGGCGGGTTGTACTCGTACCGGTTCGGTACGATTGTCTCGCTGACGATTTCGCCATCAACCCATTGTCGGTTCATGACGTGTTTAACCCCGTGTTCTCTGTGGTAACGCCTCATGTTGCACCTCCGTTTTTTTATCTTTTGACTTACCAAAAAGGGGGTGTGGGGGCGAACCGCCCCCGCTCTTTTGAAATTTTTAATTTTCTTCAAACTTTGATGTAACGGGTTCTTCTGTAACGTCTTTTACCAAAAAGGGGGTGTGGGGGCGAATCGCCCCCGCTCTTTTGAAATTTTTTTCTGTTTTGAATCTTTTCTCTTTTCATCATTTGAATCCTCCTCTCTCTTGAGTGTTGACTCCCACAGAACGGAGCGATGTCATCAGGGGTCAAGAAAAATCTGATGATCACTAGAAAAACTCTGGAACCACACACCGCAGTCAGCATGGCGCGGTTCCTGCTGTATTTTGCAGGAAGCGTGTCATGCTGATGAGGATGATGTGGTTCCGTTTTTATCGTGATCCGTCACCCGATAGGGTCAAAAAAGTTTTTGCCGATCATCCGAATAAGCTTTTATGTCGGCAAAAACTTTTTTGAGATTTTTCTTTACGCCTGATGACCGCTCTGTTATTGGCGTAGAAATGCACGATTATCACGGGATGGAGATTTGTTGTGATTTCTTTGATCCGGTTTTTTGGATCTCTAGAAATCACAACAAATACTATCCCGTTAGAATCGATGCAGTTCTAGCCAATGGGATCCACACTCAAGAGAGAGAGAAAATGGTTTGTGCACCATCGTTGGAACGATAAGCATTGAGCCGTTAGGCGGAAGAGCCGGATGTCTATCCGGCCCGCCTTACGGATCAAAGCGCCCGTAGCTACATGGAAGTGCACAAACCATATGCGCCCGTAGGGTTGGAAACCGACGCAACACCGGAGTTCTTAGCTTTCCGCCTGCATCACTGCCATACATGTTCAAGTTTCTTCGAATGCAGGCGGAAAGGTTAGAAATCCGGTGCCCTGCCCTTAAAATAGGCATAAAGATATTCCCTTCCAAATGCCTATTTTAAGGGTTGCGTCGGCGCATCCGTACCGCAAGTGCTGTGATCTTTTGTCTTTTGACTTACCAAGAAGGGGGGTGTGGGGGCGACTCGCCCCCGCTCTTTTTAAGATTTAAACTGATTACCTTTGTTCCTCGGGAGCGCAGCGACCCCCCGACGCCCCTGCGAGGATCGCGTTAGGGGGGACTGGAGGTGGCCGGGCGCTTTTTCCGGCCAGTCGCTTGCGACCGAGGGCGACTGCCCGAGCCGGAAGGAGAACCGCCGGCGCCGACACGGAGCGAAGCGACATCCAGGCGCCGGAACGCCCAGGCCCTGCAAAAGCGTCAAACGAATCATAGGAGCCCAAAGAGCAGGAATAAAGATCAGCAAAGGATGAAGCTTTAAAGGCTGACGGTGGTGAAAGCTGGAATGCACCAAGCCAAGCAGGGGACAAAGCGTCGCAAGCCTGTCATGGCGTGAAAACATGGGGATGTCCTGCGTATGATGATCTCCCGGGAGCAGGCTGTCCGGGTGTTTAAGCGTAACGTGAACCTGGGACCCAGCCTGAAAGTAAAGCGTAAGGCGTCGAGGACGGGGTCGATCCGTGGCAGGCTTCTTGCCGTTTTTTGCAAGAAGCATGACACGGATCCAGATAAAACTGAAGAGTACCATGTACCCGCCGGGCCGGAATGCCGGTAGGATCACCCATCGTTTTCCCGGCGGAACTTCACCCAGTGCGGATCGAGGAAACCAAAAAACAAACAACCAAAAAAAACGCGCCAGGGGGGTCGGTTTTGACATTGAAACCACCGCACGATACGTCGTGGCGTTACTGCCGGCCCCTGTCGGTTTTCAGCAAAAAAAAAACCCGGAGCCACCGATGGTGAACTCCGGGCGGAGGTGTCACTTTTTGTAAACGTCTTCCTCGGCGACGAGCATTCCCTGCGAGCCCTTGTTGGCGAGGATCTTTACGGCGAGCTTGTCGGCCCGGTCGTGCCAGTGATGGTCATCGTCGATTTCCGGCGAGTGGCCGGCCACTTTGACCCAGTCAATCCTTGCGAACCGCCTGGCCAGTTCCTTCATGCCCTCGACCAGGTCGCTGTTTACCTTCGGACGCCAGTTCTTTTGCATGAAGCCTACCACCAACTGACTGTCGGTGAAGACGGTGAGCTCGGTGCGCTCCGGATGCCTGCATCGTTTCAGGGCCCTGATGACGGCGTGCATTTCCGCCCTGTTGTTGGTTGTCTCCTCGAGGTATCCTCCTCCCTCGATGACGTAGCCCGTGTCGTTGTCTCTCATGATGACGGCGTAGGCTCCCGGGCCGGGATTCCTGCAGGCGCCGTCACAATATGCCGAAACCTTAAAATTCTTCATTGCAACCTCCCTCTTTCAGCTCCCCGGAATTCTCCAGCCAGCTCACGAAAACCGGCGTTATGTTGGGAAGTTCGATTTTGTCCTGAGAGCCCATTGTAAATGAGTGCTCAGCTCTGATGAACCTGACCCGGTTCTGGTTATCAAACCCGGTCGCTGTCACCCGGAGCTTTACAACGTCCTCCCAGACAACGACGGCTACATCATACCGTGTGTAGCTCATTCTGTCGGGTAGGCACAATGTGAGCTCCTTGGCCGGTTCCTTTGCCCTGCAATAAGCCCTGTCGAGTGTGTAAAAACCGCCCACGACAATCAGGGTTACCAGGGCAAAAGCGATGAGCCAGTCCATGACCTTCATCGCCTCACCTCCTATATTAAATTCACCTGATTACAGCTGAATAAAACTCAGCTTTCCAGATAGGCTTTAATGATCTCCCCATGGCACGGAAGTGGAGCACACCAGCAAATCAAGTACACATCCTGCTTTTGGGCCATCGCTTTCAGGTTCTCCACGGCCCGCTTAAACGGCTCGGAATTTTGCATTTTCTCACGGAACGTCGTTTTGTAGCATTCCACCTGCTCTGCCTGGGAACCATCGGTTTTGGGATTTCCGAAAATGCTTGGCCTGCCGATGTAAACCTTGAGGCCCCGCTTGCCGTCATAACTTTCAGGCTTTCTCTTATTCACCACATAAACTGCCATTCTGCACCTCCTGTTTTTAATTAAATTCACTTTATTCCAGCTCAAAAACATTCATTTCTGTGGCAAGCCGATGGGCCAGTTTTTCTGCCACGTGTCGTCCGCCTCCTTTGCGTTTCCATTGGTGGCCGGCCTTATCGGTGAAGACGACGTCATGCATGACTACGCCTGTTTGAAGCGAAAGACCCCGTAAAACAACACTGAAGACACCTATGCTAGTGTGAAACTCTTTTTTGACTTCACTGACCGGTTCCGTATAGGGATCTTCCTGAACCGTCGACCAACACGAACCTCGGTTGTGCTCACGAACGGGGCATTGCGTCAGGATGAGCCCCCAGTCATTGACCTTGTCATCAGAGCAAGGCACCATCAGGCGTCCACAGTCGTGACAGTAGATCTGTCCTTTCTTCGCAAAGAAATTCATCTTGCACCTCCATGTAATTTTACTTGTTTACAGCTAAAAACAATTTTTAGGCGGGGGGAAGGGTGCCAACTGTCTGACGAGGACTGCTCAAGGCACCTGACCAATCCCCCCGTATCCGCCCTCATACAGCTAAAAATAACTTTTTCGCGATGCCGGCGTCTGGACAACCGCACGGGGCGCCTCCTGGCGCAAGTTACGGAGACGCCCGATCGGTTTCCAACAGGAAAAATACGGATCCGGAAGGCTACAGGTGACAGACAACAAAGCGGTCGTCAAGGTGCTCCGCCAGCAAGGGACGGACGGAAGACCACTCGAGCTGGCCGTTGCCGGAACCGGCCGGGGGAAGAGCCACGAGGCGCCACTGACGTTGGTCGGCCAATGCCCGGAGCTGACGGGCGGACTCGGCGACGATGCTGGGCCAGGCAATGCTGGCAAACCCGGGAATGCGGTCGCCAGGGCGGAACTGATGACGCAAATGCGTGACGACGTTCGACAGGTCACGGTTCGCGACCGAAAAGGCGGGTTTGACGGGAAAGGCAAGGATGGTGGTGCCGGAAGTTTCAAGCAACGGCTGAACGATATTGCCGTTGCGGGTGATCAACTCGGCGAGCGTCCGGTCGATCCCCGGAAAAAGGTTTTTGGCCCTCAGGGCAACACCACGACCCATGACGGCGAGGCCGTCCCGGCGAATACCGCCGTTGGTGGTGACACAAAGAGCGTCGGCTTTGCCAACAGCACGAAAAATGTCTCGACGAATCTCACGCATGATGCACCTCCCAATGAATTCACCCTCATACAGCTAAAAATAACAGCTGTTTGGATTTTGGGAAGGCCTGGCTACATGGGCGTGTTTTGACATTCCGGGCACGGGGCGCTACTAGCGCAAGTTACGGCTGGAAGTAACGGTTTCCTGCGTGAAAATCAGGGAATGACAGCCTGAAAATAGAGGTCTTTCGGTGAAATCCGGCGTTTTTTCAACGGATTTTTGAGGATGTGGAAAAAACTCTCCGTAACGGAGTCCTGACAGTCCGACTGAACGCCGAAACGGATCCTTACGCCGATTTTGTCCCGTGTTTCCTGCTGAAGCTCCGTGACGGCGAATCCCCCGCTGATACCGTTCAATCCACAGCTTGCCTTTGTCATCTGTGCGACGTAGGAAAGCAGTCTTATTATGTTTTCCTGCTGTGTTCTGTTCATAATTTCACCTCTTTACAGCTAAACATTAACATATTACATTAAAAAAGGGGGAAGACGACGATGCGCCTCCCCCCTTGAATGGCCGGGTCGCCTCATTTAGGGCCGTTCCCCGGCAGGACGCCCATTACGGAGTGAACTGCAGGACGTTGTAGGAAGTGTTTCCCCCAAAATCCCGGGTTCGGATGATCGCCTTGAGCGTGTCGCCTTCCTTCATCTGGGAAGCCTGCTCGTAGTTGATGCCGAAAGCAGTCACGACCACATCGGTCTGGTACTCGATCCCGTTGAGTTTCCGGGCCTCGGTGCAGATGATCGTGGCGAAAGGCTTGCCGTTCTTGTCGGTCTTCAGGTAGACCTTGGAAACGGGCAGGTTGATGAGCTTGTCCCCGGCCAGGGCCACGCTCGAGAATGCCGTCATCATAACGACGAGGGCGAAAAGAATGCTGACAAACATAGCGGTTTTCTTCATGGTGTGATTTCTCCTTTCAGGATGGTTTGGTTTGGTTGTTTAAAAAGGGACTTCGTCGTCCGGCGCCGGCATCTCTTCGGGATTGAGCCCTTCCGGCGACGGGGCCTCGCTTTTGCTCTGGGCGTTCTTGCTGTCGAGCATCTTGAAGTTCCGGCAGATGATCTCGGAGATATACCCCTTCGTGCCGTCCTCCTTGTCGAACGTCCGGTTCTGGATCCGCCCTTCGATGTGGACGAGTCTGCCCTTGCGAAGGAATTTTTCCGCCGTGTCAGCGTTTTTCCCAAAGAGCACCACTCTGTGCCACTCCGTCCGTTTCTGCGTCGCACCTTCCTTGTCCTTCCAGACTTCGTCGGTGGCGACCCTGATGTTTGCGATTTTGACTGAACCTGCGAACCTGACTTCAGGATCACTGCCCAATCGACCGATGCCCTGCCATTGATTCATCACTGTTTTCCCCCTTTCTCGGGATTTTGTGAATTCACTCTCTTACAGCTAAAAATAAAGAATTTCTCTTTTTTAGCCGTCGGCGTCTTTCGGGTCGTACGCCACTCAAGCCTCGATGGATCCATAATGACCTCCTCTCTCCCGAAAAACCCAATTTTTTATTAAATTCACTTTATTACAGCTACATAAAATTCAGTTGTCGTTTCCTGTAGGCCGTAAATCAGGAAAGAGCCTTGAGCGTAAAGCTTTCCTGTAGGGCGAAAGGGCCTTGTGCAATGCATCAGATCGCCGAGCGCCTGGCGCGAGGCTCAAGCCCCGGCTTGCCGGGGCCATCCACCTGACCGAGCGGAGCGAGGGAAGCCTCCATTTGCGGCAGCAAATGGAACCGTAGAGACCCAGGCACGCGGCAGCGGGCCGAGTTACCCAGAGCCGTGTTTCTAAAGTGGTGGAATTATTTACGAAATGGGGGTTGCGTTACCTTACCCATGGCCCGTGGGGCCGAGTTACGAGGGGGAAAGTTTAATTTTTACGGCAAGTTGGGCGAAAAGAGGGACGGCTTGGGGGCATTTTGGGGTATGCGGGGGTTTTTGGTCGGGGTTCCACAGTTCGATCTATTCCCGGGTTGGGTCCCCCTGTTGTTGTTGTGCCTATATATAGGAGAATCAAATTGAAAAAAAACACACTTTCAAAAAACAACAAAAAAGACTATCAGCTTAGAAAATTATAATCAGAATCATAATCTCTATAACAGAATCATTTCAGAATTATAAGTTGTTGATATATATAAGATAATCCCCATCAGAATGATTTTAAGCAAATAAAAAAAAAAAATCTGAAAATTTTTTCTCTTCAAAAATGATTCTTATGGCTTCCATTGTTCTGATTTGCGTTGGATCGTCAATGATTTCAATATGTTCCAGAGGGGGCTAAAAAAGTGGATTGTTCTGAATGATTCTGATGATTCTGATTTCCACAGCTGTTAGCAGAACAATCAGAATCATTCAGAATCATTTTTTCGCTGTTTTGTTAATAATATCACCCATCAGTATCATCAGAATCATTTTTTTAGAAAATTTACAAAAAATGGCTAAATTTGACCAGTTTTTTCTAAATCGACCGTTTTTACCTCTAAAAAAGGCCCAAAACCGGGTCCCAAGTGCCCCATTTTACACATAAAACACCCGGTTCAAAGCCCGTTATAGCAAAATTCTACCCTAAACGCTGAAATCACGGACTCGTTACTTTTATGCGTAAACCATCGATACCCGGGGTCCGAAAGATGGGGCTACCCCCCCCGGCCCCCGGATCCCTGTTCTCGGTCCTCAGCTCCATGTTTCCTGCCCCCCTTCTCCCCGCCTTCAGCCCCCGGTTCCCCACCTTTCCTCCCCCGTTCTCTCTTCCTCTCTGCCGTTTTCAAAACCGGAACAAAAGTTCCGATTTTGTAACCCATTGAAATCATTCACACCGACTCATGCTCACGCAACTGAGTGACCAAGTTCAACCCAGGTTGGTCCCAAAAACGGAGAATCGCAAAAATGCAACCATTGGCCGTTGATAGGGTTGCAAAGCTGCTACTGTATGTGAAATCCAAGCGCCTAAGTCATAGTAATTTTGGAAATAAGTTCAAAATTGAAATCGTTTTGGAACCCACCCCGGTAATCCTTCTACACAGGGGCATGTTTTTACTACCCTTTTTCAGCACCGCCTCGTGGCCCCCTTTACAACCCCTTTTTTTTAATGTATTTTATGCCTCAGTACATAAAACATACAGAATTTGACAACCGGGCCGCAAAACGCCCGAAACTTCCAAGGGGCCTGCCCGTCAAGAAGGAGCCCAAGCCCAAGCCGGAGCCGAAGAAAACTCCCAAGATCAAGCCCTTGAAAAAAAAGCCCAGGGTCCCCAGGGGCAAATCCATCGCCACGGAAACACCGCCCACAAAACGGGGAAAGCCTGACAAGTGTGTGATCGTCACCGGCAAGGAAGGCGAGGACCTTATCTCGTTCGCCTGTGTCAAGCCTGCCGATCGGGCCAACTTCCTTAATTCAGTGAACCGGCGCCGCAAGAAAATGGGCCTCAAGCCTCTTGGCCGGGAAGGCTTCAAGGAGCTCCGCGAGCAGCTTCAGGCCAAGGGGGTCATCGTCGAGGATCTTGCCATCGTGGACCGTCCCCTCAAGCTGCCCGATCCCTCCGACAAGATACTCACCCGCCGTGACGCGGAGTTCATCCGCAAGATCGTAGAAGAGGGCCTGACCCCGGCCCAGGCATGGCGTGCCACCCGGCCGATCAAGACGAAAACCAAGAACTCCACGGCCATGGCGTTTGCCAAGCTGCAGCAGCCCCACATAAAGAAAGCCATCGAGAAGGCCCGGGCCGTCGCCGAGGTGGCTTTGTCCCCTGTCATCACGAAAGAGGCGAACCTGGTTCAGCTCCTCAACATCCTCAGGACAAATCCTGGGGACTATTTCCAGATCGAGGACGCTCCCGGCGCCCCGGACGGGTTTCGCGTGAAGTTCACCGCTTTCGACAGCCTGACGGAAGAGCAGCTCATGCAGATCCAGGAGTTCAAGCTCCAGATCAACAAAGACGGCTCCAAGTCCATAGCCTTCCGTTTCCACGACCGCCTGAAGGCCATTGAGACGCTGAACCGGATGATGGACTGGAACCCGCAGAAGGGCACCCTCGAGCCCCCGAAACGGGACGAGCATGTTGTCCACCATGTCCTCCACGTGCCGACGCCGGTCCGGGACGAGAAGGATTACGACCGCTCCCTCATCGAGAACCAGCAGTGGCTGCTCCGGGAGTCCCGCAAGCTCCTCGAGGAAGACTTCACCCAGGGCGGCGCCGGCGCGTCGCGCAACGTCCCCATAGACATTCCCGTCACCCCGCCGGAGCTGGGCCGGGAGGACAGCCGCCATTACGACGACGGGAACGGGCGGGACCGCTCGGATTCCGGGAGCTTCGACCATGCCTCTGACGACGACGGCCTCTGATACCTCCTCGTCCGCGGCCAGCTATTCCGTGGTCTGGCAGCCGCAGGGCAGCCAGGGGGATTACCTCCGCTGTCCTTACTTCGAGTGCCTGTTTTCCGGGACCAGGGGTTCGGGGAAAAGCGATGCTCTCCTCATGGATTATGCCCAGCATGTCGGCCAGGGCTACGGGATTGGGTGGCGCGGCGTCATATTCCGCCAGTCCTACAAGCAGCTTGCCGACATTGTGGTCCGGTCCCGCAAGTGGTTCTCCCGCATTTTCCCGGATGCCACATTTAATACGGCGGATTTCCGGTGGACGTTTCCTGACGGCGAGGAGCTCCTTTTCCGTTACATGGAGAAAGAGAGCGACTACTGGAGCTATCATGGCCACGAGTATCCCTTCATAGGATGGGAAGAGCTGTGCAACTGGTCCATGCCGGAGTGCTACGAGTCCATGAAGTCCTGCTGCCGGTCCTCTGCCCCAGGCATGCCCAGGAAGTACAGGGCGACGACGAATCCCTGGGGGCCGGGGTTCAACTGGGTGAAGCAGTACTTCATCACGCCCGCTCCCATGGGCCATCCTTATCAGGACCCGGAGACGGGGGACACGCGGGTGACGATTTACGGCTCCATCCTGGAGAACCGCAAGCTCATCGAGGCTGACCCCAGTTACGTCCGCAAGCTAAAGGCTATCAGGAATCCGAACAAGCGCAAGGCATGGCTGCTCGGTTCCTGGGACATCGTGGCCGGCGGCGCCATCGACGACGTATGGGACGAATCCATCCATGCCGTCCAGCCCTTTGCCATACCGCGCACCTGGCGGGTTGACCGGAGCTTTGACTGGGGCTCGTCGAAACCTTTTTCCGTAGGCTGGTGGGCCGAGAGCGACGGGTCGAGCGTCAAGTGGCCGGACGGGCGGGTCATCGCGTTTCCCCGCGGCACCCTGTTCCGCGTTGCCGAGTGGTACGGGTGGAACGGGAAGCCGAACGAGGGCTGCCGCATGCTGGCGGTGAACATAGCGGCCCAGATCCGGGAGTTTGAAAGGCGCCTCCGTTACGAGGTTCGGCCCGGACCGGCCGACACGAACATATTTTACGGTGACAATTCCGTCTCCATAGC
>Ga0172381_10008494_pt1 | contig 10037 bp, 11 predicted proteins | sample Leawel6488metaG_FD_119754 | JGI IMG/M metagenome (GOLD analysis project Ga0172381, IMG submission 119754) | Leachate microbial communities from a municipal landfill in Southern Ontario, Canada - Leachate well 64-88 metaG | ecosystem: Engineered > Solid waste > Landfill > Unclassified | place... | reverse complement strand
GGTCTTCCGGCGGGTCAGAGACGAGATCAGAGAATGGATAAATCACACATTCGAATGAGTTAATTGGACATGCACAACACGAGGCTTTTTCCCTAAGCTAGCCTATAGCCATGCTATGAACCGGTCTGCCTACCAGGAAATCTTCTTTCGATAGTGATTTCTTACTACTATGGCCAGCATATTGGTGCCCAATACTAAGGCAATGAGCACCAGTGCCGTGCCCCAGGCCCTAGCCTCCACATCCCACGCCCCCAGGAAGTAGATCAGGTTCAAGAGATGATAATCCAGGTTGTTGACCGGCTGAAATACATTGGGGATAACGCCGTAAATCATCTGCACGGGCGTAGCAGTATAGGTCACTGCCGTCCACATGATGGGCGCCGTCTCTCCAGAGGCCTTGGCTACCCCCATGATCACACCCGTGAGTATGCCGGGCATGGCGGTAGGCAAGACTACCTTGCTTATCGTCTGCCACTTGGTGGCTCCTAAAGCTATGCTTCCCTCTCGCAAGGAGTTGGGAACGCTCTTTAATGCCTCCTGGCAGGTCAAGATTATGGTAGGGATATTTATGAGTCCCAGGATTATGGAGCCGGATAAGAGGGATACTCCGAAAAAGGTTACCAGAAAAGCCAGACCGAAGAGGCCGAAAACCACAGAAGGAACGCCGTTTAAGCAGCTTACCGCAATGGTGATGAGACGGTTGAGCCTCTGGCTCTTGGAGTATTCATGAAGATAGATGGCCGCACCGATGCCCAGGGGTGAAGATATGATCATGGCACCTAAAACCATCCATAACGATCCCAATATAGCCGTGCTGATCCCGCCCGCCTGGCCCAGGCGCCTGTGGGGTGTGGTCAAAAAATCCCAGCTGATGACCCCAATTCCTTTGTAGATTATTATGAAGAGTATTCCGCCCAGCAAGAGGAGTGAGAGTACCGCAGAGAGCTTGATTGCCAGAAATACCAGGGCCTCCCGACCCCGAGCACTGTATCCGTAGGTGATATTGAGTGCATCCTTTATGCACAGCAGGCTGGCTAAAAATATAAGGAGAGGAAGAATAAAAGAATAATCAAAGGAGGCGCCTACTCCTAGTGGCCGGCGAATGACAAATCCGGCATGAAGCGTACCGAAATACATCAGAGAAAGGATGGCGGAACTGATAAGAACGTCCAGTGCCATTAGAGGGGCCGTCTTCAGGGAAACAGTCCGCGAAAACAAATACGATGCAATAATCAGCAATAAGCTCACGAGTAGACCGGCCTGCCAGAGTGGCGTCAGCTTTTCCAGGTCGGGCTGAAGGAATATACCTGCGAGCGAAGAAACGAATAAAAACGCAGATATGGCAAAAGATGCTGCCAGAGCAGGCTTGATCTTCATTTAGTATCCTCCGAATTTCCGTCTGATGCGAGAGCGGGCATAATCTGCAACTAAACTCAGGACGGAGACCACGATGAGAAGAACGAATCCAACCGCAAAAAGAACATGATAATGCATTGAGCCTCTGGCTACCTCGCCCATCTCCCCGGCAATGACCGAGGTGAAGGTTGCGCCCTGATCAAATATATCGTAAGGGGGAGAAGCCAGTCGAGCAACGTTTCCCACCACCAGCAGCACGGCCATGGTCTCCCCGATTATGCTTCCTATGTTGAGGAGAACGGCTGCGGTAATTCCGGATGATGCCGCCGGTATGGTCACATTTCGGAGCGTCTGCCAGCGATTGGCCCCGAGCGCAAGCGAGCCTTCCTTGAATTCGCTGGGCACGGCCCGCAGAGCATCCTCACAAATGGTAGTGAGGTAGGGAATGAACATAACACCCAGAAGGATCGATCCGGCCAAAATCGACCTGCCGGTAAGCATATCAAAGCTGTCCTGCAGATAGGATACGAGAATTATCACTCCTAAAAAGCCGTAGACAATGGAAGGGACGCCAGCCAAGAGTTCAATGGACGGTTTCAATAAGGCCTTACTCCTGGGCCCGGCCAGCTCAGCCAGGTAAATGGCCAGAGGAAAGCCGATCATGATATTGATAAAAAGAGCCAGAAGAGTAATGACCATTGAGGCCGCGATGAGAGGCAGAAATCCGTAAATATCGCCGGAAGGATGCCATTTCGAGCCGGATAACAGGGAGATGATGCCAAGTTGTGAAAAAGCAGGGAGGCTTTCATTAATGAGGAAATAGAAGATAAGAAGCATAATGAGGATGGAGGCGATGGCAGACATGAACAGCAGAGCCTCTACGAACATCTCCCCGTATTTGCGAGGCATCTTTATCCTGGGCCGATCCATACGCCATGACAAAATGCATTAACGGGTTAAAGCCCTTGCGTATAGAGTCTATATAGAGTATCAATTAAGTAAAGTGATAAATATAGAGGGCTTTTGCAATAATGATAGAAGGAAATTGAGAAGAGGGAAAACCTCACGATTTCAGTCGGCTTAAGATCTCCTCTGGCTCATAGCGCACACTGATGACGCGACTTCGGCCCCGCTCCCCCGCCCCTGTAAAATCGGCGTTTATCAGCCGGATAGAATCGAGCTTATTGAGAATCTCATGAAAACGAGTGTATCCCGCATCATTCTGCTCATGAAAGCGAGCAAATAGTTCGCCTGCGCGCCAGCTTTTTTGCTCTGCAGCCAGGCGCAGCACAACCAGTTCATCATCTTTCAGTGATTTCAGGGCATAGGTGAGGTGAACCAGGCGGGAGCGATCGCAAGAACCGGCCACATCAACAAGCGAGACGCTCTTAGAGGCACGCTTTTCCGCAGATAGGCCGGACCTCTTGAGAAGGTCAATTCCCACCCGCAGGTCCCCGGACCTCTCTGTGCAGTCCACAACCGCCTCCAGGACATCATCGGCCATCACGCCGGGATAGAAGCCCATCTGCACCCGGCGGCTCAAGATGTCGCGTATCTCCGATCGGGCATAGAGTGGAAAGATGATTTCTTCCGGCTGGAAGACGGAGACCACGCGTGGGTCGAGAACGTAGTTCAAGGCAAGCTCGCTCATAACTCCGATCACACCCATCCGGGCACCGGGACAGGTCTCATGGGCCCGCAAGAGAGAGTACAAGACGTGATCCACCTCCTTTTCGTGGAAGAGATAATTTATATCGTCTAAAGCCACCATCAGCACTTTATCCTGGTCTGCAGCAGCCTGGGCCACCTTTTCGAAGATGCGTTTGAAGGATATGCCGCTAGAAGGAGGCGCATGATCGAAGATCTTTTTGTAGATCTGATAAAATACAGAATATTTGGTGGAGTCCATCTGGCAGTTGACATGAACAGGAATGACTTTTGTAGAATGGGCCTCGATCTCCTCGAAGAGCTTGAAAAGAGCTGTGGTCTTGCCCGTGCCGGGTGGACCTAGGCAGAGGGCATTGACGGGACGAGCCCCCTGCAGAGCCGGACGGATGCAGAATTTGAGGCTGTTCATCTGATCTTCCCGGTGCAGGAAGTGCTCGGGCAGGTGATCTAACTCGAACAGATCCCTATCCTTGAACAGCGTCTCCTCCCAGAGGAGCATATCAGGTTTTTCGGGGCTCACTGACTGAGTATATTTTGTATTTCCTTCTTCAATATGGCGCTCACAATGCTGCCATCGGCTTTGCCCCTCAATTCCTTCATAACCAGTCCCATCAGCGGTGCTGCGGCCCTCTCGCCTTTGCTCTGCACCAGATCAACCTTGCTGGCCACAATTGCCCGCACGGCCTTCTCCACCTCTTCCTCATCCACGCCCGCCAGGCCCGCAGCAGCAGCAGCCTCATCTGCCGCCATTTCCGGATGCGCGGCCAGGGCACGCAGCAGACCCGTCAGGCCCTCTTTGGCCACGCGACCCTGGCTGACAAGAGCAAAGCAGGCCCTGTAATGCTGCTCAGTCAGATTGGAGACAGCTACCCCCTCTCTGGCCAGCTCAATGGGAATGGTCTCCAAAGCCCTGACGGCAATGGAGCCAGAAAGATTCGTCTTCATAATTTCCTCAAAGAGCGGATAGTTGGGGGAAGCGGCCATGACGCGAGCCTGCTCTGCGGACAGATCGTAATCCTTCTGATAGCGTTTCGATCTATCTGCAAAAAGCTCGGGCATCTTCAGACCGTCCAGCATCTCCTGCGTGATCACCACCGCGGGCACATCCGTCTCCGGGTACATGCGGGCTGATCCGGGCAGGGGCCGCATATACTCCGAGCAGCCGTTGGGCAGAGCCCGGCGCGTCTCCTCAGGCACAAAGGCCAGCGCCTCACGAGCTCGAACCAGTACGGCTTGTAGTGCCTTGTCCGCCCTTTCCCGCGGCCCGGTGACCATGATCACGGCGTCGCTCTCGGCTGCCGCGAGCTGGCAGCGCACGGCCTCGACCTCCGCGGGCGTTATGCCATATGCAGGAAGTTCATCAGTATGAAATATCCCGCCCACACCGGCTCTTTTGGCTCGGTCCGACATCTCTGAGCCCAGCCGGCGATCGGGCTGAATCTCCCGGCCCACCAGTCCGGCAAAACCTGCCAGCCGACAGGCCAAGACCACGCCACCACTCTTAAGGGAGCGGGCCAGCACCTTGGAGCCGGTAGCCGCGAAGATACCTGATACATCCCAAACCGCAGCATCAACCGATGCCCTGCGACGGGCCAGCTCATCCCTTATTTCCAGCAGCCGCACCTGGCGAAGAGCCTCAAACTCCACCACCTTATCGACCAAATTCAGGGCCTGAACGCCCTTAACCTCCACGCGCGCTCCGCCTTTGATGGAGACATTTACATCCTGGCGAATGGTACCAAGGCCCCTTTTCACGCGACCGGTAGAGCGCAGGATCATTCCCAGATAAGATGCGACCTCACGGGCGTGCGCCGGAGAGACTATATCAGGAGCCGTGCCGATCTCCACCAGAGGAATGCCTAGCCTGTCCAGTGAGTAGACCACGCTGTCACCTCTGTCCTCGATGATGCGCGCCGCCTCCTCCTCCAGGCTGAGGATGCTTATGCCCACAGCGCCCTCTGCGGTCTCGATGCTGCCGTCCGAGCCGACATAGCCGGTGCGCTGGAAGCCGGAGGTGTTGGAGCCGTCGATCACCATCTTGCGCATGGTCTCCAGCTCATCCACGATCTTCATGTTGAGCAACCGGGCAATGACCAGGGATATCTCGAGGGCCTCAGCATTTATCTCCCTGGGCGGCTCCTCATCCGCCTCTACCAGACAGGTGCTGTCATAGGACTTGTAATGAAACCTTCGCGTAACCAAGACCTCTTCTAGAGCGGCACGATCAATCTCGCCAAGCTCGCTTCGCGAGGGTCGCAAATACCGGAAGAACTCGAAATTGGACTCCTCCACCTCCCGATGTTTGGTGGGGCAGCCGCAGAAGAGCTTACTGGCTGTGTCAAGCTGCTGGTGAATCTCAATGCCGCATATCAGGCCTAGAGCACGGTAATCTAATGCCATCGATCTACCTTTCAGAGACCAAGGGGGGTTTAACTCTTTTGACTGCCTCTCTGATATCCTCGGACTTGACTGTCTTTCTCTTGGCGTGATTTGCCCAGCCGACCGCCTCACGGGCTACCTCTAAGCCATAGCTTTCTAGAACCTCTGCCAGCGCATCCCTCGCGCCTTCGCTCACTCTCTTAGCCCCCGCCTCGCGGATGAGTCTGCTCACAGGGGCAACAGGAAGTATCGGCATTTTTCGTACACCTCATAAATCCGGATTTTGCAGCCAGAAGAGACAAGATTTGCGTCTTCGAGTACTACAAGCCAGAATAACCAGCCTATTCACCTGCAATTCCATATATAATTTTTGTTGGGCAAAGGTTTTCATTATTAGGGTTTATTTGAAAAATAAGGCCAGAAGAGGGGAAAAATCCAAAAAGCGGATGGGAAATGTTATTTAGGGCGCCACTAATAAGATTAGCAAGAGAGGAGCGGACGATGAGCGAGCAGGTATGTAAGGCTATTATTTACAAAGATTTAGAAGATGTTTATGGACCCTGTGGATGCGGTATGAACATGGCCACGCTGCCCGTACTTCTTCCCAGAGACTGGGTCGTAGTGGAGCGCCCCACCCAGGCGGAGAATGACGAATTCGGCAAGGGCCTTGATTTCAGGCGAGTCTCGGGATTTACCTGTAACCAAGTCTTTGAGCATGAAATGGAGGGCACAGAGTACATGGCCAACTTCTCCTGCTGCACGGAATGTGCTGATAAGGCAGTAGAGAGAGGGTATGCTACCTGGGCTACGAAATCCTATCCGAGAGCACTGCGCTGAAACAAGAGGTATCCCTTTGAAGTACATAATATATTCCACGCCTTCCTGCCCCAAATGCGAACAGCTCAAAGCGGCACTGAGAAAGGCAGGCATCTCTTTTGAGAACCAGGATATGAGCACCCCCGAGGCCCTCACGGAGCTGCGCATTAACGGGGTATTCACCCTTTCTGCGCCCGTGCTTCAGGCGGATGATAAGTTCTACACGGTAGAGGAGCTTTTCTCCGGCGAGAAACTTGTGGATCTGGCCGGGATCCTCAAGAGCTAAAACTCCCGGCCCCGCACGCGACTTATATCGAAGACCGCGGTGCTGGCTATATGCATTACCGCAAAGGTGCCCGCCTGGATGGGATCTGTTACTACCAGATCCACCTGCTCGGGGACCGAGCCGGCCATCTTCAGGGCAATAACAGGTATCCCTTCCTCCTGTAGCCTTTTCACCTCTTTCGTGATGCGTCCGCCCATGAGGGCTCCGGCCAATACCAGGATAGAGGCGCGCGGCAGCCGGCGCACCGCGCTCACGGCATCAGCGATAGCATCTTCTCCCACCAGAGGAATGGTATCCACGCTGATGCGCTCACCTCGCAGATTATGCCGGTCGGCCTCGCTCACAGCACCCACCGCGACCTGGGCCACCTGGGCACCGCCGCCTATGATGATCACCCTGGAGCCGTAGATCTTATCGAAAGGCTCGTGAATGGTGACCTCGAAGATGGAATCAAAAGAGGCAAGCTCTTCTACGATCCCTAAAACATCCTCGGCCGGGCAGTCTATCTCCATATAAACCGAGGCTTTGCCACGGTTCATGCCTCTTTCCACAACAAACTGTTGAGTGTATACGATGTTGCCGCCCCTTTTGGCCACTGCGCCGGCGATGTCGCGCAGCATTCCCGGGCGATCCAAACATATCACATTAATCGCTGTGCTCATATCGTGCCTCATTATCACTAAGGATGCTGGGAAACTTTAATATGACGAGTGGTTTACTTCATACCGATGGAGTTTTGTCCCCAATGTAAGAGCATGATGATGCCCAAGGACGGCATGATGGTCTGCAGAAAGTGCGGCCACAAGATACCGAAAACCACAGGCGAATCCATGGTCAGCAAGACCAAGCAGCTGGATCGCGTAGTGCCGGTCTTAGAGCAAGAGTCGTCGGGCCTGCCTACTACCAATTCCAGGTGTCCGGAGTGCGGTAATAATATCGCATACTGGTGGCTTCGCCAGCTTCGTTCTGCTGATGAGAGCGAGGTTCGCTTCTTCCGCTGCACCAAATGCAACAGAACCTGGCGAGAGTATGACTAAGCATCAACTATATTAAATATAAAACGGTCCTGATGAATGAGGCTCAAGGAATGTTCAAGGCAGTAATCAACGCAGAAACTCTGCGCGATGCAATCGATTCAGTCTCTTCTCTGGTGGATGAGGTCAAGTTCTCCATATCGGAAAACGGCCTGGAACTGAAGGCAGTAGACCCCGCAAACGTGGCTATGGTATCGCTTCAGATCGGCAATCAGGCCTTCGAATACTTCAAAGCCGATGCTTGTGAAATCGGCATAGACTTGGTTCGGCTCAGTGATGTGCTGAGCATGGCCGATAAGGGCGAAAATGTTCAACTGGAGCTGGAAGAAGAGAGCCACAAGCTGATGATTGGAGTGGGATCCCTCTCATACACCTTAAGCCTGATCGATCCCACTGCCATCCGCAAAGAACCGCGCATACCCGAGCTGGATCTGCCGGCTCATGTAACACTGTCGGGTGTGGAGCTACGCAGGGCGGTAAAAGCGGCAGAAAAGGTCAGCGATCATGTAATACTGGGCGTCTCTGATGAGGGCTTTTACATGGAAGCCAAAGGAGACATCGATTCGCTCAAGCTAAAGATTCCCAGCACTGAGCTTTTGGGCATGAAGCCCGGAGAGGCCAGGAGCCTGTTCTCTTTGGACTATCTGGAAGACATGTCCAAATCCATAAGCAAGGCGGGCGAGGTCACACTGGAGATGGGCATAGACTACCCGCTGCGTATTCACCTCAAGCTCGGCCAGCATGTGGAGATCAATTACCTTTTGGCGCCCAGAATTGAACAGGAATGAGGATCTCCGATTACCCTTTTACAGAAGATGCTGCAGATCAGGTGCGAAAGGTCGGCTACTCTTTAGAAAGCCTCCTTTGCAAAACCTCTTTTAAGACGGTACGAGGCCGGGCCGCGCAAAGGGTAGCAGAGTCGATCAGCGGCACTATTTCGGAAAGTGCGGCCAATACGGATGCTGAGCTTTTGACGGAACTTCTCTCATATCCCCTGGCCAGAGTCATGGTCTCATGCCTTGGCGACTCCATTTTGCTGCGCCGCTATGCCCTGGCCGAGGCAAAACTGGCCTATAAAAGGATGCAAAATGATAAAGAGGGACTGACGGCAATCGCGAACGACCTGGGGCTTCATCCTCAGGGACCGGGTCCTTATAAGATTCATTTTTCCGAGTATATTCGGGCGGCGCACAGCATGCACAGCTCTAAATGGAAACTGACGAACAGGGACCTCTCCCAGGGCTACCTCACCATTACAGAAGAAGAGCTGAAAAGAATCATGGAAGAAGCTGCCCGGACGAAGATCCTAAAAGGGCTGCCTTTGCCCGTAGACGAGAAGACTTGCGCCACTCTCCAGGAATACCTGGGGCCGCTCAAAGAACAGCTCGATATTATAAGAGCTCGCGACAAGGTGGACCTCGGCAAGGTGGAGGAGGGAGCCTTTCCGCCCTGCATCAAGAAGATGCTCGCAGATGTTGCCAAAGGCACCAACCTGGCCCACAGTGCGCGCTTTGCGTTGGTCAGCTTTCTCTTGCAGATCAATATGACGACCGTTGAGGTCGTATCTCTCTTCAACACCAGCCCGGACTTTGACGAGGAGAAGACGCGATACCAGGTGGAACACATCGCGGGAGCATCCGGCACCTGCTACAAGCCTCCGGCCTGTGCCACCATGGCCACCTACGGCAACTGCCCAGGCGAAGACGAGCTATGCCGGAGAGTTCGTCATCCTCTCAGCTATTATGAGCGAAGGATGAGGACCTTCAAGCCCCTCCCGCCTGAGAAAGAGCAGAAACAAGGAACTTGACCCGGGCATCGCTAACATTCTTCGGCCTGGCCAGAAGTTTTATCTCATCATGCCCGAGGAGCCTGAAGCCCAGGCCCGCCTGGGCTGCGGCCCGGCGTTCTGCAAAGCCCACATCCGCCCGGCCGGAGGCAACGGCCGCAGCTACAGCCGAATGCGTCCTGGCTAGTCGCACATACTTTGGATGAGAGAGGCCCAAGGCCTGCAGGTGTTGCTCAAATGCGGCATGCATGGCAAAGTCCCGGTGCCATCCCACAATGTGCGTCCTGCCCGGGTCCGACAATGCACCAGCATCCCGGAAGACCAGGCCCAGCTCTCTTTTGGAGCTCCAGATCAGCTTCATCCCTTCCGCTGCCGCGCCAGGGCCGCAAATGCAGGCCAGATCAGCCACACCATCCTCCAGATAGAGCCTGGCTTGCACCGAGCCGGTATTCAGGAGCACGATACGCCAGGGCACCCTCTCAGCCAGCTTCTCCAGGAGGAGAGTGTTTTCGCCCGCCACCACCAGATCGGCAGGTTCCATCTCACTGAAGAGCTCCACCTCTACCTTCTCGCCCTTCTCCAGATACTCGACGCCTGAAGGGATGTCGATAACTCCATCTGCCCCGGCCAGGGTGGTGATGGAGCCGCTTCCCTTGTCCACAGGATAGACCAGCTGACCGGATAGGCCCACGGCCAGCATCTGGCGGCGGCC
>Ga0172381_10008493_pt1 | contig 10037 bp, 8 predicted proteins | sample Leawel6488metaG_FD_119754 | JGI IMG/M metagenome (GOLD analysis project Ga0172381, IMG submission 119754) | Leachate microbial communities from a municipal landfill in Southern Ontario, Canada - Leachate well 64-88 metaG | ecosystem: Engineered > Solid waste > Landfill > Unclassified | place... | reverse complement strand
TCTCAAAAATATCTTTCCTCAAAAAAGGTTCGCCGCCGTTCACGGATATCAAAAAAACTTCCATCTTTTTAAGCTCTTTCAAGAGGGATTTTATTTCCGCCAAACCCAACTCTTCTCCTTCCCATCCCGATGAAGAGCCGTTATAACAATGGACGCACTTGAAATTGCACCTGTTGGTAACGTTCAAGGTCACCTTAAGAGGAGACTTTAATTTAAAATTATCAGTTGCCATATCCGTAATATCTTCTGAAATGGACGGTTGGAGTTATGAACAGGCTGATCATCTTGGGGGCAGACTTGAGCTCGACGAATTTGGCGCCGCAACCGCTTTTTTTGGAGCAATCTTTTTTGTGAACCAATATGCCGTTCTTGATCATATAAGACAAAAACAGAATGATCCGGCCCGCGTCTTTGAATTTGCAAAGATCGACGCCAAGACAGCGGCCCCCTTCCTTCATTTCTAAAAAAATCCCAAAATCGTCCGGTATATAAAAAAATAAAGAATTGTCTTCTTTATTCCTCAGGAGAAGCACTCCGCCTTTTTTTTCTTTGCGCAAACCGACGTTCTCCGATAAGAGATAGAGGGAATACATATTCAAAACAAGATATAAAAAAAATGCAAGACAAGAGTACCAACACTCTTGTCTTGCATCATCCACTAGAAATGACAATCTTGACAAGCCGCTTTGATCTCATAAAGAGCGGATAACTTTACCTTTTTGAAGACAAATTTCATTTGATATTGTTCTGAATTAATTTTTATTAAACGTCCGACCTTTAGCCTAAAAAGCTTAAAACCAGCTCCGACCCTAGATCAACAGCCGTACAAACATCAAGAGATTTCCGTGTTTTTAAATTTGCCTTATTAAACCTGATATTCTTTTTAAAAGCTCCTGTCAATACTTTTCCATTCTTCGGCCCGAAACCGGCATTTCAAAATAAAATAGCAATAAAGTCAAGGTCAGCCGGCCAAAGGCAGCTCTATGGTCACCTGGCTGCCGACCCTCTCTATCGAATCGACGGATATGGTCCCCTTCATCAGACCGATCATTTGCCTGGTTATCCAAAGGCCCAAGCCGGTTCCGATAATATCCTCCGTTTCTTTTTTCTTGATGCGATAAAATTTATCGAACAAATGCTCCCTTTCTTTCGCTGTCATCCCTATTCCCGTGTCTTTAATGGTAACGATAAAACTCTTCCCCTTGCTTCTGGCCCGAACCTCAACGCTGCCGGAAGGCGTATACTTGACGGCGTTGCCAATTACGTTTATCAAAGACTGCTTAAAACGGTCCCTGTCTATCAAAACAATAGTTTTGGAACCCGGCTCCAAAACGCAAGATAAAGCCAATTTTTTCTCATTGGCCTGAGGAGTAAATTCCTTCAAGGTTTCTTCTATGACCGGCCAAGCATCCGTTTCTTTAAGGTCCATTTTAAACCGCCCCTGATCGATGCGGCTGACATTCAGAAGGTCTTCTATCAGCATGGCCAAGCGATCGGCCGAGGCGCTGATTATCCCCACGTATTCCCTCATTTTTTCGTTCAGCGCCAAACTTTGAGACTCTTCTATGATCATAGAAGAGAATCCTTTGATAGCGACGACCGGGGTCCTAAGCTCATGCGAAGCGATGGAGATAAAATCGTCCTTCATCGCGTCTATCTCTTTGATCTTGTTGTAAAGGATCGAATACTCGAAAAGATGGGAGTTAACGTACAAAAGGAGGATTATCAAAACTACCGTAAGCATCAAAATAAGATAAGATTTGACGAGGGCGCCCATCAGATTGAAGCTGACAAAATCGGTCGAAAATTCCATGGCCAAAAGGGCCTTCTTTTCTCCCTGAAGATCGGTCAACGGCATCAACACAAGCCAATAAGGATTGTTGCTTCCCTGCGAAAAAACTTTCTGCGCGAGCGGCCTGCCGTTTTTCCAAGAGATCATGCAAGCCGCCGGATCGATCGGCAGATCGCTATCGATCTCCCCGACCCTTTCCTTGTCGATGCTGGCCACCAGCTTAAAGCTGTCTTTCTCCAAATACATTACATCCAGCATTTTCGTTTCTTCGCTGTATTTCTGCCAGTTATCTATAAATGATTGTACGGCTTCGGGAGAATCCAGCTTGTCGGCCAAAGACGTATTGATCGACAGGCCTATGGCGATAGCCTTATCGTGGATGCTCTGGTCTACCGTGTTCCTGAAATATCCGGACAAAAGCCACGTATTGAAGATCAGCGCGCCCGGAATAACGATCATCAAAATAAGAGAATAGACAACCTGTTTGTTATCCTGTAAAAATTTTATTTTGGAATGGGTTTTTCCAGCCATGATCATTCTGTCGCTCTTTTCCTAAAGAGCAGGAAAGCTACGACGATTATAAGGATGAACGCTCCTCCCCCAAGCAAATAAAAAGTTATGAAATTGGCCGATTGGTCGGGAACCGCCGCAGCGCTCTGGGTCTTCACAAAATCATTGACCGTAACGGCTTTAGCCTCTTGGATAAAGAACGGGGCCGGCAAGCTGGCTTCCACTATCCGCCCTTCTTCGTCGTTGATCACGGCATAAACCTCATGGGTGCCGTCGATCAAGGTTTTATCAAGATCGTAGATCCAATTACCGTTTTGGTCCGCCTTCACGGTCAAGACTATCGGGATAGGGCTGTAAACGAACAAAGTGACAACCTGTCCAGGCAAAGCTTTTCCCTGAAACTTAAGAGTTCCCGTATCGCCGCCGCTTGCGGATACCGCGTTCCCTATAGATAAAACCGTTAAATATCCGCTCGAACTGGCATTGCCGAATTTCGGCTGCTCCAGAGATTTTCCTCGGATCAAGGCTTGATCGATCCCGCTTAAGGCGGACAGCTGTTCTTTGGTGATGGAATCCCGATCCGCCGACGGCAAAGAACCCAGGCGGCCTTCGGCGTCATCCGGAACGCCGTTGCCGTTAGAATCAAAACCGATCGCTACCGGCGAAAGGGTTTCTTGCTGGCTGGTGGCAACCGTGGGGAGCAAAGAAACCGCAACCCGGCCGCCCGACCGGGAAAGAGGCATTCCCTCCAACTTCACTTCTCTGATGGAAACCGTCCCCCCTTCTTTATCCCCGATATTTACGGCCAGCGTCCTGTTCTCTCCGTCGGCCATAGCGGTATTGCCGGAAAGCTCGGCTAAAGTTTGCCTGATCTCCGGAACGATAACATTCTTCAGATCCGATAAAATTATTTCGTTGATCAAAGAATCGCATTTTTCATCGCTCATTCCCTGGCACTTCAGAGGCTTTCCATATTTGGCCAAGAAATATTCCCGGCATTTATTTTGATCGCCCAATCCTTTTCCCAAACATTCTTCGGCTATTTTGAATTTATACAAATACCATTGGCAATCTCCCTGGTCTTTCAGCTCGGCCCGGACGCAAGATTCATCTTGAACTTCTCCCGTCGTTCCTGTCGCCGGGATTATTGCACTGGCCTGCGCTCCGCCAGCCGTTGAAGAAGCTTGCGGCTGAACGCAAATTTGCTCAAGAGCCGGTTTTACGGCAGAAGCGGAAACGCAATTTGAATCCAATGAACACCTCCTGTACTGCCTTCGGTCGGAATTACAAACGCTCCATTCTCCGCATTTCCAATCCTCCGAAGTGCAGTCCGGCAGGTCTTCGCATTCCGCCTCAGTGATCGCATTCCCGGACAAACACTTCTCCGGATAGGTCGAAACCACGGATCTCGTTTTCTTCCCGTTCGAACAATCGCTCCAAGCGCCGTAAGTATAGACGCAAGCCGGCAAAGAAGACGTAGTTGCCGTGCAATATCTTTCCAAATAAGCGCTATCCACCGTCCCAACGCATCCATCAGGAGTCTTGCTTGCGATGGTCCGCCTTTGCTTGCCGTTATCGCAAACGCCCCATTCGGAATATCCATATTGGCAAGGCACGGTCGATGTCGGACTGGATATGCAAGCTTGCTCTATTTCGGGCGCTTTATCTTCCGAGCTTAAACAATCAAAAGAAATACTGCAATCTCTTTTTTGAACCCCGTTCACGCACTCCCCCCACGCATGGCAAGTCCATTCATCCAGGCAAGAAGAGCTTTCACAGGATCTAGTTAAAATTTCCGGATTACCCCCAACGCAACCGGCGGGAAAACTATATAATATCTTCCTGGACTGCCTGCCGTCTGCGCAGACGCCCCAATCCGAATACTGCCAGCTATTACAGACCGTACAAACTCTTGTCATGACCGGGGCCAACCCGCTCACAACGCATCCGGCCGGCTCTTTACTGGCAATGGTCCGGCTCTGCTGGCCGTTTACGCAATTGCTCCAGCTCGAGTATGTGATAGTGCAGACGCTGCAAGCCTGGCTCAAAACAGCCGTGCCCGCATTGCATCCGGAAGGCGACGTGGAGAGGACCGTTCTCGTCTGAAGACCGTTCTGGCATTCCGACCAATCGGAATAAACAAAATCGCAGGAAGAGACCGTGCCTCCGCCGTTGCCATCAGGGCCGACAACGGAAAAATTAACATTTATGCTGTCGTAATAATAATTCTTCACAACTCCCGCCGCATCCGTCGCCTGGACAAAATATACTTTCCACGTTCCCAGTTCGGCTTCCAACGGGATGGTTATTTGCCCGCGCCAAACTCCCGAAGAATCCTTTTTCATGTCTTTTAAAAGGACATAATCGGAAGCCGAAGGGCTGGCCAATTTTACGGATATGGAATCCGCCGAAAAAACGGTTCCGGGGATCATCGATACGGCCACTTCCACCATGCCTCCGACGTAGACGGAAGAAGGGGAAACGGAAACGCTTATATCCGAAACTGCGGTCGAGTTGGCCAGAGAAAGATCTTTGGCATTGAACAAAACAAAACCGAAACCGGCCAATGCCAGCAAGAAAAGAGATCTGGCTATTTTATTCTGCATAAAAATATCCTCTTAAAAAATTATTTTTAAAATAAAGAATACGGCCGGCACCCGATCTCTCTTTCCTGTCCGATCAATTTATTTTCGGCCGGCGATCTTACATTTATTTTACCAGAAAGCCGTCCTTTCGCCATAGAGAGAAACGATCAACTGTGGAAAAGCTTCCAGCGGCAAAAGATCATACTTCGAACGTCTGCCCAAGCTCCGGGATCTCTATCGGAAGCCCGGGGAAAGAACTCCCTGCCAGATCCTTAAAAGCCATGGCTTGGGATATCTCTGCGTGGACCAGAAACAATCTTTCCAACCCGTTGGTCTCTTCAACGCGCGATAAAAGGTCCTTTTGATCGGCATGGGCGCTAAGCTCGTTGAGCACGGCGACTTTGGCTCTCACGTCGTAATTCCAGCCGAATATCCTGACCGGACTTACCCCTTCAAGGATCTTTCGGCCGAGGGTGTTCTCGGCCTGAAAACCGGTAATAAGAACCATGCTGTTCGGATCGCCAATGCTATTTTTAAGATGGTGCAATATCCTGCCGCCTTCAGCCATCCCGGAAGCGGCAATGATCATAAGAGGGCCCTGCTTCCTGTTTATGGCTTTTGATTCTTCGAGAGAGCTGACGTAATGAAGATTCTCAAAAGAAAAGGGGCTTTCCCTGCGATTTCCGAAATCTTCCCAAAACTCCTCGTCGAAATATTTGGCCGATCTGGCAAAGATCGCCGTAAGATTTTGGGAAAGAGGGCTGTCAAAATAGATCGGGATCTCCGGGATGCATTTTTCGTCTATAAGCTTATGGATTATGTAAATAAGCTCCTGAGCCCTGCCGAGCGCGAAGGCCGGAACGATTATCTTGCTTTTTTTCCGGATGGCAAAATGGACGGCTTCTTTCAAGCTTTCCGCCACCTCTCCGATCGGCCGATGGACCCTTGCCCCGTAAGTGCATTCCATGATCATTGTTTGGGCTTTTTCCTCCACGGCTTCCGGCGAACGCAAAATGGGAAGGTTCTCTCTTCCGAGATCTCCCGTAAAAACCAGCGTCTTTGTCTCTCCCCCTTCCTTTATTTCCAAAAAAGTTATCGCCGATCCGAGTATATGTCCCGCATCATAAAATTTGAAACGGATATTTTTATTCAGTTCCGTCCATTCGCTGCTCCGGTTGAAATAAGAGACCGGCTCGAAATAAGCGAAAGTTCTTTCCGCTTCGTTGCTGGTATAGATCGGAGATATCGGAGATTCTCCTTCTCTGAGGTGGCTGTTAAAATAATCGCAGTCCTTCTCCTGGATGGAAGCGGAATCCTCTAAAAGATACTTCGTGATCTCGGCGGTCGGGCCGGTGCAATAGATCCTTCCCATAAATCCCTCCTTTACCAAAACTGGCAGCAGCCCGCTATGGTCCACATGCCCGTGCGAAAGGATGACGGCATTTATATCCTTGCTTGAAAAAGGAAGGGTCCTGTTCGACTGGTTGGACTGGTCTCTTCTCCCTTGATACATTCCGCAATCCAAAAGCAGATTGAACCCTTGGGTCTGTATCAAATGCTTCGAGCCGGTCACATTCCTGGCCGCTCCGAAAAAAGTGATCTTCATTAAGTTTTTCTAAAAAATAATTTATCTCGAAATGATGTTTTGGACCCGGCCCACTTGTCCGTCCTGAAGCCGGACCTTGATCCCGTGCGGATGGAACGGAGAGCTGGTCAAGATTTCCGCAACAATGCCGCGGGTCAGCCTGCCCGTTCTTTGATCGGCCTTCAAAACCACTTCCACTTCCAAACCTATTCTGATCTCCAACCTGTTTTGTCCCTGCATTTTTTTGTCCTATTTTTGCTTATCAATAATCGAAAACGTCTTTTATGCCTCTGATCTCCAGCTGAACCTGCGCCGGTATGTGGTCCCAGCATTGGCGGGCAAGGTCAAGCAGACCTTGAGACCTCAGGTCCGCTTCAAGCTTTTTCAAAAGTTCCGGAAGATAGATAGTGTCCTTCACGGCGTATTCTTTCTGTTTTTCGGTCAATTTGGGCGAAAGCCAGTTCGAACATTGTTCGCCTTTGTCTATTATCACTCCCATCCTTTCTTTGAGCAAGCTGGCAAGACTGTGCTTCTTGGAGTGCTTCGGATCGAGAAGTTTTATCGCCACCTTCGTGCAGGCGATGTTCTTCGGTTCCGCCTGCCAATGGCTCGCCATAAAACGAAGATCGAACAAAGCGTAATGGAATATCTTTTTCACCGATTCGTCGGCCAGCAATTCGCAAAGATTCCTCGGCCTTGTCTTCCCGATCTTGACTATGACCGGGGGTTTATTGGGCGCGTAAAGCTGGCAAGTGCCGATCTTTTCCTTTTTCCAATCAAGGCCGGACGTCTCGATGTCCCACCCGACGATCTTTACCTGCGATATCCATTCGAAAAAATCCTCGGGGATGTCTCCCTTGTAAAGAATTATATTTTTGCTTGTAAAATTTTCCGTCATTGATTTTTCTGGATCTTTACCATCAGAACGCGAAAAGCAAAAAGCAGATCTTGTCTGAATATCATTTTTTATTGGTCCCGAACATCATGAGATCCCCATTGCGCCCAGCGGGTATATATCTCTTTTTGGACCTTATAAGCGGTCTCTTTGTCGAAACCCCGGGCGCGGCCTTCTTTGGCAAATTCTTTGCGGGTAGGTATATAGATGCTGCTTTCTTTCGGACAGAAAGGGCAGGGAGGATAAAACTTCAAAGGCTTTCCGACCCTCACGCCTGTCACTCCGCTTTCCGGGCACACTCCCGACATGAATCCTCGGCAGCCGACAAAACCTTTTATCAGAGGCATCTCCCTTTCCAAAAGCAGATATAACTGGCTGGCGATACAGCGCATTTCGGCCGAAGCACGCACGCATAAACGCAAAGACAGGAAATTCAAAAGAGAGCGCAGGTTCATCGTATAGTGGTATATCCCGACGGCTTTGCAAAAAGGCAAAGAATAGCGGGCAACCTCTCTGGGAATGCCGTTCGCTATCATCGATTGGTAAGAATTGATGCTCTGCTCGATCGCCTGCAAAAGTTTCTTTTTCTCTTCTTCCTGCTTCGGATCGCCGGCAAGCAGGTGCCATGGAACGATGATCTCGTATATTTCCTCCGCTTCTTTGAACGACATCGGCAAATTTTCTTGTTCCTGCCGGCCGGCTTCCGTCCCCTTGCTGGCCTCGAGATATCTGGTCGAAAATCCGCTATGGCTGGCCATGCGATGCTCTAAAAGTTCAGGGGCGTTGCCTTTGCTTATTTTTATATCGAACTTCACGATAATATGCTCCAAAGCCGATCCATAATCGTTTTCGACGATCATTCGAAAAATATTCTCGCCCGTTATGATCGGAGGCACTCCGCTCATTCGAGCCGAGTAAGCCACTTCTTCCCAGGCGTTCTGCCCGCCTATGATCTTGAAATTCCAGATCTTCGGCGCAATTTCTTTGATATCCATATTCTTTCCGCGAATATCCGGCCTCGAAAGATCGCAGGCCGGGAATTTTTTATCTTTGATTTTTACCATTATACCAGCTCTTTAGCCGATCCGCAAAAAATAAAAAACAGCCCCTTCCGGGGCTGTTTCGGCTTTAATGCCAATATATCCTATTTGTTTTTCCAATGGTCTTTTGCCTCCTCTTCCATTTTCTCCAGCCGCTCGTAATAATCGGGAAATTCTTTCAAGTGGGCCAGAGCTATTTTCCCGGTCGTAAGCGGATCGTCGTCGCTTACGTTTGTTTCCGGATCGCGAAATCCGTGTTCAAGCTCGACGTTCATACCGTTGCAAAACTGGTCGACGCTGAATTCTCCCCAAGAGATGCCAAGCGCTTCCCCGGCCCCCTTAGCCTCTTCCATATTAAAATTTTGCTTTGCCATATATGATCAGACTAAAAAAATTAATTACCATTTTTGATCCTTCTTCTAAGGAAGGATATCCTTAAAAGCTGATAAAGACGCTTCATCCGAAGAAACCAGCCAATTCTCCTCCTTGTTCTCATTGAACCAGATCCATCCGGCAACTTCAGGGTGCTTGGGGACCTGGACGGCAAAAGCATCCTTTATCCAATCCGCTTTTTTTGGTCCCGAAGCGCAAGCCATTGAAAAAATATATACCGGCTTTCGGTAGGCAGAAACATCGGACAAAGCCCGGTCGAAGACCTCGGAAAAAGATTGCCATGGATCCCCGAAATTAAAACCGTCCACCCCGATATAATCGACGTATTCATCTCCCGGGTAATAAGCTCCTATCGCGTTCTCGGCGGTATCCGGAACAGACTCGTTATTGACGGCCCACCCGAATTTTACGTTCGAGACACCGTCGAAAAATTTATGCACGTATCTCCATCCGCCAATGAATTTCTGGGGAGTGTTTCCGTTGACCGTCCCGTCCCAAACGTCCCAATTCCCGTTCATCTCGTGGAAAGGCGCTAGGATCACCGGGCCGCCGTAGCTCTTGGCGCTATCAGAGAAGGAGCGGATATATCCGTCCCATTTGCCGGAGACTATGGCGTCATAATTAACGGTCGGCTCCCAAAAAACGACCAAGGTTTTTTCTTTTCGAGCCAGCTCTCCCTCGTATTCGGACGGGAATTCCCCGTCATCCCCCCAGCCGACGAAAACCGCCTGCATATCCGCTTCCTTCCCGACTTGCGACTCAAATTCGCTCAAACTGCCGGGGAGATAAACTCCCCATTTGACAGATGCTTCGGACGGAGCGGGGACCGGCGCAGGGCATCGAGTGACGGCGAATTCCAAAGAAGAAGAATTGCGCGTCCCGTATTTATTTTTCGCTTGGACCCGGTATTCATAATTTCCCGCGGAGTATCCGGGGAAAAAGGCAAGGTCCGTATAGCCGGTATTCCCGGTCTCCGTCATCTCTTTCCAACTAGAGGACAATGGGTCTTTGCGCTGGAGGGTATAGGAAACCGATCCCTTCGAGGCGGACCAGCTGACGGTTATTTGAGGAACGCCGTTCGAACATATGCTGCGAATTCCCGATATTTTGAACGATCCCGGCTTGGCATAGTATTGAAGGAAAGAAAGGGAAGGATTGTCGGCGGCAGAAATATTATTGATGGATGAATCGCGAGAAACCAAAAATAAGATCGCGGAAAAAGCCATCATTAATAGTA
>Ga0172381_10008492_pt1 | contig 10038 bp, 12 predicted proteins | sample Leawel6488metaG_FD_119754 | JGI IMG/M metagenome (GOLD analysis project Ga0172381, IMG submission 119754) | Leachate microbial communities from a municipal landfill in Southern Ontario, Canada - Leachate well 64-88 metaG | ecosystem: Engineered > Solid waste > Landfill > Unclassified | place... | reverse complement strand
TGTCCAGAGGAGCGTTGTAAATAGCTTGACAAGGCCATTTTAATATGGTATACTTAATCTATGCAAACATTTCTCCCATATCCCAATTTTAAAGAATCAGCAAAATGCTTAGATTATATGCGTTTAGGAAAAGAACGTGTTGAATGTTATCAGATTTATCAGTGTTTGACCAATAAAGGTTCATTACGTTGGAAGAATCATACAGCTGTTAAGATGTGGAAGGGGTATGAAATAGCTTTATTAGAGTATGGTATAACTATTTGTGACGAATGGATTTTAAGAGGATATAAAGATTCATTAAAGAATAAATTTTTATTTTATTTTTGGAAAGAATGGACACATACAGAACAAGTTTATTGGAAATATCCAGACTGGTTCGGAAATAAAGATTTTCATGCTTCACATAGAAGCAATTTATTAAGAAAGAATAAAGAATTTTATTCTAAATATGGATGGGAAGAACCAGACAATTTAAAATATATTTGGCCGGTTAAATAATAAAAAATTTGACAATGTTGATAGTCGTATGTTATACTTTAGTTATGTTAAGCAATGGATATAATATGAAAGACAAACTTGAAAAAATAAGGAAAACCTTAAAGGGGCCCTTGGATTATTATAGAGTTGCTTATGAGATAGCCGAATTATTTTTAATTACAACCAAGGCGTATGTGAAAGAGATAGCTATTTCTATTGCTAGAAAAGAATCGTGTGAGCAAATAGAGAAGTTAGCTATACATTTAGCATATTTAGAAGAAGTTGATAATATATATAAGGATGTTGGAGAATAGTATGCCAAAATACATACACTACAATTTTAAGTTAAGTATTTTTCGTTTTTCATATTATAAACTGGGAAATAAGTGGACATTGCGAATTGAATTATCACAAGGATGGGAATAATGAATTTAACTGAAGACAGTGTTTGGACTACAGTGCGCGGTAATAAAATAAAATTTAAGGATATGAGCGATGAGCATTTAGTTAATTTATTTTGGTTTCTTCATCCCGAATTAGTTGATGTTGGGTCAAATTTATTTTTATTTATAAGTTCTTTAATTAAAAAACGAGGGTTAACTAAAGAATTTATTTGTGATGCTCCTTATGAATATTTAAATGAAAAAGGTGAAAAAGTAATTTGGTCATTGTATGAAGGTAGATTAATAAATTACAAAGGATTATTTAATTTTGAAGTTGAACGAATAAAGCAAAGAAATAAAGAATATATTAATCTTTTTATAGAATAGAATAGAAAAAGTGTAAGTATTTCTCTTTTAATAATTATTATAGAAATGTTAAAAATAAAGTCTTTTATCGATAAAAAAGCACGAACTTAATATGAACATTGCCGGAACACAATTAGCATTTAACCCTTACAACAAAGCCTGTTACGAAATCTATATAAGCGGATGTAATCAACGTTGTAAAAATTGTCAATCTCCCCAATTATGGGATTTTAATAATGGCGTCGAGATAACAGATAATTTCTTTAAAAATATTGTTGCAAAACAAGAGTTCTATGATGTAATTAGTATCTTGGGAGGTGATTTATTGAGCCAAGACGAACACGAAGCCTTTTGGTTTGTTTTAAGGCTAAGAACCTTATTTACCATTAAGAAAATGTGGTTATTTACTGGTAAAGATAAAGAGGAAGTACCTTCTTGGTGTTTTGAATTTTTTGATTATATTAAAGTTGGAAGATATGATGAAAATTTAAAAAAAGAGGGTTTTCCGGCAAGTAGTAATCAAAGATTATTAAAGAAAGGTTTGGAATATTAATGACAATTGTTACGTTATGGAGTGTATTGCTGGAAAAAGCTAAAAAAGTAGGTCAAGCACGATTAAATAAAGACCCTGATTTGATAAAAGCCGCCGAAGAAGAATTAAAGGCTTATGAAAAATTAGTATTACTTTCAGATGAAATGCAGTTTTAGAAGAAAGAGGATATTAATAATGAATAGCTAATTATTTTAAAATAAATTTTGCAATATAACTATATGATATAAAACAACTTATGTTTTATAATAATTTTATATCTTTTTGATATAAATACAATTTTACTATAAGTCATTATATTCCAATAATTTATGAATCTTTTGATTTATAGTTTTTTTATATTTTCTTATTTGACAAAACATCAATTTTTATGTTATACTTAATATATAAGATATTAAAAGACAAAGATATGATTAAAAAACAAAAAATATACAATTTTACATATAATTTAACTTCACACAAGGCAAAAAGTATATATTAACCCTATTTTATAGGGTTTTTTTATTGATATTAGCTCATCTACCACGTGTAGAAACGAGTAACGGGGTTGTTACAATGACATCTCCTGTTCATTTTTATAGGAATAAAGATAATGAAAGCAAAAAACGGTGTATTTCAATATGAATATCAAGGTGTAGGATTAAGCACAGCGAAAAAGAATATTGCTACCAAAAAATTTGATGATTATAAAACTATTTATCCTCATCTCAATAAATTGAGTGATTTACAATTATTAGAAGAGTTAGTTTATTTGGAAATGATGTTGGATGATTTAAAAGAAAAGATTAGTAAGTTAACTCGAAAAAAATCTACAGGTGAAGAAATTTCTTCGGCAGTTCCAGATTGGGCGCAAAAACAAGTTAAAGATAATCTTGACCAAATTATCAAGTTAAAAGAAAAATTAGGTTTGTTTGAAGAAAAAAAAGATTTGGGTGTCTTTCAGTGGATAACTGAAATTTTAAAAAAAGCAAAGAAGTGGCGAGAACTCAATCAAGGTTCTCGAATTTGTGTTTGTCCTTTCTGTAGAGAAACATTTGTTTTAATGATTAGAACCGACAAATACGAAGCTAAAAAATTTCCTTTTTTTAAAGATAAAGTATTGTGTAATCCTCACTTACATAAATTATGGAAAGCAGAAAGAATAACCTCCGAAGAATATGCTGAAATAATTGGCACTTCACCAGATTTTCCACAATGGCTGGAAGAAAAACATTTTAAGTCAGTGGTTAAAGAGATAAATCAAGATAATGGATAACTCAGAAAATTTAATAAGTGAAGAAGAATTAGATTTTTGTGAAACGTGGTTATATCCAGTAGCTTTATTAGAGATATTATTTCATGATTTCGATAACTTATCTGAATATTCTCCAGACAGTTTTGGTAATATTAGGCAATATCAGATACCAATGATTTCTCATGAAGCATTTATTGATTTTGATGCGACTGCTAAATTGCATAACTTAAATCAAAAAGCCAAATTTAAGTTAATGAAGAATGTGGGGGATATTTATTGTTTTGGAGCTAGAAAATTTGGAAAATGCGAGTGGTCTGAGAATGAGTGTACCTTATCAGATGGTTCTATAAGAAAGTTTAAAGATTTAATCAATCAAGAGAAAGAAGTATTATCTTTAAATACTAATTCATTAAAAATAGAAAAAGACATTGCTATTTTTAGAGATAATGGGAATAAAGAATGTTATGAAGTTGTTTTAAAATCTGGTAAAAGAATAGTTCTAACAGACAATCATCCTTTATTAACTGATGATGATTGGAAAACAGTTAAAGAACTTAAAATTAATGATTTTATTGCTGTTCCTAGAAAAATAAATATAGATGGAACATTAGATATAGACGAAAACATTGCTAAATTATTGGGATATTTATTAGGCGATGGTAGTTGTTCTCAGCCAACGGTGGTTGGATTTACAAAAACAGATACTAATATAATAAAAGAAATATATTGTTTAGCAGATTATTTTAATTGTTCTTTAAGACAGCGTGACATTACTTATTTTTTTAAGAAAAAAAAAGATGATAATATAACAAGAAATAAAGTGTTAGAAATAGTTAATAGATATGGTATTAATAAATTATCTAAAGAAAAAACTATTCCTGATGAAGTTTTTAAATGGAAAAATAAACATATTGCTTTGTTGCTAAATAGGTTGTTTGCTTGTGATAGTCACATTAGTTATTTAAATTATACCATAGAATTAACATTGGCTTCAAAAGTAATGGTGGAACAGGTACAGTCCTTGTTATTGAGATTCGGTATACAATCTCGTATATATGTCAAAAAAGAAAATCTCGGTTTTAAGGCATGGAGATTAGTTATAGCACAAGATTTTGATTTATTTTTAGACGAAATAGGTATTTTTTCAAAAGATGTGGGTGTTAGACGACAAAAGGATTATAGTATTTCGGATAATATTCCTAATTCTTATATTTTAAAATTCTATAATAATTTTAAAAATAAGAAAAAAAACAGATTGAATAGTTTAAAAAAGTATAGTCCCAGTAGAAACAAGCTATTAAAATTAGAAGCAGAAATGAAATGTCCTGAAATATCGGTATTGTGTCATTCTGATGTTTATTGGGATAAAGTAAAAACAATCACCCCCGTTGGTTTAAGACAAACGGTATCTGTTGAAACTAAAAAAAATCATAATTATATTTCAAATAATATATTTTCACATAATTCGATGTGTGTATCCATATTAGACTTATGCAGTGCCTTGTTGATAGGGTTAACAAAAAAAATAGCAGTCGGTAGTATGGATTTAATACATATAAAAGGTATTTTAGACCCCATTAAAAACGCTTTTGTTTATCATCCCATATGCAAAGAGTGGACGCAAGGAATTTCAGGTGCGCCAGATTATCAATTAAATATGAAAAACGGGGTTAATGTTAAAAGCGTTAACTTTAATCTTGGTGGAAAAGACCCCGGAAATCAGTGGTTTCAGAAGCACGTAGAAAGGATAGTTCTTGAAGAAGAGTCTAAGGAAACCGAAGAAATAGCTAAAAAAAGAACACCTGCTGAAAGCGAATGTGGTGCTATTTATAGAGCGTCGGGCATGACTGATTTTACACGACATTCTCCATCTGGTAAAATGTTTTATAGTATGGAAGATAAAAAAAATGTTTTAAATCTTCCCCAATTTGTTAATCCTTTTTTTGATGAAAAAGAAAAGCAAGATAGAAGTGAACAGTATGGTGGTCAAAATTCTCCAAGTTTTAGAACTTTTGTAAAGGGAGAAGTAGTAGAAGACGGGGCAAGCCATATAGATATGGATAGAGTTAGAAATTCTTGCTATATGTTAGATTCAAAAGGAAATTGGTGTCCAGACATTAAGCAATTTGATGTTTTAAAAGATACTTATTATGCTTTTAAAAATTTTGTTCATGTAGAAAGACCAGAAAACGCAGAAAGAATTTTTGTTGCAACCGATATTGGTAAAAACATAACTGAAATTATAATTGTGTCAGAAGTGGGTGAAAAATATAATTATTTATATAACATTACTTTATATAATCTAACACAACAACAAATAGAAGCGGTATTAAAACACATAATTGAAAATGTAAATGCTAATGTAATAGCAATTGATTGTGGTGATGGGGAAGGTAGAGGCATTTTTACAAAATTTCAATTGATGTATCCAATGGAAAATTTAGTTGCCTATTCGGGCAATTCCAAAATAGAAGTAGATTTTGAATATGAAGAAAATAGTAAAGGTCAAAAAACAGTTAAGATGGAAAAAGTAGAAGGAAAATTAGTTCCTGTTATGAGAAGTGAACATATGTCCGAACACTCGGTTTCACATTTAGTGCAAAAATTATTATATCCGGGTCGTATCAATATACCTAAAGATAATAAATTTGATTCTCAATTTAATGGTGTTAGGTCTAAAATATCAAATGGTCGGGTTTTATATACTTGTATTTCTGAAACACAAGACCATTTATTTGATACATTCAAAGTATTTTCAATCGCTCAATTTATAAAGAAAGATTTTAATAAAACACCTCCAGTCCAAAAGAAACCTCGTTGTATTGGAGTTATGGGATAAAACATGAACGGTAACGAGCTTAACATATTTAATTTCTTTGCAACTGCAATGTCTGCTAGAATATCGGTTCCTACTGATTTTCATGGACAAGTTAGTGCTATTAAAACACTAATGAATGACGATGTCTCTGGTTTGGTTGACAGTCTTGGCGATTTTGCTATAGAAAGTGCTTCTGTAAGATATGGCATAGAAACTGAAAGTTCCAGTTATACTGAATTATTAAATAATTGGCTCGCTAAAATAAATTCTAAAATAATAGGCGTTCCTTGTGGTGTAAATAAATTAGCAGAACAATACTATAGGGAACGCTGGAAACTATCTTCATTTCCTGTTTTAAAAATGACAAATTGGCAAGATTTCGGACAAGGTATTATATTACCTGAAAAAATGTTTTTCGTAGACGGTGGTAGTATTTATGCTAAAGATAAAAATTCTTCTGATGTAAATATTAGTTTAAGTAATTATGATTATTATTTAGGTTCGGAATATAAAAGTGCTTTAAATAAAGATATTATTTTAACTAAACCCTTTGCCAGTTGGTATGATAAATACCCCGTTCCTTTTTTAGTTAAGAGAGGTATATTGCATAATTGGTTGGTTATAAAATCTTTAAAAAATAAGCAGGACGAAATACTTGAAAAAGTAATTCCATATTTACTTTACATTCAAAAAGGTTCAGAAGCCCTTGAATTAAATAATCAAACCTACGATGCTCCACAACTACAAGAAATAGTTGATCAGTTTGACGAGATTTTAAACGAATATAAAAGACGAGATGGAAATGTTAAAAGCACTACACGCGCCGTTAATTATGATGAGACATTAGAGCAAAAGTTGCCAGATTTAAAAACAATGTTTAATATTGATATTTTTGCTTCTTCAGAACGAAGTATTTTATCTGGTTGGGGAATGATTGACATAATTGATTCCGTTTCATCGTCGAGAAAAGAGTCTGTTCTGAATCCAAAAGGTTACATGGAAGAAGTTAAAAAAGGCGTTGCCGATTTTAAACAGATTTTATTAGAAGCCATGTATATCATAGAAGAAAAAAATAAGGTAGCACATCCTAAATTTATATCTAATAAAATAAATATTACCTCTTCACCCATAACAAGTTTTATGACCGATAAGTTTAAGGATAATATAAGACAATGTTGGGAACGAGGAGCGGCTTCTTATCAAACGTATGTCGAATTAGGTCCTGAATTAGATTTTGAAACAGAAGTTAGACGTATAAAGAAAGAAACCACAGACGGTATAAAACAAACTTGCTATCCTAATATGACTATGAATCAGGAAGATAAAGGAACAGATGTTCCCGGAAAACCAAAAGAAGGTATTCCTGAAAGTAAAACAAATCCTTTAGAAAAGCAAAATTTTAAGTCATTATAAAAACGGAGGTTATCCCAATGAGATATAAGGCAGGAACAATAAGTATAGATAATAGTTGGTATCATTTAGGTAATAGCAAACTAATAATAGGTTTTTCTCTTTTTTCAACAGACGGTAACTTTGAAGTAGAATTAAGACCTAAAGGAACCTCAGAATTTGGTGATATTATTCCGGGATTTATAAATGTGCCTATGTCTGAAAATGCAGAATGTGTTGATATTCGAGTTAGAAATAGTGGTTCAGGTTCTATAGATTTAAATTATTTTATAAAGACACAATAAAGGATATATTTATGTGGCAATCAAATGGAAGTTCAGGTTCTATAGATGAAAGATTAAAAGAATCGGTTAGCACTTATACTGCTCTTCCATTAACCGATAATACAGAAAACGATATAAGAGTTGTAAAGGATACCGATAAGGCGTATACATGGGGAATTGCGGCTTCTTCAGGTATATTAGCAAACTGGATTCCTTTAGATGATTCTGCTATTTGGGGTAACATTACTGGTAAACCGAGTTCATCTACAGCTAATATAGATGATGCTGTTAGCAAAAAACATAGTAATTCGTTAGACCACGCACAAGGAACAGACCAAGGGTTAGATATTGGTGGCCCAAACGCAGTTACGGCGGCTCAGACGAAAGCAGGTTATACTCACTCTGGTACAGCTCACGCACCTTCGGATGCAGTTTCTTTGGCAACTGTTAAAGGTGATACAGATGTAGCAAATGCAATTTCTGCATCAAATAATATAAATAACAATAACGAAGATTTTATTTTGAAATCTATATATTTTGGAGGGTAGTATGTCTACATTATCAAAATTATTATTAAGTGGTTCTACTAATGGTAAAAATATAAAAGTGGCCGCTATCGCTACACCAGGAACGCTAATACATACGGCTGTAAGTGGCACTACCAATAAAGATGAAATAATTATATACGCTTCAAATTCAAGCGGATTAGATGTTGATTTAACAATAGAGTGGGGAGAAGCCACTAACCCAGATGGTCATGTTTTTACAAGAATAAGGTCATATAGTGGTTTTACTTTGATAATACCAAGTTTGTTATTGCAAAATTCTTTAGAGGTTAGAGCGTTTGCTTCGGAAGCTAATCTTGTTAATATTAATGGAACTGTTATTAGGGAAACTGCTTAAAATGCGAAGAAATTATCCAAGTAGATTATCTTTACCAATAAAGGATTGGACTTCTGCCAGAAATCAAAATCCTTGTGGAAAATTAGTTACATATAGACGACCTGCTGATTGGTTATCATTACCAAGTGTAAGTGTAGGAGAGCAAAAAATTGTAGGTTTATATGCGGTTTATCCTACAGATGCTAACTTTTGTGCTTTTACCTGTGCAGGAAATTATACTGTAGATTGGGGTGACGGTTCTGCTTTAGAAAATAAATCTGCTAACGCTTTGGCGAGTCATATTTTTAATTATGATGATGTTGGTTCAGGAACAGAAAGTGTTTATGGTTATAGACAAGCTATCATTACCATTATTCCACAAGTAGGTAGTAATTTAACACTTATTAATTTTGATAAAAGACATCCCAATACAAGCACTATTTATTCTACTCAATGGTTAGATATAAAAATGTCGGGCAGTAATATATCTACTTTGCAGTTTTACAATGGACACGAAACTGAAAGTACGATGTTGCAGAGATTTGATTTTGTAGGGACTAATAATATTACTAATTTAGGTTTTGCTTTCATGGATTGCCGGGGAATGTTTGAATTAGTCAATTTAGATACTTCTAAAGCAACTTCGATGCAATCAACGTTTAGTGGGTGTCATTCTTTACTAAGAATACCTCTTTTAAAAACATCATTAGTTACAAATTTAAATAATTGTTTTTATGAGTGTATAAACATTCAAGAGATTCCTTTGATGGATTTTAGTAAAGTCACCGATATGACTAATTGTTTTTATATGTGTTATCAGTTAGATACGGTTCCATTATTTAATACGGCTAATGTTATAAATTTTACTAATGTTTTTTATTCATGTCAAAACATGAAATACATTCCTGTTCTTAATACTTCTAAGGGAACAAATTTTACAGGAGCTTTGGCAAATTGTAGAAATTTGATAGAAGTTCCTGTGTGGGATTTATCAAATGCTACTAGCTTAGAGTCTTTCCTTACATATAGTAGGGCGGTTAGATATTTTCCTCTTTTAAATACGTCAAAATGTACTAATTTTAACAGTATGTTTTATCAGGCGTATAATCTTGAGTACGTGGCTGATATTGATTTTTCAAAAGGTACAAATTTTGGATATTTTCTTAATGCGTGTCGTTCAATTAAAAGATTGCCTAATATTGTAATGTCATTAGCAACAGATACTACGGCTAGTTTTACAGAGTGTTATTCTTTACAAGATGTGGTTTTATCTGGTTTAACAATTAGTATTAGTTTAGCTAATTGTAATTTAGGACACACTCAGTTGGTTGCTATTTTAAATGGCTTGGGAATAGCTTCTGCACAAACCATAATACTTACTGGAAACCCAGGAGTGGTTGATTTAACTGCCGGAGAAATTCAAGTAGCCACAGACAAGGGTTGGTCGGTTACCATATCATAAAATGTGGAACTTTATAAATAAAACAATATGTGAGTTTGTTAATGCTGTTTATGGCGGTTACTTCTGCGATGAATATAAAAATTCCCCACAAGGAGGGTATTTTTTATAAAAGGAAATATAAATGATAGAAGTTACTGTAAATAAATTAAGAAAAGTAGAATATGTTTCTTTAAATTTTAAAACTAATGTAAAT
>Ga0172381_10008490_pt1 | contig 10038 bp, 15 predicted proteins | sample Leawel6488metaG_FD_119754 | JGI IMG/M metagenome (GOLD analysis project Ga0172381, IMG submission 119754) | Leachate microbial communities from a municipal landfill in Southern Ontario, Canada - Leachate well 64-88 metaG | ecosystem: Engineered > Solid waste > Landfill > Unclassified | place... | reverse complement strand
CGTAGCCGCTATCTCTATAATTTTGATCCTCTTGCCAAGCAGGCTATCAGATTATGGACTGACTACACCTTCGGGTCTGGTATTTCATGGAAAACCGAGAACGAGACCATTAAGACCGTTCTGGATAAGTTTTGGAACAACAGGGCTAATCGATCGGTCCTATCCGCTAAAGGACAGCACAAATCTTCAGACAAAGTTCTGGTAGACGGTGAGGTATTTTTTGCTTTGTTCCTGGGGGCAGACGATGATACCTCAATCCGATGGGTTGAACCGCTGGAAATTACCGATATCATCTCTGATCCCGATGACGCTGAAACCGTCATGTATTATAAACGTCTAATCGACGGCAGAATGCCTATGTATTATCGCAGCCATAACAACATTGAGGACAAAGGTGTAACCAAGGATGGCTCTGTTATCAAGGCCACTGAGGACGCGATTATCTATCATCTGGCAATCAATACAATCGGTCAGCGCGGCAATCCTTTATTGTTACCCGCTATTGGCTGGATCGAGCAGTACCGGCTATTCCTCGCCGCGCGTATCGCCATTGTGAGGGCTTTGGCACGGTTTGCCTGGGCTGCTAAAACCAAAGGGGGTTCGTCTGCTGTTGCTGCTGTCAAATCGGCCGTTGACGGCAAATACCCTCAAGCTGCCTCTACTCTGGTCACTAACGAGGCTTTGCAGATGGACCCGATCCGGACAGACACCGGTTCAGCTAATGCCAAAGATGATGGTCGAATGCTTAAACTTATGATCTGCTCGGGCGTGGGAATTCCTGAGCAATATTTCGGTGATATAGCCACTGGCAACCTGGCAACCGCTAAAACCGTAGAGTTGCCCATGCTTAAGCAGTTTGGAGCATACCAGCAGGTCTGGTCAGATGCCTACCTGGACATATTTAACATAGTTTTAGACCATGCCGGGGTATCTGAGGATGACCGGATAATTGATTTCGACATGCCGCCGATTGCGCCTTCTGACGAAGCCTTAGCTATAGCCGCTATTAGCCAGCTTGTAACTTCCTTCCCTGACACGGCCGACTCTAAGGATGTTTTAACTCAGGCACTCATGGCTATCGGGGTTAATAACGTCGATGAAGTGCTTGACGAGTTAGACGAAATTAAAGCGGAAAACAAAAAGAAAAAGGCTGAAACTCTAGCAAAGATGCCGACCGAGATGCAGAATCAGGCGGCGAAACCTCCCGAACAGAATCCCGAACAACCCGAAACGCTCGAACAACCGCCCGCAAAGGAAAGCGCCGAGGTTAGGGCAATCAAGGCGTTAATTGAGATAAGGGACAAAATAGATGACGGTAACAAATGAACTTAATTCCCTTATTGAATCCCTTGCCTCCCGACTTCCTGCCTCCATGGAAAAACCCGAGAACAAAAGACTAGAGCGAACCTTCAAGAAGTCGATGTCGGAATACTTCCTTTCAATGTCTGAAGGATTTCCTTATTCAGAGATTGAGAATATTTATAAAACCAAGGTCAAAGAGGTCACAGCACCTCCTAAAGTATCTCCATCCGGGGAGTGGGATGATTGGCTGGACTCGGTAATCAAAACCTATCAAGCCCACCTGACATCCAGAATAGTGGCCTACATCGGGAATATCTACATAGCCGGTTCGATGCAGATGATGTCCTACGGCAAGACTAAACTGGGTATTCCGATACTGTTTGAAGGACCGCCCATGTCCCAGGCTGTCAATTGGGCGCAAAAATACGGAGCCGGACTGGTCACTAACATGGACATCGAAACGCGGTCCAGGTTAGCTCAGGTTATAAGTGACGGCATAAACAATAAGCGCGGGGTTGACGGGATAGCACGGGACATCCGGAAAGAGTTCACTGACATGAGCAGGGATCGGGCGGACATGATTGCACAAACTGAGAGCAATTCCGCATTATCTCAAGGCGCTATGGATAAGATGCAGGAAATGGGCATTGAGGGTAAGGAGTGGATAGTTATCGGGGATGAATCAACTTGTGATATTTGCGATGGGAACGCCAATCAAGGTGTTATTCCTATTGATCAGCCTTTTCAGAGTGGAGATATGCAGACTCCCGGGCATCCGCGATGCAGATGTGCAACAAGTCCAGCCCGTCTCAATCGTAACGACTAATTATTTCTCAAGAAATATTCTCAAGGCTCGCTAAATGCGGGTTTTTTATTACCTGAAATCAGGAGGTACGCAATGTTAAAGGTTAAAGAATCCGCCTTTAATTGTCCACATTATGTTATATCAGAAGATTCCCCTTTGAATCGGTGTAATGCGTCTCCCGATGGTGTATTCCAGGAAGATTGCAGCGAAAGCTGTCCGATATTTAGCAAAGAATCAAAACACATGGAGGCAAATTCAATGCGTGATTATATTCATGAGTCTATAACTATCCCTGTGGCTGAGGTCACAGCAGAGCAGATCGCCAGCGGCGTTCTTCCGGTCCGGATTATTCAGCCTGGTTTTAACTCGTCTAAATCCCGCAACTATACCAAGAAGGCCGTTGCTGATGCAGTGGCGATCTTTGAGGGCGCTAAACAATACGCCAACCATGCCACCAAAACAGAGGAGAAGGAGAGGCCTGAACGTGATATCCGGGACTGGGTATCAACTCTTAAAAACATCCATATCACCAAAGAGGGAAACGCGGTCGGTGAAGCTCACATCCATGCCGGTTGGTTTAAAGAGATGGTCAAAGGACTCCAGGAAGCCGGGACACTGAATAAACTGGGAGTCTCCATCAACTCTATTGGCAAAGGCGCAAAGCAGAAGATTGACGGGGTTGAGACTTTTTTGGTTGAAAGCCTGGTTGATCATCCTTTCAAGTCCGTGGACTTTGTGACTGAAGCCGGAGCTGGCGGGCAGGCAGGAGTGCAGGAAAGCGCCAGCCCTGAGATTGTCGATGTCTATCTTGTCGATCTGGTCAAGCTCAAGGAAGCCAGACCGGACTTGATGAAAGAAATAGAGTCTGAATACGACTCAAAAAATATAGCGGAGGTTAATAAAGCAATGGAAGCTATTGAAGAAATCAAAACCCTCAAAGAGTCTATTGAGGCTCTAACCAAAGAGAAGACAGAATTGCAAACCAAAATCACCGAGGCGGAAAAAGGCAAGGCGAAGATTGAAGCTCAGGCTAAGATTACCGAGGCTGTCAGCAAATCAACGCTCCCTGAGGCTGCTAAAGCGAGATTGACCGAACAGTTCAAAGAATCCACGGACGCAACCGGAATCGACGCGGCTATCAAAGCCGAGACCGATTATCTGGCTAAACTGGCCGAGTCCGGCAAGGTCAAAGGTCTTGGACATACCACCCCTGACACATCCAAAATGAGCCCCTTTGAAAAAATCCGCCTGGGAACGGAACAGTAAACCCTAAATATTAAGATTACGGAGGTAATTTCTATGGGAATGACTCTTGTAGAGGCATCCAAATTATCAACCAATATTCTGCAACAGGGCGTTGTGGAAACAATAGTCAAAGACGACCCGATTATGAACCGAATTCGCTTTAAGGATGTCGTGGGCAACGCTCTCACTTATAACCGCGAATCCACCGTTGACGGTGCCGAGTTCTACGGCGTTAATGCCGCCTGGAATCCTACCAACGGCGATGTCACACCCGCAACCGCTTACTTGAGAATCCTGGGCTCAGCTGGAGAACTGGATGATTTCATCCGCAAGACCCGCTCCAACATCAATGATGTGAAAGCGGAGATTATGACCGCTAAAGCCAAGGCCGTACAGGCTAAGTTCGCAGACCGTTTCATTTACGGCAACGCGACCACCAACCCGCTGGAATTTGATGGCCTGCATATTTGCATCGCCAATACCACCTATAACACCATCCTGGCCGATTCCGGCGATACTCAGACTATCGCTCTATCCTGCAATACCCATCTGGACAGGCTGATCGATATGGTCAAAGGCCGCAAGCCGGAAGGCCTATTGATGTCCAAGGGAATGAGGCGGGCAATCACCAAATACCTGAGAAGCGTTGGAGCTGGTGCTACCGCGATGCGTGATGAGTTCGGTATGCTGATCGAAACTTATAACGGCCTTCCGATCTGGGCATCTGATTACCTGCTGGATACCGAACTCACCTCATCCGGCGCGTTCTCAGCGGCTACCGGTGGACTGACAACCTCAATCTTCGCCCTCAACTTCCAGGAAAAAGGCGTCGAAGGCTTGCAGTGCGGGCCTTTGGAAGTCCTGCCCTGGGCGCCTGTCCCGCTCACTAATAAAGAGTGGTGTCAGATCCGCTGGTATCCTTCCATCATGATGCAATCCCTAATCGCAAGCGCAAAGGTCGTAGGGATTGACGCTGACGGTACTGTAACCGCCTAACTCAAATCAAAATAAATTAAGCATAGGAGGCTTAATAACATGGCATACACTGATAAAGCTGGAAAAATAATCCTCAACAAATGGGGTAACGTAAGAGCCCCTATATACGCCACCGTAGTCAAGGGTGATCTCTTGACATACGACTCTGCCAATTACGGCTGGAAGCTGGCTGATCAGAGCGGCAACCTGGCGGGCATGATGGTTGCCTGTCAAGACGGTGTCTCAGGCGATACCATCGAAATAGCCAAGGCTGTTGTCTGGAAAACACCGGACACCGAAACAAGCGGGGTGTTTACTGATAATGCGATGTGCGCTGCTGCCGATGTGGGTAAACCGTTCTATGTCGGCGAGTCCGGTAAGGTCCAGATCACCGAGGGCGCTACCTGCGCTCAGGAAGTCGGATACATCATCGACCTGACAACCGCCTTCATTAGCCCGTCCGTTTCCCTCTCCGGTACTGCTCTTTCCCTCTCCGGGAACCTGACTGTAGGCGGAACCTTGGCGGTAACTGGCGCATCTACCCTAACCGGTGCCCTGGCCATCAACGGTGGGGCTACTGTAGCCACTGGTAAAAACTTCACGATGGTTAAAGGAACCCTCACCAATACCGAGGGTAACCTGGTTCTAACCAAGGGTGATCTGACCATGACGGAAGGCTCAGCCACTCTCACAAAGGGCGACTTAACCTTAACCGCTGGCAACTTAACCTTGACCAAAGGCTCATTCCTTGACTATGTAGTTGCCGTATCCGATGATACCGCTGCCACCCTGGGTGGTACGTACATTGTTGATACCTCAGCGAAAGATGTTACATTGACCCTTCCCGCCGCTGTTGCCGGACTTACCGTTACGGGTATCGCCACCAGTGCCACCAAACAGCTTACTATTAAAGCTGCAACCGGTGACAAAATCCTTGAGGCATATGTAGCCAAAGACCAGGTGAAGGCTAACGCCGCTGCCGGTGCGATGCTGACCCTCCGTTGTCTGACTGCAACCAACTGGATTGCTCTGGATGCCGGTGTCGGAACCTGGACTTACTCATAACTGAAACAATAAGTAAAGTCGTTAAGCAAAATCAATATAGCCCGGAGATTTAGGCCTCCGGGCTATAGTTTTAAAAAGGAGTGGAGTGAAAATGGCCGATCTATCAATATCTGAAATGAAAATGTTTGCCAAATATTATGGCGATCGCGATTTGATTGACAATGATCTTTTCTGGCTTGAGTGCCTGATGATGTATCCGGACAAAGTTGTTCCCTTGCCGCTGGTTGACTGTGCGGAATCACGGCGTAAACTTAGTGACCTTCTGGAATGTAATCCGGGTGAATGTGGTCTATGTTGCCGTTATGATCGGGTACCACTGTCTAATGATGATATTAAGCGGCTGGCAGGCATTGAAAATAACGTGACCATGCTGGACGGTAAACCTTATCTGATGTGCAAGGACGGCTGTCAGTTCTTGAAAGACGACGCCTGCTCGGTCTACAAGAAGCGTCCGGACGTATGTATGCAATTCCCCATCCAGACGCCCAGGGACGGTGTGATTGACGGCAAGACGCCTTTCAAACAAGTTCAATACCGGCTTAAATGCAAGCCCGGTCTGGACGTTATCAGAACGATCATGCGGGAATCGCTGGCAGCCAGGGAAATGACCTTACTCCCGGACTTATCACTGATCCCGATATATAAAGACCCGCTGGACAATCTACCCAAAAGGGAGGAAGGGAAATGAAAACGATAGCACTGACTGAATTTAAAAAGCTCAAGGCCGAGGACATCAAATCAGGTCCATGTCTTGAAATCACCTCGGATGGGTCGATTATCGGTATTCTGATAGTCGGCGCTCAATCCGGGATGGTTGACCGGATTACCGGTATTGCCTCCCAGATCGACTCAGGCCGGGGTAAATAGTTATGCCGCTTTATGAATATGAGTGCCAATGTGGAAGGGTATTCACCGCCCGGCAAGAAATAGAAAAGCGAAGACACGCGCTATGTCCTTCCTGTGGGCAAATTGCAGAGAAAAAAATGTCAGTTGTCAATAATACGTTCGGCTGGGAATTAACAGACGAATCCCACCTCAGAGGACACAAAGACGAGTTTAGAAGGGCAGTTTAACTTGCGGGTTTCACTCCTTTCCCGCAGGTACGGCAGGGGAGGTTTCGGCTTCCCTTGCTTTATTTTGGAGGTATAAATTGACTACTACATATTCACTTAGTACAGACATCGGAAAAATTCGGCTCTTGATCTCGGACACGTCGTTAACCGCAGCTCATTTTAGCGATGAGGAATTGCAGGTATTTCTTGACATGGCCGGAACAGTTAACCTGGCCGCTGCTCAGGCTCTTGAGGCGTGGGCGGCCAGTCTGTCAGATTCCATGACCTCAGAGTCGATTGGCGATTATTCCTACTCTAAAAAGAGCGTGTCTAATAAACTTGAACTGGCCAAAACCCTCAGACAAAACGACGACAATAACCCTGTAATGACGTGGGCTGAAATGGACTTACTAGACATGGTTGGAGATGAGGAGTAATGGCCTTTAATGATTTACTAAACCAAACGTGTGATATTGCGCGTTACACCTCTTCCAGTGTTGACTTGTACGGCAATCCTGTCAAGAGCTGGTCAACCCTTTATGATAATGAACCCTGCCGGTTGTCCTCCAGCTCGGGTCGGGAAATCAAGGTAAATGCTGAGGTGGTTATCGCCAACTATAAGTTATTTATCGATGATACTGTTGGAATTACGGAACAAGACCGGGTCACCATTAGCGGGATTACCTACGAAGTGTTACTCGTCGAAAGTTTCCAGGACTTTAGCTCTAGTCATCATAAGCAATGTTTTCTCCAGGCAGTTAGATAGATGAAAATGATAATAGAACTGAAACTGAATCTTAAAACTGATCAGGTCAGCAAAGCTGTTAAGAATGCAGCCAAAGCGGCTTTAAAAGATATCGTGATTGACTGTACTCAGGACGCCAAAGAGATGAGCCCTAAGCTCACCGGAAACAATATGAGATCCATTAACTGGGAACTGGGCCCGGGTGGAGATACCAACCTGGAAGAACTACAGGCGGCCATCTTCTCAAGTAGCGGGTACGGCGGTTTCCTCGAAACTGGAACCAAGCGTATGTCCGCACGTCCATACATTTACCCGGCCGTCCAAAAGAATTTTACCGAGTCTAAATTTGGTGAGCTGATGAAAGGCTATCTGGAGGGAGAATAATGGGTATCCAGGACAGCAACACTCTGATCCGCTCACACCTGATCGTCCAGGCGCCCTTAGTCGCCCTGGTTAGCAGCCGGATCTATGCGGCTCAACCCTTACCGGAAAACTACATCTTACCGGCTGTTACCTTTTCTTCCCGGGGCGGTACCGCGGACCCGGATGTTCCCAGCATCGTAACGGTGAGCTGTCAGTTCAAGTGCTGGGCGGATGATCCGATTGAAGCCCGCCAGGTCTACGGCGCTCTCTTCGATTGTCTTCAGGGGTGTGAAGATTATACCGGCATTGTCAGCGTTCAGCAGGAAGTAGGCGGTCAAGACATGGAAGACCCTGACGTAAAGGGTCTCTACTATGTATTAACCTTCTTCTCATTTACCATCCGGTCAGATTAATGGTCTTTATTATTTCCAGAATATTTCTTGAAAAATATATTTCATCAGGAGGTAAATTATGGCATACACAAGTTTAACAGTATTCGAACCCGACATTGACGGTGACGAAACTTTAGCCTTGATGGTTCTTGCGAGTACGCAAGGCGCCGATGGGTTCAAGTTCGTAAACGATGGCAAGACTATCCTGTACGTTATAGATGACGTAACCTCAGGAGCAGGTGACACGGTAACTTTTGAGGCTAATTATGATAAATACGGTCATAAAGAGAGCCCGCTTACCAGGACAGTCACGGCTAAAAAATCGTATATGTACGGTCCATTTAGACCGGAATTATGGAATGACTACGAGGGAAAGGTCAGGTTTGCCTTTACCACTGGAGCGGTAACTACTTCCCTCATAGCTGTTAGGGTAGACAAGGCTCAGTAAAAACGAAATAAATTGGGTATATAGGAGGATATTAACATGGCTGAAATAACTATGACAGTAAGGCCCGTCACGAAAGCAGGTGTTCTGGATTTGGCTGTAGATGCCTACAAACAATTAGGGAACGCGGCAGGTGGAAGTGATTTCATCTTTCCGAATGATGGCAAGACAGTGCTGGTGGTCGATGGCGTAACCGGTGATACTTTTACGTTTACACCTGTTACCGATAAATACGGCCGGACAGAAACTCTTGCGGTGGTTGTTGCTAACGGTAAATGGGCTATGATCGGCCCGTTCAGACAGGAATTATGGAACGATGCGGGTGGATTTGTTCATTTCAAACCGACAGTTGGAAACGCCGGTGACATCTTATTGGCCGTTAGGGTCGATAACCCGAGCTAGCAGGTGCTTAAGTAGTAAGTTGATAGGAGGATATTAACATGGCGAAAACTAAAACAAACGTGTTGATTGGTACGGCCGTTCTGAGCTTTAAATATCCCATTGGCGGATCTTACATCGAGGTTGGCTATACCTCTGATGGTGTGGATTTGGAGTATAGCAAAGATTCTGCTGATGTGGAAGTCGAAGAAGAATCGTTTCCGATTGCAGAGGTGATTACCAAGGAAGGTCTGACGATTGAATGCAAAATGGCAGAATCGAGCCTCATTAATATTTCCGTAGCTATGGGTGGCGCGAAACTTGTTGGCAGCATGATTACGGTGGGCGATGGAATAAACAAAGAGATGTCTGTCAAGCTGGTCGGGTCAGGTCCTGCCGGAAAAACAAGAACCGTAGAAGCTCCTCTATGTGTTTCTACCGGTAATGTTGGGATGAGCTATAAGAAGGGTGTTAAAACCATTGTACCGGTTACATTCAAGGTGCTCAAACCCTGTAATGGAGCCGCATTCACTATTATTGATACTTAAATTCGTTTTTAAAGTAAAGGAGGGGTTTCGTGGATCGCACAGAGGAACAGAAATTAACTCAGGATCCTATCATGGTGGTTTTAGGTGGCAAGGAATACCCTATATCGCCCTTAAGCATCTCTGAATCAAGGGCATGGAGAGTCAAAGTTATGAATCTCCTCAAATCGATGCCTAAACAAGAGGACGTTGAGAATAATTTCTTAGGTAATATGACGTCCTTATTCATTACTATACCGGACGTAGCCGCGGATTTGTTCTTTTCCTATGCCAAAAATCTTAACCGAGATGAAATAGAATCCGTGTCTAATGATATTGAATTAGCTGTAGCTCTGGAGAAGGTGATTGACTATGCCCGCCCTTTAGGACTCGTACAGAGCTTAACGAAAGCGATTCCGAGGATGATTCAATAGGTGCGGTATTCGAAATCATTTTACACGAATGGCATTTGACTCCGGAATATGTTCTGGCTAACTGGACTGAGGAGAAACTGGAACTTATGATTGGAAAATTCGTTGATAGACATAAACGGATAGCTAAGGCCTATGGTGGAGATACTGACACGGTCGAGGTCTCTAATGACCGGTTTATGGCTGAAGTAGGCGACCTTGGAGAGGTGAAATAATGGGTATTGGAGTCGGTGACGTTTTACTTAAATTAGGTTTGGACGATTCAGGGTTTTCTGATGCACTGAGTAAACTTGGTGATACGTCACAAGCTAAATTG
>Ga0172381_10008489_pt1 | contig 10040 bp, 17 predicted proteins | sample Leawel6488metaG_FD_119754 | JGI IMG/M metagenome (GOLD analysis project Ga0172381, IMG submission 119754) | Leachate microbial communities from a municipal landfill in Southern Ontario, Canada - Leachate well 64-88 metaG | ecosystem: Engineered > Solid waste > Landfill > Unclassified | place... | reverse complement strand
ATCTAATAAAAAATCCATCAGTTACGATGGATTGTTTCTTATACTCTTGAATTCTCTTATTAATTTAATAAGATTTAATATTAAAAAATAAATAAAATAACCGAAGATATATATGATAGAAAGTGCTCCTATTATATCAATAAGTTTAAAATTAAGTATTATTTTTGATAAATAATATGTTGCAACAAATATACCTATTGCTATTAACAAAGTATAAATAGCATTTTTTCTTAAAATATTTAAAAGAGATATTTTCATTATATTAATTAAATTATTCAAACTCGGTAATTGTTCTTCTTACTGTTTTTTCACCATCTTCATCAGGATCACTATATACAAGTTTCTTAGGTTCTACTATAATAGCTTCTTCCAATTTCTGTACATATTTCTTACCTTTACCTTTTTTCACATACGCAAGAGTGACATGCGGTTCATAATCGGGATAATCATTTTCATATTTAAAATTATCTCTTACAAATTCATTTAGTTCATGAAGTTCTTCACAATCTTCCAAGTCAAATTTAACTACATCATAGTCATCACTATTTTCGAATATATAAATTTTTTTTAATTCATATTCTTTATTAATATCTATTTCAGAATCATTAATTTTTTCTTTGAATTTCTTTATATCTATTTTATCTGGAATAAGACCATATAACACTGTTACGTGAGGTTTATCTTCATACCCATAATCTTCTTCTTCATCATAAATATCATCTTCATCAATAATTGAAAGAATATCTTTCTTCCAATTACTAACTTTGAAGTCTAACATAAGACATCCATATTCATATTTGAAGTTCTTTTTCTCGTTTAAAAAATCATTAAATTTTAGTATTTTCATTTCATTTATCTTTTTAATTTTTAAATATCTTTTATATTCATTTAATGAATATTCTTTTATATCTATTATAGAATAAGGTGGAATATTATCATGAGTATAATACATATTAGTATTAGGTATTTTTAAAGGATCATTGTACAATTTTATCTTATTTAATTTTTTAGTATTTATTTCTACTATTATGAATTCAGAATATTCATCATTTTTTAACAATAAATATTTTGATTTAGCAAATTTAATTGCATCCTTTATATTATCACTAAAATATATTCTTTCTGGATGATCATCAAGTAACTTTTTTGATTTAGGTATTAATCCGTTTTCTTCTATTTTATGTAAATATTTATTATAAGAAACATGATATAGAATAGGTGGAATACCAGACTCGCTATTAAATTTCATATTAAACTCTAATATCAAAATATCTGTTTCTAAATTAATAAATTTTACTAAATCATATTTAGTACTAACATAGTATCCAGTAAGATTCAATAATTTGTTTAATTCTTCGTATAATTTTCTTTTTTGTCTTTTTTGTAAAATATTAAAATTATTTATTCTTAATATTATAGTTTCAGTATCAATTTCAATAAAAAAATCAAGATTAAATAAAATTAATTGTTTCTTTAAAAATTTTATAAAATTTTCATTTGACCAACTCTTTATTAATCCTTCATTTAATAAATTATCATCAAAATAATATAAATCATCTATATTTCTTTGTAAGATATCAATCCATATATGTTCATATAAACTTTTATGCATTTATAAATTTATTTTATTTCTTCTTTTTTGTATTTATTTTTATTATAAAGAGTTGTATATTATTTCTATATTTTCTTTTTTAATATTGTCCATTGTATAGTAACTATTTGATGATGCATTTACATCTCTATATAATTTTATATCTAATTCATTTGTATCAATTTTACAAATAATAAAAGGTTCATTAAAAGTCATCCCAAACATATATACCATTTTATACTCCTTAGTTAAATATATTCTTTCAGGATGATTTGATATTTTACTCTGACTTTTTGGTATCATATCATATTTTAAAATGCTATTTTTATTTTTCAGTGGTGTTGCATGATATAAAAAAGAGGGTTTTATACTGATTTCTACATCATATTTGGATTCTAAAAATAATGCTATAGGTTTAGTATTATCATCAAAATCTTTAATCCAATTATTTCCATTTATTGTAAGTTTAGAAATAAAATAACCTAAATTATTTATAAGTGGTAAATAATTAGATAATTCGGTAAAATCTCCTTCTAAATAAATCTCACCATCTTCTTCTATTTCACCTTTTAATTCTGAAAATTTCCTCAGTATTACATTCAATGATTTATCATTAGGATATGTTTTAATAAGTCCTTCTATTATAATAGTATTTTTAAAATCATTATATATTTTTTCATCTTTAATTAAAGATGAATTATTTATATTCTTAATATAATCATCATATTCTAAAATAAAGTCAAATATCTTCATTTATTATTTCTTCTTTTTTGTAGTTTTCTTTCCTTTGGTGATTTCAGTTTCGGGTTCTTTCTCGAAATTGATAGTTGTATCAGGATAGATTTCACCTGCTGCATCTTTATCAAATTGCATATCAAAATATTCAGCAAAATTTAATAAATCTATTTTTTGGAATCTATAATCTCTATTAATAGTGAGTAGATTTTCTAAATGTCTATCAATTCTATCTATCATCTTATTAAATAGATCAACTGAACCTTCTGTCATAATACCAACTGGTTTTTTTCTTCTTTTATTATAAGAACCAAGTATAATTTTAAATACGTATTCAACTTTTGGACTCGACATAACATATTCTTTGGTATCCTTATTTCTTATGAGATTAATATTAAGCTTAAATTTATCATCTTTAATGAACTCTGGAATGATTATATCCCAGTTGTCGATGTCATCCTTCATATTAAAAATATAGTCGTTAAAAAGGACTGAAATGAGGTTAATATACATTTCATCTTTTGTTAAACCTTTAGGTTTATAAAATTCGATATCTTTTAATTGTAAAAATTCTAAGAAATTCATAATAATAAGACTGAATATTTGTGAATGTTCCGTTGCATTTTTGTCCATTTCTTTTGAATATAATGGATTTAATATTTCAAATGTAAATTTATTATCTCCTTCTATTTTAACAATTATTTTTTCAAGATTATCATTAAAATTATCTCTATCCATTAGAAATGAGGTTTCAATTACTGGGTTTAATATATTATAGAAAAACTTAGCAAAGTTTTCTTCACCAAATACGAATTTTAAATCATCCTTACTTGTTTTTAAAAAGAGTCTTATCACTTCCATCTGTTTTGATGATAATTTTCCCTTAAATATAAGTGGAAGTGGTTCAACATCAAATAATTTAGAGTATTCGAGTATTTCTTCATAATTAAATATATACTTTCCATTTTTAACAATAGTTGTTAATATAAGATTATTCATTGGTACTCTGTGATACAAAATATTTGCGGATTTTATATCAGGTAAAAATTCAAAGCAATACCACCAATTTTTATTAAGCATATTTGTAACATATGAAGGAAGTATATTAAAAAACGCATAAGCTTTAAGATAATATTTTTGTACTGCAAGATCAACGAAGTTAAGTTCATCATTTTTTAAACTACGTGGTTTAATAATAAATCTATCACCTGTATAGTTTACATATAATTTTGATCCTTGCACATCTTCATAAATTATTAGTTCTTTTCCTTCTAATCCATCTACGAATTTATCAACATCTGGTTCATCATTTAAATTAATCATAATTATTATACATTGTTTTTTGTTTTTAACAATAGTATATATTAAAAAATTCGGTTTATATTAAATGAAAAGAGGTCACAAAATGTAACCCCTTAACTAGTATGTCATTATAGTTAAAATACTGGTATATAAACCTCTAAATCTTCTCCACCGAATTTTGGTGTGGTTGTATGGTAAATTTGATTACCGATTAATACGAAGTATAATTTAGCAGATTTTGTTTTAATTCCTATTCTATTATAATTTATACCACCTGGATACAAATCACCATATTCATCAATAAGATCAAAGAATTTATCATAATCTTCTTCATCAACTTGAATAGCAAATCCTTTTGTTAAACGTGACATAACTTTAGAATCACTCATTGGGTCTTTACTTTCATTAGTCAATTCTCCCATAAATTTTTCCAAATCATCTTCTGTAATATAGAAAATAGCTTTATCATCATCCATACCGTTTCCTAAGAGTATATTACCATTTTTATCTATATATCTTAAAAATGAATGTTCAATAAAGTTCTTATTTAAAAAATCTTCTTCTTTTTTAGTTAATTTTCTTTTATATGGTTCTTCTGGTAACGTAGGTTCTTTAAATTTTCTTTTAGAAAATTTATCTTTTTTGATCTTACCTTCATTAAGGATATCATCATATTTCTTTATTTTCATAATTTACTTTTTATTTATTTTTTATCTATGTTTTTTATAGATTGGTGCTTCCTCTTCTGGTTCTTCATCTTTCAAATACTTTTTAATAACATCCTCAACCTTAGTATCATCTTTCTTACCTTTTTTAATTTCTTTATTAAAGTTATCTGATGATTTACCTTTTTTGAAATCTTTTTGTCTTTGCTTATCTCTTTTTTCGAATTCGATTTCCTCTTTGGTTCTATTATCTTTCTTTTTGAATAAATCTCTGAGACCTTCATCTACTGATTGTTCAAATGCTTCAAATGTTTTTAATCTTGACATATTAGTTTATATTTTTTACTTATATATTAAAATATAATTCCCTTTATTTGTGCTGGTTTAAGTTCATTTTTATAAAGTGCATTATATACATTATCTTTTTCTTCTTCATCTAATATAGTATATTTTCCATCTTCTTCATCAGTATTTTCATAAACATAAAAATCTTCTATCTTATAATATTTCATATCATCTTTAGAAACAAATGATAAATTCATAGCATCAAGACTTCCAAATATTACATATGTCTCTTTTGGTACATTTTTACGTAAATATTCTACTAATTGACCAACTGTAATATGTTCTCGTGGATCAATATTAACTTCACCTGTAAATACTTTTGCTTCATTTAATTCATTAACTTTTTTAATTTTCATATTTATAGATTAATTTTTATATAATATATATAGTAAATAGAAATGTTCCTAATACCATCAGTGAACCAATCATAGTAGCTATAATATCCCATTTATCAAATACACCACCTATTGATTTATCTTTTGCTTCTTTATATATAGCAATTATAAATGATAATAGTATACCATTAATGATTGTAGGATAAATATCTAACCAAGAAAAAGTAATAACACATAACATAGATATAAAAGCACCTATTCCAAAATGTGCAATTCTATCAATTCCGATTTTTTTAATTAATTTATACATATTAAATATTTATGTTTATAAAATGAGATTTATCATAATTAACACTAACCTCACCTAACTTTTGTTTTCTGTCTTTTGTTACATATTTCGCTTTTGTCCAGATTACTCGGATTTTTCCACTTCCTTTACTATTTTTAGCTGCGAGTTCAGCAGCATGATGAATCACTTCACTTGGTACATCCTCACCTTCTTCTTTTCTAACAACAATATGAGAACCAGGAACACCACTTGCATGTAACCAGATATCATCTTCTTTTGCAATTTCTGTTGTTAAAATATCATTCATTTCTGCACTGCGACCAATCAGTATTTCATATCCATTAAAATCATCTCTCTTAGCAATTTTACTAAGTTTATAATTTTCATCTATTTGTTCAAAATCTTTAAAATTTTTGAGTATCATATTTAAATAATTATGTTTTTAATATATATTAAAAAATGATAATATAATCCAATGAGACACCTTAATTCTAATTATAATGATTTTATAAATGAAGCTAAATTTTTTAAAAGAAAATCTAATAAAAAACCAGAAATATTATCGTTTAATGATATCGAAAATATGACACCAGAAGAAAGAGATGAATATCGAAAAAAACTCGAAGAAGAAAGCAAAAAACTTAAAGAAATATCAAAACAAAATAAATTGATAAGAAGAGCAGAGTCTAAAGATATGGACGATGAATTAAATAAAACACTAAAACAATACATAGATAAAGATTATAGTTTTCAATATTCTCAATATGTTTGGAAATCAAATAATTCTAATTATGAAGAAATAGATGTTGCTGATTTTATTTTTAAAGGTATTAATGTAGAACCAAGTTATGATCTTAATTCTGATATTGTAAAAAAAGTATTTTTTATCCTTAATTTTATAGATAGATATGGTAATTTAATAGAAGTTCCTTTATTTGAAGATACACCTATTAATAAAATGGTTGATTTAGAGTATGCTAATCTTGCTGAACGTGGTAATAAAGTTATGCGTGGTAATTTTGATAATGATGATATAGATTATGATGATCCATCATCATATCCAAAGAGACATAGTTCTATTGATTTAGTTCCAAATGAATATAAAACAATTGAATTATTAAAAGAAATAAAATTCTTATTAAAAGAAATAAATGAAAATCTCTATAAATAATGAAACTATAATAAGACTTATGGTAAATAAAAAACCTCTTAAAATTAAGAGGTTTTGTTTTTTATTTATAAGATAAAACTCTTTCTATATTTTGTTTATTCACTTCTTCTAATGACATAGTTTTTATTTTCTTTTCAACTTCTTCTACTGTTTCATCATCTGATAAGAAATATGTAATTGGATAACCTTTATCATTCTTTCCTTTTAAACAAATATGGTCTTTTATATATTTTTCGATTTTCTTTTTATCTTTTACATCATCATAACCATAAATAATTTCATTGTGATTTTTATCAAAAACATCTACATATCCCAAATTAGGTTTTTTTCCTTGCTCAATTTCTCCAATACTCCATAAATTTTTATGTTCTGCTTTCTTTAATTGTGGATATTGTTTATTATATTCTTTTAAAAAATAATCACAAAAATCTTTTGCTAAATCATAAGTTATTTTGAATTCTTCTTCTTTTCTATCGTACATCCTCATCATATTTCTTTCTGAATCAGTAAAATCTCTACGCATTGTTTTTTCAAACCCTGGATGATAATTAGGTGAATAATTTGGATTTTCTAATATTTCTGTTATTTCAATTCTACCTTTAGCAAGTTTTAAACCTGAACTAACACCAAATGTTTTCTCTAATGAATTTCTTTTTAATAAAACTTCAGCAGGAATATATGTTATTGTTACTTTTTTATTACCAACTCTTTCATTACCTGTCATAGGAGAATTATAAATTTTATCATATTCACCAAAAACATAACTCATACGGGTGTCACTCATCATCATAACTTTTTTTAAATCTCTTCCGTATTTGTCAAAGTCTTTTATCATATCATTATAGATTTCTACTGCGCAATTATCATCATCCTGACGACCAGCTATTTTATTTTTTGTATTAGGTCTATCACCTAATCCAAGTCTTGCTACGTTACCGAATATTGATTCATTTGCAAATTCTTCGAAACCTTTGATATTTTTCATATATTATTGTATTTATTTTTTATTATATATTAAATTCTCTATTGTTATTTGATGCTTCACTAATAGCAAACACTCTCAGTAATGTTTTAAATTCTGTAATAACATCATCATGATAAATTTCATCATAACGTTCAATATGTTCTGATAATTCTTTAAATCCACGACCAATTATATGTTTTGGTTCTCCTCCATTTTTATTTACCCATTCAGCTACTTTATCAACCACATCAGATAATGTATCACCGTTAAGAATATCATCAAGTTCTGCTTCTGCTTCTTCTATCTTTTTTTCTGCTATTTCTTCTAGGTCATCAATAGGAAATTCAGTTTCATTAAACATACTATATAATTTATTCAACATACCATATGGTGTTAAATTATTTATAGCATCCATTATTTCTTCTTGAGATTTTGGTTTCATTAAATCTCTAACTCCTTCATTTATATATGAATTAAACTTTTTTATTTTCATAACATTTTTGTTTTTATTTTATCGAGTTTCTTTCTTCTGTCTTTCATTTTCATTAAGTTAGATAGAGACAGTATAATATCATTTATCGATTCGTGTGTTTCGTATTCATTTAATCTATTTACAATAAATATAATCTTTGTATCACATTTGTTTTTAATATGTTCTGAATCAACAATAACTTGTGCTGATATATCAGTTCGTCTTAATTTTACACTAATATCCTCTATTTTAATACCAAGAAAACTACTAAAAAGTTTCCTAGTATCTTCTGAATAATCTGCTATTAGATTATATAATCCCTCAATATGTCCATTAATGTTTCTCATAATAAATTTATATATTAAAAAACAAGAAAGGAGATTTTTTAATCTCCTTTATAATTTTATTTTATTTAAACCATCTTGCATTTTTCGTTTAAACCTATCAACATCATCGAATAATTCAAATTCAGTATAATATCGACCACCTTCATTTGATCGCATCTCAAAAACTTTATCTTTATATTGATACAATTCATAACATAAAAAATAATCATCAAGAAAAGATGAATATTTTTCATCATAAAAGTCTATTTCAGTGAAAGCGTTACCTTCATTGTAAGCTTTTTCAAATGTATTTATTACATTTTGTTTTACAGCTCTTATTATTTCATCTTCTGATTTAGGTTTCATTAAATCTCTGACTGATTTTTCCTCATTTATAAAATTATCAAATTGAGTAATCATTTTCTTTATTTTATTTTACACTCGATAATAGTTTCTAATTTATCATAATAGTCATCTATTTCTTCATCTATATTACCGTAGTATTTTTCTTTTTTTAATTGTTTAATTATAATACTTTTTTCTTGTCCCGTTACATCCCTCAAATCAGCAAGTTCCGTACTTTTAAACACAAATAAACTACCAATTTCTATTCCAATTACATATGGTTTAAAAGTAATAGTTTCATCTACTGTTTTTATTAATCCCATTTTATATAAATAACGAGAATTCTTTCCGATGTAAATATCTGATATTCTTTCTGTTTTACCTTTGTCATCAAGGTCATTTACGTAGATTTTACCAGATTCTATCATCATAACTTATTCCTCCTATATTCCTTTTTTAATCATGTCATTTAATTTAGCTTCAGTAAATACATCCCAGTTCTGGATGATATTTCCATTACTTGTACTTTCTTTATAATTTGTTACATAGAACTTATCTATTTTTTCACCTGCTTTATCGTATACTCTATCTTTTTTGTTTTTTTCTTTCTTCTTTTTATTTTTCCCATATTTAGCAGGTGTTTTCTGAAATGGTCCTAAATGATTTTTTGCAATATCTCCGGAACCTTTTGTACCACCAGCAACATCTCCTGGTGTAGATGATGGTTGAGCAGAATGTATTGCACCCATTCCACTTGTATTAGAGTTTGTTGCAAATGCACTCCCAGAATCACCACCATAAACAGCTTGACCTGCTGATGATGTAAAAGAACCAGTCGCACCACCACCTACTGCTGATCCACTACCAACAACACCAGTTGTTTCACCACCTTCATTCAAAAAATCTTCAAATTTTTTAATCATGTTAATATTTTATTTTTTTATATTCTTTTAAATTTAGATACTTTTATGGTATCAACATTATATAGGTCTGCAAGTGTTATATGCATTTTTATTACATTTTGTAATCGTTTTACAAACCATTCTGGTGTACTTTCAGCTTTGAGTTCTTTTGGAAAAGTTTCTAAAATAATAGTTAAAGTAATTTTAGCTATTTTCTGAATTTTGATAAAATCTATATTTTTTATTGAATTATCAACTTTTAATTTATTATTATCAATCACTAATTTATTTAATAAATTTAATGCATCTTCACAATATTGAAGATATTCACAAAAAGTATCATCATCTTGAAATCTAAATAATATTTTATAAGAATTTAATATATTATCATTAATTTTTGTTAACTTTTCTATATTATCATCTGTTGTAGGATTAAATTTTCTTTTTATATTTTGAAATAATCCTTCATTTAAGAAATCTTCAAACTTTTTAATCATATTAATATTTTATTTTTATTTATATATTTATTTTTTTTCATATTTTTTTATTTTTTTATTAGTTAGTTTTTTTTTAACTTTTTTTTCTTTTTATATTAATT
>Ga0172381_10008488_pt1 | contig 10040 bp, 13 predicted proteins | sample Leawel6488metaG_FD_119754 | JGI IMG/M metagenome (GOLD analysis project Ga0172381, IMG submission 119754) | Leachate microbial communities from a municipal landfill in Southern Ontario, Canada - Leachate well 64-88 metaG | ecosystem: Engineered > Solid waste > Landfill > Unclassified | place... | reverse complement strand
TTCTCAATACGTGCAATTAATGCACCAGTTGAATAATTTTCGATTAGCACTAAAGGTACGCCTTTTACAGCAAACCCCGTCTGTGGCGCGGGTAAAGTAGCAGTCAAATTAAACACTTCCTTTCAAATTTTGGTCAAAACAAAAGGCCACCGATTATTCGATGACCTCGCCAACCTTGAACCTTAAAATATATTTTTTTATCCCCGATACCCCCGAGGAAGATTGGAAACTTGATTGAAACTCTGTTAGGAACGAATTTCCTCCGAGTTGAACGTAATGGAGCAGGCCCCTTGCCGTGTCACCTATCCGCATTGTCCCAGTTTTCGTGGTTGCTGACTTTACGCCGGTTGAATTATCCGAGTAGATAGCCACTTCAAACATTCCGTCATAAACGCAACCATTAACTCGAGAACGAACCCCGGGGATAGGGTAGATACAACAAAGCGGAATATTGTCTTTGGTCAATCCATCCGGGTCTAGTTCCTTCTGGACTTTCTTAACAATGTCGCCCATATTGGAGGCAGTTGTCAGTCCGAAATACCCCAGAAAAGTAGAATCGGCTTTCAGTTTCCCGAAAACCGAGTTTATAATGCTAAAATCACTCAATAGGCATCACTCCCTAACCCCAATCTATTTCGTTTTTCACATCTATCCCTCCCCATGAATGTACTGATAAAACGGGAAAGCCTGTATCATCTGTATTATCCGTTCAAGAATATATGGTCTTGAACGCTCGACAATTCCCTGTAACCAATGTTGCGGTTCTTGCGGGCGCAATACACGCTCTAAATTCAAGCCCTCTGCATTGCCGGTCGAATACGCCAATATGTTATCAAGCGTGGTGTACGTTCCTTCCGGTCTACCGCTTATCGGATGACCATATGGAAACCTAGCAGGGTTGTAATATTGGCTATTAACGTATTCATCCCATGCGGGATTGCTTTCGTCTGCCAGTGAACCAGAACCCCATTCAGTTATCAGGGCTTGCATACCACCAGAGAAGAACGTTCCCGTCACTATCCCAGCAGCAGTCACCACTTCCGTAAACATTCTTGACCTATCTACTTGTGGGGGTGCTATGCTAATAGCTTGTGACCATATCCAATCCGTTAAGATTTCGCATTCTGCTAACAAGGCTATTTGTAAGCCTTTATACATAGCCTGAGAGTCAATTATTAATGGCATTTCATCACCCCGTCCATGCCGATAATTGCAGCACCATACATCCGGGAAATTCAAGCGTATCAATTGCATCTACCCGGTAATAGTTGCCGTTCACCGTTGCTTTGTCGAGTAGCACCAAGCTACTGTCGTTTTTGGCATAAACCTTCAAAACGGTGCTTGCCAGCAGTCCAGGGTCAACCAACCGCATTGCTGCATTCACCACATCAGCGCGACAGGCCACCGCACTTATTACGGTTGTAGTTGTTGAACCCGTTTGGTTGCCGTAAGCGTCATATGTGGGCGCATCTCTGGTCACAGTCAAAGTCGCATTACACAGCATCCCGTGAGCGATAATTGAAACGTCCGTTCCTTGCACAACTTCTTTTTTGGAAACGACGGTCAAGTAAGATTCGCTGCCAGCAGTCACTATTTCGCCAGTTGCCAAACTAGAAGCAAGAAGCAAGTTCATTAATCGCCTGTTTTGGGTTGCGTAGTCAGAATACGAACCTTTGAACCGTGAAATTGTAGCCTTGCCCGTGTAGCTTGTAGGTGTTCGGGTGATCGTAATGCTAACCCCATCGTTTTCAATATGAGCGGCTTTTTCATCAAGCATTACGAATCACCACCATAATCAAGCTCAAGCCTAGTGTTAGTGACTACCCCTACAAGGCTATAAGGTATCCCTACTTCGCTTTCAAGCGCCAGGTCAATGAAGTCTTTAACGGTATTTTCAAACTCAGTCTTTTTAACTATCCAATCAACGTCTTTTAGCCGATAAGCATAGCCAGTTTCAGACGTTTCCGTTATCTTTATCCTGTTAGGCATACCCGGACAGAGCAGGGCGCAGACCTGAGCGATGCAAGCCGATTGCAGGAAGGTCAACGGATCACCTGCCGCCGTTACAATTGCCGCATAAGTCGGTACCGCTTTTTTTATTAAAGCTTCGGCCAAACTTGCCTTGCTATCGATGGCCGTGGTTGATAAGATGCTTTCAGTCACGCCCATATCGGTTTGAACTTGCGTTTCATATCCGGTTGGTAAAATTGCATTTGCGATAAAATCACCCCCTTAGAATGGGGAAAGGGGCAGGTTTTAGCCCACCCCTTGATAAAATTGGTCTTTCTTTCTCTTGCCGGGTTTCACTGGTTCCGGTTCGGCATCGGCTCTTACTAATTCTCCTTCTGCAAGTTTTTTCCGAATAAACATAGTCTCTTCAACCGTAAATTCATCCGGCCCAGTTATAACTGCGCCCGTTTCCCTGTCCCACGCTATCTTAGTCGGGTCTTTTAATTTCACCTTAACTTCGTTCATAAGCCGCCCCTACTGAGTCAAATCAAGAACAGCGGTAGCGTCGGCGAACAGCTTGGCATAGGCATCGTTTTCCGAAACAGTCAATACGGAAGTCTGATTCATAATGAATCTCTCGGACTCTGCAATGTCGGAACCTATTTCGGTTACTTCCTCAATTGCAGAACTGTTGTCAATGCCGATAATCTTATTGGCGGGAGCAGAAGGGATATACAGTGCTTTGTAGTTGACTACTAAGCCAGATTCAAGAGACATTTTGGCATCTACTGGCCCCTGCATAACAGCGGAAAGTAACGCCAACGGGTCAATATTTGGCTTTTGCATGGTAAGCAACGCAACGATTTCATCAAGCCCACCTATGACGATGTTGCAGTTGTACTGTTTAGCGGAAAACTTCATAAGGAATTTTAACCATGAAGTATAATCCAGGCCATCCGCAACCACACCGCCAAGGTCAGCATTGAGCTTATAGACGGTTGCAGCGTTGGTGTTTCCGTCGCCGTTGATGATTACGTCCAGAGCTTCGTCGGCTTTGTCGAGTCCGGCTTGGGCGGCAATACGACGGATATGCAGAGAAAGCATATCAATCTTCATCCGGCGAATAGCTTCGTAGGAAGCTTTGATAGCGCGACCATATTTATACAGTTTGATGCTGTGTTCCTGCCCTTTGATTTCACAGATTGGCAGCTGGGCGGCTTCGGTTACACGCTTTCTAGTCTGTTCTGCCGGTTGATCGGCAACATAGTAGGGAACATATACATTGCTATCAATCGGGGTCGTAATGGCACGCAATTGCTCCAATTTGCTAGTTGCCATCGGAGCCTCACGAGCTACACGGGAAATTACTTCAGGGAATAAAACCTTGCTCTCTTCGGTCAGATAGAAAGACTCAACGTCACCGGCATATACTCCATTTTTGCCAGGAGCAACGCGGATACCGAATCTTTTTAACTGCCTGCCGAGAGCGTCTAGTTTTTCATGGGGACCATAATCCTCTGACGGGTCAAGATTCTCTAAGTGCTGAGACAAGTTGAGTTTTAGTCTCTGAGCAGTCTTGTACATATCAATGTTCAACTTAATGTCATTTGCTTTGATTTTACCTACTTCAACAGCCATTTAATTTACACTTCCTTTCTATTTTCGGGCATAAAAAAACACCCTTTCGGGTGCGGGTTATTTTGTTCTACAGAGCAACTACCGCGATAAGGTTTGTCGTATCAACGTCCAGAACAATACCGCGGCCTTTGGAAACAACGGTCGCAGAACCAGTTTCAGCGGTTCCAGGATCGTTCTTTATGTTACCTGCTCCATCAACCACAACGGCAGATCCAACAGTAGGAACGGTTCCGCTTGCATACGGGAGATACAGGACACCGGCAATGTCCACCGAACCATACATATCAGCTTCAAACTGTGAGAGCTTTCCAAGTAATCTGTCGCCGTCGCTGCCTAATCCTGCGGTTTGTGCAGCGGTTGCGGCCACTGCCTTGTCAACATCAGCGACAACAGTTCCGGTTGCCAATTTAAAAGTAAAAGTTTTAACCAATGCGTCTTTAAAATCAACGCCACCTCTAGCCATTCAAATACACTTCCTTTCGTTTCAGTTCTTACAGAACTATGTAGTAGATTTCATAGGTCCCAACAATTCCAGCACTTGCACCGGATGCAACGGAACCAGTTACCCATTTAGCAGTAGCAAGTCTTTGCCCGGCCTTTCCATTGGTGCCAGCTGATTCCATGTTAGTAAATGTCCCAGTTGCAGCATTTACGTCTTTGCCATCAATCAAGTTGTCGCTTAGGGTTGTTGCGGTTGCGGCAGTTGTTCCAACATCAACAGTGCATGCGCCAGTTGATACATGGGTGCTTACTAAAGCCACATGAACAACCAGAATGTCTCCCGTCTCGGGATTCGCCCAAGAAAATAATCCGCCAGCAGTGTCTACCGCCGCCAAAGCGCCATTGGCTTTTTTTACAGCACGATTTACCTCAGTTGCCGTAGCAGTCATGGTGTGCAACTTAACAAGATCTGCATTGGTAACGCCAGAACTGTGCAAAGCGTTTATCTCTGCCGCAGTTGAAGTTACGGACGTGCCGGCACCAGAACCAATCTTCAAATCTGCAACAGCTAATACGTCAACGTTTCGATTTGTGCCGAGAACAAGAACCTTACTTGCCTCCGCAGTCCCGGCAGTCGTAACAGCAGTTCTGTTAAGCTGTGCGGCTGTCGCAGTTACTTCTACCCTTGGACTTCCAAGATATAACTTTTTAACCCATGCATAAGCCCATCCAAGCAATTAATTCACCCCTCTCTACAACGAATAACATTCATCGTTGTTCCTGATTTTAGTCGCGCCATCCGGCAACTTGTGATCTTCACCCTTGGTATGTCCAGCAGGTACGCCAAGTTTCGCCAGTGCCGACGCTTCCCACTTCTCGCTGAAAGATTTTACTTTCTCAACGTCCAGAGTCGCAAACACCTCGCGGTAGGTTGCTTCATCAAAGTCATTGCCTTGATCTCTCACACCGGACTTAATAGCCAATTCAATCGCATCCTCACGATACTTCTTGCCCAGTTCGGCCTGCGGAGTCAGTTCGTCAACTTTGGTTTTCAGGTTAGCAATCTCTGTGTCTTTGGCTTCATGGTCACCTTTAAATTTAGCGTTTTCAGCCGTTAAGCTATCAAATGCTAACTTTTCCTCGTCAGTCATCATACTGTGGTCACTTCCTTTCTTTGTTGATTTGGCCTTTAGAGCCTCGTTTAAAGCCCCATCGAGTGCGTCCGTCAAGAAATGTTCGTGTCCTTCGTCGAATAGTGCCTGTACGACCTTCTTGTGTTCTGCGCTTAATCTGGCTTTTGTCCAACCTTCGGGCAATTCCGTTTCTGAGTACATTAAGTGGTACAGTTGATGCAACTCGCTTGCATCGCGTAGATTCTCGCTTTCGATTTGGAATGTCGCGCTGTTGGACGATAGACAACAAAAAACCGGTGCGTCTTTGTTCACCAGCTTTAGGTCTGCTATGTTGTTGAAAAATGCTTTGTGCTTATCTAAATGCTCCTTGGCATGCTCGAGATTTGCGTTGACTGATAACACCCCGGCATCAGGATAAGCCCCGGCGCATACGATTGAATTTTCAATCATCATGCTGTTGTCGTTTGTGGCTTTCGGTTTGGCAATTACGGTACATAATACCCTTTGTGCTCCACCGTCAGCGTCATAATAACGTCCCGGCCAATGTCGGCACTGCTCATAATCCCTTATATCGTTGTGACAAATAGAACATTCCGAGAAGCCCCAGGTCACCGACACAGAGGAATCATACAATATACCAGAATCTATTTGCTGACTAATATCATCTGTCGTAAAGTCCTGTATATAGGTCTTGCTTGCGGTTGGCATAAACATTGAGCCATCCAATTGCAACTTATCGACATCACTTACAAGTTCACCCTCAAAAAATCTCCCAAAAGGAAGAGTTACAGCATCGCCATATCCTCCAAAACTATGATCTGCTATCTGCACCACATCGCCCCTGTTGATATTAGCCAGATATATGTCCATCAGTGAAGCATCAAACTGCAAGAATCGGGACGGGATATAACCTGTGCCTATCATTCTAAACTTATGAACGTGAACATTGTCGGCACTTAACGGAGTCTTTGTGAATCGGTTGATTTTCGCTAGTTGTTCGGGCGTTGGTTTAGCCAAATTTATCACCACCTTTTAGTTTATTTAAGGGAATTACTGCCTCTGGTTTATCGGGGCCAAAATCGCCAAAGAGGACAGTCTTAGAACATATTCCACCTTGAGCCATATCTACCGGATTGCCCCCATAACTGCACTTCCTGACCGCATCTTTTATCTGTTCATCGGATAGCGACTTTTTAGCTTCTATAACCGCTTTATCCATTTCGGATTGACTTAACATCTAATCACCTCACCCTAATACTTCATACGGACAATCTGCCGTTACCGCCTTGGCTATTGCCGCGAAGGTAATTGTCCCGCCTGTGCACGCGGTTATAGTGGCATAATAATCAACGCCCTCAACGGTCACTTTCACAACCTTGTTGACGTATAAGGCGGCTTCAAAACTCTTGGTAGAATCTACTACAGTCGTAGTACTGCCACCCGTTGCCACTCCACGGACTATAACTAACCGAATAGAGGGAATTATCTCATCCGTTAGCCAATCATAAGCCTGTTGGCTAAAGTCTCTAAAACTCATGTTTCACCTTCTTTCTACTGTGTCGCCGGGGGACTACCATGCCGAGGATAATCCTCTTGCTGTCCACCGCTTGCTTCGCGCTCTTTGCGTTCCTTAATTAATTCCTGCCATTTTTCGGGCTCACCAATCATCCCTAACACTTCCCGGTGGGCTTTCATTTCTTCGTAGTCACTAATAGAGCCGCGCATCCGAGCAGTAATTATAATGTCCTGCCTTGTCTGCTTCTCAGCTACTACCTGCAGGTCACTTCTAAGGTCTACGGTTGCAAATTCAACGTCTACCCATCCGGGAACACCTTCAAGATTAAGGGCTAAAGTTAGGGCCCGTTCCAATACTCTTTCTACGACCGTCTGCACGGACTCGATTCCACGGCTATAAAGTTTTAATTCGGCAGCATATGACTCTTTGGAAGTATCTGCGCTTATGCCGAGAATGGACGATAATGTTTTAAGAGCTGCGGCCATTGACTTATTGATGGCATTGAGTACCGCGTCCACCTTGATTGTCTGACTGCCGCCCTTACCTACCATATCCAAATCTGCACTATCCCACATGACCGGGATTGAATCAGGTTCGATATTAGTCATAGCAGTTTGAACATCAGTCCTAATTTTATCCATCCACTCTTTACGTTTTACCGGGTCATTCTGTATGTGACTGGGCATGTTCTTAACGGCTATCTCTTCGAGCAGTTTAATTCTCATACGAGGATAGCCGGTTTGATGTACTGCCGCCAACAGGTCATTCATAAACTGTACTTGCCATACAACGACCTGAATCAAACTGATTAACGGACTTGCGCCGTAAGGGTCATTCGTCGCCGGGTCTAATGGCTGATAAAATACCGTAGGATAGTCAATCTTTACATAGCCTGTACTGCCAGGAATTGACTGCCTCTGATATGGAACTAATCGCCCTTCCTCACGCTGAAAATAGATTGTAGCGGGGTCATATGGTTGTATCCTATCTAGCTTGCCAAGAACATTTAAAACGTCCTCGCAGCCAGTCCCGCCACGAATCAGAGTGTCTTGAAGCAATTGCCCGGTTATCAGGTCCATGTCCCTAGCTTCTTGGAATCCGCTGTTTACGGCAGGATGATTCAGTCGCCAGAGAATGCCGTCTAAAACTCTTTGACCACTTGCATTGTCTTTGCCAGTCACCGTTTTGGCCTTGCAGGTCAGTCCAGAATTAGCCACCCGCAAGAATTGCCAGATACCAAACGAAGTTTCCGGGTGATTATGTCTGAGCATGTCCAGGACTTCACCTGAGCTATAATATTTAAACAGCGTTACATCTATTTTTCTAGAGGTAACATCGTCTTTACGTGGCATGTAAGCAAAGCTCAGATATGAATATGGGTACTGTTCGGTTTTTGCTATGCCGGATGTAGGGGGATTCGACACCGTATTATTGGGACTTCTTGCGGTTTGTATCGCTTGCTGGGATTGCTTGCGTTTACGTTTTGCCAATATCTTCACCTGCCTTTACCAATGTACTGAAATCCCGCTAATATCGGGCATCATCGTGTGAACAAAATCGGTGCTCATCTGAGCAAACAACGCGCAAACCATTTGCAGAGCTTCCGGCTCGTCGTCGTATTTTAATGCCCCCAAATAAATAAGCCCCTCAATGAGGGACTGCTGGCTTTTATGGAATTTGAGATAACCGTTAATAATCAGCGGTTGAAGCTGTGATTTTATTCGCCAATGCTTATCGCCTTTAGGTTTTGGTTCAGTCACGATATTAATATATGTCCCATTCTTAGCCGATTCCTTTTGAACATTACCGGCAAAATAGGCTTGAAACGCCACATCCTCAATGTAAAATTCCTGATAACCAAATCTCTCATGCTTATCAAAGATAGCTAATATCTGGTCATCCGGACTTCTTCTTTTGGCATCTGATTCAACCACGTAAAGGTATCCATTAAAATCTTTAGCCACAGAACATATGGCCGATAAATCACTGCTCTCGTTTTTAGCCATTGAAGGGTCAAGCGCGCCTTTAATAACGCAAGTCGAAAGCTCGGGCAGATAATCATAGTAATGAAAGTCTTCTGGTCGAATCCAAGCGGTATCCGGGTCAATGGGTTCGTTCTGGTATTCAGAGTTATAAGCGGCCGGGCCTAAATCGATTAATTTACGCTTGTAATAATACAGGTCCTTAGCTTGAGGCCAAATGACTTTTGAACCAACTTCCATTTCCTCTCTATGGGCCAGGAAAAAAGCATAGGCATCTTCAACATTGTTGGGATTACTCTTGTCTACGTATATCTCTTTCCAGTCAATCCAGAGGGGGCTATCGTTGTCCTCAATTACCGCTTTATATTTCTTGGTTCTATAGCCAGGTTTTTTAAGCAGGTTACTCAATAGGCTGTCGTAATGAAGAATAGTCCCGATAACAACAACATCGGTATATTTGGAACCTGCCAGCATTACAACCTTGTTAAACCAGTCCATTAAATACTTACGCTGGTCGGCACTTCGGACGTTTTCATCGTTTTCAACATCATCCAATATTATAAGGTCAGGCCGGTATTGCTTATGCTTAATGCCCCTTATCTTTTTGCCGGAGCCCTTAGCGCATATCAATACATCGTTTTTAAGCAATATAGCATCGCTTTTCCACATGGATTTTCCCTTAAGAGAACCAAAATCCTCAAGAATGTACTCGTTTTCTTCTATGGCGGTCTTAATCTGTTTTAAGTCGTCCACGGCCTGGTCGGAACTATCCGATACCAAGACAATGTAATGTTTTTTGGCATATAGCGCGTTATTAGCCGGATAAATCATATTCCAGTCGGTTGACTTGGCTGATTCACGGGGAGCCGCTATAACCTCTGTTTCTCCACCTTTGCTATCCTCAATGCGTTTCATCTCTGAAAATTGCTCGTGATGAAATTCGCAAGGCGGTAAACTTGCATATTCTGGGAAGTAGGCACGCCCAAAGTACTCATAATCCATACGCCCAAGCATTTTTCTTATGCCTTTAGGCCCGGTTAACGGGTTATCTGTTAGGATTTTTTCTACTTCGGATGGCTCAAACCAGTGGTCTAGGTACTCAAATGTTAAATTTATGAGATCTTGTTCGTAACTATCCAAGTTCACCACCACCAATCAACTAGCCATCAAGAAAGAAAACGCCCAATTGTAGGCGTTTATCAAACATATTCATCTTAAAGTTCATCTTAGAATCAACTAAAAACATCTTATAAGTTATTGTGAGTGGCCCAAGGACTTCCACCTTGAGACAGGTATTCTTATCGCATTTAGTGGGTTATTGGATACCCTTCCCGCCACACCCCTAACAATAAGGGGGATACTAACGTCTTATGGGTTCCT
>Ga0172381_10008487_pt1 | contig 10040 bp, 14 predicted proteins | sample Leawel6488metaG_FD_119754 | JGI IMG/M metagenome (GOLD analysis project Ga0172381, IMG submission 119754) | Leachate microbial communities from a municipal landfill in Southern Ontario, Canada - Leachate well 64-88 metaG | ecosystem: Engineered > Solid waste > Landfill > Unclassified | place... | reverse complement strand
GTACTGCTGGATTGACATTTGACGACACCAACACCATCGCTGCTGCTGAAATTCCAGAACTGTTTTTCAAACTAAAAGAGCAGTACATGGACAACGCTTCATGGTGCATGGAATCCGCAACACTTGGATTCTTGCAGGGTTTGAGTGGATCTCTATTCCAGCTCTTCACCCCTCCAACCGGTATTCCTGGCTGGAACTTATGGGGTAAGCCTGTCTATCCGGCGGCCGCAATGGGATCGTACAGCACTACAGCAAATCAGTCTGTAGTAGTTGGCGACTGGTCCCGCTATGCGATAGTGGAACGCTCCGGCTTGTCTGTGTTCCGCAATCCGTACTTGTATAACAACACTGGTCATGTCGGCTTCTTCTTCAAGGTGCGATGGGGCGGGGCTGTGCTTCAGTCCGAAGCCTTCCAAATTGGCGTTCAGGCATAAGGCGGTCAATATGGATAACCTTATGCGAATTACTAAAGTGATGAAAGCGATTGCCCCGATTTATGGGACAACCAATCACACAACGACCGCGACTGAAGTGGATGCACGGGGTTATTCCCGCGCTATGTGGATCATTTCAACAGGCGCGATGAACGCGACTGCTGTACTCGAAATTGAAGTGCAGTCTGCTACTGCAACAGGCGGAACGTTCGCTGATGTGACATCCGCAGCACTGGTGGATGCAACTTCAGCAAGCGAGGGAAAGATCTTTATTATCGACCATCCCGTATCCGTTACTAAACCATTTCTAAAAATTGCGGGCACTTCCAAAACAGCCCGCGTCAATGTGTCGGCGGTCTGCTTACTGTATAACGGGAGCCACAAATCCCCATCAAACAGTTCAGATGTTGCGCAGGTCATAGCGATATAAAGCAATAACAGGGAGGGCTTAAAACCCTCCCTGAATAGCAATCATTCCAATTATAAAAATATGGCAAACGAACTAAATCAAAAGATACTTGAAGAAGTTTACAAACGGTTAGGACAGCTCCCGATAATGTCATGGGAATATCCGCGCGTTGCTGTCTTCGTTCTGCGTGAGCGTTCCATATCCTACGCTGACGAAGTATTACCGAACCTGATAAACATATTCGCGCAGGGAGTAACACCCATTGAGATGGATTACACCCGCACCGATCTTGCCAGAAATAAAGTGTCAATGCACTTCCTAAAGACAGACTTCACGCATCTATTGATGCTGGATATCGACCACACTCACCCGATGGATATTGTGCAAAGATTATCAAGGTGGTTTTTGTATGACAAGTTATCCGGCGGCCAATTAGTTGAGGACGGTCCGGCTTGGGTTATCGGTGGATTAAATTTCCGCAGGTCATATCCGCACGATCCTTGCGCATTTGTTCTTGACGAAAACGGGCGCGTGTGTGCGCCAAAGGAATGGGGCGATGGATTGATGCGCGTAAATCTGTTGGGAACGGGTTCGATGATGATAGCGCGTGAAGCGTTAGAAGCAGTTCCGCCCCCATGGTTTTGGAATGATTACTCGCAGGCATGGGGTGATGTTTATCCAGGCGAGGACTTGGGGTTCTGCAGGAAGTTGATCGAGCATAAGATACCAGTTTTTGCCGACACCACAGTTACCAGTCCCCACATTACCACACGAAGCATTGATGAGAATGATTACAGGGCTGCAATAGAGAAGGGCGCGTTTAGTTTTCAAAGGTTGCCAGATGTCGAATAAAGTATCAGTCATCATTGTCGGCATAAACGGCTGGGATGAATTTACTAAACCCTGCATTGATTCTGTGCTGAAACACGAGCCGAACATTGATCTGGTTGTTATTGATAACGATAGTGAGCCGTCTTATCAAGATGCTGCATATATTCACCGCGTACCGCGTGTGAGTTATGCGGAAGCCATAAATTTAGGAATGAAGTTTGCGATAGGCGACTGGTATTTGTCAATAAATAACGATGTGATCTGCAATGCGCCATTCGTAAATAAGATTGATGTATTAAATACGGATGCTGTGTACGGCAGACAGATCATTACCGAAAAGGGGCATATCTGGCTTGGTAACTGGCTTGCGCTGATACCGAGAGAATTGGTTAATAAGATGGGCGGGTTTGATAAGAATTTCAAGAAATGTGGATTTGAAGATGCGGACTTTTGTATTCGAGCAATGAAGTCCGGTTATCCAACCATGCCGATTGACCTTCCATTTACACATCTTGAAGGCAAGACACGCTGGAATGATCCAGATTATCCGACTGTTAGACAAGAGAATATTAACTATTTCGCGCAGAAGCACGGCTTCCGTCTTGGCAATAATATGAGGGTTACGCATGATTGATAAATTGGGCGTGATACCTGCTGCCGGAAGAGCAACGCGCTGGGGCGGAGTTCTTAAAGAATTGCTGCCAATCCACGAAAAAGAAACTCTTATCAAGCACACTCTCAATGCAATGAGTACGGTCAAGTGTGATGCGGTTGTCATTGTAACCAATAGGGAAAAGTTACAGAGCCACGCTTCTCATCTTGAAGATTGGTCAGTATATTACGCAGTACAGTTTGGCGGTAAGGATATTTGGTCTGCTATTGTAGAAAGTTTACCGATACATGGGCGCATGAATTACTTCGCAATGCCGGATACATATTATCCAGTTGACATCTTTAGCGGTATGAGCGCTGATTTCAGCATGGGATACTTTGAAACCGAAAAGACAGAGCGCTTTGGAATAATCACAGATCTCGGAATCATCAATAAACAGACAATGCCGGAAGGCATTTATAGGGCATGGGGAATATTGGCTTGGTCAGATAAGGTTGCGGAGTATTGGATGGATAACGTAAACGAGATTGAATCCTATACACACGCTTTTAATATGGCAATAAGTAAGTTTGGGTATGACCTGAAGCACATGGATTATTACTACGATCTGGCAACCATAGAAGATTACAAGGAATTAATCAATGTCATTTGAACCTTATGTCATCGAGCATGGGATAGATAACTTCCGCTTTCTTGTGGCAACGCAAGAAGGTGAGGATTGGTATAACCCCATGAAACCCTATACTCTACTGGAGTATCAATGGGTCATGGATAACGTGGACTTGAAAGACCGCCTGGTGTTGGATTGTGGCGGGCATCACGGGCATTATGCGATGATACTCGGCAGGGATGGAATACTTGCGATAGTCGAGCCAGTATTAGAGAATGCAAGGATTATCAAAAAAAACATGGAACTAAACGCAATCGCCTATGACATTGTATTCGGTGCTGTTGCGGGCTGGGCTGGCAATCGTAACTTCGATATGCGCTCAAATGGGCGGTTTGACTTGAATGCTAAGGGAATCGTACCCTGCCAGACGCTATCACAGATCATGCCAAACGCGCAGGTTATAAAGCTGGACGTTGAGGGTGCGGAGTTTGAGATATTGCCAGATGCGATATCCGACATGCCTTGTTGTGATACCTGGATCGTTGAAGTACACCCGCACGCTGGCGACCCGAACAGTATTGCAAAGGCGTTCATTGACAGAGAATTTGAGGTATTGAAAGTTGACAGGGAACAGATGAAAGTTGTCCCGTATGTATTCGGACATTGGCCAACACACGCCACGATAATCGCGAGGTCAAATGGATTGGTATAAGTTAGAGGGTTGCCACGCCGGAAAGACTGGAATTATTATCGGAAACGGTCCGTCATTGAAAGATGTACCGATTAACTTTCTGACCAAATACCCGTCATTCGGGACTAACAGGATCTATTTGTTGGATGGATTTACACCGACCTATTATGTCTGTGTCAATCCTTTAGTGGCTGAACAATCCATTGACGAGATAAACGCCCTACCCTGCCAAAAATTTGTCTGTGAAAAGTGGGCGTACAAGTTTGACAACTGCCTGCCATTGGTAAGTAATTACCGCCCGCACTTCTCTCTGAATCCGCAGGCGTACATTTACGAGGGTTATACAGTAACTTTCGCGTGTATGCAGATAGCGCACTGGATGGACTTTGACACCATTCTACTTGTAGGCGTTGACCATAAGTTCACATTTACAGGTCAGCCAAATCAAGAAATGGTATTAGAGGGCGATGATCCTAATCACTTCAGCCCTGATTATTTCAAATGTACGCGCTGGAATAATCCCGACCTTGTGAGGTCAGCACAGGCGTATCACCTGGCTAAAACTGCTTACGAGAATTATGGCAAGCGCATTATCAACCTGACAGAGGGCAGCGCGTTAGATGTATTTGAAAAGGGGGTAATCGCGGAATGGTGAACGGCATAATTGCGAATATTGACAAGCGGATAGTGGGACGGATAACCAATAAGGATAAAAATTATTCCTATCTTGCTGAGATTATTCAGCTTGCCGGTGACGGCGATCACCTTGAAATTGGAACTTTGTTTGGCGGGTCGGCAATATTGGTGGCACTACTAAAAAAAGAATACGGCTATTCTGGCAAAGTTGTTTGTATTGATCCCCTTGATGGATATTACAAGGGGGTAAAAAATCAATGTTGGGAAGCCGATCCGATAGCAAAGATTCAAGTTAACAGAAAAACACTTGATGATAATTTGCGGAAATTTGGAGTTATTGACGAGGTAGAAATAATCCAGAGTAAATCATACCCATTTCCGATTGAAAACCGGCGGTTTGCCAGCACATATATTGACGGCAACCATTGGCAGGACTGGCCGAGTAAAGACTGGCGCAGCGTAAAAGATATTACTGAAAAATATGTGCTTTTTGATGATTACACAAAAAGCCATCCTGCGGTTGTGTGCGCTTGTGAAGAAGCAAAAAATAGTAATGACTGGAAAGTCTTGTTTTTGAAAGAAGCATCGTTTGCATTAGAAAGGATTAGATGACCAAAGTTTCCGCGATTGTTTCCGCTTATTATGCTGAAATGTATTTATCTGGGCGTATTGATAATTTACTGGATCAATCATTAACTCCAGAGGTTATTGTTATTTGCCAGGCGGATAGCAAAGAGGAATTAATAGCGGGTCAGTATGAGGGTGTCAAGATTATCACCACTGACAACATCCCGCCAGTTTACGAGGCATGGAATATCGGAATCAAACAGGCAAGCGGAGAATACATCACGACCGCCAATTCAGACGACAGGTTATACGATAACGCACTTCTAACACTTGCGGATGTGCTGGATAAAAATCCTAAATACGCGCTCGCTTACGGCAACCAGGACATCGTAACAGAGATCGATGCGGAAAGTAAAGAACGTTTTGAATGGGCTGAAGGTGGGATAAAAGAATTGATTGAAACCGGATGCTTTGTAGGTCCAATGCCGATGTGGCGCAAGTCGTTACATGAGAAGTACGGCTATTTTCTTGAAAGTGAAATTTTACGGAATGGTGAGGAATATAAATACCTGGTCGCTTCAGACTATGAGTTCTGGATGCGATTAGCGCAGGGTGGGGAATTGTTTTATCACCAGCGCGGGAAGTCAATCGGTAAATATTTGAAAAGCAATAATGGCAGGGAACACCGCGAAAAGAACCGCACGATCTGGGAAACAGCGCGGGTTAGGAGTAAGTACAGATGACAATTAGTAACGGATACGCTACGCTTGCTGAAGTAAAAAACTGGATCGCAATCACATCAACCAGCACCACCGATGACCAGGTTATCGAGGACATGGTAGAAGGTGCATCCAGGCAGATTGATAAACTGACAGGCGGGCGCACATTTTACGCACGAACAGAAACGCATTATTATAGCGTCCCGCGCACAGGGCAAACGTTATGGATTGATGATGATGACCTGCTCACTATAACCAGCCTAAAAAATGGTGACGAGAGTGTGATTTCTTCTGATGATTATCATCTTATACCAAAAAATAAAAATCCTAAATATGCTATCAAACTGACAACCGCTGTAAGTTGGGTAAGCCAGTCAGAGGATTATGAGGTTGAAGCAGCTGGAACTTGGGGGTATGTGTCCAGCGCACCAGATGATATTAAACAGGCGACCATTGATATTGTCGTTAATGCCTATCACCGCAGATTTGGTCAAGGACAGTCAGGGCAGACTGTTATTGCTGGCGGTGGAATACTGATCACCCCTGAAGATGTACCGAGTTCGGCAATGTCAATCATCAAGACTTATAGAAGGTTGGTTTAAATGGCAATCGCATTATCCACTATTGCAGATTCTATAAGCAAAATATCAGTTACGGGCTTAACCATAAAAGATATTAATGACATTCCGACCATGATAAGCCAAAGGGACTGTCCGATATTAATTCCTGATGTGGATAACTTTGTGGGCTTCAATATTGAATCTGACACGCTTGACCGAAGTAAATGGACGGTCAGATACCGATTGAGTTACATCCTGTTATACGCGCAGGTTGGCGCTGGCCGGACAAACATCCTTGAACAATTTTCAGGAATGATCGCCAAAGCCACGGCGATTGTAGATGCCGTTATTGGATCTACGAGTTTATCTGGCGCGGTTGATTGGGACGCAACTGTTGGCGACCCATTGACGATTGAATGGGGCGGGATTAATTATCATGCCTGCCGTGTCGTAATTGGCGCGGTTGAATTTGTGAATTGAGGTAACTATGGCAACTGGACGAACATTACAGCGCTGGGCGCGGGTTTACATTGACGGGTACGATATGAGCGGTTACACCCGCGATATTGGACCGCTTGGCTGGATGTATGACGAGGTTGAACAACTATCATTACTGGATGGCGTGAAAGGCGCGCTTCCTAATCATCCTGAATTATCCATCGGTACGCTCAACGGTCTATTTGACAACACAGCCACAAGTGGGATTCACGCGGCATTATCAAGCGCCGGAGTATCAAGGGATGTGTTGATTGCTCTTGGAATAAGGGCTAATCCTGCAGCTGGCGATCCCGCGTTTATGGGCGCGTTCAACCATAACGCTTATCAGATCGCGCCTTCCGGTAACGATATTGCGTTGACTGTTCCGTTTGGAAAGATTAGCCCTGCCGAGGGGATGCTCTATGAGAAACCCTGGGGGACGTTACTCCACGCTAATAGCGAAGCAACCGCAGCAAATACAGCCGCTGGGGTTGACGATGACAGGCGGGCAGCTTCTACTTCTTTGGGAGGTTACCTTGTTTACCAAATACTTGGCGTGACGGGCACTGGGACGGTAACAATCAGCATTGACGACAATACTACCAACACCGCCGGAACATTCGGAGCGTTATCAGGGGCTACTTCAGGCGCAATTGCTCATACCGCCGTTCCCTGTTCTGGAATAGTCCAACTTGGAAATACAGCCACAGTAAAAAGATATTTACGATGGCAGATGGCTTTGGACACAATAACCGCTTGTACTTTTGTACTCGGATTTGTAAGGGCATAAGAAAGGATAAATAATGACCGCTCAGACTGGAAGAACTGTATCAAGATTTACCGAGTTTTGGTTTTCAGACGGGGCTATGCGCGAATTACCCGTAGATTCAATTAATGGCGTTGGGCTGACTTTTGAAGAGGTCGAACTCACGGCATTTATGGACGCTATCAAGGGCGCGTTACCCAATACTCCCGATTGTCAGATTGACATAACAGGTCCATTTGACACGTCCGCCAACAGCGCACATGCAGTATTAAGCGCGGCATGTGGCGCGATGACCCCCAGATCGTTGGATGTTAAAGTGGGTATCCGGCAGGCATGGGTAGCGGATGAACCGCAATTTGGAATTACCGCGACTGCTACATCTGGCTTTATTTGCACGTCCTATATTGTGGACGTGAACGCCGGAAAGTACAGCGCGAAGTTCCGCATGTTCCCAGGCTCGTCCGCTCCCGCTTGGGGCACAGCCGCTGAGGCCGCCGCGTGAGTAAGTTAATTCACTCCCCTGTTGATAAGTTTCCAGGCGATGTAACACTTTATGATCCTGTACCTTATCCAGCGTATATCGCGTGGGAAAAGTCGGTCAAGTTTGGCGGCGAAGCGCAGGATTCAGAGAAGCAATTAGCACTGTTCGATGGCGCAAAGGCTATGTGTGAGAAGTGGGATATCCCCAACTTTGACATTGATAATCCACCCGCCACGCCAAGAACAGCGGTATTAAATCTGCTCGCCTGGTTAGTTACAGAGATCGGTAAAGTTATCGCTGGTGAATCTGACCCAAACTGATTTCCGCCCGCGTTTTCGATTATTGCGAGAATGATGGGCGGAAACCAATCGAACTTGTAACGCGCGATTACATTGACAGGTTTGGTGTTGAGGGTGTGTTTGGCAGACCGCTATATCTGAATGAAATGCGCGACATAGTACAGGCGGAGAATATCGAACTGGCATATAAGGCGCGAAAGAACTCTGGAAATTGGGCTGAATGGTCAAAGGAAAACCCGAAACTTGCGGCTGCTCTAACGAAGGCACAACATGGCTAATATAGAAATCACCATAAAAACAATTATCGATAAAGCGATAGCGGATCTGAAAAAGACCGCTGGTGCTGTTAACGAAGTTGATAATTCAGCGCAAAAGGGCAAAGGGGGAATATCAGACTTCTCCGGCGCCATGCTTGGGCTTAATGCAGCTCTTGAAATTGGCACTAAGATCATGCAAGCTGCAAAAATGGTGCATGATGAAACTGTGGGCGTGTTTCAGGATTATGCCACACAGGTTAGGGATATGTCGCGCGCAACAGGGGAAAGCGCAGAATCATCCAGCCGCATGATTCAGATGGCTGATGATGTGGGGATAAGTTATGACAAGTTAAAAGTATCCCTGCAAATGGCGGCCCGCCAGGGCATAGACACATCCGTAGAATCCCTAAAGGGGTTATCTGAAGAGTATTTGACGCTTGAGCCAGGCACGGCGCGGATGCAGTTTCTTCTCGAACGTTTTGGGCGTTCCGGTGCTGAAATGGGCCGCCTTATGGAAATGGGCGCGGCTGGAATTGACAAACTTAATGCAGGAATTGAAGAGGGGTTTATTCTTACGGATGCCATTCTCAAACAAGCCAGAGCGCATGACATATTAGTTGACACTTATCAAGACCTTATTCAAGCCCAAAAGATAGCAGCCGGTTCTTCCATTGGTGAACTTGAAGACAAGGCAATGCTTTACTTGGCCACAACCGCGCAAGTTAGAATCATGGCTGAGGAACAGCAAGCGCTGGAGGGCGTAAATTGGTCACATCAACAAACAATCTACTGGATGAGTGCACATCGGGCAGAGGCAGAGGAACTTGTAATTGCCACGATCAACGGGAAAATGGCGGCTGATGAAAACGCTGGTGCAATAGCTGGACTGGCGGAAGCCGAACAATTAGCTGCAGTTGCAATCGAAGAAGTGACCGCCGCGCAAAAAGGGCTTGAGGCTGCGCAGCAATCCTGGCTCGCAAGCACGGCTAATGAAGTTGTTTCCGCGCTTCAAGGTTTAGGCGTAGAGGGACAAGCCTATTACGCTGCGCTGGCTGCCATTGACGAAGTGATGGGAACGCAGGAAGCCGCAGAACAGGCGCACAAGGACGCTGTAAAAGCGATCACAGATGAGTATTCAAAGACCGGCGACATTGAAGCGTTTAAAACCGCATTAGGCGGACTGAAAGATACAGAACTGCCACAGACAACCGCCGCGCTGGAGGATGCACGTTCTAAGGCGCAGGAATTAGAAGAACAACTACAGCGGCTAAAAGACATGGGCGAATTAAATATCAAAGTGAATTACGAAACAGTAGTAACGGGCGCGACACCCCCAGGTAATCCATGAACCTAAAACTTGTATCATTCAACGCAAATAATATAAACGACACGACCAACTTTCTCGGCTTTATTTCCGACAATATAAAGCTGCAAGGAAGCGCGCGGGTCAATAACGTTTCGCGTTCTGACCGCCGACCCGCTTATGCTGCAAAGACGCTAAGTGATTATCAAATGAAAATCACTATCCAAATGAGGGGGACTATTGCCACACAACTGGACACGCTGAAAGCATACTTTGACGTAGAAGATGTAACCCCGCGCAAATTGATTTGTAAGGATATCGCGAACTCGGATAAGACTTGGTATGTCTATGCAACGGCAATCGACATGCCTAAGTTTGTCTCAAAAG
>Ga0172381_10008486_pt1 | contig 10041 bp, 11 predicted proteins | sample Leawel6488metaG_FD_119754 | JGI IMG/M metagenome (GOLD analysis project Ga0172381, IMG submission 119754) | Leachate microbial communities from a municipal landfill in Southern Ontario, Canada - Leachate well 64-88 metaG | ecosystem: Engineered > Solid waste > Landfill > Unclassified | place... | reverse complement strand
TCCCATAATAGTAGAAACAGCAGGATAAAGTGTAATGTTTGTATTATTACTTGATTTAATATTTTGTACATCTACAGCATCTAAAGGAGCAAGATAATAATCAATCTCTCCACTCTCTAATGCATTTTTAGCTTCATCAATAGGAATAATACTAATGATAATTTCATCTGTTTCAGGAACCTGAACAAATACTTTAGTATCATTTTCAATGTTGGAATTATTATCAGGATGTGAAGGTATTTGTAAAGTACATCCCATTAATAAAATCAAAAAAAAAGAAAAAAGTAAAAACATATTTTGTAATTTCATAATTTACTATGTAATGAAATATTTATAACATATTAAAAAATTACATTTAAATAAAATACCCTTTTTAAATTAGAACATATGGAGAGGAAAAACGTGAAATACTTTGAGAAAGACACTTCAGAAATTAAAGTTCCAGAGAAATTGATTGACCAAGTAATTGGACAAGATAGAGCTGTTGAAATTATAAAGAAATCTGCAACGCAAAAAAGAAATGTTTTACTTGTAGGTACACCAGGAACAGGTAAAAGTATGTTAGCTCAAGCAATGTCTGAACTTTTACCACGTGAAGTTTTACAAGATGTTTTGATGTACCCTAACAAAATTAACGATACAAACCCTAAAGTTAGAGTGGTTAACACATACGATAATGATGAAGAATTAAACAAAAACATGCCTGGGAAAGGAAGGAGAATCGTTGAAAGTGTTAACAAAATGAGTTTGAAAAGTGAAGGTGGTTCTGTTTCCCCTTACACGATTATAGGTGCCATAGTGATCATGCTTATACTTGCATTTGTTGCATATAATGTTATGGGTGAAGGTTCAGCAAACATAATTGCAGCCGCACTTTTAGGTATACTTGTATTCGCAGCGGTTTGGGTTTTTGTGGGACAACTTTCAAAGAGAATGGGCCCCATGCAAATTGCAAACCCACCTAAATTAATTGTTGATAACAGTTTCAGAAAAACAGCTCCATTCATTGAAGCTACAGGTTCAAAAGCAGGTGCCTTGTTCGGAGATGTTAAACATGACCCATTACAAAGTGGTGGTTTAGGAACACCGGCACATTTAAGAGTAGAATCTGGTGCAATCCACAGGGCAAACAAAGGTGTTCTTTTCATTGATGAAGTTGCTATGTTAGGTGAAAAGTCACAACAAGATTTATTGAGTGCCATGCAAAATAAAAAATTCTCAATTACAGGACAAAGTGAAAACAGTTCAGGCGCTTTGGTTAGAACTGACCCAGTACCATGTGATTTCCTTTTAGTAGCTGCAGGTAACCCTGGTGACGTTTCAAGAATTCATCCCGCTTTAAGATCAAGAATTAAGGGATACGGATATGAAGTTTACATGGAAGATACAATGGAAGATACTGAAGAAAATAGAATTAAATTAGTTCAATTTGTAGCACAGGAAGTTAAAAATGATAAAAAAATTCCACACTTTGACCATGAAGCCGTTGAAGAAATAATTAGAATGGCAAGAAAAATGGCCGGTAGGAAAAGTAAATTAACATTAAAGTTACGTGACTTGGGCGGTTTGATAAGAGCAGCAGGTGATGTTGCAGTGGAAGAAAAAGCACAAATTGTTACATTTGATCATGTAATTAAAGCTAAGAAATATTCACCTTCACTTGAACAACAATACGCTAAGAAAATAATTGAACATAAAAAAGAATATGAAATGTTTAGTATTGATGGTAGTGCCATAGGAACAGTTAATGGATTAGCTGTGTTAGGTGATGGAAGTTCAGGTTTAATATTATCTATTGAAGCAGAAGTTGCACCGGCAAGTTCAAAGAATGAAAATAAAATTATAGCTACAGGTAAATTAGGTGAAATTGCTAAAGAAGCAGTTCATAACATTTCTGCTGTTATTAAGAAGAATTTAGGTAAAACCGTATCAAATACAGATATACACATCCAATTTTTACAAACATATGAAGGTGTTGAGGGAGATAGTGCAAGTGTAAGTATTGCAACTGCAGTTGTTTCAGCATTAGAAGAAATACCCGTAAGACAAGATATTGCCATGACCGGTTCATTGAGCGTAAGAGGAGAAGTTTTACCGGTGGGCGGAATTACTGCTAAAGTTGAAGCAGCAATTGATGCAGGAGTTAAAAAGGTAATCATTCCTTATGCGAATAGGGAAGACGTTGTTCTAAGTAAAGAAAAGTTAAGTAAAATTGAACTTGTTTACGCTAAGACAATTAAAGAAGTTTTAGAACATGCACTTGTAGATTCAAGAAAGAAAAAACTTATGTTGAGTAAACTTTAATTTTTATTTTTTTCATTCTCAACAGTAACCTTAAAGTTGGCAATCACTTGTGCACAATTTGATATGACTTTTGGAATTAAAATTTCTGCTTGTGCATAACATTCATCATCACTTAATTTACCTGTTTTCCTTTGGTCACGCCCTTTACCCTGAACGTCAACTGTTCTGAAATATTGTGTTTCTTTAGCGATATCCGTAAAGAAATCTAAAATGTGATTTTCTTTTGAATTAATATTCCATAATTTACCTTCTACTGGTTTTTGTGCAGAACTTGCTTTCCATATTGAAATATTTAACTTATCCCCTTTTCTTCTTAAATGATTATAATCACTTCTACCACACCATTCTTCATATGAATCCTTTTTATCTATTGGCCATGGTGCATGAATATCATTGTGAACGTGTGCAGGAACGTGCATATCTGCAACTAAATGTATAAAATGTCCCAAATATGTATATGCTTGCCCTTTTGCACCTTTTAAATAAGAATGTACACTTAACTTCCATAAATTCTGTGCCCTTGAAGCTGCATCTTTAAATTTAATTTCACCATTTCTCACATTTAATCCCCTATCACCAGATTTTCTTCTGGGATCAAAAAAGTGTGACATGTAAGGCCTATTAATTACATCATGTTCAATGTTACTTGTAAATACTTCAGCTAACTTTGAGACCCACCTAAAAATTCTCTTAAGAAAAGTATTATCAAGATTACTTATATCATTCTCTTTAACGAATTCTTTATCGTCCTTATACCTCTTCTTTGGTTTTTCAGCAAATAAATGTTCTAATTTCTCATGAGGCATGAAATTATAATCTTCTGATTTTGAACCTGCAACCATATGTAAAGTATACCTAACAATTTCACTATCATTAAACATCTTAGTGGCTTCATAAGTAATATATTCATGTGCAGCTTTCCTTGAATGTAAAATTTTTGCCAATTCATTTTGTGCTTCAACAGGATTTATGATTGCATCTATATCATGGTACTGAATATCTTCTGAATCATCCAATATACGAACCTCTTTACCTTCCATTATGTCCCTTCCAATCGTACCATTCTTAGGATATGAACCTGTGTGATGAAAAATTAAATTTTTAGTTTTTTCATTTTCAATCTCATTAACGGGAATATGTATTGGAACACCTTCACATACAAGCTCCATCTGAGGTGAAAAGAAATTTTGAAATTCGTCTTTAACTTTTTTAATGAACTTTTTAAATTGAGTATCATTTTTTGAATAGGTTTTCATGGTTTATACCCATACTAATTAGGTAATTCATACTATATAAACCTTCCTATTTTAAAAAAAGAAAAAATTAAATTATTTTTTAACTTGTTTTTTAGATTTCTTCGGAGTATAATCCCATATAATTTTAACTAAAATAACTATAATTAAGAACGGGATTAAAAATCCAATTGAACCTATTATAAACATTAAACCAAATGATAAGGTTGTTAAAAATAATGGTATTAAACTACTAAAGGTATCTTCAATAGTAGATTCAGTTTCAAATTTCTTTTCAGTTAAATAAATTACAATTGTGGATTTATCTATCTTCTTATCATAATATAATTTATTTGCAATCAATGATTCATACTCATATTCTACTCTTGAGATTTCTCTTTCCAATTCTAATAATTCAGTAACAGTCCCTGTTTGATTATACAATTCATACAAACGATTCAATTGAATTTCTTTATGTGCTATTCTTCTTTCAATATCTGTATATTGTTCAGTTACATCCTCAATATTAGTGTTAGCCGATTTAATTGCACCTATTGTTTTAACATCATCTACAATTGAATCAAATTCATCGGGCAATACTTTTATTGTCAACGAATATCTTTTCTCATAAGTATATTCCGAATATTGTAAATCAACAATCTCAACTTTCTTTAATTTTAATTTTGCCGTAAGCTCTTCATATTTGGACTCAATTGTATTTGAAGGAACTTCAATATTTATTGAACCGGATTTAATTACCTTTGAACCTTCATCATACTCCATCTCTGGAGATACAGTAGGAGATTTCAAATCCATGTCATATCCTGGAGAATTAGAGCTTCCCTCTTCAATATATCCAGAGGATTGGAATATATTATCAATACATCCAAAACTAAAAATTAAAACACCTAACAAAAATAATATATGTAATTTGTATTTCATAAATAAAAAATACATTACAAAATTTAAAAAGATATCAAATTTTTTGAGCAATCAATTCAACATTAAAATGCCTATGAACTTTTTCATTGTGTGTTTCCAATTTACCTTTAAATTCCTTATAATGTATAATTTTCCAATCGTTATAAAAAGATTTCAATTCTTCTTTATCAAAGAGATATTGGTTTTTTGAAATTGCCGTTTGTTTTTTTTCCTCACATTCTGTGTAAAATGAATGTATAATGTTAAATCCACCATTATTTGTTTTTTCTTTAATCAAATTTATCAAATTAAAAGTTTTACTTTTATTTAATTTTTGAAGTAAATTTATACAATATATAGAATCATAATTATCAGATTTTTTCATAAATTCAAGAGCATCAGATTCAAATGTTTCTATGTCTATTTTTTTATCATTGGAATATTCAATTAATTTACTTAAAGCATTATTTGAAATATCCACAGCAGTTAATTTTGAAACCTTTTCTTTAATAAAAAATGAATTTCTACCTTCACCACAACCTAAATCTAAAACGTTAAAATGAGATTTTAAAATAACACTTGAATTTACAACAAGTTCAGTGGGTTCGGTGCCCCAATAGAAATCAAATTTATATTCCATAATGTATATTATAGGAAAATAAAAACTATTTTAATGTTTCCATTAATTTCTTGATTTCAGTAACATTATTACATTTAGAGAGGTTTTGCCTTAACTTGGCACCACCTTCAAAACCTTTAGTTACCCTCTGTGCATAATTTTTAATTGTAAATAAATCTATTTCATAACTTTCAGCTAATACTATATAATTTTTAAAATCTTTGATTTGTTGTTCCTTTGTTCTCTCCTTGTATTTACCTGTTAAGTTATAATCATGGATTTGTTTAAATATATAAGGATTACCCATTGCTGCCCTGCCTATCATCACATAATCACATTTAGTTTTTTCTTTCATTTGTAAATAATCATTAACATTCCAAACATCACCATTCCCACAAACTGGAATGTTTAATTGGTCTTTAACTTGTTTTATGTAATTCCAATTTTCCTGTGCATTACCTGAATACATTTGATCTTGAGTTCTCGCATGAACAGTTACCAATTCAGCACCGGCTTGCTCACAAAATTTACTTGTTTGTAATATGTTAATCACTTTAGAATTCATACCTAACCTTAATTTACAACTTATAGGGACATTAACAACATTAGTTATGGATTCAACAATTTCTTTAATCTTAGGAGGTCTCTTCAAAAGCGCAGAACCTGCTCCCTGGTCCATTATAGAAGTGTAAGGGCACCCCATGTTCAAATCAATTACATCCACATCATATTCTTCAACACAATATTTAGCTGCATTAGTGAAATGTTTAGTATTTTGCCCGAACAATTGAACGTATTTTATTTTTTCTTTTTCACCAAAAACAATTTTGTTAAGTGCAGGTTTATTTCTCCGAGCTATTGCACTAACTGAAATCATCATTGTAGGTGTAAGGCCAGCACCATAATTTAAACATAATTCACGATAAGCGACATCATTTACATTCTCCATGGGCGCAAGCATAACATCATTAACTTTTGAATATTTTTTGAAAGAGAATCTCATGTGTAATTATAATTAAAAGAAAAAGAATTAAAATAAATAAAATTAATTTCCCCAAAGTCCATGGATGTTACAATATTCACGTACTATGAATTTGTCTCCTTTTACCTTGAATTCATGTTCTGGTTTTTCTCCCGGTTTGAAATATTTTATATGTATTTCATCTTGAAGTATAACCTCAATAAATTCAATGTAATGTTTCTCTTCCATGGGATGTGGAACTGAACCAACTTTAACTAAAATTCCATAACTGGTTTTTTCAACTATGGGAACATGTTTCTCTAAACCTTCATCTTTACTTTTTTCAATTAAATGTTCCATAGGTTGTCCACAACATACAAGTTCTCCCACACTCGCATGCCTCACTTCAACAATATTACCACAAATGTTACATTTGTATATTTCATTAAGTTTAACCATACAAAACCACCTACTAATATTTTTCACATTTCAATTCGTAATATTCGGTAGGATGATTACATGAAGGGCATTCCTCTGGTGGTTCATTACCTGTGTGCTCATAACCACATTTCATACAAATCCATTTTTCTTCATGGGATTTTTTAAATAATGTTTTATTCTCAACTTCCTTAAGTAACTTTGAATATCTTTCTTCGTGGTGTGTTTCCGCATTTGCAATCGCTCTTAACCTCTTTGCAATTTCAGGCAAACCTTCTTCATCTGCTATTTTAGCAAATTCAGGGTACATCTGTGTATGTTCATAATTTTCACCATGAATTGCATCTTTTAAATTTTCAATAGTGGTACCCAAAACAGTTGGGCCTCCTGTTTGAACTGTAACCTCATTAATATTTTCATTCAATTTCTTTTTAATATCGTTAATCATTCTAAAAATCCATTTGGCATGTTCTCTTTCCTGTTCTGCTGTAACCAAAAAAATTTGTGATATTTTTTCATAACCTTCCTTACTTGCAATTTTAGCATAAATTGTATATCTATTCCTTGCTTGACTTTCACCTATGAAAGCTTTCATTAAATTCTCTAAAGTTTTTTTCATATTTTCACCATTTTATATTATTAGAAACATAAAAAATAAAAAGAGGTGGGAAACCCACCTTGGGTGTTTAGGGGTGTGTATGGAAATGTTTGTACTTGTATGGTTACTAAATATACAACTACAACCAATAGGGTTTTTTCATTTTTTTAACAAAGTCACTCATTAGCTCCACTCCTATTTAATATATTGTTTATTTAAAATAAGGGTTTCGGTGGTAATTTTCCAATTTTCCAATGAAAAATCAGAAGTTAATTAACAAATTCAATTTTATTTTTAGATTTTTCAAGCACATACTCACCAGTACACTTTTTACTTTTAATTATACCATCTATCATAAGAAGAGCATTTCCATCACATTTAATTTGAATTTTATTTATATTATCAAAAGAAAGAGGTTTCATCGTACGTAAATATGGACAAATAGGAGTTAAAATAAATTTATTTGACATTAAATTTAACTTTGGTCCCCCTGCAGAATAAGAATATGCAGTTGATCCGAAAGGAGTGGACATAATTAAACCATCTCCTCTAAAACTCATAGATTTATTTTTTATAACTATTGAAAAATTTGAAACTTTAAAATCCTTAGAATGAAAAACTATATCATTAACTCCCTCACCAATCAACTTTCCATTTTTATAAACGGAAATTAAAGGTAATTTTACACATTTATTTCTTTTAATTAGTTTAATTAGTTTTAATTTCCATTCATCTTTTTTAATTTGTGAACGGTAGGTTGATTCAGAACCTATAAGTATGACTTTTCCTTTCACTCTACTTAAATTATAATAAAAAGAACCATCACCTCCTATAACTATAGAAAAATCTGGAGAAAGGGATTTAATATAACCTTTAGATTTAAGAAAAGTTTCAATCTCAGAAGATAATTTAATTGCCCATTTTTTACTTTTATTGGGAATTAAATTAAATGAAATTAACATATATTTAATTTGAATTTGAAATTTAAAAAGCATATCATTCCATATAATATTATGATTGAAATTGAAAGTAAAATTTTAGATATAGATAAAAAAAAAGTAATAGAGAAATTAGAAAAAATGAATTACAAAAACAAAAGAGAGAAAAAATTAATTTCATTACTTTATGATACAAAAGAAAATTCAATTCTTGAACAAGGGGGAGTTGTTAGATTAAGGTTTGATGGTGAAAAAGGTTTTTTAACAATTAAAAAAACAATAAAAAATAATAATGAAAAAATAAAGATTCTCGATGAAGAAGAAAGTGAAATTAATTTTCATGATATGGAGAAGGAATTTAGAAATACACATATCCTGATACTTAAAACTGAAAAGATAAGGAAAACGTATGTTTTTGAAGATTGTTTGGTGGAAATTGATACTTACTTAGGAAATTTAAATTTCATTCCAACTTTCATGGAAATAGAAGCTATAGATGAAGAAACAATCTTAAAGAAAGCAAAAGAATTAGAATTCAATGAAAAAGATTTAAATAAGATGAATACATTAGATTTAATTAAAAAATATTCTTCTACTTGAGCACCCTATAATGTAATTGAACAACATTATTAGATATTTTGTTAGTGGAAATTAATTCTAATCTTTTTTCTAAAGGGTATTCGCAAAAGAATTTTGTACCGTTGCCTAATAGGAAAGGTTCAATATTAATGTAAATTTCATCAACCAAATTTTCTTTAATAAAAAGTGAAGCTGTTTTTGAACCACCTAAAATTAAGGTTTTATCATAATCATCTTCTTCAATAAATTCGATTATTCTTTTAGGACCAAAGGTTACATAATTAACTCTTAAATTATCAGAAGTTAATGTGGTATTTTTACTTATAACAAATATCATAGGATCTTCTTTTTTTAAAAAATCAGTTTTTTTAGATAGTACTTCATATGCTTTTCTTCCTAAAATTACATTACCTGTTTTCTTGATTATATTTTTTAAATCAGAAATTACTTCATCTGAAATGTATGAAATATCATGATTTTCTCTTGAAAAACATCCATTTGCTGTAAGAGTAATGTAAAGTAAAACTTTCATAGTCTAATTTTAGAGCGAAATATTAAATATATAATTTGTTTTCTCCTAATAATATTATGAAAGTGGTTTTTATTATTGCTCCAGAGGGGTTCAAAGATGAGGAATTACTCGTGCCTTTAGAGATTTTGAAAAAGGAAAAGATTGAAATTGATATTGCAAGTACAATTCAAGGTGAATGTACTGGTTCAAATGGTGCTATTGTTGAATCCAACAAAACGTTAGGTGAAATCAATGTTATGGATTATGATGGTATTATATTTGTAGGTGGCCCAGGAACTATACTAATTAGAAAAGAAGCATTTTCACTTTCAATTGCAAGAGAAGCTAATGAACAAAAAAAGGTTTTAGGTGCCATCTGTTGGGCTTCTACAATTTTAGCTAAATCTCATACGATGAAAGGTAGAAAGGCAACTGTCTGGAAAGGAATGGATCATGAATATGGTAGAAGTACTGAACAGGTATTAGAAATGTTCGGCGTAACCTTTGTTGATGAAGATGTTGTAATAGATTATAACATTATAACAGCGAACGGATCACAGAGTGCAGAGAAATTTGGTAAGGGTTTAGTAAAACTATTAAAAGAATTTTCTACTTAATTCTTAGTAATATAGTCCCATCGTCTAGTGGTTAAGGATGACAGACTCTGGCATGACCCCTTTTCGCTTCGTGGTGCCTTCGGCCCACGATATGCTAAAAGTGGTTCAAACCGTAAAAGTTTTCATAGGATTGGGCCTTTTTTCTAAAAAAGGTTACGTGAGGAAATCTGTAGACCGCGGTTCAAATATACTGCGGAAGGGGCGAAACCCCCCTTCCCCGAGTATCTCTGCCCCTACCCCCATACGGTGGTGGTTGAGAATATTCATTATCTGAAATTCCGCGTGGGACTATACTTTTTTTTAATTATAAATCTAATTTGCAT
>Ga0172381_10008485_pt1 | contig 10041 bp, 9 predicted proteins | sample Leawel6488metaG_FD_119754 | JGI IMG/M metagenome (GOLD analysis project Ga0172381, IMG submission 119754) | Leachate microbial communities from a municipal landfill in Southern Ontario, Canada - Leachate well 64-88 metaG | ecosystem: Engineered > Solid waste > Landfill > Unclassified | place... | reverse complement strand
GAAGGGTATCATGAGGTCGATCCACGACGCTTGCGTGCGTGAGGGGCGTGAGGGGGACGGCTACATCAACTACGTGAAGGGCGCCAACATCGCCGGTTTCAGGAAGGTCGCCGACGCCATGCTCCAGCTCGGGTACTGATCTTTTTCAAACACTGACTCTATAACGGCTCGTGCAAACGGGGTTGTCAATAGATTTGTGTAATTGATTTCCTATAGTTTTACTCTTCCTTCGAACATTATAGAAAACTGGTTCAGTGCGGCACCCCAATTGGATATTGGCATGGTCCATTTCTTCGAGGCCTTGTTTATTGCAAGGTACATGATCTTGTAGATTGAATCGTCCGTGGGGAAAGCTGCACGGTTCTTGGTGACCTTTCTCAGTGAGAAGTTCAAGGATTCTATGGCGTTGGTGGTATAGATGACCTTGCGGATTTCCTTAGGATAGGAGAAGAATTCACACAGATCCCCCCAGTGGCTCTCCCAGGACTTCTGGATCATGGAATACTTGTCATTCCAGGCTTTTCCGAAATCATCGAGGCTCAGCAGGGCCTCCTCTTCGGTAGAGGCGGTATAAATCTTCTTCAGATCCCTGCAGACAGCCTTCAAATCCTTGTAGGATACAAACTTGGTGCTGTTGCGTACCATATGGACGATGCACAACTGGACCTTGGTCTGGGGGAATACGGCCCTTACCGCATCGGGAAAACCGGTCAGCCCGTCCATGCAGGCGATGAATATGTCATTCACCCCACGGTTCTTCAGGTCCGTAAGGACGCTCATCCAGAACTTGGCTCCTTCACTCTCGCTGAGATAAAACCCCAAGACTTCTTTGTGCCCTTCCATGGTTATCCCCAACGCTATATACAGCGCTTTGTTCTGGTTTTTGCCGCTTTCCCTGCTGTTTACCCGCAGGGCGTCGAGATAGACGACGGGATACACAGAGCAAAGGGGCCTGTTCCTCCATTCCCTGACCTCGACAAGGAGGCTGTCGGTGACTCTGCTGACCAGTTCCGGCGACACCTCCACGCCATAGATTTCCTGCAGGTGCGCCTGGATGTCCCGTACGGTCATGCCGCTGGAATACAGGGCGATTATCTGCTCATTGAAAATCGGCAGCCGCTTCTCATATTTGGGTACTATCGCCGGCTTAAAAGATCCGTTCCTGTCTCTCGGAATGCTGATTTCAGCCTCTTGGTCTTGGGTAAGCACCTTCTTGGTGGAATATCCGTTGCGATTATTACCGCTTAGGTCTCCCAAAGAGGAATGTTTCTGGTACCCGAGATGGTTGTCCATCTCGGCCTCCAGTGCTTTGTTGAGAATCCTTGTCGTCAGAACTTTGACGATACCGCCCTCTCCAAACAATTCATCCTGGGTAACCCCATTAAGGTCCAGTTGGTCGACGATTTCATCGATGGCATCTTTCTCTCGTTTGTTTCTCTTGGTCATTTGCTACTCCTTCTTTAGCATAGCAGATTTCCATTTACACAAACTATGTTACACCCTCCGATGATTCGTTCGATGGGGTGTTGTATATTGGCTATCATGCTCCTGCAGGGGATCCAAACTTCACCTTGAGCCACACATCGACGGGCAATAGCCTTTACCTCCGGCTCAACGGATCCTCCATGAGTGAGTTCCTGCTCAACAGTTACACCGCAGCCTCGCTCGATGTTCCCGTGCTCTTCATCTCCGGCGATGAGCGTATTTGTACTCTTGCAAAAGACCTCGTGCCCGGTATCACCACGGTGGTGACCAAGCGAGGGGTGGGTTCTTCTACATTCTGTGTCCCTGTCTCTACGGTGCGTTCTTCCATCCATAGTGGCGTGGTACAGGCATTATGCGGTCCCTTCGATACCCGCAAAGTTATCTTGCCTCAGTCATTCACGTATGAAGTGACTTTCAAGGATTGGAAAAAAGCGTACCAGATGTCGTTCTATCCTGGCATGAAGGCGGTTGATGCTTTCACTGACCGATTGATAAGCGATACCTGGCTTGACGTGGTGACAGCCCACAGCTTTGTCGTGTACTAATCTGTATCTGTGAAGGTTTGAGGTAAGTGAGGGGAGCCTGGAATGCGAGAAAGAGAGGAAAGACTTGCCATCTTTTCTTTACTGTTTGCAGAGGAAGCCGTATCATCTTTATATGGATCTTATTCTTTCCCTGGTTCTCGTTGTAATCCTTGGGGCCCTTATTCAAGCCACAACCGGGTTTGGCGCCCCCATTGTCATGTTGATTTTTTTCCCACATTGGTTCTCTTTCAGTACAAGTGTGACCCTTTGTCACCTTATCGCTTTAGCTAGCACCTCCTATCTGATGTTTCGTTATCGTAACAGCATTCAATGGAGAGTATTGTTCCCTGTGCTGTTTCTTTCTCTCTTCGTTGGTGTCTTCGCCACCTTGCTCAGTCTGAGCATCCAGTCGGTTATCATGACCCGTATTCTTGGTTTCTTTCTCATCGCTTTGGCTGTTTTCTTTCTTGTTTTTCCTTCCGAATTGCGGATTAAGCCTTCCTTACGGAATGGTCTCCTCGTCGGGATGGCGAGTGGCGTCTGCAATGGCATGTTTGGAATAAGTGCGCCCCCTACGGCCCTTTACTTTATGAGCTCGTTGAAGGGAAAAGAAGAATATATGGGTACCTTACAGGCTTTTTTCTTTTTCTCAAACCTGCAGAGCATTACCGTTAGGATTGCAAAAGGTTCCATGAGTTCAGGTCCCTGGTCTCTTGTCCTGATTGGATGGGTCGCCATTCTTTGTGGAACTTTCCTTGGCCAGTGGATTTTTGTGAGATTGGAAACCCCGATTTTGAGAAAAATGGTATATATTTTTGTAGCCATAGCCGGTTTATGGAACGTAATTGCTTCATATTGAGCAAGCTCTTGCTTTTGGCTATGATGGGTTGATTGATATCTCTTTTTGGGGGGCTTATGCAAATCACATTAAAAAACCTGAAACGTTCTTATGCTCAGTTGCATGCGGTGAATGATGTGAGTTTATCAATTCCCTCCAACACCATCTATGGGATAATTGGACGTAGCGGTGCAGGAAAATCAACTCTGGTGCGTTTGATTTCCTTGCTGGAAAAGCCTGATGACGGAGAAATCTATTACGACGGCAACAGGGTTGATAACTTGAATAATCAGGATTTGCTTCTACGGCGCCGGCATTTAGGGATGATTTTCCAGAACTTCAATCTTTTTTCGAGTCGAAACTGTGCACAGAACATAGCCTATCCCATGGAGATTAATGGATATTCTCATGAGGAGATAAAAAAAAGAGTTTCCGAACTTTTACGGGTTGTAGGCCTCGAAGGAAGAGAGGAAGCTCCTATCAGCACTCTTAGTGGGGGGCAAAAACAACGGGTGGCCATCGCCCGTGCGCTCTCGTGCAAGCCTGATATCCTTTTTTGCGATGAGGCGACCAGTGCTTTGGATCCCCAGACTACCAGTGCCATTTTGGACCTGATTAAGGAGATCCAGAAAAAAATGAGTCTGACAGTGGTGATGATTACCCACCAGATGGAAGTTGTCCGTGATGCCTGTTCCTCTGTGGCTGTCCTTGATGAAGGAAAAGTTGTGGAAGAGGGGTTTGTCAGTGACATCTTCAGTCATCCTCAGAATCCTGTGACCAAGGATTTTCTCAGTCGCTTGGTAGGAGTCGATGAGGGCAAGAAGAACAAAGTATACCAGTGGTCCCATAAAGAGGGGTCTTATGTTTTGCGCTTTCCGGATAATGCGACCGACGAACCAGTTCTTTCTCGTATCAGCAGGACCTTTGGGGTTGACTTCAATCTAAGGGCAGGAGGTGTCCAGACGGTCGGGGATAAGGAGATTGGTACCATGATTGTCGATATCCTCTGTCCCTCATCCAGCCTATTGCCTCAGGTAATTGCGGAATTGAAGAATCAGGGAGTCATCGTTGAGGAGGTGCAAAAATGAGCACGCTTTGGATTCTTGTATTGAATGCAACAGGACAAACTTTGTCCATGGTGTTTTTTTCCACCTTGTTCTCCTTGGTTATTGGGTTGCCTTTAGGAATTTTCCTGACTATCACCAGTCCTATGGAACAAGGAGGCATCATCCCTCATCTTGTAGTGAACAATATTTTGGGACGGATTGTGAATGTGTTGCGCTCTTTTCCTTTTATTATCTTGATGATTTTGCTTTTTCCTTTGTCTCGCCTGATTCTTGGAACCAGTATTGGTACTGCGGCAACCATTGTGCCTCTTTCCATAGCTGCGGCTCCTTTTGTGGCAAGGGTCATAGAGACCTCATTGAAGGAAGTCAATCCCGGTGTGGTTCAAGCCGCCAGAGCTATGGGATCAACCAATTCCCAGATAGTGTTTAAAGTGCTCATCCCTGAAGCTCTGCCTTCCTTGGTGAGTGGCGTGACCTTGACTATCATCAATCTGATTGGTTACTCGGCCATGGCAGGAGCCATCGGCGGTGGAGGTCTGGGGGATTTGGCTATCAGATATGGGTATCAACGTTTTCGCGGTGATGTCATGTTTGTTTCCGTGGTGGTCATCCTTGTCCTTGTCGAAATAATCCAGGTGACAGGGAACAAGATCAGTGCCAAACTCATGTCCAAAAGATAAATATTTGTTCTTTTTACTTGTTTTTTGCATATTTCCTGCATGAAAATCCATTCCTTGGGAATGCCATACTTGAAATTATTTTCAAAATGTTTTATCTTCAGGCCATCAAACCAAGGAGAGAGTCATGAATAAGATGAGTATCTGTACCATTTCCATGATGTCTCTCATGATGATGCCCTGCCGGGCATAATATATTCATAATTCAATAACACAACCAATTTATCTTGTAACTTACGATGCTCATAGAGCATTCTCTGTGAATTTATCTATAGGAGAAAATAGTATGAGAAAGATTCTTGTATCAGTATTAGTGGTATTATTGGCCTTGACCTCTGCCTTATTTGCCCAGGGTTCAAAGGAAAGCACTTCCTCCAATGTGGTGTTGAAGGTTGGTGCGACTCCCGAACCACATGCGGTGTTGCTTAATCTTGTTGTAGATGATTTGGCAAAACAAGGTATTACCTTGAAGGTCATTGAGTTCACTGATTATGTGACCCCGAATGAAGCACTGGAAAGTGGTGAGATTGACGCCAATTACTTCCAACATATTCCGTATCTTGAATCCTTTAACAAGGAAAAGGGGTTCCATCTTGCAAATGCCGGGGGCATCCATGTGGAACCATTCGCCCTGTATTCCAAGAAATACAAGAGCATCGCTGAGCTCCCTAATAATGCTTCTGTGGCAATCCCCAATGACCCGACCAACGAAGGTCGTGCTCTGCTTTTGCTCCAAAGTGCCGGATTGCTTACTCTCAAGGCTGGAGTGGGTCTAGAAGCTACTCCTTTGGATATCAAAGACAATCCAAAATCTTTGAAATTCAATGAGATTGAAGCTGCTTCTCTTCCCCGTGTGCTTTCTGATGTGGATGCTGCCATCATCAACGGCAATTATGCTATTCCTGCGGGTCTTGTAGCGACAAGGGATGGGTTGTTTGTCGAGGGTGCGGACAGCCCCTACGTGAATGTTATCGCTGTCAAGAAAGGTAATGAGAATAATCCTGGCATCGTCGCCTTGGTCAAAGCTCTGAAGAGCCAGAAGATCAAGGATTATGTTGCTAAGAGATATCCTAACGGAGAGGTTGTCCTTGTTCCTTGATTAGTAAGAAACAACCGATTTGTTTATGAAGAAGGAGACCATTTCTGATGGTCTCCTTTTGTATAGTGTTTTCCTTTTCTAAAGGAACTGTTTCTGTTATCCTGGGAAAGAGGCGGAGCAATGGGAATAATAGTGGTGGTTCTTGTGTTGGCAATTGTCTTTTTGGTGATTCTTCTTTTTCGGAAGAGATCAGAGGATCCTTACCTCAAGGCATCTTTGGATCAACTGACCAGAGACAACAGTGTCAACCGTACAGAGATGTTGAACATGTTGGAACAGTTTCGCACTTCGGTAAATCAGAGTGTAGGAATACTGGATAAGCAAGTCGCCTCCTCCCTTGATAAGATTCGAAGTGATAACGATGCCAAGTTGGAATTGATCCGCCAAAGCGTGGATTCCAGATTGAGCACCAGCCTTTCTCAATCCTTCCAGGTGGTGTCACAGCAACTCAATGCGGTGCACAAGGGTCTTGGTGAGATGCAGGAATTGGCCAACGGTGTGAATGACCTGAAGAGAATATTGGGAAATATCAAAAGTAGAGGGATAATGGGGGAGATTCAAGCAAAGAATATTCTGGATGATATTCTTACAAGAGACCAGTATGATACCAATGTGATTTGTAAGAAAGGGAGCCAGCAAAGAGTCGAGTTCGCGGTGAAGTTGCCAGGATCAGAGGATGGAGCGGTGTATCTTCCGATTGATTGTAAGTTTCCCAAGGAGGACTATGAACGTTTACTTGATGCCCAGGACCGTGCGGATAAGGAGGCGGTCAGGGTCTCAATGGAGGCGATAAGACGAAGACTTCTTGAAGAAGCCAAGGATATCAACGAAAAATATATCGATCCTCCCAATACCACGGAATTTGCCCTGCTCTTCTTGCCTGCTGAAGGCTTGTATGCGGAGGCTCTTCGTATTCCTGGCCTTGCTGACAGCTTGCAGAAACAGTTTAAGGTGATACTTTCAGGTCCTACCACTCTGGCGGCTATACTCAACAGTCTTCAGATGGGGTTTGAGACTTTGGCCATTGAGAAACGATCAAGTGAAGTCTGGACCATTCTGTCGATGGTCAAGACCGAGTTTTCCAAGTTCAGCGATGCTTTGATGCATACTCAGCAAAAGTTGGAGCAGGCTTCTTCTTCCTTGGCGGATGTAAACAAAAGGACAGCAATCATGAGCAAAAAACTGAAGGATGTTCAGTCTCTTGATGTTGAGAAAGAGGTTGAAGTATTGTCAGAAAATATGCAGTAAGTGAACGAATTATTGCATATTTTTACAAAACTCTGGACAAATAATGCATAAAAATGTAATAATACGCATTATTAGTTTGGAGGTTTAGTCATGGATTGTGAGAAGAAACAGTATTTGAAAGGAAGAAGTTTTTTAACATTGAAGGATTATTCAACTGAGGAGATTCTTTTTTTGTTAAAACTATCTCAAGACCTTAAAGCTAAAAAGAAAGGGCGACCTTGTGACTCTTGTCTTTCTGGTCATCTTCTGGAAGGGAAAAACATAGTAATCATTTTTGATAAAACCTCCACCCGTACCCGTTGTTCCTTTGAAGTTGCCGCTTTTGACGAGGGTGCTCAGGTCACCTTCCTTACTAATAGCCAGATGGGAAAGAAAGAGTCCATCGAGGATACTGCAAAGGTACTTGGCAGAATGTATGATGGCATTGAGTATAGAGGCTTTTCCATGGCGCTGGTCAAGGATTTGTATGCATATAGCGGCGTCCCTGTATGGAATGGTCTTACTGATGAGGATCATCCAACTCAAGTGCTAGCTGATTTTCTTACTGCCATGGAATATACAGGCAAGCCTTTGAATCAAATGAAATTGGCCTACATCGGTGATGGACGGAACAATGTGTCCAATGCCTTGATGATTGGGGCTGCCAAGGTGGGAATGGAGTACAGCATTGGTACTCCAAGCGAACTATATCCTTCTTCTGCTTTGCTTGAAGAGATGAAAGCTGTGGCAAAAAGTACTGGAAGCGATATCAAGGTGTGCAGTGATCCGTATGAGGCGGTCAAAGGTGCTGATGTCGTTTATACTGATGTATGGGTGTCAATGGGAGAGGAGGCAAAGACCGAGGAGCGCATCAAGCTTCTCAAGCCTTATCAGGTGACGATGGATCTTCTCAAGGCGAGTGGCAATGCTAATGTTTTGTTTGAGCATTGTCTTCCTGCTTTTCATGATCTGAATACTGTTATCGGTAGACAGATTTACGAGCAGTATGGACTGAAGGAATTGGAAGTGACCGATGAGGTGTTCCGTAGCTCTCATTCTGTGGTGTTCGATGAGGCGGAGAACCGCATGCATACCATCAAGGCTGTAATGGTAGCGACCATGAGTGACAAGCTATACAGGGATAAATGATTTCACGTTTATCGCTTTTTGTTTTCTTTTCTGTTTGAATAAGGATGAAGTTGAAAATATATCAGGAACTGATGTCTTGGAATTCATGGCATCGGTTCCTTTGTTTTTTATAAGGTTATAGGGAAGAATACCCGCGATGAAAAGCAATGTTATTGGAAAAACAATGGAGAAATAACATATATCCTGGTACTTGCGGATAAAACGGTATAGTTTTTTTTACATGGTGATGGTATAGTGTAATATACCCGTTGACTTGTATTGAGGAAAAAGGAATGCCTAAGAAAATTGACCATGAGGAACGTAAAGAGAAAATTCTTCAGACAGCCCTGAAAGTTTTTGCCCGAGAGGGGTACAAGGATTCCAACCTCAGCCTGATTGCCTCTGAATGTGGTATTTCGAGACCGACCATCTACCAGTATTTCGCTGATAAGGAACAGATATACTATTATGCGGTAAAATTGGTCACCGGGCGCATGTTCAATAAATATGCAACCTATGCCTGGTCGACTAATGTGAATTGCATCGATAGAATTACTTATATTTGTAACGATATCATTGATGCCGCCAAGGCTTCTGAGGGTGAGTTGGTTAACTTGATGGATGTGATGTTACAGATGCGCAGGGAAGGGAAGGATTTCAATAGCATCGTGCTTAAACGTACTGCCAAGTTGACTATTCTTTTTAAGAGATTGCTTCATATGGGCATCAAGAACAATGATGTAATTGAATGCAATGTCGATAAGGTCTCCGAGCATCTTTTATTGCTTCTTGAGTCCAGTTGTCTCCAGGTTGCTTTCTTTGAGGTGAAGGATTTAGATGAGGACAAACAATTGGTGGCAAACTACCTTGAGTTCTTTAAGACCCATCCTCGTTCCACGGCTGTGGTGATTCGCTAGTAGCCGTTTCTTGCTTTTCTTACTATATTTTCACATGTACAAGGTGCCCCTTTATCATGAGGAGGTAAAGTTATGGATTTTGAAAAAATGACAATTAAACTGCGTCAGGCGTTTGGTGATGCGGATTCTCTTGCCAATGAGAATGGCAATGCGGAAATAACCACAGAGCATCTTTTATTGGCATTACTTCAGCAAAAAGAAGGGCTGCTTGCTCCATTGTTTGAAAAAATTGGGGTGCCTTCTTCGCAAGCCCAGCAAACTTTCAAATCTCTGGTGGATAAGTTGCCCAAAGCCTATGGGGGCAATACCCAGCGTTCCTTATCAGGAAGTTTGGGGAATGAGATATATGCTGCACAAAAGATAGCGTCTGATTTTAAAGATGAGTATTTGTCAGCGGAGCATCTGCTTCTTGCTGTCTTAAATGATGATTGTTCAGCTTCTCGTGCTTTGGAAGGCTTGGGTGTTACTAAAGATTCTGTGATGCAAGCCCTTCAAGCTATCAGAGGGAATCAGACGATCAATAATGAGGATCCGGAGAGTCGTTATCAGAGTTTGGAGAAGTATTGCAAGGATATGACCGCCTTGGCACGGAATGGCAAACTTGATCCTGTCATCGGACGTGATGAGGAAATTCGTCGTGTTATGCAGGTGCTTTCCCGAAGGACGAAGAACAATCCTGTACTTATTGGAGAGCCAGGTGTGGGAAAGACGGCCATAGTAGAAGGGCTGGCTCAGCGTATCAACAGTGGTGATGTCCCTGAATCCTTAAGAAGCAAAAGGATTCTTTCCTTGGATGTGGGATCTCTTGTCGCCGGTGCAAAGTTCCGTGGAGAGTTTGAGGAACGTCTCAAGGCCGTAATCAATGAAGTCATCTCAAGTGAAGGCCGGATAATTCTGTTCATTGATGAGTTGCATACCATTGTAGGCGCAGGGGCAAGTGAGGGTTCGACCGATGCCTCCAATCTTATCAAACCTGCTTTGGCACGGGGGGAACTCCATGCCATTGGTGCAACAACGCTTGATGAGTATCGTAAATATATTGAAACTGACAAGGCTTTGGAACGCCGTTTCCAACCTGT
>Ga0172381_10008484_pt1 | contig 10042 bp, 12 predicted proteins | sample Leawel6488metaG_FD_119754 | JGI IMG/M metagenome (GOLD analysis project Ga0172381, IMG submission 119754) | Leachate microbial communities from a municipal landfill in Southern Ontario, Canada - Leachate well 64-88 metaG | ecosystem: Engineered > Solid waste > Landfill > Unclassified | place... | reverse complement strand
CATCTCCTCCGTCACCAACTGTAATATCATAAACTCCAGGTGCGACAGCAAAAGCGGCATCGTAGAGTAATCCACCTGCTCCACCACCAGAACCAGCTCCAGCGCCACCTCCGCCGCCACCGGCTAATACTAATGCTTTTACAGTTGCCATATAATTAACATATTGTGTTTAATAATTTCATCTCTGCTCTCGGGATTTCGCTGAGAGCAGAATCAAATTACTAATTAGGACGCGCCAAGTGTGACTGTCCAAGTAATTTTTAGAGTATCACTAGCGCCTTTATTGATGGCCGCGAATGTTGAACGAGCCAACATTACGCCACTGGCGGAACTATTTAAAATTCCGGCTTCGGTAATGGCACCTGTGCCATCGCCTGCGGCCCAATCTCCGACATAAATAATGTCGTTATCATCGCCACCAGCGCCTTGAGTCCTTGAAGTTAGAGCATTTCTGTCTATTTCAAATTCTAGGGCTGTGTTGGCTGATGTAGGAGCGGTTGTGCCGGTTCCAATAGCCATGTGGCTCATTGCTGTTTCATCTGGCGCGGACGACAGCTGATCAGCGATGTGAGCCTCACCTACATTCATCATCAGGTTGCTAATATCTCTCTCTTCTTTGATTTTTCCGTCCGGACCGAATAATTCAATGTGGAGCCTACCTTTATGAGCTACTCGGTCAACTAAATTTTTATTGTCCATATAATTAAATGTCTTTAATAAATTTAACTGCCTTTGCTCTCTCTTGGTTGCCACCGGTAAATTTATCCATGATAACAGTTTCTCCTGTTAGATAAGTTTTACCGTTTTTGAATAATCCAGCAGGAGAGATAACCTCGTATTCCGCTTTACTGCCCAATAATTGAGCCTGTAATCCGGAAGCTTTGGAAATCAAATCTAATGGATTCATTTCTTCTGACATAAGAGTAGATTAATTAAATTAAATTAAGAGGGGCGATACTGCTACCGCCCCAATTAAACTAAGCGATACAATCCTCAATGAAATATCCGCCAACATTGCTGACCAATTTTTCATCTTGACAAACTTCAACCTCAACGACTTCTTTCTTCATATCTTCTTCTCTCCAAGTGCGTGCGCCCCAAGGGGTGTGAGCAGAATTAGAAACTCGGAAGATATAACCGCAAGCAAATTCGTCTAAAGCTGATGCGGCCGGAACATATAACAAGACCACATGCTTGCCCCAAACATCTGATAAAGTTTGAGTTGCATTGCCCTCCTTGTTAGGATTTTTACTGGCCTTAGGGATTAAAACATTCATTCCCCAAAGTTTTGGCGGTAGATCACCGTCAACCAATAAATCGGCGTGGGTATATTTGATTAAATCTCTGACTTTTGAATCTCTCTTGACGATCTTGGCAACGGCCGATGGGATAATAACGACATTCGGTTCGTAGCCACCGGTTTGAGTCCGGACGGCCTCCTTACCTACATCGATGCGAGCCTCAATGGTTGACACATCTTTTGTATTATCATAAGCGGCATTATTCCATTGCTGTGTACCGGATAATTGGATTCTATTTGTAGCGGCCCAATTACCTTGAGTCGTTAACAATGCAGCAACCCGGATTTCTTGGTCTAACATCAATAAATCCTTAACTCTTTTGGATTTAGATGAGCGTAAATTAATAACGCTATCGGCATTTGCCAATTGACGATCGGTGATTTCGCAATTTAATGCGTACTCTTCGGCCACATAAGAACCAGTGGTTAAAGAGAAACCGATTGTTTTAGATCTTGTACCATCAGCCCGCATAGTGGTATCTGGTACTCTGAATGCTTCGCCCTTATTCCATTCGTAGTATTTATCGCTTTCATTCTTCACCGGAATAACTGGGAAGATTTGTTCAGCGATCATACCTTGTGGATGGTAGCCCAATAAGACATTGGACAGCGCCGCATCAATATGAACTTCATTTACTTTAGGCATATTAAGTGGATTAAATTAATTAAACGCTCTAACTAGTGGGCCACCACAAACGGTCTAATCAAGATCGAAATGATATCACCACCAGTTCCGGCCGATTCTAAGGCAATACCGATAACATGTTCGGTAGAGGCCGCAGTCCCGGTCCAGGTTGAGGAGATAGCCGGAGCAGTCGCTACACGCCCGGTTGTAATAACTCCTACGACATAATCACCTTTGCTAATGGCCGCGTTAGCCACAGCTTTTGAGATTCCGGCAACGCATACATCGACAGCGCCACCAGCTACCGCAACGGTGTTTTGGATAATGCCAATTGGCTTATCGTTCGCACCATCTGGCAGATCTACTTCACCCGCGTTTGTTCCAAGCTCTACAACGACATATTTCTCTGCCATTATATTCTCGGCAATAAACGGAGCTTCTAACAATTTGATTTCATTAGCCATACGGATAAATTAAATTTATTAGTGGAACTACTTATTATTAAGTTCCTTTTCAGCCATAGCAAGAGCGGCTTCATAGCCCATCTTGTCATTGGCTTTCATTATTTCTTTAGCTTTTTTATCGAGGTTAAAAGATTCCTCGCTAACACCTTTAGGAGCTACGCTACCATCGTTGTTTGCCAAAGCAGATTCACCTAATTCGGCGAATAATTTTGCGCTAGGCATACCGTCAATGATCTCGAAGAACTTGGTTGCTTGACTTTCACTTAATGATACGGCAAACGCAGTCACCATATCTTTTAGATTAGCCGGCAACTTACCTTTTTCGGCATTAGATTCACTATAAATGAAACCATTTATTTTTTCACTCATCTCCATTTTCTTTAACTTCTCGGTTGCTTCAAGACCGGCTTTCGCATCGGCTTGAAGTTTCTTAATCTGAGTTTCGTTCATTTGGGCTGGAGCGCCATTTGCGGCGGCCGCGGCCGCATCTGCATCAGCCTTGTCCTTGGCTTCTTTATCGGCCAGGGCCTTAGCATCGTCCTCTTCCTTTTTCTTTTTGTCAGCATCTTCCTGGGATTTCGCTTCGGCATCTTCGCTGGCCTTTCTAGCACCCTCACTCATACAAACCATTTTGCCATCTTTATCCACTCCCATCTTACCGTCAGAGCCATCAGCCAATTTACAGGCATCGCCCTCTTTGAATAATTCGGCAAACTTTTTGTTCGCTTCCGCATCTAATTCACTAAAATGAGAAGTAAGAAAGGACTTCTCCTCAGCAGTCAATTCAGCGAAAGACTTTTTTGACAATTCGTTAATGTTCATATTTTTATGAATTATTTTTTCGGATAACACGACTGGACTAAGGCCCTTAAAATAAGGACGGTTAGTCAGAGCGCCACCGATTAAAACATTATTGTACAATCTTCGGTCTTCCGGGTCTTCATACTGGAAATAGAACTCTGGACTAAAGAAACGATAAATCGCTTCCTTAATCAATTCACGACCTTTTGAGTTCCAATCAACTATGGCGAAGAGTCCCTCATTACCTTTATTGATTAAATTTTTAATCCATCCCACTGCTCCTCGATCAGAGTAATGCTCTTCATCAATCGGCAGTCCGATGGTACTAGAGTGAGCTCGTAAATCTCTTTGAAAATTATCGGCAAACTCTTGTTGTATTTCTGGGGTAATCTCTACCATGCCATAACTGGGGTGATCCCACTTGCCCGGTTTCAAAACCTGTAATTCAAAACCTCCCTCTTTCTGTTCGGCAAACGATAAATCAATCGGGACTAACATCGTCAACGCTTGATTCTCTCCTGCTTTCTTTTTGTTTTTTAAAACATCTTTGTCCGGCATATAGTTAAACAAAAACGCACCAGATTATATCCGATGCGTTTCTGCTCTGCCTACCAATAGGAGTGTAAGCCTCAAAGAGTAACCACGGATATAATTAATCTTATCGGCCCTCGAGAAGCCGACAAAAGTATCCGTGCGTTTTTTTAAAGAATTATTTTATTTTATTAAAATCAACTTTTTTATTATCTTTTTCTTCCTGTATTAATTCTACCATATCCTTGCCGAACTGTCTAACTTCTCCGGTGCATTGCTGTGTCTGGAAATCTATGCGCCTAATAATCTTTGAAGTAACATGGCCTATTTCAATATCTGTGTCTACATGGACCTTATAGCCTAATTCCCTGGCATCCCGGCAGAAGTTAAAATCTTCACCGGTTTTAGAGAAATAGAAATAAGGATAAGTCATTTTCTTTAGCACTTCGACATTAATCAGCACCGCCCCGAATCCAACCGCATCGGTAACCATTAAACCCATGTCGCAGGCATCAACGAATGTCATGGCATCTTTCTCGTTCCGGTCTTTATCCTTAACAAAGATACAAGGATAATGCGGACTCGCTCGTCTATACGCGCGCACGCCCACGATATCTTTTTTATAAAGCAATAATTTATGGACGATGTCTTTATCAAAGACATGATCGCTGTCAATCATCATCAAATGAGTGAACCCCTCATTGACTGCCATCTTAGCTAAAGCATTTCGTGATTCGTGAGTAATCAATCTTGGGATTGTTCTAATCTCCCACTTGGCGCTATCCGGGTTCGATGCGATAGTCATGGCCAATCTTATAAAACTTTTAAAAGGACTGTCACCGACTAAATCTTCAAAGCTTCCAGAGTTTGGCAAACCAATTAATACCTTTGCTTCGCTCCAAGTTTTTTTACAATACTCCTCCCAATTCTTTTGCTCTTCCTCGCTAACATCACGCTTGAAAATCTTTTTAATATCCATGTGTTTATTTTAACTTATTTAAAATTTGTTTCATTAACGCAATCTTCTTTTTGTGGGCCGCAATTCTGTCCGGGTAAATATCATCCTCTTCATATTCTTTTATCTTTTTTTCTCGACTGGCAATTTCTTTAGTATACTCTTCTTTAATCAAATCGGCGGCCGGACTATCCTTGTCAATTTTAGGCGCTCTCAAAGTATTAATATCATTAACGCCCTCGTATTTATTTTCGACTACTTCCGGGACTCCATCGATGTCTGGGAGTTCGGCTTCGTCTTTCATAATCTCAACCCACATACCCCGGCAATTAGAATGGAACTCATCCTCGTTTATCCAGGGATCTCCGGCCGGGACTACTCGGCCGTCCATGCTTAAACAGAAATCGCAAGTAGTTTCGTCCAGTAATTCGGTCCGTTGAAAAGCGTAGGTATCAGCGATATTGGCTTTCTGTGTCATCCGGCGCCCCTGGTTCAAAGCACTGGCGGCCACTATCGATGCAGTTTGTTGGCCCAACTTTACCACAGAGTCAATCATTATAGACGCTATCTGCTTAATCGCCTCGTTGGCATCAATCTCTTTGGCGATGCTATCAATGGCTTTTATCTTGGCTTTAACCAGCGCCCGGTTCTCATGGTCATCACTTATGATGGATGCCTGGCTCATCAGTCTATCCAAATCTTCCTGGGGACTGACCGGCGGATTAACTTTGATTTCAGAGGCTACGGTATTCTTGCCAAAGTTATAAAGGTCTTTCATTTTAAGAAACAACTCGTCTTTATATTTGCTCTTGTTCGATAACGATATCTCCTGGAGCTTTAAATAGTCTTTACTTTCTATCGCCTCTTTGAATTGTTGAAGCAATAAATCTTTTTCGTCATTGAATGATTTTGATAGCAATTCGGAAAACTCCATCTCCCGATTATCTAATTCATTTTTAATATTTCCAAAATTTACTTTCTGTTCAGTGAATGTCAAATCTCTATAAGGCCTGAATAAATCACTAAACATTTGAAGCTTTCTATCTCTCAAGTTTTTTTTTTGAGTCCTTTCATTTGTTTGGACTTTACTATAATCATTCTGTTTATCAATCTGAGCCTGTTTTTTTTCTTCGTCCCTAATCTTTTTCTCTTCCGGTGTCAGTTCAACGGCATCGGGCAGGTCCATCTCTTTGCGGATATGCTTTTCTAATTCTTCATCCGGATTAATAAGGTTGGCTCCCACTAGAGTATTGATAGCCGTAGCAAATGATTGCTTATCGAGCGCTCCGATTTTATCAACTTCCAATGTCGGATATTCTTTTGTCCCCGGCCAATTAATATCAATCAATTGTTTGATGGCGTTCTTGTTGATAACATCTTTAATATTTTTAGCAACGGCCTGTAAACTGTCATAAAAGAAATCGCTTTGATCTTCACTCAAAGCATAACTGCCGCTCGAACCGCCCGAACCCAAAGTCAAGAATTGAGCCAAGACATTTAAAACAATCTGCCGGCTATGATATTCAATGCTTGATTTAGGGTCGCGAACTTTCTGCGCGCCCATATCTAAAAATCCAATTTCGTATCCATCCGGCATAACAACATAAGCCTTTTCGTTAGCTCTTAGGTTCTTTACTATCGCAGTAGCGGCCGACCTATCTGCCGGAGTATGTCCTGATGGCAGTTTGCAGTATGGCACTCCCAGGCCCTGGCGCTCAAAGGCCATGGCATCAATCTGCTCAAATGTATCTTTAAAAAACCAATTCTTGTAAGCTGGCCGGAGAATAGATATTCCCTCCCAGTTGTCGCCCTCTTTTTCATTTATAAAGATTAATAACTTCTCCATTGGGATCTCAACCGTTCCCTTGGCTGTCGTGTTCTGAGTTATTCCGTCTTTATGTGAGGTCATCATTATCCAGGAATTAATTGTCCGGGGATGACGAGAAGCAAACTTCTTCCAGCCAATATATTTTTTTCCTTTCCACTCAACATAATTAAATACTTTTTCAAAAACAAAAACCCCGTAATCTAACATTAGCAGGGCCTCTCTTAAAAAGTCATCCCATGTGTTTGACATGGCGCTCTTCAAATTATATTCGATAAATTCCGCTTGCTCTTTTTGGAGGGCATCTTCGCCGGCCGGCTTAATATACCAATTGGCCGAACGCAATGGGAGTTTAATAACTTTTAATGACGCGGCGACAGTAGCATCGCCTTTTCTCATCTTGTCGTAGATAGTATATTTAGCGGTTCCGCTTAGATCATAATTATAATCCTCGCCGGATATCATACCATTATAAATACTGGTGCCGGTGTCGCCAAACTCTTGACCTAGATTTTCAATTTTAGCAGGAGCGTCTTTAAATAGTCTTTGAAATAATCCCATATTGTTAGAATTTTTTTTGATAAATATCGCTTGAGTCTTGATCTGATGCTTTGTCTATAAAGTCATTCAAGGCCGCGATGTTTACTCTAAGTTTTTTAAAACATAATGCGATTGACCAGAAGCTATCACCATGTCCCTCCGGAGTTTCAACAGCCTGTAAATCATTCGTGACTTGAAGTATCTGCCTTATCATTCTTTGGTCGTTCTGTAATTCTAGGAACTCTTGATTAACCGCCTTGCCGAACTCAGTGGCCATTGAATATTTTTCTTTGCTCGTGAATGTCACCAGTTCTAATTGCGGCGGTAATTCTCGGCGCTCTTCTAAGGTTGTCAATTCTCCCCTGGTGTTATCGCAATAAACTTTATCTATTTTAAAATTGGTTATCGCCTGTTTAATATAACTTATCTGAGTCGGCTTCTCCGGATTGAATTGTTCATCATCATTGCCGGCGTAATCCCAGGCGTCAAAAAACTTCTGATGTATTTGAATAGCCTTTTTCTTTCCATTGATAACTCTAACTTGAAAGACTGCGAAGTGTGCCGGGTGTCGTTTCTTTCCAAGGTCCCAACCGCCAATTGTATCGTAATTCTCCGGCCCTTTAATAATATCAAAAATTGAGAGATTTGACAAATTGGCATTAACCACCTTGTTTATCTCTTCTTCCTTGAAGAAACTGTTTTCAGAATATACCGGAGAGCAAAGGTATTCTTGATTATAAATCTTTGCCCCTCTGATATTTTTTCTTTCCTGTAATTCCTCCCAGTTCATATGCTCTGGCCATAAGGCTATTTTATTAACCGGGTCTTTCTCAGCCGGCTGAACTAATAACTTAAACTTCTTTTTCATCTCCCTATCAAAAAAGAAATCGGCCGTAGTCTGCGGCGTTCCTACTATCTTACAAAATCCAAACTTCTTAGGCATGTCCAATATCTGAGTCTTGATTACTTTATTAATCTTTTCAATCTTGGTTAATATCATGGCGTTGTCCGGGTCTTGAAACGGATCGTCAACATAGACACCATCGCAGTGAATACCGCGCTTAAATGAAAGCAAGCCGTGTGGCTCTAAAGTGAATGTCGTATATTTGAATTTGCTGTCATTGTAATCCCAGCTGTATTTCATCACTGACTCGGCTGTCGGTTTTAAATCTATGCATTGTTGGAAGTATGGATTGTCAAATATCAAACGCTTGATCTTGCTGATGTGGTAGCCGGCCATTGAGTCCTGATAAGAAAAGTAATGATATTCTTTATTCTCGTAGGCGTGCTTAAATAATCGCCACATCACATCGGCATATAGACTGGTTGATTTGAAATGGTCCCGGGCCGATACTCTCATCGTCCATCTGTTTAAGGCCATCCAATCGCAGAGGTCGTCTATGAACTGCCCTCTAATAAAAACTGGAAAGGACAAAGAGAAAACTTCATGAACAAAATATTTAAAATCAACTAGCGCTCTCCCGATGTTCATCAGTTCCCCCTCCGCTGTCAGCTGATTTGATTTGTTTTCTTTGTTGACTTCTTTCATCTTTGATTAATTTAAGGATTTTAGCCACGTTGGTATACTTAGTTTCAATCACTCCCAACTTACGATTGAACACGCCGGCATCAAACTGTTTATCGAGGAGCATGTTGTAATGCTTCACTCGAGTATCAAGAGCGATGATCCGTGCCATATCAAGTTTACTAGTGCTGGCTATTTTTGACAACTCCTCGCTGGTTGATTTTATAAAATCCTCAAACTCCGCTAAGGCAGTCATGACAGCAGAGTTCTCGTACCTGATTGCTCTCTCGCGCCGGATCTTGTTAATCAACTGGTTAACATAGGTGTAATGAAGTTTATACCCATTCTCCTCTAGCACTCTACAAACCTGAGCCGATGTTGCATCTGGTTTGGCAACTATAATCTTTCGGATGTATCCGATAAATTCCCTTTCTTTGTCTTTCGATAATGTTGGCATACCTTTAATTTAATATTATATTCCCAGGCCTCAAGCCCCGGGCAGAGAATTGATTGCCTACTAAGCTAATCAATTAGATTTGGTTGATAGACTTGCGCCTATCGAGATTTAAAATCTTATTTTAACCACTGTCGTTTTTTAATTGTGACTAAAGAACGCGCTTGAGGACGAAGAACATAATATTAAATTAATCAAACCCGAAACCCTCCATCTCTTCACTCTTAATTTTATCTCGACTTAAATCTGCCTTGATTTCTTCCAACCGATTTTTAGTTATAAAGAAATTACAATGAACATTTGAACAATTAACACCGGGGTCGTCAGCAAAAATGTGACTTCCACAGCTAGGACATTTGTTATCAATTAAGTTTTTCCAGCTCATCTTAGCCATATTTAAGCCATTAGTTCATTTATCTAAAACTTTTTTTCTCTTCCCTCTCAATCCCCTTTAATCTAATATTAGCCAAATTATTCAACATCCCTGCACATCCGGTTCCTCTCTTGCTTGTAGCACTCCATCCAGTACTCTTCGGCCGTCATTTGGATGGCCCACAGAAACACTTTCCAGGCGGCATAAGCTACTATCTCTCTGGCCTCCGTCTTGAATCTAATCGGTAAACTATCTCTAAACCTTGATTGATTTCTCGTCATCTTGTTTGCCTTTAGGTTTATTAATATTCATAACGAACTCACCAATGTCTAGAGCCTTAAACTCCTGCTCATAGATCTGGTCAATTTCGTCTTTCTTCCCGGCAGTATTTTCGGCCGGGGTTGTTCTATGGCGCACTACTCTCACGATAAATTTCTCTTCTCCCATATAATTATTTGTTAATATATAATTCATTAATTTCTAGCATCCTCTTGGTTAGCCATGGAGTATAACCTAAACTCTCAGCCCATGCCGCCCAGCCGTAGACATCCTTTGGAATACACTTTGAATTGAATCCTCTGGCTTCCGGATAAATGAAACTGAACCAGAGATTAAATCTTGGGTCATCCCCATAGACGGCATCGCGAAT
>Ga0172381_10008482_pt1 | contig 10044 bp, 11 predicted proteins | sample Leawel6488metaG_FD_119754 | JGI IMG/M metagenome (GOLD analysis project Ga0172381, IMG submission 119754) | Leachate microbial communities from a municipal landfill in Southern Ontario, Canada - Leachate well 64-88 metaG | ecosystem: Engineered > Solid waste > Landfill > Unclassified | place... | reverse complement strand
GCTTTTCACTTGTTTGGAGGTTTGGTTCTATTACATCTTTATAACGGGGCTTGAAGTTTTGGAGGCTTTTGATCTGCACTTCTAAGGAGGCCGAATTTTGCCTCATTGCAGTCAGATCTTCTCCGCTTTTTATCGTTTGCGTCAGACATGGCTGGACCAAGAAAAAAAATAAAAACAAAGACAGGGACAAGATCAGCGCCGCCGCGATATTTGTTTTTATTTTCAAACTCATAGGGTTATTTATCCAGCAGGACGTTAAAAGTTATCGTAAAGGTTATATCATTTTTTTTGATCCAGCTTTCGGGAGGGAAGCTCACATCGGAAAAGGCTTTTTCGTTAGACTCAAGATTTGATTTAAAGGAATTCAAAGCTTCTCTCGTTTTGGAAAAACCTTGCAAGGAAACTGCAACCATTTTTTCTTTTTCCGAAAGAAAATTCAGAGAAGACAAATTAATTTCTGTCGGCAAGGCGGGGTAAAGCTTGCTGAAAATATCAGCATAATCTATCTGGCTGTCATAAAATTTTTTCAGCCTTAGAAAATTAGAATTTGCGGAGCCTGTTTCGTCTTTTAACCCCTTTAAAGCCTCCAGTCTCGCTGTTTTTTCATCCGAATAAATTTTTTGGGCATTAAGGTCGGCATTCAACAAACCTTTTACGAGGAACAAAAGCAGCCCCAAAGAGAGAAAATAAAAAATCAAAACCAAGCCTAGGATCAAAACAAGCTTTAGATTCTCTTCCTGCCTCAGTCCATTTTTTTGGTTGTCTGGCAAAAGGTTGATCATTTATTCTTTGAAAGTTCTTTGCGCCAAGCCCAGTGCTGTGGTGTATTTAAGCGATTTTTCCAAAGGCATGTTTGGATTCTGCTTGCCGTCTATATTTATCCAGGGATTTCCAATCTCCACTTCCGTTTTTAATTCCAAAGAAAGCAAGTTTTCCAATCCTTTTAAGTTGGCTCCGCCGCCGCAAATGATCAATTTTTTAATGGTTTTTATTTCTTCGGATTTATCCTGGCAAGACGACGATTGGTAAAAATCCATATACTTTTTAACTTGCTGGACCATGTCGATCAGGGCTGGTACCAAAGCTTGGAAAATTTCTCCCTTAGTGATCTCTGATCCGACCTCTTCTTTGATTTTTATCCTCATCTTTTCCCTGATGCCGTAACGGGCGATCAGCGTTTCGGCTTTTTCCATATCCACTCCCAGATCTTGAGCGATTATTTTTTTGAACAAATATCCCGAGATCGGGATCGAAGAGGTGAATCTTATGGAGCCTCCGTAAAAAACTATAAAAATAGTGCGGTTTTCTCCCAGATCAAGGAGCGCGATCGGCCCTTCGGCTGTTTCTTTTTTAACTAAAGCGCGGGCGATCGCCTGGGATTCTATTTCAAAGGCTATCGGGTCAAGGCCGGCAAGCTTTAAACAGCTTAAATAATCATCCGCTATTTTTTTTGGAATTGCGGCCAGCAAGACTTCCTGGCTTTCCGATTCGCGGTTTTTTAACGGGGGAATAATTTGGAAATCAAGGTAGACATCGCTGATCGGCATGGGAATATAGTTTTCGGCCTCATAAAGTATGGCGGACCTTAAGTCTTTTTCCGAAAGTTTGGGCATTTTGATCACCTGCAAAAAAGCTTTTTCTTCGGGCAGCGCAGTGATCACATATTTTGTGTTTATCTTTTTTCCGAATATGTTCTTAAGGGAATCTTTGATCGTTTCAGCCAGTCTTTTGATATCTTTTATCTCTCCCTCTTTTATTATGCCGGAATCTATCTTTGCGTAGCCGAAAGATTCCAATTTTAAATTATCGCCGTTCTTTTTGATCTTGGCTATTTTTAAAGACAGATCGGAAATATCCAACCCGAAAGCTTCTTTTTTCAGATTTAACAGCTCGATCATTTCTTAAAAAATATTAAGATTAAACTCTTTATTTATTATATAATTTTTTTTAATAAAGTCTAAGCTTTGTTGGGGTAAAATTATTAACATGATCAATAAATTTCTTCCCAGTGGTCAATAGTGATGACTGGTGAAAATTCCGGCTGTACTCCTCCAGTAGGCACTGCTCCTCCCCAAATTCCTTCTCTGATCTTTTGTTCGTCAAAATAAAATTCCAAGGGCTGCATAATGCTAAACATGGAGAGTTTGCTGGCGAGCATCCCGCCGACCACTTCAAAAGATTCAGGCAGGCTAATAAGGTCTATTTTACTGCCAGCGTAGACTACTCCATCGATCGATGAAGCCATTAGAGAGGAATAAAGGCCGAAGTTGATGCTTCCTTTGCTTAATAATCCGGAGGGGATTCCCACTCCGGGATCGTTTACATTAACTTGGTCAAATCCGCATTGCCAGCTCCAGCAAAGAGATTGGCCTATGTTTATATCTCCGTCGGTTACAAGGACTCCGTTGACTTCCAGCTTGCGCTGTCCTTTCAGCTCAACTGCTCCGGTCACATAATAAGTGGAGGTTGCCGTTCCGTTTGCCTTATGGCGCAAAATAAGAGTTCCATTCCATCCAACATCGTCGAGGAGGGAATTGAATTCCGAGCTGGTATATAGGCATTTGTTGTTGGTAAATACAGTGGAGCCGTTATAATTTTTTCCAGCTACATCGCATTGGCCTTGGCTTTGGGCGGCAATAGCTTTGTTTTTATATGAAGAAGTGGCAGCTGAATCAAAATATACCCCAGGCATTGTTTCTTTTTTCGGAGGGCAATTGTCTGCGGGGCAATTCGGGCCGCAGCCTTTTTTTGAACAGCTGGAAGAGCTGTTCAAAGAGCTTCCGCTGACATTTATATTATTGTAAGAAAAGGCTAGTCCTTCTTGTCCCGGGGTAGATGGATTGTTGTAGATATTCACATTGCTTCCGGATTTGATGTTGATATTGTTATTACTAAAAATATTGCCATCGTGTATGTTTATGTTGCTCGTGTTAATCGTAATTTCTCCGCTGGGCGATCCGGAAAAAATGGGGCTGTTTTCGGTCAGGGTTCCAAGAGCTTTATAGGCTTTTATCTTGACTATTCTTTGGCTTCCTGAAGTCGAGGTCGCTTGCGTCGAGAGTTCTCCATTGCCGCAGCCGAAATTTTTGATCGACATAGTGTAGCTGCTGCCGGGAATAAGAGAACTGGTATCTTTGTAGCTGGAAGTGGCCCAGTCGATGCAATTGCAGGAAGCGGTCGAGCTGGTGAAGCAATCGCTCCAGGAAAGATCATTTTTGAGATGCCAAATTGTTTCGTTTATTCCGGCTTCGGCCAAATAATAGGTTTGCAAAGATTGGATTTGGCTTTTTGATATTTTATATTCGGTCGCGGCGAAAGAAAGGAAGTAAGACCCGAGCAATAATAAAACCAGCAGCGCTCCCATGGCGATGATGATCACTGATCCTTTTTGCCGCTGGCTTTTAGCGTCGGCCAAGCCGTTAAAGATTCCGTCCCAGTATTTTATTTGCGATTTCCAAGGATTGTCCATTCTTTACTAAGTTTATTTTTATATTAATAACTCTATTGCCCCAGAATTTTAAACTTTGGGCGAATTCTCCGATGATTCTTGGCTCTTCCAGATTTTTTGCAGTTAAGGTTTCGCTTGTTGAAGTGGCATTGTGCGGCAGATAGCTATTGGGATCGCTTGGAAAATAATAAGCTTTAACTTCTCTGTAAACTTCGGTGGAACTGGCAAAATATCTTATATAGTAATAGCCGCTGTCTATTTTATAAACGGAACCGACAGTAGGAAAAGCGGTTTGCCACGGCTGGTCGATTGTAGCTATTTTTGTACTTCCATCATATTCAGTGATTTTTCTTGTTTTATTATTTGCATTTCCCCATCCGGAAATAATTTCGATGAAAGAATCTTTGTAAAAATCATTAACCGAGGATGATTCTGCGGCCAGAGTGATTGTAGTCGTTGAGATGGATTGGGGAGTGCTGGTAGCGTAAATGGAGCTGATATGGCCGTCTTGAAATTCTATCTGCGAAGGAGCGGTGCTTTCTTGTTCGGTTATCACATTAACTATTTTTTTGGCCTGGCGGATTTCCCTGGTAAAGCGCTCCATGATCACGCGTCCGTTTTGAGTGACCTCAGCCAAATCTTGCTGCTGCAAAAAAAGCTTATGTCCGTAAAATTCAACCGAAAAGATTGCGCTGATAGCTATCGTAAAAATCGAAATCACAACAACGGTTTCTAAAAGAGTGAATCCGGCGGTTTTTTTTAGATTTAATTTCTTTTTATTTTTCATTTTTCAGAATATAAAGTGGCGATCTCAACAGTTTGTTCGGGAATGTTTCGTCCCCAAAAGACTTTAACTTTTATTTTTTTAATCCCTAGGTCGGTAGTAGTGCTATTCAGGCCGTTGAGCGGATTGACATAGCTTATATTAGTTATAATTTGATAATTTGAAGCGGTGCTTGTCGTAGTTGTGCCAACGGATAAGGCGGCGTCATCGTAAGAGTAAGATAAAAGGCTTTCTATCTGCCCTTGGGCCAGATAAGAAGCTGTTGAGTTATTTTTTGCAATGCCCTCTTTCATTGCCGCAGCCGGAAAAGATTGAAAAACGCCAAGAATGCCGATACTTAAAATCAACAAAGAAACCATCACTTCTATTAAAGTCATTCCTTTTTGTTGTTTAAGCATAATATCTAATTTTCCAATTTAACGAAGCCGGAAGGTTTAACCTCTATTGTGGAGGTATTATAATTTTTGTTTCTAATAACTATTGTTCCCGCCTCAACAGCAGCGCCGTAGATGTTAAATTTCAATTGGCTGTTGGTGAAGCTAACTTGGTCAAAGATTATTCCTTGAGGAAAAGAAACATTTTTTATTACTTCTTCCGGGCTTGAATATTTAACAACTTGATATTTTTTTTGGTCTGGGTAGAAACGGATGCCGTAATTTATTTGTTGGGATATGGCTAGTTGCTGGGCATATCGTAAATTGCTTACCATGTCCCTGGAAACGCTTGATAGTTCCAAGCTTGGCTGGTATCGGTAAAAAGAGATAACGCTCGCTCCGGCTATGATTCCCGTGATAGCGACAGTTATAACTATTTCAAGCAGAGTAAATCCGTTGCGGTTCGATCTTTCCGATATTTTTTTGCCGTCAGAACCTTTTTTAAGGCAATAATTTATGATCTTGTTGTAAAGCCAGGGGAAAATAACTAATTTAAAAATGAAAAGAAAAACCAGTAAAAATATTTTTTTTCTTTTTTCGCTGATTTGCTTATTTTCGGCATTGTTGCGCGATTTTAGATCTTCCATCATTTTAGTGGACTCCTGACATTATGCTGTTTAGGGGTTGCATCATGGCAATGGCGAAAAAACCGATCGCTCCGCCAAGGACCAGGATCATGATCGGTTCAATGATAGAAGCCATATTTTTCGTTGTTTCGCTGACATTTTGTTCATAAAAATCAGCCAGTCTTCCTAAGATCGTCGAGGTTTCTCCGGTTTCTTCCCCGACAGCGATCATTTGGATGACGGTTTGAGGGTATATCCCTGAATAAGATTTTAACGCCTCCGAGAGTTTTTCTCCTTTTCTTACTTTTTCGGCGCAGTCGATCAGGGCTTTTTTATAAAAAATATTACCAAGCGTATCCGCGGTGATTTCCAGCGACTTAGGCAAAGGAACGCCGGCCGCAGATAAGGAGCTTAAATTTCTAACGGTATAAGCCGAATTGATGTCCTTGACCATGGGGGAGATGATAGGGACTTTCAAAAGAAGCAGAGCAATAGTTTTTTTGCCGAAAGGTTTTTTAGAAAACCAAAGAAAGAAAACGACTATCCCGGCGATGATCGCCAGGGCAAAATACCATTTTTGAGCTAAAAATTTTCCCAAGTTGATCATTATCTGGGTGCTCATTGGGAGCTTGATGCCCATTTCGTCGAAAACAGAGGAGAGCTGGGGAACAACGATTATAAGCATTGCCGCTCCGATCAGGATCATTGCGGAGCAAATAACGGTCGGATAGGTCATTGCCCCCTTTATTTTGGATTGCAGGTCGTAAGACCTTTCCATCTGGGTGGCTAAAGTCTTTAGGACTTCCTCCATCGTGCCGGTTTCTTCTCCTACTTTGATCATGCTTTGAAAAAGATCGGGAAATATCTTCGGGTAAAGAGAAAGAGAGTCGGAAAATCTTTGTCCTTTGGATACTTGTTCTTTGATGTTAGTAAGAGCGTTTTTAAAAGTTTTACTTTTAACTTGGCAGGAAATAATATCGAGGGAGCGGGGAATGGAAAGGCCGGCCGAGATCATCACTTGGAGATTTCTGGTAAAGAACATTTTTTCTGAAATTGGGATTCCTCCAAAGTCAGGCATGGAAAATTCTTTAAATCTGTTTTTTCTCTCTTGAGGAACAGCTCTTATCAAGATCAAGCCTTGGCTGCGTAAAAGGCTGGCCAGCTGAGCTCTGTCTTTGGCTTCCATGGAGCCTGATTGCTCTGTCCCCTTAAGAGATTTTGCCCTGTAAGAATAAATAGCGATAGGACTTGAATTTAGATTTATTAATCGATGATGACGCGCATCACTTCTTCAATGGAAGTTAAGCCTAAGGCCGCTTTAATGAATCCGTCTTCAAACATAGTGACCATGCCTTCTTTTTTTGCCTGTCCTTCGATTTGGTCGGAAGTGGCCTGCTTTATGATCAGATCTTTGATCGTTTCATTCGCGGGCAAGACTTCGTATATGCCGACGCGTCCTGAATAGCCGTCAGGGTTGTCTTTGTTCGGTTTGGGCCGGTAAAAGGGGATCGTCGTCCATTTGTCGGTTGTTTTTATTATTTTTTCTTTTTTAAAAATGTCTAAAGTTTTTTCGAGGTCGCAGTATTTGCCTATATTTTTAACCTCTGCTTCCTTTAAGAAGTATTTTTCTTTTTCGTCGCAAAGTTTTCGAACCAGTCTTTGAGCGAGAATGCAATTGAGGGTAGAAGCTATTAAAAAAGGTTCGATCTTCATATCGATCAAACGGGGCAAAGATCCGGCTGCGGAGTTGGTATGCAGAGTAGACAGGACCAAATGTCCGGTCAAAGAAGCGTTGATGGCCAAGGAAGCGGTTTCGTTGTCGCGAATTTCTCCGACCATGATGATATTCGGATCTTGCCGCAGTAAAGACCTTAATCCGTTCACGAAAGTCATGCCGATCTTAGCGTTGACCTGGGTTTGATTTACTCTTGGCATCCGGTATTCGATCGGATCTTCGATTGTCGAAATATTTACGCCCGGGTTGTTTAAAATTTCCATCATTGAATAAAGAGTGGTGGTTTTTCCCGATCCGGTCGGCCCGGTGACCAAAAGTATGCCGACCGGTTTTCTTAAAGCATCTTGAAGGTCTTCAAGCTGTTTGCTCCGCAAGCCAAGCTGTTCAAGATTCAAAGCCTTGGTGGTTTCTGATAAAAGGCGCATTACGATCTTTTCTCCGTCAAAAACCGGCAAAATAGAAACGCGTATAGAATATTTATAATCATCGCTTTCTATTTTAAAGCGGCCGTCTTGGGGAAGGCGGTGTTCGTCCAGCTTAAGGTTTGATAATACTTTGATCCTGGCCACAATGCCTTGAGCCGCGATCTTCGGCAGGATCATTGCGTCGCGCAGAATACCGTCGATGCGGTAGCGGACCAAAACTTCTTTATCGGTCGGTTCAATATGGATATCCGAAGTTCTCTGTAAAATGGCGTGCTTCATAAGAGTGTCCACGATCCTGATGATAGGCAGCTCTTCGGCGATTTTTTGTAAATCGGGTTGGTTGTCAAGAGTTTCTTCGTCTTTTATCTGTCTGATGCCGCCGGCTTCTTTTTTGATAATATCTCCGAATTCCGCCTCTAAAGTTCGTTGGTATTGGCGTAAGACATTTTTGATCGATGCTTGGTTGGTCAAGCGCGGGAGGATCCTTAAGCTGGTTGTTTTTTTGATGAATTCAATGGTGCGCAAATCTTCCGGGTCGATCATGGCCACCTCCAGGTCTTGCCCTTTCTTTCTGAAGGCGATTATATTGTGCGCCCGGGCGATCGGTTCCGGGATCATTTTTAAAATATCCGGAGAAATAGTTTCTTTCTCCAGATCGACGAAAGGGATGCCTAGGATATAGGCGGATAGCTTGATTATTTTCTCTTCCGGCACTAATCCGTCTCCGATCAAAATATCTTCCACTGTTTTATTATTTTTTTCAGCCCTTGCCTGGGCCTGGTCAAATTGTTCCGCGCTTAACATCCCGGCGTCAAGCAGGAATGATCTTAATTGTTGCGGTTCAACTCTCATGTTAGTGGAAAAAGCTTTAATCTAATATTTTGTTTATTTTTTCCAGGATTTCCGTCGGGCTGTATTGCGCTTTGCAAAGATAGGTCGTGGCTCCGGCTTCGATCGCTTTTTCAACATTTTCTATATTCTCCAGATTGGTCATTACGATCACCGGGATATTTTTGGTTTCCGGAGAGACCTTAAGATTTTCCAAAACATCAAAACCGTTCATTTTAGGCAGGATCAGATCCAAAAGGATCAGATCCGGTTTTTCCAGCTTGGCTAAATTCAACCCGCTTTCGCCGTCCAAAGCATTGATCACCTTATAATTTTCCTGTCTTAAAACTTCGCTTAAAGTTTTTTGCAAGACCGCTTCGTCTTCTATAAATAATATTGTTTTCATATTTTTTATTGAGGCGATATTAATAATTTTATGCCTTGATGCCTTATTGATTTTTTGTTGGAAGAGTGAACCAAAAGGTCGTGCCGACATTCTCTTGGCTGCTAAATCCCATTTTTCCTTTTGATTTTTCTATGATCGATTTAGCTATATAAAGGCCGAGGCCGGAACCTTGAGTTTGGCGCTTCATTGCATTTTCTGAACGGAAGAACTTTTGGAATAAGTATTTCTGGTCGCCTTGAGGAACTCCAACGCCATTGTCCTTGATCGAAAAATAAACATTGTCGCCATTTTTTTTAATGATAATGGCTATTTTTCCTTTACTTTGAGTATATCTGACAGCATTATCCAAAAGATTTTCAACAACCATTTTTATTTGATCCGGAGAAGCGAAGATCCTAGGCAGGTCTTTTTCAATATTTGTTTCAACTTCGATATTCGAAGCTTTGATGTATGGCCCGAAAGATTTAGCTATATCATTAAATAATTCTTCAAACGAAAAGACCTTGTTTTTTAGGATCAAATTAGCCGATTGCAGCCGGGAAACGATCAAGAGATTGGAAACGAGATCTTTCATCCTTCCGTTGTTTTCTTTTAATATTTTAAAATATTCCAGCTGGCTAGCTTCAATTTTGCCAAGCCGGCCGGACATGATCAAATCGATCGTCCAGCTCATATTAGAGAGAGGGGCTCGCAATTGGTGGGAAACCACGCCGATGAACTCTGACTTCATGCGGTTTGATTCGGCTAAATTTTCGAAGCCTTTAGTGATGGTAAATGCGATTATGAATAGAATTCCGGTCAAGCCGCTGATAGCTAGAATAACTATTCTGGGATCTTTTATATAGTAGCTTCCTAAAAAATAAAAGGCGAATTCGCTAGTAATGATAATGAATCCCATTACCAAAAAAAGGAATTGAGGGCATTGCCAAGTGCTTAAGCCATATTTTTTACAGTTGCCTAAAATATTAAATTGGCCGGAGGGCTTTCTTGGATCCATCAAAATAATTTTAGCACAAAATTACTCTTCAAAAAAATGAAACTTTCCACAGAAAGGCGGGGTTTTGTTTTTAGAAAAACGCCGGGGTTTTCCCGGTGTTTTTCCAACAGTTATTTTTTAAGGAATAGCCAGCAAAGGCAATGGCCTGTTTTTTCAAGCTCTTCTTTGGAATAAAAACAGGGGCAGATGCTTTTTTGATCTATTTCGGGCTGGCCTTTGACCACGCGGCACGGGCAATAGCGGGCGCCGTATTTTTTTTCATTTTCCAGAAGCCTTTTAGCCAACCCTTCAAGCATTTGGGCGCTGTCATTCAGCTTGATCCCGTTTTTTTGCGCGTATTCCTCGTATCCTTCTATTAACTTTTTAATTTCCGGTTCCATAAAAGTAAAAATTTTTAAAATAGTTTTCTAAACGAGTTCAT
>Ga0172381_10008480_pt1 | contig 10046 bp, 12 predicted proteins | sample Leawel6488metaG_FD_119754 | JGI IMG/M metagenome (GOLD analysis project Ga0172381, IMG submission 119754) | Leachate microbial communities from a municipal landfill in Southern Ontario, Canada - Leachate well 64-88 metaG | ecosystem: Engineered > Solid waste > Landfill > Unclassified | place... | reverse complement strand
CGCAATAACGCCCCTGCCTATTCCATTCGGTTATGCCATGACGGATTAAGATAAGTTTTGTCGTCATTACTTCTCTCCCGGGACTAAAACCACATTAGGCTTACCTGTAACTGAGTTATTATTTACCAAAACAATCGTTTTATAAACCGCTTCAATATTTTGATAAGTCAGGACTTCTTCAGGCATGCCCTCTTTAAAAATAACACCTTTATCCAAAAGGGCGATGCGGTTAGAATACGCGCTGGCTAAATTCAAATCATGCAGGATCATCACAATCGTAAGATTATTCTTCCGGTTAAGTTTCTTCAATAAATCCAAGACCTGCACCTGATGCCCGATATCCAGATGTGAAGTCGGCTCATCCAAAAACAAAAGCTCAGGCTCCTGCGCCAAAGCCCGGGCAATCACCACCCGCTGGCGCTCACCTGCGCTTAATTCATCGATACGCTTATCTTTTAAGTTTAAGGTATCGGTTAGCTTAAGTTTTTCTTTTGTGATCTCAATATCTTTTCTGGTCTCATACTGCAGCCGCTTTAAATGCGGAATCCTGCCCATTAAAACCAATTCCATAACCGTAAAAGAAAAACCGGTTGAAGTATCCTGGGAAACAAAAGCTACCTTACGGCAGAACTCCTTTAAATTCATCTGCGCGATATTCTCATCCTTATAGTAGACTTCACCCTTTCTTATAGGAATTACTCGCGTTACCAGGCGCAGAAACGTAGTCTTCCCTGAACCATTAGGGCCAATAATCCCCAAAAAATCCCCCTGGTTTACCTCCAGAGACAATCCCCTAATCACATCTTCTTTATAATACCCGCCGCTTAAATTTTTTATCTTTAGCAAAACACTCATGAAATTCTCTTTCCTTTTTTCAGAAGAATAATAAATACCGGAGCCCCGATTACCGCAGTAATTACACCAATCGGGATTTCAACGGGCGCAAAAAGCGTGCGCGACAAAAGATCACAAAGGATTATAAACACTGAAGCGGCCAAACAAGTGGTAGGAATAAGAATTTTGTGATTCGGCCCAACAATTAAACGCATCATGTGTGGCACGATCAAACCGACAAAACCAATTATTCCGCAAATACAAATAAGACTGGAGGTTATTAAAGCGGTAACCAGGATAAGGATTTTCTTTATATTCTGCGTATCTATGCCCAAATGCACAGCCTCTTCTTCTCCTATGCTAATCGCGTTAAGATCCTGAGCGAACAGATATATCAGGCAAATCCCCAAAATAACGGGAAAAGCAACCAGAAGTAAAAGCTTGTAATCATAAACCTGCAGGCTTCCCCATAACCACCAGTTCATTTCATGCATTGCTTCATTGCCGAACAAAGATACCAAAAATACTATCAACGAAGAAAAAGCGACTGAAATAATTACCCCGGAAAGAATTAATGATTTGTCCGCGATTACCCCCTTTTCCCGGGCTAAATTATAAACGATGATAATACTAAACGTTGCTCCTAAAAATGCCGCCAGCGGCATATAAATTCTTGAAACTCCCAAGATTACCGCGCTTACCGCGGCTAAACCGGCACCGCTAGAGGTCCCCAGCAAATAAGGTTCAGCCAATGGATTCCTTAATATTGCCTGAAGCGCTATTCCCGAGACCGCCAGACCGCTGCCTACCAAAATTCCCGCGATGATACGCAACAGGCGTAAATTAAAAATTACCTGGTTGTCTTTAAGCAAAAGATTGGCGGCCGGAATATTCACCGCGCCTTTTAACAGGCCGATAATCGCAACAGCGCAAAGTAAGAACAATAATATTAAAAGATTCTTTTTTAAATGCATATTATTTTTTAGGGTATAATCTTTTGTAAATTTCTGCCAGGGCTTTGGTTATTCTCGGTCCAGGCCTAAGCAAAGTATCCGGATCAATATCATTAAAAACTTGTCCGTTCTTTACCGCTTCTATTTTATCCCAGCCGAAACGTTGCTGGACTAATTTTAAAGGCGCCTCACTATCCATATAAGCCAGAATAATACACTGCGGATTAAGGCTAATTACATTTTCGGCGCTAAAATTACAATAAGGCCGTTTAAGTTCATGCGCGATATTAATTCCTCCTGCCAAATTAACTAACTCATCCACAACAGAACCTTTAGCCGCAGTCATCAACGGTTCATGCCAAATTTCAACAAAAACTTTAACTCTCTTTTGCTGGGGAATAAGTTTTACCTTAGAAACTACCTCTTCAATCTCGCCATTCATTTTCTCAATCAACAACGACGCTTCTTTGGTTTTATGAGTAATCTGTCCTATCTCTTCAATTGTTTTAAACAATTCTTTCACGCTTACGGGATCAGCGACATAAACGTTAAAATTAAGTTGCCTCAACTGCGCAACAACCGGAGCTTGCTCAAGACCGGTACAAAAAATATAATCAGGATTCAAAGAAATTATCCGCTCTATACTTGGGCTGCTAAAAGACCCCACATTAATTTTATTCTTTACTTGTTCTGGATAATTACAGTAGGCGCTTACTCCCACAATTTCATCATCCAAACCCAAAGCGAAAAGTATTTCCGTAGTCGAAGGGGCCAAAGAAATATACCGAGTCGCCGCTAGCGCATAATCCACCAGCAAAAGGATAAATAAACTTAATAAGATGATTTTTTTCATAAAAAAATACCCGACCTGACACTTTTAGTGCCTGGATCGGGCTTCACCCTAATAATACTTTTGGCCCATTCCACGAGGCGTTACTTGATTCATATAGGCAGGTCTTCTGGCTAGAGTATCTTCCTACTTACTGCGCCTTCCCATCTTAAAATTATCAAGACAGTGGCATTTGCAGCTTTCGTCAACTCTCACAGCGGCGGGACCGCATCCGATTAACACTTAAGTACTACACCCGCGCAATTCGCGCTACCGAACCTACACTGACGCAATTCCTATTAGCGCCAGGTGCTTATAACCGGGTGTAAACTTATAATTAGTTGTGCCTACGGATTTCCCTTAACCTATATTTTGCGTTATTTATTTTTATTCCTTACTTTAACACCCAACGATTATTTGTCAAGAAAAAGAAACGTATCTTTTAAAATTCAATTCCCTGTCGCGCTTTTATTCCTTTGTTATAATAATGCTTAACTTCTTCTATCCGGCTAACTAAATCAGCGATTTTAATAATTCGCGCCGAGGCGTCCCGGCCGGTAAGAACTAATTCGGTATTCTTCGGAAGGTGGCTGATTAAATCCAGCACGTCTTTGGAAGAGACTATTTTAAGTTTTAAAATTACATTAATTTCATCTAAAATAATTACCTGGTATTTTTTAGAAGCAAAGACCTCTCTTACTCTCTTTAATCCTCTTAGCGTTAAATCTGTATCCGAAGGCTGAGGTTTTCTGATAAAATAAGCCCGGCCAAACTGTTCCACTTTTATATTTTTAATTTTTTTTAACGCCCGATGTTCACTACAATAGGTTCCTTTAGCAAACTGCGCGATATAAACATTTAATCCGGCCCCGGCAGCTCTCAAAGCCAGACCAATTGCCGCGGTAGTCTTACCTTTTCCGTTTCCCGTATAAACCTGAATCATCCTGACACCCCCTGTCTGCCGACTAGGCAGGCTTTCCAACTGAGCATCCCTAAAGAGCATAAAGCCGCCACGATCAAACCCGCGCAGATAACTCCGATAATAATAGAAATAAACGCATAACGAAAACGGATCTTAAACAGCGACGCGGCAATTACCCCACTCCAGGCCCCGGTCATCGGTAAAGGTATCGCTACAAAGATTATCAGCCCCAGAGCTTCATATTTCTGGATAGAATCGGAATTTTTCCGGGTGCGTTCAAAAATCCAGTCAAAAAAACGCGACCAAATCTTAAACTTTCTTAAAGCCTTAGTTACCGGTTCAAAAAGGAAAAGCGCGGGAGCCACAATTAAACAGTTACCCAGCACTGACAACCAAAAAGCCTTAAATAACGGCATACCCAGCGACAATGCCAGGGGGATAGCCCCTCTTAATTCAGAAACCGGTAAAGCCCCGACGATTATTACCAGAAATTCTTTAGGCAAATAAATTAATTGCTGCAAGATAAAATTAAGCATTTTTGGAATGACGGATAAGTTCACGGAACATAAAACGCAAAAATCTTAACGTATCAATAAAAGGATTAATCTGGCTTTTTTGTCCGGAATAAATCGTTCTAACCGGAATCGATTCAATCTTAAAACCCAGATGCGCCGCTTGGATCAACACCTCAGACTCAGTTTCATACTTAGAAGTCGATAAATCCATCTTAGACAAAAGCTCCTTTTTGACCAGGCGAAACCCGCATTGCGTATCAGGAATACTTTGTTTAACAACCAAAGAGATAAATTTAGACATCAAAAAATTAGTAATCAGGCGTAAAACAGGCATACCTTTGGTCATCCCCATACGGTTGCCCACAATCAAAGCGCTCTGAGAAGTCTCGGCTTTGCGAATAAACGATAAAAGATCTTCCCAAGAATGCTGTCCATCCCCATCCATACTAATAACGGCGTCAAATCCACGTTGCAGGGCGAAATTATACCCTTTAATCAATGAAGCCCCTTTCCCCATATTCTTAGGATTAGTCAATACCTTAGCCCCGCAGGCAGTAGCGATCTTTACCGTATCATCCGCTGAGCCATCATCGATAATAATCACTTCCAATCCTAATTTAATCACCTGTTTGACTAAATCCGCGATCGCCCGTGATTCATTATAGGTTGGAATAATCACACAAATATTCATCTTTAGCGGTCTATCCAGAATTTACGAAAAAGATACCATTGCTGAGGATACTGCCGAATATAATCTTGGAAAATATTTCTGCATAAGCTAGTTAAATCTTCTAAATCTTTCAATTTATCACCACAGGGGGAAAACTCGATCGACTTTTCGATCTTTAAAGTAAAACTATTATCCGGATTCCTAAGCATAAACCCGGGAACGATGCTGGCGCCGGTAATTAAACTTAAGGCGGCCGGACCTTCAGGAAAATGCATGGGTTTGCCGAAAAAATCCAGAACGATTCCTTTTCCGGTAAAGTCACGATCACCGACTAAGGCCACCATATGATTATGCCGGATCTGACTGATACAGCTTCTCACCGCTTTACCCATCGCGATAACCTTAAGACCCTTTCGATTCCGCTGAGCATCAAAAAAGTCATTAACCTTTTTCTCCTTATGCGGCAAAGCGACTACCCAAAGCGGATACCCTAATTGACCAAGAACCGCCCCGCCTAATTCCCAATTGCCTAAATGCGCGGTCAAAACAATTACCCCCTTGCCCCTGGCTAAGGCATCGTCAAAATGATGCAAATTCTCCAGTTTGATATTTTTTTCGATATATTGACGGTCTAATTTCTCAAAGCGGAAGAAATCTACCAAATATTTGGCAAAATTTCTGAATACCATTTTACTGATTTTACGCAGTTCGAAATCAGATTTTTCGGGGAAGATAATCCGCAAGTTAGCCCGTACAGCGTGCCGGTCGGCAAAAGCAAGAAAGTAATAACCTTGGGCTAAAAAAGAGGCCAGAAAATAAGCCAACCTTAAGGGTAAAACCAGCGCCAGAGATTGACCGAAGCGATAAATATAATAATTGAGCACGATTTATGACTTTGCCTAGTGGAAGGCAAACCATTATCCTTCGACTTATAGGCTTAAAAGAAGCTTAGCGATATCCATACTCGCCCCAGGCTTAGCGATCTTTAATTCCGCGGTTCGAAGTTGTTCTAATTTACTTTTATTTTTTAATAAATCATCAATTGCCTGATAGACTTCTTTAGGCTCATCCACCTTGATTGCCGCTTGTTTCTGGGTTAAAAAATTAGTATTATTTACTTCCTGCCCCGGAATAGGTTTAACAATCACCATCGGCAATCCCATACTCAAAACCTCCGCGGTAGTAACCCCACCCGGTTTAGAGATAATCAGTTTCGAAATATACATCAGTTCCTGAATATTCTGAACAAAACCAAACAAATGAATATCTTGCTTATAATGTTTTATTTTTCTTTTTAGAGAACGGAACAATTTTTTGTTCGTGCCGGTAACAATCAATTCCTGAATCCCATACTCGCTCTTTTCCAGTGATTTAACAATGGTTTTAATCGGGCCTAATCCCTGTCCACCGCCCATAATCAATACCGCCGGTTTAGCCGGATCAAGTTTCAACCTGAAGAAAATATCCGCTTTATCCAGTTTCTGATTAAATTTGGTATCAAACGGGATCCCATATGATTTAATTTTGTAAGCCTGAACCCCCTTCTTCTCCAGGCGTACCGAAACTTCCTCAGAAGGCGTAATATAATAATTCACCTCATCATAGACCCAATAAGAATGCGGAATATAGTCGGTAAGTACCGCCACCAAAGGCAAATCCGATGCGTAGGCCTTCTTAAAATCCGCGACCATCCCACAAGGAAAAGCCTGAGTGCAAACTACTAAATCCGGCCTAAAACTATCAAAAAGTTTTTTAAGTTTCGGGGAATTGGATTTATGAATGCGGCGCTTGATTTTCTCCAGACCCTTAACCACGCTGGGATTATCATAAAGATAATCCCAGATCTTAGGAGTACGCTTGATTACCTCCATATAAATCCGATTAACTACTTTCTCGGATATCGGATTAGTATAATTAAAAGCGTTAATATTCAGAATCTCGCTACCCGGATGCAATTGCCGGATCGCTTTCTCGATCGCCATCGTCGCGCTACGATGACCAGAAACTTCCGAAATATACATTAGAATTATACGCTTAGGATGCATATCTAAACTCCCGTTTATCGAATCCTTGCCCCTGGAATCAAAACTAAAAAAATCTATTATTTAAAGTTAAATTTTACCTTCCTGACAAAGCTCTAAAAAGGTTTCGGTTACCACCGGCGAAAATTGTCTCCCGCTTAAATTCTTAATTTCATTAAGCACATCAACCTTATCCAAAGCTGTCCGATAAGGACGATTTGTGCTCATGGCATCGAAAGAATCGGCGACCGTGATAATTGAAGCGATCAAAGGAATCTGATCGCCTTTAAGCCCTTCCGGATACCCCTGTCCGTCGAATCTTTCATGATGATACCTAACCCCTGAAACCGCCCCTTCCAATTCTTTAATTGATTTTAAAATATTCACCCCGATCATGGGATGCTCTTTAATCCGATTACGTTCACCAATCGTCAGACTGCATCTTTTATTTAAAATGTGCTCCGGTACGCCAATCTTTCCAATATCATGCAAAAGACTGGAAATATGCAAATTCTCCAGAAATTTACTGTCAAAGTTCTTCCTTGTTTTTAATCCCATCCTCTGGGCAATCTCCATACTAAGATTTGTCACCCGGTTAGTATGACCGTGAGTATAATGATCCTTGGCCTCAATCGCCGCGGCCAAAGCAATGGTTGTCCGGATAAACAATTGATGCTTACGGTCTAACTCATACTCCAGCTGCTTAAACAACTGCGCGTTCCTGATCGCCATAGCCACATTGGAATTAAGCGCGACAAAAAAATCCAATTCTTCATCAATGAATCGCTTACTGGCTTCTTTCTTACCCAGCAACAGCAAACCTAGCAATTCTTCACGAAAGTAACTGGGCAGGCAAACCGATGCCTCCAGCAATTCCATCTGATAAACCACCTGAGCAAGTTGCTGTCTGGTCGCCGGTTTAAGCTTATTATTCTTTAATGCCAGCTTTGCTTCCCTAAGCAACAACGCTTCTCTACCAAAGATAAAATTACTCCGGTGGTCTTTAAAGAAACGGATCAAAACATCGTCTTTATCAATACAAACTAGGTCCAGAGGAATTTTCTTACGCAGGCAACCCCGGGAAACTTTAAGGGCATATCCCTGTTTTTCTTTATTGTAGAGAAAAAAACTGGCGTGAGTAATCCCGGCTTTATCCACCATCATCCGCGCGACCATTCTAATCAAAAGATCAGGATCATGCACAAAGATCATATTTCTTGCCGCGCTTTCTAATTCTTTTTTATAATCGATTCCCATTTTATTTATAACTTTCCCAAAACCCGGTTCTTTCTGTCAATGTTAGATACTAGTTTTTGATAAATCCATTTCTCGAGGTATTTTTTATGAAAACGCCAATCCGTACCGATCTTAAAAGCCGGGATTTTACCTGCCCGGGCATATTTGTGCACCGTGAGCGGATGAATACTCAAATACCGCGCGACTTCCTTTGCCGTCATGATTTCTTTACTAATTACCATATTAATCCTATCTTTTAGCATATCTAGACTAATCTTATATATACTAGAGAAGTTAAATATTGTCAATAAGAATGCCTAGCTTTCATTAATTACAGCTAAAATTTGCCCGACATTTACGGTAGCGCCTTCGCTATACATAATCTCAGCGATTACCCCTTTGCAGGGACTAGGCAGGTTAAAAGTAGACTTATCGGTAGTTAGCTCCACTAAATCATCTTTTTCATTCACCATTGCTCCATCCTTGAAATACCAATATGAAACGGTGGCCTTGGTGATTCCTTCTCCTAATTCCGGCAAAACCACTTTAATCATAATTGCACCCCCGTGTAAGTTATAAGTTATAAGCTTTATGCTTAAGGCCTGCTTAGGGTTTCGTGTAAACCTTCGGAAAAAGTAGGATGCGCGAAAATAATTTTACTAAACTCATCGATTCCAAGCTGAGAGGAAATGGCCACGGTTAAGGTACTGATTAACTCGCTGGCACAGGGACCGATTATCGAGGCGCCAATTATCCGACCGGATTGCGAATTAATGACAATTTTAATGAATCCTTCGGTTTCCTCAATTATATGCGCCATCGCGTTTCCGCGAAAATCGAATTTATGTACTTTAATCGGCAAACCGGCCGATAGGGCTCCGGCTTCTTGCGTCCCCACGCTGGCAATCTGCGGATCGGTAAAAATACAAGCCGGAACCAAAGAGTTGCTGGCGGGTTGTTTTTTATCTAAAAACATATTTTCAACCGCGATTACCCCCTGATAGGCGGCGTAATGAGCAAGCATAAGCTTAGCCGTACAATCCCCGGCAACATAAATATTGCCCAAACCGCTTTTAAGATAATCATCGGCAAATATTCGATTCCCATTTAATTCCAGGCCCAGTTCCCGCAAACCTAATTCTTGAAGATTGGGAACGCGCCCGGTACAAACCAGTATTTTAGAATAATCATTTAGATTAAAATTAGAAACATCCGCTCCGGTAACCACTTTAATTCCTTTTTTGTTGAAAATAACCTCAATTTTTCTGGCTAAATCTTTATCTTCAGCTGGAAGGAGTTGACTCATTTTTTCAACGATAGTCACCTGTGAACCCAAGGCAGAGAATAAGCCGGCAAATTCACAGCCGATAACGCCTCCCCCCACAATGAGTAAAGACGAGGGAATCTCAGATAGCTCAAGAGCATCATCACTGGAAATTATTTTTTTATGGTCGAATTCCAACGAAGGCAAACAAACCGGATAGCTTCCGGTAGCAATAAGTATAAATTTAGAATTAATCACCGCGGAATCAACTTTTATTTCTTGGGGAGAAATAATCTTTGCCGCAGAATTGATAAAATCAATCCCGGACAACCTGCTTTGCATACCTTGCCTAAGCTGAGAGATTACTTTATTTTTTTTATCTTGAATGGCCGCGAAATTTATCCGGGGATTATCGGAAATTACGCCAAAATTAGAGGATTTTTTAACGTTTAGGAAAACCTTGGCAGAAGCAATTAATGTTTTGGTAGGGATGCAACCGTAATTCAGACAAGTTCCGCCAATCTGTTTGGAATCGATAAGGCATACCGATAAACCCAGTTTTTTTGCCCTGATCGCGGCATTAAAACCCGCCCACCCCGCTCCGATGATCGTCAGATCATACATAAGCATAATTAGCCAGATAATTGTACCGCTGCCTGAGTTACCGCTTGAGCGGATTGAGTTAACTGCGCCAGGTCGCTTGGGGAAAGATCTAATTCCATAATCTGTTCGATGCCGTCTTTACCTAAGCGGCAAGGAACGCCAATACAGGTATCCTTAAGGCCATACTGGCCGCTTAAAT
>Ga0172381_10008479_pt1 | contig 10046 bp, 20 predicted proteins | sample Leawel6488metaG_FD_119754 | JGI IMG/M metagenome (GOLD analysis project Ga0172381, IMG submission 119754) | Leachate microbial communities from a municipal landfill in Southern Ontario, Canada - Leachate well 64-88 metaG | ecosystem: Engineered > Solid waste > Landfill > Unclassified | place... | reverse complement strand
CTATATCCTTCTGAAAAATCTTTGTCTTTATGTATTATTATTTGATGCTCCGCCGACCCGCAATCACATAAAAGTACGGTGGCTAACACACGGTCATCAGCAATATTTGCCGTGCCTTGTGGAAAAATTTGTAATTGATTTGTCATTTGTTTTTCAAATTTAAGTTTGTGAAGGAAATACTGCTGATACCGTCAAACGTTGGCAAACATGCCGTAAACGGTCGCAAAAGTCGTTTATATGTTCATTCCACATATACATTCTTTATTAATACAATCAACATAGCTGCAAGTTTTTATACCATTAAAATAATGCCAACTATCACATATAAACTCTCCCTTTTGCTCATATTTGCCAATGGGTTCGGGTTCACTGGGCTTAAAATTAATTGATTCTAAATATTCATCAATTTTTTTATCTGTTATAAATATATGTTTATTTATGGTTTTAACATTCCACCACTTTTTAAAATCAATTAATTCTTCTTTTAGCGTTTTCATAATTATATTTGTTTAAGTTTACGTCACGTTTGCCAACTTGGTGTATAGCGAATAAGCCCAGTGATGGCGAACGCAACTTTACACCCGTTCCGGGTTCGTTGCTTACTCGCCATACACCCGAACCCATTAGCGACAATGCCACAAAGCTTAATGCAAGTTACAAAAAGTTTTCTAATTATCAACATAATATCTCATTTTTTTTACTTTCAAAACACTGGATTATAAACCCATTTTCGCTCTCGAAAGTTAATAAGTAGTCTTTTTTTACTTGCTGAATTAAAATTAGTTTAAGCAATCCAAAGGTGCTGTTATAATATTCGTTTAATTCCATATTTTAGTTGTAAAATTATATAATTCAAGTCTTTCAGGTCGTTTTGTTTGCCTTAAAATCCATTCAGCATAAATAGTAAATATATCAAATTGCAATTCATTAAAATATTGATACATCTGAATTTTACCTAACTTTTTGCCAGTAATATCGCTTTTATGTATAATTTCAATAATAGATATTAGCTTATTATTTTTGTAGCAAGACAAATCAGGTATAAACAAAATTCTATTATTAAAATAAAACTTTTGTTCGAGTTTGACTAAATAAAAAGGGTCGAGCCAAACCTTTAGTAAATCTTTTGCAAAATTATGTTTATATGATTCAATCTTTTTCATTAAATTAATCCCTCATCATTTTTATAACTGTTATCAATTATAGGCATTCCATTTTCATCAATATAAAAATTAAAATCAGGAAAATCTTCAACCCCTCTTATAAGTTCACATGATACTTTACTATATTTTTTATTATTAGCGTCTTTTTCTATTGCCATTATTAATTCGGCTTTTTTCATTATCTGAGTTCCAAGCCAACCAGTAGCAAAATTATCTTTTTTGTTTTGATGCAAAATATTAGCAATATGAATATTATATTTCTTTGTCCATTTCATTTCTAAAGCAAGAATATTATCAGCTTCTTCTTCGCTATTTATTGAATGAACACAATCCGCAATACCGTCAATAAAAACAACTCCTATATTATCTTTAAATTTTTCAATTGCATATTCAATAATTTGTAATCTATCTTTTGCCTTATGTTCACGCAAACAAAAAGTGCCTACATTTTCCATTATATTACCAGCCAAATCATGTATTCTTTTCGCTGAAATATAAGCATCATAATCGCCTTGTTCGGTATCAATGTCTATTATTATTCTTTTATTTTCAGGTAAATTTGACTTAAACATATATTGATTATCATAACTATTCATCCCTAAACTCGATAAAATAACAGTTTTCATAAAACCTTTCTTAGCCTTACTTTTGCCAGTAAAACAACTAATATTACCAAGTGTAATTAATCTTTTATAATTAGAAACAGGACTTTCAAAATTATGGTTTATTTCCATTATTATAGGCGGCTGCTTAACTTCTATTGAAACATCTACATACGATTTATTTAAAATATCATCTAATTTGCTAACTTCAATTTTCTCTTCCTTTTTTATAAAATCTGTTTGATAAGTATCCGGGGTTGAAAGTTTATATTTTTTAGAAATTTCACTTGCAAAATTTTTAAAATCGCTATTATAATCTAATAAACCAATAACTTGAAAAGGTTTATATCCGCTTTCAGGATTAAATGGATAAGCATTTGACGAAAAAACATAAAATACATTATCTGCCACTTTTCCTAAACTTGCACTTATTCCTTTATTTTTGCCCGGACGTGTCCATAAGTGACTTCTTAAATTAGTCCACCCGTGTTTTAATAAACAACTTTTCATTTCTTCAATAGCCTGAGAAAGTTCATTAAAATAATCACCCGGTCTTTCTTTTTCTTCAAATTCTGTTTTTTTTATTTCACTCCATTCATTAAAACCCTTTGCATTTTCTATTAATAATTGCCTTTCTTCTTTTGTAATTGTTTCAATATTTAAAATATTGTTTCTTATAATTTTATATCCATCCGTCGGAGCTGCAACAAAATACCCCCCCTCTCCACGTGTTTCAATTATACAATCCGGTTTCCATTTATTTCGTTTTTCATCCCACAAAGGTTTTTGAGCTAGTTTTTTATTCCCTTCATTAAATTCACATCTAAAAAGTAAATGATAACCTCCGGATGTAGTGCTTTCAACTGGGAGTTTATGTTTTGTATAAATTTCTTTTACTTCTTGAATATTTAAAAATTCGCTTAATATTTCTTTTGCGTTTCCAAAGTGGTTATCAAAATCCATACATTCAAGCCCACCACTTTCTTTTCCACATTTAATTCCAATGCCAAAAGAATCTTTAAAATCTTCTAAAGAAACATTCTCTCCATACCATTTAAAACAATTTGGTGATTTATCGCTTTTTGTAGGCAAGACAGATAATCCGTAATTTATATATTCCTTTGCTATGTTAATCATTTTGTAAAGTTTCTATTAATGTTTTTCCAAGTTACTAATCTTCTTTTAGTCTCCCAAGTTTTTTGAAAGTCTTTTCTCATCCTGCCTTTTTCATCCCCTTCGCTCCAATAAGCGTAAAATGCTTTTAATAAATTATGGTCGTATTCATTTTTAAATGATAAAACTTCTTTTTCAAAATTCTTTTGATTATTAATTAATATATTTTTAATATCTATTTTTTTATCAATATCACTATCAATATCACTATCGGGTTTTTTGGGTTTACTTGGGTTATTTGGGTTTCCAATTAACCGACTGGGTTTTTTGGGTTTTTTAGGTCTACCACCTTTAGAACCATTAATTTTATTACGTTCACAAATATTTTCATACTTTTTTAAATCTCTTTTTAAAGATTGTTTTATTGGTTCAAAAACTAATTCTAATACAAAATTATCTAATATTGGATTTTCATCATTTACATATTTTAGAATATGTTTAAATAAAATTCCAGTTTGTTCATCTGATAATTTTTCTATTGTATATAAAATATCACAATATAATAAAAATGATTTTTTACCCTCAGCCATAATTTTAAAATAAGAAACCCCAGACAGGAATAAAAAAACCGGGTAAGTAACTTTGCCAAGCTCCCGGAATTTTTACCCTGTAAGGGGTATATTTTAAATATAAATTTCTGTTTGTCATAGTTACTATTTTTAAACTTGGCATGGTACAAATATAGTAAAATTTATTTAATTATTTCTAAATTGGTTAAAAAATCTTCTCACAAAATAACCCCTTAAAATACTGGCAATTGTAAAGACAAAAGTAATTATTATATTTTGACTAAATTTTACAGGTATATTCATAGCCGGATAAATAACAAGTTGAATTAATAAGCTAACTATAAACCCGGTTATGGTATTAATAATTGCCTCTATAAAACTTAATTTTTTAGATTGCATTAAAATAATGTTTTTTGTTCTGCCTTTTTAAATCTATTTTCAGCTTCTTTTAAATTTAAAACAGCCTGTTTATAATAACTTTCTTTTAATTCTATTCCTATCGCATTTCTGCCCATTGATATAGGTGAATAAACCTCACTACCAACACCCATAAAAGGGGTTAAAACAGTTTCGTTTGGATTTGAATACATTAATACTATTCTATCAATTATATCTAACTGCAATGGGTGTACGTGCTTTTCGTCGTCTTCTTCTCTACTATTTTTAAAATCCAAAACATTTTTACCTCGAATATCATCCCAGACACTTGAAGCATAACGCTGCCAAGTAATATGAGCAAGTTTATTTGTTGAGTGTTCTTTATGATTTTTATATTTTATTTTTAAATGTTCATAATTACCATATTTTTCTATCATTTCAGGTAATAATGGAGTGATTCCAAAATATTCAAATTCAGTTAATCCATTTAAATGAGTAACTGGGGTTTTATTTTCGCCTCCCTTTCTAAAAATTAATAAATAATCAGGAATAGCTGTATAACATTTTGTTGAATCTTCAACAATCTGAATATGTTTTAAGCTGTTAACCATTGTTCTTGTTCTAACTTCCAATGGCTCTTTCCATATTGTTATTCTATTATTATATGTAAATCCATATTTTAAATGAATTTTAATAATTTCATGAGGAAAATCCCAAAGAGTATGTGCTGTGGTATTAGTAATTACATCCGAACAATGAACTGCATTTATTCTGCCTGATTTTGTAACTCGTGCCATTTCGGCTACTAAAAAATCATATTGTGACAAAAATTGTTCTTTATTTTCACAATTACTAAAATCCCTTTCAGAACTTGAATAATTATATAATCCAGCAAAGGGGGGTGAATAAATACTTAAATCAATACTGCTATTTGGAATGTTTGGTAATACATCCATACAGTCACCACTTATAAGGGTGTAATTTTTTTCTGTAATTTGTTCTTTTATCATAATTATTATTTTAAAAAATTAGGTAATTTAAATTCTTTTTTATAGTCTAATTTTGCAATATCTAATTTTTGATTTAAACATGAATTTAATAATGTAAATAAATTATTTGCTTTATCAGTTTTCATTAAAATAGCATCAATAACTCTTTTTTGTCCATCGGATAAAACCATATCGACAATAACCTCATTTTTTTGTCCAAACCTCCAAAACCTTCTTATTGCCTGATAATATTGTTCATAACTCCATGTTGGGAAAAAAACGGTATGATTGCAATGTTGCCAATTTAAACCAAAACAAGTTATTTTAGGTTTTGTAATTAATTTTTTTATATTCCCTTTTGCAAAATTTAAAAGAATATCTTCTTTTTTATCTAAATCCATAGACCCCTTGAGCTGAAATGAATCTTTATCTAATTGTTTAATTAAATCCCCCTCATTATTGAAATTGCACCAGTAAACAGAAGTATTATAAGATTTTGATAATTCAACGGCTTTTATACATCTATTCTCTATCGTCATTTGTTGTTCTTGTCTAACTTCGGTCATTGATTTTGCAACAATACCGTATAATTTTGTTTGTCCATTTACGATCCAATTTTTATCATTTTTAACATAATTATAATTTATATTAAGATTTGGTAACTCATATCCTAAATCAGAATATCCTAAATCAGAAGGTTTTCTCATTGAAATACTCCAGCCTGATACCCATTTAAAAAAATCCTTAGTTGCATGAGGTTTTAAATACCATTTAGTTGCAATATTTTCAGGACGTATATTATTTTCATTATTTGCAAAAAACATTTTTAACATTTCCATATACCCTAAATATCCCAAAGCCTCCGAACTTGTACCAAGTTCTATAAAATCATTTGGTGAAGGGGTTGCGGTCGCTAAATATCTGTATTTAACTTTCTTTAAAAATGTTGTTATATGTTGTTTTGTTGCACCGTCAAAATTTTTTAAAATACTGCTTTCATCAAGTATTACACAATCGAATAAATTTGGGGTTAAATAATGCAATCTTTCATAATTTATTAATACAATTTTTTTTGTAAATTTACCATCTTTTGTATGTTCAACTTCATCAATTCCAAACTTTTCAGCCTCAATTAAAAATTGATTTGCAACGGCTAAAGGAGTAATTATTAGAACTGGTTTATTTGTATATTGAACGTAATTTTTAGCAATTGCAAGTTCTATAATTGTTTTGCCAAGTCCGGTATCTAAAAAAATAGCACATCTCCCCTTTTTTATTGCATATTCAGTGATATACTTTTGAAAATCAAACATCTTTTCAGGCAAATATTTGCAATCTATTCCATAATTTATAGAACTATGTTTTTTGCTTTCTAAAAATTCTTGATATGTCATATTTTAAATTAAAAACCCGACCGGAAAATCAAACTCCAAAGGAGTAACTCCTTAAATTTGAAAAACCAGTCGGGATATGTTAATAATAAGATTATTCATTTTTGTTACTTTTTGGCATTGCAATATAAGAAAAAAAATTTAATTATTATTTTTTAGTTAAAATATTATTCAAAGTTTGTTCAAGTTTTTTAATTTTGATATTACGGTCAACTAATACTTTACAAAGTTGCCTGTACATACTTCTATAATCATTTTTTTCAATCGGTTTATTAAGCTCGTGATGTAGTTCATCGAGTTCAGAGTTTAAAACCCCTATCTCAAATTTTAAATCAGAATTTTCTTTTTTCAATTCTTTGATGTAACTATTTGCGAATAGTAATTTTTCAAAGTCAGTTTTAGGATGTAGGTTTATTAAAGGTTCGTTTTTCATAATAATCCTTTCTCTTTGTAAAATTCATACATCTGTAAGCATTTAATATCTTCCGGATCGGGCAAATCGTATTCCTGAAATTCGGCTAAAATATTGTTTATAAAAATCATAGCTTGTTCTTTTGTAAATTGAGACAAAGTTAATTTATCCGGGTATTCTCTTTTGTCAATATAGCAGGTGTTTATCGGTGCAAACATATCTAAACAATAGTGATAAATCGTTTCCTTTGTGTTTCCGGTTTCAAATCCGATATGAGTAAAAAGTAGCCAAATGTAATTATTCTGTGATAATGTTTTTTTCTGCTTATATGGTTTAATCTCTACCGGATTTATTTTTAAATGTTCGGTAATAAATTGAATCGCTTGGCTTAATTGTGAGGGTTTGAAAATCATTTATCCTTCAATTAGTTCGTTATGTTTTTTAATAATTTTATTTAAAGCGTTGGTTATCTCGCTAAATATCATTTCTGACTTTGCATTTAATTCAATAGTGTTAAACTGTTTCAACACTATTTTTATATGATTCGTGTTTTCCGGGGAATAAAGTATCACTGAGATTTTCTGAATTTTTGTTTGTGTCATTTTAATCATTTATCATTAATGGCATAATCAAACCTTTTGCATTATAATCAGAATTTTTCCCTTCAGCTATAATTCCTTTATTTTCGCCATAAAAAATTAATTTTAAATTACTTGTACCCATCACAATAGATAATTTCTTTAAAAGGGATGAATTTATCCCAATTTTATTAACCTCTTTAATATCTTTTGGGAATATAATTTGATAAGCTGGGTAATTATTTATATTTGCTTCTAATTCAATTGGATAAAAAGCGGTATGACAGGAATATTTTACTTTAATCATCCCTTTTTCAAAATCAATAAAACAATGCTTTTTACACATTTCTCTCCAAATTTTATAATGAATTAAAAACCTTTCCGGCATTTGTTCAATAAAATCTTCGTTAAAAATTTCTTCTGTTTTATGAATGGCTAAAATGCGCCCATCATTTGCAACTATGTCCTTTTTTGTAACAAGGATATAATTCATAATAAATTCCAAATCGCCACATGGACAAGCTAAATGAATCTTAGGTAATGTTTTTAAATTTTTCATAGTTTAATTTGTTTTTATTTCTGAAAATGATAAATAGAAATTGTCTTTTTCTTTGTTATACCAAAGGGCGCAGTTCATCTCTTTGCCGTTTACGTTTACAATACCCCTATACTAAGGGTGTTTATCTTCTTTTCGGAATTTATTTTTAAATAAAAACCCTGTGTTTTCTTTTGTTTTAAAGTCGCTCATAATAATTCTATTTGATTATAATTTGAAATTTGTAAATTTACTTTCTCAATTAATATATCGAGTTCTTTTTCAATTTGCTCAAAGGCTTTTTTATCCGGTAAAACTTGAATTATAAACGGTTTTAAGTCAGGATAAAAACTCATAAAATCGCAATAATCCGCCCCGGTAACAAATAACTGGCCCATAACCTGCCAGTAATATTCAGAAGGTAATTTTTCGCTTTGCAGATAATACCAATGGGTTGAACGTTTAGGACATTTTATTTCTAAAATTCCTGTATTTTTAATTAAACGGTCAGGTGAAACGCCGCACCAATTGAAATATTTATTATCAGTTTCAAAGGTTACAAACCCTGTTTGTTCAAGTTCAATATCAAATAATTCTGAATAATAATTAGCTGCAATAGGTTCTAATTCTTTACCCCTTGTCATCCATTCGCTTTCGTAATTATCTGCATCCTCTGAAAGTCCGGTTATCTTTTCGGCTGCAATGTCAGCAATTAAATTCCTATATGCTGCGGTTTCTTTTTTAGCCATTAAATCTTTAAATGAAGTTCCAGTAACTCTCCCAAGCCTGATATTAAACCAAGCCTCAGAACATTGTTCAATATTATATTTAATCATTTTCAATTGATTTATCGAGTTCAACCATAAAATTAAATATGTCTTTGCTTGCTGGTTTCCATTGTTCAATAGTTAATTTGTTAGCAACAATCAAATCCTTACAGTAGCTAACGGCAAAACCAGCATACCTGCTTTGTTCTTTTTTTACAGCTTTAGCATAATTAGAGTTTCCCCACGCTTTTTTAACAGGTTTTATGCTTAATTGCTCTTGTCCGTTGTATGTTTTTACATCAATATCAAAAGTCGCTTCATTACCTTCGATAAAAGAATTTTGATTTTCTTTTGAAGATATAAACTCGGCGTGTTTCCCGTCAAATTGTACTTCATATTTGAAAAAATCTTTATTGAATTTTTCTGAATGAAATTTGCTTTTAAAAATTACTTTAGTTATTAAAGCGGTTACATTCTTTTGTGATTCCATAATCATACTTTATTTATTTGTTTTATAGCTTCGTTTACGTTATTTCGATACTGAATGAACAACTCATCCACTTTTTGAGTAAATGCCTTAGAATCGCTTAAAATTGATTTATCGGATAGATTCTCGATAATCTTTTTAACAAACTCCTCTTTGTCATATTTTTCTTGTTCTTTTCTACCCATCGGGGCGCAAACCATTATCATTAACCCAATAAAGATAACGATAATTATTAATATTACAATGATTTTCATAGATTTAATAATTTAATTTTTAGTTTTTCCCGGATTAATTTCATGGTTGATTCCTTTACATTTCTTACTTTTTTAGGCTTGTAAAAAGGAAACATTTTTCTCATTAAAAAGTCACGTGTTTTCATAGCTTAAAAATATCAGTTAATAATTGATTTTCTTCATAGACATGAAAGTCATCATAAATATTAATTAAAAAATCATTTAAACGGCCCTCATTTTTCAAATCTTCGGCTGCCTTTTTTGCACTCTCAAAACATTTATAATCAAAGGTGTTACCGGAAGCAATATTTTTAAATTGGAATTTCATCTTAAATATATTTCATAAGCCCGTTGTAAAATATTAGCGGCATGTTCGTGTTCATAAGGGTAAAGAGTAAAAAGTTTTTCAGTCCATATTTCGAAGATTAATTCTTTGGCATACAAAACATCTTCCGGTATATCAATCATACACCTGAGGGTTTGCATATAATTAGCATAATCTTTTATTGTTGTTACCCCTGTCATTAATTTATGAAGTTTATAACCCCATCAATTAACAAAGAAAAGTTTTGATACATTTTTTGATTTTTTTCAGACTTAAAAACATACTTTATTTTTAAATTTTTAAGGTCGTTAATAAGGTCTTTTACTTTATCGGCATCCCCTTTGTTTAATTCAGATTGCAATCTTGCAGCTTCTTCTTCTTTTGCTTTGCGTTCTGCCTCTGCCTTTGCTTTTAATTCATCTTCAAGTTTTGCCTTTTCGGCTGATGCCTTTTCGGCTGCTATTCTTGCAGATTCCTGTTCGGCTTTTAATATACGGGCAGCTT
>Ga0172381_10008478_pt1 | contig 10047 bp, 9 predicted proteins | sample Leawel6488metaG_FD_119754 | JGI IMG/M metagenome (GOLD analysis project Ga0172381, IMG submission 119754) | Leachate microbial communities from a municipal landfill in Southern Ontario, Canada - Leachate well 64-88 metaG | ecosystem: Engineered > Solid waste > Landfill > Unclassified | place... | reverse complement strand
TCAATGAAAAACTATCGACGCAGTAGAGATATAAAAACGGTTATGAATCTAATAATAGCAACTTTATTGTTTATCTTTATACTGTGGTCCCTCTTTTTTGGCGTATTTATTTTAGACTAAATATATGAAGAAGAGTTATGGATTGATAAGTTGGATTATAATGGACTCAATAATTTAGACAAAATTTTGACCCCAACTACCCGATGAATTTTCTGGTAAAATCTATGGACAGAAAGGGTCAAAATGAAAAAACAGTTTACCCAAAAGAGAAGGCGGTCATTGCTCTGGAAGCGATCCGTGGAATCAAGACAATTTCTCAGATCGCCAGTGAACATCAAATCCATCCGGTCGCCGTCGGTATGTGGAAGAAGCAGTTGCTGGAAAATATGCCGAAGGTTTTCACCGAAAAACAGGAAAGAGACGACAAGCAAAAAACCATCGATGAATTGTATAAATTGGTTGGTCAGCGCGACGCTGAATTAACCTGGCTTAAAAAAAAGCTTGAACCCTTTAGCTCACCGTGAAAAAGTCGATCTTGTCGACAGAGATAATGAGTGCATTACAATTTGCCGCCAATCCAAACTTCTAGATATCTCCCGTGCCTCACTCTACTACCAAAAAACTCCTGTCAGCCAAGAAAATGTTGACCTGATGAATAGCATCGATGAGATCTACACCAAATATCCTTTCTACGGCTCGAGACGAATCAGGAAGGAATTGAGTCGGAAATACAAATTGACAGTCAATCGAAAACATATTCAGCGGCTGATGAAGGAAATGGGCATCGAGACCATTTACCCGAAGAAAAACACTTCAAGACCAAATCTTCAGAATTTCACCTATCCATATTTACTAGGCAATTTAACAATTAATCGTCCCGATCAGGTTTGGGGCACTGACATCACCTACATCAAATTAACTAGTGGTTTCTGCTATTTGGTCGCGATCATGGACTGGTTTTCCAGATACGTGGTAGCATGGGAGGTGTGCCACAGTTTAGAGATTGAATTTGTCTTGAGGAATCTGACCAAGGCTTTAAAAACCAGCAAGCCGGAGATTTACAACTCCGATCAAGGCAGTCATTTCACCTCGTCTCAGCACACCGCCATTCTGGTTGAAAACGAAATTCAGATTAGTATGGATGGTCGAGGTCGGTGTATGGATAATATCTTTATGGAACGGCTCTGGCGAACGGTCAAATACGAGAACATTTACATCAAGTCTTACAACGATATCGCGGAGTTGAGATTGGGTTTAGAAGAATATTTTCATTTTTACAACAACGAAAGATTCCATTCCAAACTCAATGATCACGCTCCTGCAGAAGTTTACTTTAACAAAATTATCAATTAATTCAGTCCAGGATTTTACTACCTAGTATGGGGTAAAAACTTGTCTAGACAATGGGGTCCACCTTAGATTTGTCTACTGTTTTGGCCATTGATTTATTATATGCAATTTGGTTAATATTATGATTCACCTCCGTTATTCAAAACTATTTTAATTTGTGTCTTGCCGCCACTCACTATCATTTTATCAATTTTAAATTATAAAATATCAAAAAAAATTATATCTCTGATTCCAACTATTCTTGCTTCGATCATCTCGGCTTATTTAATCTGGATTGTAATTTTTTGCAACTTTTATTTTCGATTGATTTAGGCAAAAAAATTATTGGTTGAAGGCATTTATGAAAAAGATATGGATTGGGATCGCTGTAATTATAACACTGTCGTCCGCTTATTTTGCATTCGTTCACTACACGATACTATCTGTTTTTGCGATTGTCCCCATAATAATATTTTTAATTGAAAGTAGAAAAAATAAGTTCTACTTCATAATAACTTTAATCCCAATATTAATCTTATTAATTGGAATGCTTAGAACGTACTTTGGTATGGGCTAAATATTTGAAGACGGATTTATGAAGCAAACTGATTTAATATCTACATTTGCAATTTGGGGGATGGTTTTAATTTGGCTATTTCTCTACAGATTCTCTGTGGTTAACTATTCAAATCAGAACATTTTAATATCAGTCTACTTTTTTATAGCTCCAATCGTTACGTTTGTGATATCGATAAAGAGTTTTAGGCAGAAAAAAAGTTTTATTTCAGTTCTTAACTTGATAATTTCATCAATTTTATTACTGTTTTTGATTGGTCTGGTTTTACTTGGCTCAGTTTTTGATTAACTCTGAATAAACTTTCTGTCAAGCGAGGTAATTCAAATTTTTTGCAGACTTTTTGGTTATGAAAGAAATGGAAAGAATTTTAAAGCCGATTGGTATTTCCGTGGTAAATGTAATTGAAGTAATGGATAAGGTTGGGTAGAGGGCGAAGCGCTATTATGTAAAATACAACTACCGATTGATTTAGAGCTGATCCGTGAAGCCACAATTATTATTAACCAAGTATTAGGGTGCTGAGATGTAAAATTCTGGAATTTGTCAAATATTGTTTTAATATGTATTATTAAAAAAGCGTCTGATAAATTTTTATGAAATGAAGCCAAATATTCTGCAAAAAAAATCCAATTAGATAAGACCGCATTAATTTGTGCGTTATTTACATTGTTTTTTTTATTCGGGTCATATCTTTATACTCAATCAGGTGATCAAAATACAATTATTGTGCCGTTTTTTGGTGTATTTTTTTCAGTTCCATCGATTGTTATCTCTGTTTTATCGATAGCTTTTAAAGGATATAGTTTATTAAATATTGTTTCGTTTACGATTTCTTTCTTAATTTTTACATTTTCTATCCTGGAAATTATAAATAAATCAATGTCCTATTAGTAGCGACAGTACAAAATATGTATATCACAATTATCACAATCCCATCGATGATTATTGGTTTCTTTGCGATTAAAAATATTGCAAAGAATAATGTAATTAAAGATAACGCCGATAAAAGAGTTTTATGGGTATTATTTATTCCTTGTCTTATTCTATTAACTTTTATTTTTCTAGATGTTTGGGAGCCGCTTTTCAGTAAAACTTTTTATAATCGTGGTGGTGGTGCTTTATTTGCAAGAGCAATTTTCTATTTATTTTTAATATTCGTCCACAATATTTATCTGTTCTTACTTTCTAGAAAACTGAGGGAGCTACCTCTCGGAGATTGGATAAAATTTTTTTTCTATGCTTTTGTGATTGTAGTTTTTTTGCCGGCGATTTACTATGACTTCAATTATTATTTACAGACCATAATTTCCAATCATTTATGACGATTAAAAAACGCAAGCTGGCGATAAAACACAAATATAATAACAAGGATTGTATTTTAATTATTGTGATTATTTTGATTTTTCTTTATTTAACCCCTTTGTTCGGCTTCGGACTAGACAATTTTCAATCGTGGTTGGTATCTTTTTTGATTTCGATATTCATTTTCACCCTGTCATTTTTTATTAAAGAACGGACCAATAAAATCTTTTTTATAATTATTTCTGTTTTTATTCTTTCTTGTGCCATTCTCAATTTTTTCACATCACAATCAATATTCTACTGATTTTAATAATAAATAATTTTACAGAGGGGTTATGAAGAAAAATTATCTTATTGTAGGCGCTTGGTCCATGAGTGTAATTTTGTATTTTATTGTTGGTATGTCCAATATAGAGAATATTGTAGGATTTAATATGTACTTGGTCTTTCTGAATATATTAGGTCTTTCATGTTTTGTGCTATCGCTGAAATTTTCGAAAAGTAATTACAAAACTGTAATGGTTGTTCTTTCCGGAGGTTTTTTTCTTTATATTTTACTTTCTTCAATAGTCGCACTTACAATTTTGGATTAATTATACGTGCTATTTATTTTATGGCTTGTTTTTTCTTGTCATCATTTTTTAATAAATTCGATCGCTTCAAATATTATATTTTTCGCATACTCGGAAATTTGCGGTCTCCTTCCCTTAGAACGCGAATTTATCAAAGAAATCAAGCTGTCAAGTGTTCGGTTACCCATGGCAGTTAACTTAAATCGATAAAAGGTCTGAGCCGTTTTTATGCGCAACAAGATATTTCGGTAAAGGCAATAATAATTAATTTCCCTGGAGAGATAAAGCTTGTTGACGGTTTTTGACAGATCATTTAAATCAGTGGTAACAGTAAAAGTCGATTTTGCAATTTCTTCACCCTTAAACAAAACTCTGACCGTATGCTTTCCGAGCGAGTAATCAATCAAGTTGATTTTTGAAAGGTTTTTAGCTTTTTTATTGTCAATAAAAATTTCTATATCACTCTTCGGGGGGTTCACTGAAACATTAAGCTTAGTAAACTCACTTCGGTAATACGCTCGATAATTTGGCGAAATAATTTTGGCAGTAACCAATTGGCCGATCGAAATGTTAATTATTTCCTCCGCTCGATTGTCATTGGCATCAATAAACTCAACTTTCAATTGATAGTCGCCCGGTTTAAACTGATCCCAGTCGATCTCTTTGCTAAAAGAAGAATTTTCTTGTTTAAAATCAATCTTTTCAATATATAAATTGTTCAATAGGACATTCACTTCTTTCCCTTGAAGTTGGCTCTGAAAACTTCCCGAAAGATATGATTTTCCGGATAAATTTTGATTTTCATTCGGTGTAGAAATCTGAACCACCGGTTGAGTTATACCATTTTGTATGATGATATCATACTCTTTTTCTGTCCGATTACTAGAGAAATCTTCGGCGACAAGTTGCAGTTTATGTGTGCCGGAAACCAAATTTGACAAGTTGGTAGTTGTCCTAAAACCATTTAGTCCGTTGATGTCGGATCCGAGGAGAGTATTGTCGATGGCAAAAGAGATACCGGTTACCGCTTGATTGTCGCTTGCGCTTGCCTGAAATTCGACTTCTCCGCTTAAATTATTTAAATTGGTCGGCGATGAAAGACTAACGGTCGGCGAGATATTATCTTCAGGAATTTCCGCCGATAATGTGTAGTATGAAAAATGGCTTAGATTGGCGCTAACGGTAGAATTTTCCAAATTGACAAAACTTTCAACTTTTTGCCAAAGTTTGTCGATCTCGTTATAAGTATAAATCGAAAGATTCTGAACCCCAACCGATAGATTTAAGTCTTTAAAGCTGATTGAGAGATTCGTCCCCTCAAGGACGTCGCCAAGTGTTGAAAGACTGTAAATAGACGATAAGTAGCCTGCCGGCGGGTTCTCTTCGGGATAATTTTCCATGCTGACGGTCTCCGCTGTTGTTTCTTCGGTAGAAGAAATATTTAATGTTGCTCTTGGCAAAGAAGCGGAACTTCCGTTACCGGATACCATCTTTGCAAAACGGCTTGAATCAACAAAAATCGGTTGACTCCAAGCTCGGAGGATGCCATCGGAAACTTTACAGCGAACATAAATTTCATCACCGGTAACTTCGTATGTCGCGGCGGAAACATCCTTTATTGTTTCCAGCGTTTCGCCGTTTTTACCAATGAATTTAAATGTTGCTTGTCGATCGGCAGTAACAGTTATGTATTTATCGTTGTTATTGACAGAGATTCGAGGCGCATGCGACCCTTCAAGAGCGTAGAAGTTCCCGGCACGGAGATTGTTCAAAACGTCGAATTGGGTTTTTGATTCGGCATTGACAACAACTGCACCACCATCAAAATTTCCATTTCCAGGAGTATAATCGTCTCCGGCAGATAAATATTTTTTTATTTTTGACGAAAGTAAATCGTCTATTATATTGAAAGCCTCTCCATCTGAAAAATGTGTTTTTTCTACAGCATTATTGTATGCCTCAAGGAATTTATTGTTTTTCGTTGTATAGAGACTTTCTATTGAAAAAGGGTATATCCACGAATTAGGGTGGGCAACAATTGGAATTCCACCCTGATTATTTATATGATTAATCCGTTCTTGATCGGGAAGTGTCTTATCAATTGGTTTATTAATACCAATCGCTAGTATATGACTGCCACGAAAATCTTGTGAATCTTCCTCGGCATTTTCGATCTCTAAAATCCTGTCGGATACCGGCATCTGAACGATTGCGTTATGCTCGGTCAGAGCGATGAAGTCGTAACCCCGATCGCGATAACGGTTGACGGTAAACTCTGGTCGTACCGGCCCGTTCCAGATCTTACTCCAGGCCGGAACATCGGGAATGTAGTGCGAGTGGAGTTGACCGAGATACTGATTAGAAACCGTCCCATTATTTACATAGGGTGAGCGAAGCGAGTATTTATCGTTGCTGTAAACTGAAAGCTCTTTTGAATAATTGTTAAAAGCAATTAACCGACCGTTATTGATCAAAATACTGCCCTCAAACTCTTCAGCTTCATCAAGCTTAAGTGGTGTCGGGTCAATAAGATTGCCTTCGGTATCGATTTTTAACAATCGATTATCGCGGGCAACCAGATAAATATTACCGTCAACCATCAAAGCATTAGAACTGCGGGCTGAAGGATAAATCTCTTTCCCGGAAATTTGACTGCCGTTGTTCGGTTCGCCGATTAAAAAACCGAGTCCCTTCACGCTCCCAAACCCGTGAGAGTAATGATAAAACGAAATAGTCTTGTCTTCGAAAAAGAATGGTTCTTCGCGGACATTCGACCAGGATTGCTGGCCGGTATCAATATTGATAACCGAATTATCACCGCTGTCGGCATCATAAATTCGCCGGTTTTTTGCGTCAAGGGTAACTTTGTTATCCGGTCCTTCGTGATTTTTGTTCCAAAGCAATTCCCCGGTTTCGGCACTGTAAAGAAAATAATTGCCATTGCTGACAAAAATCTTATCTTCGAAAAGCAAATAAAATAACGGATCGCTTCCGGTAAAACTAAAACTGCTAGTCCATAGAATTTCGCCGGTTTTAACGTTATGCTTGCTTACACGAGAGCCTTCGGTGAAAGCATAGATGATATCGCCATCGGGCAAAATTCGAGTAAAACGACCGGCGCCCCCGCCCCAGTATCTACTAACAATCGAACCGTCGTCGGGGTTGAGGACCAAAAGATCGCGGTCGCAGGCAACAACGTAACCGCCGGCAATCGCCGGCCAGCAAATATTATTAGATCCGCTCGACTTGTATTCCCAACTGACTCGACCGGTATTTAGATTGCGGGCAACAATTTTATTTCTTAAATAATCGGTTCCGTTATGAGTGATATAGAACATTTGATCGCCAAGAATTACTGGCATTTCATCATATTGATAATCCATTGCCTACTGTTTTTGAAGATCGGGATTAAACTGACCGTCAATTCGTCCGGTATTCCCCGGACCGGTAATTCGATAGTAGGGATAGTCGGCTTTAATAACTGAAAAAGAAGCAGCGATCGACAAAAAAACAACGAATAAAATTGTGGCTGATTTAATAATCCATCGGCAAGATTTCGAGTTCATAGTATCTCCATGAATTCCGATTTCATCATAGAATTATTTTTCCGCCTCGTCAATAAAATTAACTCTCTTATGTTATAATCAGTCTATGATTTATTTCTTTTACATTTTATACGTCTTGTATTTGTTATTTCTCCTCGGATTTATTTTTTGGTTATTGTCGATGATCGTTTCCAGCTTAACTCAAGCGCCGTATGTTGACTCGCAAAGAAAAGCAATCGAGGATGCTCTTGAACTGTCAAAACCGAAAGCGGGGGAGACAGTTTTTGATCTCGGTTGCGGTGATGCCCGAACGTTGATTTTTGCTGCCAAAAAGTATGATGTAAAAGGTATCGGTTATGAAATTTCTCCTTTCTGTATTATTAAGTCACGATTAAAAATTTATCTTGCCGGTTTTTCCGGACAGATAAAAATTCACCGCCAGTCATTGTTTACCGCCGATTTTTGTCAGGCAGACATCGTATACCTGTATTTAACAAACTCAATTTTAGACAAACTCGAACCGATAATTTTTAAAAAATGTAAAACCGGCTGCCGAATTGTCAACTTAGCCTTTCCGTTTAAAAACCATCCGCCGACAGCAGAAATTCCGGCAAAACAGCTTGGTAGGCAAACGAAGATTTATCTTTATCGTGTCTAACCACTTGACAAAATGTAAAGTTTACTTTACAATTTTCTTAAGGTGGAAAAATGAACGAGAAGAAAATTATCGTTAAAATAAAAGAGTTGCGCGATCAACATAAGATCAGCCAGAGCGAATTGGCTGATAAGCTTGGAATTTCTCGCCAGTCGATTATTGCACTCGAGCAGGGAAGATTTTTTCCATCATTACCGCTAACGGTCGAGATCTGCAGCTTTTTTGATAAAGCTTTTGAAGAAATCTTCGAATTTGACCATCCGAAAGTTTTGATTTGTGAAAAGGAAAATCAACCGGAAAATAAAGAATTAATTAAAAGAAAGGAGGCAGAGATGCCAGGTTTTTTAGAACCAATCAGACCGTTTCGCGAGTCTCTTTCCCTTCGCGAGGCAATGGATCGTTTAATGGAGGACAGCTTTGTTAATCCCCGTTCCGTTGCCAGTGGGATTATGAAGATTAATGTTCTTGATCGAGGGGAAAATATTGTTGTCAAGGCTGAAGTTCCGGGTATTGAGGAAGAGAAAATTGACATCGAAGTCGCTGATGAGATGCTAACAATCTCCGGCGAACGCGAGGATGAAAAAGAGGTTAAGGATGAGGATTACTATCATCGTGAAACTCACTTCGGGTCATTTTCTCGAACGATCGCCCTTCCTTCACCGGTTGTCAGCGAGAAAGCTGAGGCCGAAGTTAAAAACGGAATTTTGATGATAACGATTCCGAAAGTCGAAGAGAAGAAAGCGAAGAAAGTCAAAGTCAAAGCGACCAAGAAATAACTTGCCGCTAAGACAAACAAAACCCCGATCTTTCGGGGTTTTGTTGTTGAAAGGATATTTTATTCAATTAAGATATCAGTGTTGTATATTCTTCCGTTAAATGTCCTCCAGTTCGTCATTCCCGCCACAAAGTGGATCCCTCGGGTCGAAGGCAAAAATCTATTCGTTCAATCATGGATTCCCGCTTTCGCGGGAATGACACAATTAATTGGCGAAGGATGGGGCGAAGTGGGGTGGTGGGCGATACTGGACTTGAACCAGTGACCTCATCGATGTCAACGATGCGCTCTAACCAGCTGAGCTAACCGCCCAAATATTAATTTTAATATAACAAAAAAATAGCATTTTTCCAATTGGTCTCTAGTAGGGGGACTTGGCTGTCCCCCCATAAGGGAGGACAGCCGCGACGATATGCAGGCTTCAAGAAGGAGATGCCCGGATGAAATTGCTGTCGGGAATCGTCTCGCCGGTTTTGGTGTTTATCCAGCTACCACGCGCATGGTCGAATAATACGTCAAGGCGAGACAGCACAAGTGTAATATTGCCGTCGAACACTTGAAGTTTCTTACAGTCAGTGAAAACGGATGCCAACTCGTGTTCGCGGGGATTACCCGTTAAGGTTACCTGCCACGGACGCGGGTGACTGTCTCGAGGCGGGAATACGACGACCAACCCGGACTCGAGCATCCGGGCGACATAACCATCCTTGTCCGCTCCCGGACAAGGATGGCTGCCTTCCTGCCAGGGCTCCGGCTGGTAGTACATCTTCCAACCCCCTTTCCTCCCCCAGCGAGGTTCGATCCGAACCCCACAGGTGGAACAAACAAACATCGGGGGGTAGACGTCTTCCTTCACGAACCGGTGAAACTCCCCGTTCCAAGAGAGCGGGGATTCACAACAACCCGGATCAGGATTGTAACTCCACATTGCCATCGCCTCGATTACCACCGTGGATTTTGCCCGATGCGATGAAAATAGCACAAATTGGTGCTAAAGTATAGTCCGGCTGGTAACCAAGACTCTAATTTTGTTATTATAAAAACATGGTCAACACAATCATCGTCGTGGTTGCGGCAATTCTTCTTTTACCGGGAATAGTCGGAGTTTTTTTACCGATTTTACCGAGTTTGCCTTACATGGGAGCGATTGTTTTAATTTATTTAATATTCGATCGCTTCCAGCATTTGACGGCGGTGGAATCAATTTCACTTTTATTGATCGTAATTATCTCGCTTGCAGTTGACTATTTTTCTGGAATTCTCGGGGCCAAATACGGCGGTGCTTCAAAACG
>Ga0172381_10008477_pt1 | contig 10048 bp, 8 predicted proteins | sample Leawel6488metaG_FD_119754 | JGI IMG/M metagenome (GOLD analysis project Ga0172381, IMG submission 119754) | Leachate microbial communities from a municipal landfill in Southern Ontario, Canada - Leachate well 64-88 metaG | ecosystem: Engineered > Solid waste > Landfill > Unclassified | place... | reverse complement strand
TTATAAACATTTTTCCGATCCAGAATGGGATGGCGATCCCGTGGAAGATGTCTGTCCAAAATGTGGGCAAGAACCATGTGTCTGCAAAAAGAAACCAAAAGAAGTATGTCCTATATGTGGTGAAAGGCCATGTGTGTGTGAAAAACCACCTAAACCATGCCCTAGATGTGGTCAAATACCATGCATATGTGAAAATAAGCCAAAAACAAAATTGAAAATCAAATTGCGTGATGGCAAAGAGCGTGAAATCCAACATATGATTGCCACTTCTTTTTGGAGCGCTGACGGCAAACCAATTTCTCTTCAGGAATTTTTGAATAACATGATTGGCACTTTGCCAGAATTTTTCAAAAATGAAGAGGGATTAAGAAAAATTTGGTCAAACCCAACAACGCGCAAAGTATTTTTGGATAAGATTGCCGCGGTCGGATATGGAAAAGACGAGCTAGAAACATTGCAAAAAATGATTGCTGCTGAAAAAAGCGATCTATTTGATGTTTTAACGTATATATCATTTTTAACGCAACCAATCTCAAGAACACAAAGAGTGGAGCAATCAAAAGATAAAATCTTTAAAGGGCTAGATGATAAACAAAAAGAGTTTTTGGATTTTGTGTTGTCTAAATACGAAGAAAAGGGGGTTGAAGAACTTGACGAAGAAAAATTGCCGGTACTTCTTAACCTAAAATATCATGCTATCGCTAATGCAGAACAACGTTTAGGAAGTGTAGATAATATTCGCTCAATATTCTTTGCTTTTCAGAAAAATCTGTATGCAAAAATAGGAAGATAATTTATATACCATTTTCCATACCCACTCTCCTCACACAAAAACCACTAAAAAATTTGGATAAAATATAAAATAAATTTATTTTAAAAATAAAAATAAACCTCATGAAAAAATCTCTCTTAGCTCTCGCCTTTCTCTTCCTGTTTTTTCCAGTCATTGCTTTAGCACATCAACCAAGAATCAATCAAGCTCTACAAACAAGCGTCCCTGATCCTGAAATTTCCAAAGCTTATTATGGCGAGCTGACCGGTGCCCCACATACTTATCAAATTGTTTCTACTGTCCCCTTCGCACTCTATGCTAATGTCTTGGTGCCAGATATTGCCGGACAAACAAAAGATTTGCAGGCGATAATTATCAAAGACAATGACATCAATAATCCAATCGCGGTTCTTGATGGTCAAAATTTTGCCTGGAAAAAGTTTTTTGAACCTTTTGGTTATGATAGCTACTGGATGGGACCAGAATACAAGGCTGACGTTGAAGCCGGAACTTATGCGATTATTGTTTCTAGCCAAAATAACACTAGCAAATATTCATTAGCAATTGGCGAAAAAGAGGCTTTTGATTTCAAAGAAACCGCCAACGCCTTGAATTTAATTCCTGAGCTCAAACGCAACTTTTTCAATGAATCGCCAGCTAATTTTATTTTTTCACCGTTTGGCTGGGGCTTGGTTTTAATCATGTTTGTCCTGGCTTTTATCGTCGGTTTTGTTTTGCGTTTTATTCTAAAGCGACTGACTAAAAAATCACCAAAAAATATTCATCTCAAGGGTCGTATTTTGCGAACAATCATAGGACTCGGCTTATTTGCCTTAGCCATTACAACCACCTGGAGTCCGATTCTCTTATTTTTCGCTGGCTTTATGCTTTTTGAAGCCAGCTTCGGCTGGTGCGTGATTTATGCGGTGCTAAAAAAATAAACTAACTTATGCCTGACCTCCATCTCACCCTCAAACGTCGCTGGTTCGATCTGATCGCCCACGGTCACAAGAAAATCGAATATCGTCTCTACAAACCTTATTGGATCCAGCGGTTGACTAATCCTGATGGCTCGATACGAGTTTTTGACAAAGTCCATTTCAAAAATGGCTACGCCAAAAAGGCTCCATGGATGCGAGTCAAATTTATCAAAACTGAAATTGCTAAAAATATTCAATTTCCCGAGACCGAAGACACGGCTGATTGTTTTTTGATCCACCTAGGTAAGGTTTTAGAAATCAAAAACTGGAAAAACACCCTGTAAGTATGCTAAAATAATCCTATCGCTTTTATTATTAAAAATATATGGTCAAAACTGAAGTTAAAAAAAGTAAAATTCATGGTCTCGGAGTTTTTGCATTAGAAGATATCGCCAAAGGAACAGTGATAGAGGTTTGTTATATGATTCCCTTTCCTAAAAAAGATATTGCACTGATTAAAAAAACTTTTTTAAACAATTATTATTTTGAATGGCTAAACGGTGGAGGAGCCGTGGCCTTAGGAAACGGTTCGATTTATAACCATTCATATGAACCAAACGCTGAATATCTTGGGAACGAAAAGAAAAATATAACGAAATTCGTCGCCATCAAACCGATCAAAAAAGGTCAGGAAATCTTTACCAGCTACAATGGTGACGCTAAGCGAAAAGAGAAGGTTTGGTTTGATAAGTAATTAAGACTTAAACTTGATTAAAACTCGCTTCTCGGCGAGTTTTTTGGTTTGGGCTTGCAAATCCCAATTTTTTGTGCTATACTTTTGTCTTACTTAAACTCTAAATAAATTCTGATGGAAATTCGAAATATCGCGATTATCGCTCACGTCGATCATGGCAAAACCACCTTAGTCGACGCCCTCCTCAAAGCCGGGGGTGTTTTTAAGTCATACGAAAATGTCGGCTCTTGTATCATGGATAGCAATGACCAAGAAAAGGAACGTGGAATCACGATCTACGCCAAAAATGCGGCCATTACCTACAAAGGAACCAAGATCAACATCGTCGACACTCCTGGTCACGCCGATTTCGGCTCCGAAGTCGAGCGTATTTTGCGCACCGTCGACGCCACCGTCCTTTTGGTCGACGCTTTTGAAGGTCCAATGCCACAAACAAAATTTGTTTTGTCAAAAGCCTTGCAACTTGGCTTGCCAGTTTTGGTGGTGATTAATAAAATCGACAAACCAGCTGCGCGACCCGATGAAGTCATTGATCTGACTTTTGATTTATTCGTTCACCTCGGTGCTTCTGATAAACAAACTAATTTTCCTCATATCTATACGATCGCTCGCGATGGAATTGCGATTCGTGAATTAACTGATGAGCACAAAGACATTACTCCACTTTTGGATTTTATTTTAGAACATGTCCCTGTGGCTAAAATGGACGTTGATAAAGATTTCCGCATGCAACCAGCCTCATTGATCTATGACAACTATCTCGGTCGTATGGCTATTGGTCGCGTCTATGAAGGCAAAATCAAAGCCGGTCAAATGGTTACTGTTTTAACAACTGACGGCAAAAAACGTTCAGCCAAATTAACTAAAGTCTTTACTTTTCAAGGACTAAAAAGAGTTGAGGTTGACGAAATTAGTGCTGGCGATATTGTCGCCATTGCCGGCATTGCTGATGTTTATGTTGGTGAAACCATTACCAATAATCCAGATAGTGAACCACTCCCAGCAATTCAAGTCGATCCGCCAACTTTGGCAATGGATTTTATGGTCAACAATTCCCCTTTTGCTGGTCGCGAAGGTAAAAAAGTTACCAGTCGCAATATTCAAGAACGTTTGTTTAAAGAACTTGAATCCAATGTCGGTCTTCATGTCGAAATAACCAACAGCACCGATACTTTCAAAGTTTATGGCCGTGGCGAAATGCATTTGTCGGTCCTAATCGAAAATATGCGTCGTGAAGGCTTTGAACTTCAAGTTTCTCAACCTCAGGTAGTTTTGCAAGAAATCGATGGGATATCTTGTGAACCAATTGAGTCAGTCGTGGTGAATGTGCCCGAAGAAATGGCTGGTAAAATCATTGAAACGCTTTCCAGTCGCAAAGGTATGATGAAAGAAATGGTTAATAAAAACGGCCACACCCTGATGGAATTCGAAATCCCAACCCGAGGTTTGCTCGGTTTTCGCTCAAACTTTATTGTTTTGACTCGTGGCGAAGGTACGCTTTATCATTCTTTTAGCCATTTTGCTCCACATTATGGTAAAATCGAAAAGCGTCAGGTTGGCTCATTAATCTCTGGCTTTACCGGAATCACCATGGCCTATTCGCTCTGGAATCTTCAAACTCGTGGCCCATTGTTTATTAATCCGGGCACAGAGGTTTATGAAGGCATGATTATTGGTGAACATAATCAAGGCACTGATTTGGTCGTTAATCCGCTAAAAAATAAAGAATTAACCAACATTCGTGCCGCTGGGACCGATGAAGCAATTAATCTCACCACTCCAGCTGAAATTACCCTCGAGAAGGCTCTAGAATACATCCAGGACGACGAATATGTCGAAGTGACACCACAAAGCATTCGTCTCCGCAAGAAGTACCTGACGGCTCATGAGCGCAAACGACAAAATCCAAAAAGCTAAAACTTTTGCATAAAAACACAATAGTGATAGAATTAAAATAGATTATTAAATAATCTATTTTAATTTTGCAATGAAAATCCAGCTCGGTAAATATCAACACTACAAAGGCAAGCAATATGAAGTGATTGGCTTAGCCAGACACAGTGAAACTCTTGAAGAATTGGTGATTTATAAAGCCCTTTATACTTCTCCAGAATTCGGCGACAATGCTCTCTGGGTCAGACCCAAAGCGATGTTTTTTGATACCATCAATCTCGATGGTCAAGAAATTCCGCGTTTTAAAATATTAAACTGATGGATTCAGATAAACCCCGGAATCAACCCTTTTATTTTGTATATCAATATCTTATACTTTTATAAGATGTTTTTTAATTAAACTACTTAAACCTATTTATGAAAACAACCCTTATCGGCCCCAAGAAATTTCTCTTTGTTTCTTATTCGGCCCTGATCGGAGACACTGCCTGGTCGATTTTAAAAGAAGGCCATAAAGTAAAATATTGTATTGATGATAAAAGTGAAAAACACGTCGCTGACGGTTTTGTACCCAAGGTTAATGATTGGCGACAACATATAAAGTGGGCCGACGTGATTGTTTTTGACGATGTTCTTGGCCACGGCAAAGAGGCTCAGAAACTTCGTGAACAAGGCAAATTCGTTATTGGTGGTACCGCCTATACTGACAAGCTTGAAGATGATCGTTCTTTTGGCCAAGAAGAATTAAAAAAACATGGCGTCAAAATTTTACCTTACAAAGAGTTCAATTATTTTGATGACGCGATTGAATATGTCAAAAACAATCCTGATAAATATGTGATCAAGCCCAGTGGCGAAGCTCAAAATATCAAACGCTTGCTTTTCGTCGGACAAGAAGATGATGGCAGTGATGTCATTCGCGTTTTGACTGCCTATCGCAATACCTGGAGTGAAGAGGTAAAAATTTTCCAATTACAAAAAAGAGTTTCGGGAACCGAGGTTGCTATCGGAGCATTTTTTAATGGTGAAGAATTTATTTATCCGATTAACGTCAATTTTGAACACAAAAAACTTTTTCCTGGTGAGCTTGGGGTAGCAACTGGCGAAATGGGGACAGCTATGTTTTGGAGTGAACCAAATAAACTTTTTAATGAGACTCTTTTAAAAATGACGCCGGCACTTAAAGAGGAAAATTACATCGGCTATATTGATATTAATTGTATCGTTAATGGCAGTGGAATTTATCCACTTGAATTTACTTCTCGCTTTGGTTACCCAACTATTTTTATTCAAGATGATGGAATTTTAAATCCGCTTGGAGACTTTTTTTATCAATTGGCTCACGGTGAAAAAATAAAACTCAAGACTAAGTCTGGTTTCCAAGTTGGTGCCAGAATTGTCGTCCCACCATTCCCTTATACTGACAAAAAAACTTTCAACGCTTTTTCAAAAGATGCCGCCATTATTTTTAAAAAAGATAATCTCGACGGAATTCATATTGAGGATGTGAAGTTGGTTAATAAGGAATGGCTGGTTACTGGCAGTCACGGGGTAGCTTTGGTTGTTACCGGTACCGGACAAAGTATGAAACAAGCCCAACAACAAATGTATGATCGCATCAAAAATATTATGATTCCAAATATGTATTATCGCACCGATATTGGTGATCGCTGGATTGAAGATAGTGATAAGCTTCACGTCTGGGGATATTTGAGAGAAAACTAAATTCTAGCTATGAAAGATGAGCTCAAAATAAAGAGTGGGTTAATTATATTTATTGCCAATGATTTAGATAGTGATGATTTTTTTGCAATAACCAATAATCTAGAATTTAGAGATAATATACTCATTGTTTGTGATAAAAAAATAAAGCGAGAATCTGATACGCGAGAATTTAATTGTCTTGTTTCTAAGCTAGACGATGTTCCAAAACTTGTAAAAAAAATTACAGCTTGGGCAAAAAAAAATCACAAGCTGATAGTTGGAGTAATTGGACTTGACGAAGAATATCATTATGCTGTTTCAAAAAACATTGCCAAAGAATTTTCTCTGGAGTTTTATGGCGACGAAACCATTGATAATACTTCAAATAAATATTTGCAAAGAAAAAAATTACGCAATGCCAGGATAAACGTTCCGAATTTTCAACTTATTGAGTTGAATTCAAAAATAAATATTCCCTTTCCTAATGTTTTAAAAGTACTTACTGGCAATGCTGGATTTTTTGTTTATCACAACAAAAACCAAGAAGATTTTAAAAAAAACATCAAGGACTTTTCATTTCTGAAAAACAAAACTGATTTAATTCTTCAAGAACACAAGACGCAAAAAGAAACCTATGATCCCAAAAAACAATTTATTATTGAAGAATATGTTGCTGGACAAGAATATTCGTGTGACTACCTTATATCTGATAAACAAGCTCACATCCTTCGTGTTTCAAAAAAAATAAACAGCCAAGAAGCTTTTGCTTTTACTGAGGCAATTGCACTAATAAACCCAGACATTTCCAAAGAGGGCTTTAAAACAAAACAATTAGCTTTTTTGTGTAAAAAAGTTGCTCACGCACTAAACATCAATCACGGCGTATGCATGATGGATTTTATGGTAAAAGATAAAAAACTCGTCGTACTTGAAACCTCCATAAGACCCGGTATAAGTACTTTTATCGATCTAATGGCTGAATTATACCGAGACACTAGCATCAATCAATTAATTAGACAAAAATTAAAGCTTCAAACCATAAAAACCATGCCCAAGAAAGAAGGTTTGGTGGTTTATTTTACAACAAAAAGTCCTGGAAAAATTCGTTTATTTGACACGGACAAACTAAAAAAAATTAAACCAAAATTGAAGATACTAAAAATTTGTAAGTATTACAAAAAAGGAGATCTCGTAAAAATAGATTCGAATCATCCAGAAGATCCTATTGTACTTGGCTATGTTCTACTCAAAGGAGCTGCCGAATTAAACATAAAACTTGTTCAAACTAACACAAATATTCAAATCTATGCCCAATAATTCTCTTTTTTTAGAGTCGCCGACAACAAAAACTTTTAAAGGTGTTAGCGAAAACATAAATTTAAATAATGGATCTCGATTTATTTCTTTTGTAAAAAACGCTATCAAAAATAAACAAATCTTTATAAAAAGTGCCCTAAAATTTGGCACTCCACAATATTTATTAGACGAAGAAGCCCTTTTAAACCAAGCAACTTTGTTTAAGAATGCTTTTAAAAAAAATCTAAAAAACTTAGATGTTTTTTATGCTATCAAAAGCAATGATTTGCCATTTTTGGTTAACAAATTAAAAAAAATTGGAATTCATGCTGATGTTTCGAGCCTATTTGAACTAAAACTTGCTCTAAAACTCGGATTTAACAAAATAATATTTACCGCTCCATACAAAGAAACTGAAGCGATTGAATTAGCCATAAAAAACTCAGATCGTGTTGTTTTAAACATTGACCAGCTAGATGAATTAATTCTAATAGAAAAAATTGCTAAGAAAAATAACACCATAACACCAATAAGCTTCAGAATAAATCTAAACGAAAACACAAATGAAACATGGACAAAGTTTGGTATAAGCCTACCAGAATTAAAAAAAATTACCAAAATTATACAGAACAACAAATATCTAAAGTGGGTTGGAATTCATTTTCACTCGAGTTGGAATACTAATCCTGACAAATATTTAAAAGCGATAGAACTTGTTGGAAATTTTTTAAAATCAAATTTTACTATTTCAGAACTTTCAGATTTAATTTTTTTGGATTTAGGCGGTGGGTTTTACCCCGAAGGTTCTGGATCAATTGAAAAAAAGCTCGATGATAAATCACAAAAAACTAATTATACGATTTGTGTTGAAAAAATTACAAAAATTGAAAGCTTTAGTTTAAAAATAACACAGGCTTTAAAAAAATATATTTTTCAGCAAAAAAAACTTAACATCTGGCTAGAACCCGGCAGATTTATTTCATCACAATCGACAACAATTGTCCTCAAAGTAATTTCAACAAAAAATGGAGCGTTGTTTGTTGATGGAGGAATTAATTTGATTGGCGGTGCTAATTTTGAATTTGAATATTTCCCGATAATTAACATTTCAAATCCGTCACTCGAACAACAAAAAACAAAGATTTATGGCCCATTATGTGACCCTGATGATTTTTGGGGATTTTCATATTTTGGAAAACCAGCAAAAATAGGAGATATTTTGATAGTTCTGCATCAAGGTGCTTATACTTTTTCTACTGCCTGGCGCTGGCAAAGGCCCACAGCCGCTTATGTTTCTTTTTATAAAAACAGATTGAAATTGGTCAAAAAAACAGAAACTTTTGACGAAAGGTATGCTGGCTGTGATTTAATTTCAAAAATTTAATGAGTAATCATCAACAAATTTTATTTAATTTTATATCATGAAAAAACTTAACTTCCTTTTTATCAGCCTCGACAATCTTTCTGGAGATCTCGCGTGGCGAATTTCAAAAGAAGGTCATCATGTCAAATATTATGTCGAGCTCGAAGTCGATCGTGATGTCGCTTCGGGTTTTATCGAAATGGTCGATAATTATGAAGCTCACCTTGACTGGGCCGATGTCATAATTTTTGATGACACTCTCGGGATGGGAAAAATCGCCGACGATCTGCGTAAAAAAGGTAAACTCGTTTTCGGTGGCACTGAGTATACTGATAAACTCGAAGATGACCGCTCTTTTGGCCAAGAAGAATTGGTCAAATTCGGAATCAATGTTTTGCCGTACAAAGATTTCACTTCGCTCGACACCGCCATTGAATATATTAAGCAAAATCCTTCAGCTTATGTCTTGAAGCCAACTGGAAATCCCGCCGTGCAAGTTCGCGGAATTCTTTTTATCGGTGAAATGAAAAACGGCGAAGACGTGATCAAGGTTCTCGAGGGCTACAAAGAATCTTTGGCAGACAACCCGCATACTTTTCAGCTTCAGAAAAAAGTCTTTGGTGTTGAATTGGCGGTCGGTGCCTTTTTCAACGGCCATAAATTTATTTATCCGATCAATGTTAATTTTGAACACAAGCGTTTATTTCCTGGCGATCTCGGTCCCTTAACTGGCGAAATGGGAACTTCGATGTTTTGGAGCGAGCCGAATAAAATTTTTAAAACCACTCTCGGAAAATTTGAGACTAAACTGGCCGAAGCTGGCTTTATCGGTTATATTGATTTGAACTGTATTGTCAATCAAGACGGCGTTTTCCCATTAGAATTCACCTGCCGATTCGGTTATCCGACAATCAGCATCCAAATCGAAGGGATTAAAAATAAGCTCGGCGAGTTTTTTTATAATCTCGCCAGTGGCCAAGACTTTGAATTAAAAACTAAGCCGGGTTTTCAGCTTGGCGTCAGATTGGTCGTGCCACCATTTCCTTACGACGACGAAAAGACGTTTAATGCTCGTTCAAAAGGTTCGCTAATTTATTTTGCTTCCGAAAAAGACAAAGCTAATGCCCACATCGAAGACGTCGCCATCGTCAACGGTGATTGGGTGGTCGCTGGTTCGGCTGGAGTCGTGATGACGGTCTGTGGAACTGGCAAAACCATCAAATCCGCCCAAAAACAAGCTTATGACCGCATCAAAAATATCTATATCCCGCGAATGTATTATCGCAACGACATCGGCAACCGCTGGTCGAGTGATAAAAAAAAGTTGAAGGCGTGGGGGTATTTGG
>Ga0172381_10008476_pt1 | contig 10048 bp, 22 predicted proteins | sample Leawel6488metaG_FD_119754 | JGI IMG/M metagenome (GOLD analysis project Ga0172381, IMG submission 119754) | Leachate microbial communities from a municipal landfill in Southern Ontario, Canada - Leachate well 64-88 metaG | ecosystem: Engineered > Solid waste > Landfill > Unclassified | place... | reverse complement strand
AAAATAAATATAATATATGATAATTATCATATTATCAGAGTATCAGGACAGGCAGGAATAACACGCGCGCGGTTACACTTGCCGGAATTAGGGAGTTTAATGTCTGTTCTGGCTGTTATTATTATAACAAATAGACTGCCTACCCCTCTTATTGCTGCGCTTTGTTGACTAGGGTATAGGCTAGTCGAGTCTCCGCCGCCCTTGCTTCCTGCCCTCTTGCTTGCCCTTGCTTGTCGAGTCTGTAGCAAAGCAGGGTAGGCAGGGGCAAGGATACGCAACACGTTGCAGATTGCAGACTTGAAACAAGAGGAAACACCCATTGCCCTATGCTTGTATCATTGTATGGGCAAGCATTGTTGCCCGATAATGTCTACCCATACTATAGAGAAACAAGCATTTCCGCCGGTCCGGCATTCCGAGAATGACGGTTGACCGGGTGGGGTCAATTTTTCCGATTGTGCCGAATGCCCGGACCCCGCCAATGCCCTGCCCTATCGAATCTGGCCGGCGTCTGAAAATAGGGCTGCCGCGTCAAATAGCACTGCCTCCAACATGCAGTGCTGATTGTTGATTGCCGCGATGTTGCCGCTCCTCCAACATGCAGTGCTGGTTGTCGATCGCTGCCATGTTCACTACGTAGTGAAAAACTTCGATGACCCCATATTGACTAAGTTTTCTGCACGACTAGAATGGGGGAATGCTCGTACTCCGCGACTGGAAAACGCCGGCGTCCTTCTACCCGGAAGCCAGCCTGGGCAATGCACGGATCAAGACCCTCCGCTATCGGGGAATCTATGCTGCCTATGGTCTCCGTGGGCACCACTATTATAGAGCAATCAATCTGCCAGTCAGAACCTTGGCGATCGACGGCAAAACGTGGATGGTCGATGATCCCCCTCATTGGTGGGCGATGCAAAACCATGCCACTTTCTACCACGGCCACGTTCTGGTGGCCGGCCTTGGCCTCGGACTGATCGTCCACACGCTCCATGCCAATCCCGAGGTCGAAAAGATCACGGTCATCGAACGAGAGAAGGACGTGATCGGTCTAATCTCACCCCTACTCCCGAGGGGAAAGGTGAAAATCGAGCATGGCGACTTCTGGGATTGGAGCGGTAGGGTGGATGGTGTATTCTTTGACCTGTTCGTCGGGGGCGGACATGCTCTATTCCTGGAAGCCTTGAGAACCTACGTCCAACTCTTGGAACAATTTCCGCGTCCTATTCGTATTCATGGATTCAACAATGACAACTTCGACAAACTTGGTGAAGAGATTTCGGCGGGGCGACCTCGTGTTGACGGACGACGGCTATTACGGGATAATAGTCACGGAGGACTCAGTGCTTCTGGGAAACGGCTGCGAGGAGATTCTTGACGACTTGCAGATTAGCAGGTTGAAGCAGTTGCCCATCAACGTCAGTTTCGATTGCGGCGTCAGCAATTTCCTTGAATTGATTGAGAACCGAACACTTTGTCAGGAGATCAATAATCGACGCCGGTGTGTAGAAAAGATTCGGGCAGATAGGAGTAACGTAAATGAGCGTTGTTGAAACTGGCGTCTATCAGCATTTCAAGGGAACTCTGTATTATGTGGCTGGAACTGCTGAGCACAGCGAGACGCACGAGAAGTTGGTGATTTATTTTAGCCTTGAAGATCGAAAACTATGGGTCCGGCCGCTGGCCATGTTTACGGAAACCGTCGAGTATTGTGGACAACAGGTGCCTCGCTTTCAACCAATGAAAACAAATGGGTAAGATTCACATTACGCAATGCCTCTGTCCTGAACGTCATGCTATTTCTGGAATCGTGTGGATGGAACCGAGGTTCACGCCAGAATCAGCCATCGCGTACTTGAAGGAAATGATGGAACACTACTTCAAGTCCGGCGCGATCAATGGTTGGTGTGGGATTTGTCAGAGCCGCGATCTGCATTACGAAGACGGAGTGACGAAGTTCACTTCGATCAATGAGGCGGTGCCCGAGATCGCCGCGTGTCAGATTCGGCAGAAGATGTCGAGAGACGCGATCGACAGGATGACCGCATACCAGAGGAACTGATGGTGGTAACGCACGACAACGGCGAATTGTTCTGGGTTGAGGGATCAAATGTGTCCCTCGCTCGACACTGTGACCTAGAACGGTGGAAGGATTTGCCGGTTGAGTGGAAGTTGGCCGTCTTGGCACTTGGATGCAAGGCAATGGAAGAGGAATTGAAGAACTGATGGTTCATATAACGCAATGTCTCTGTCCTGACTGCCACAATGTTTCTGCAATTGTATGGGAGGAGCCAGCGTTCACCACGCCCGACATGGCTATCGTGTACTTGAAAAGCATCATTGACCTTTTCCTGGACTTGGGGTTGAAAAGTATTTCTTGCAGCATTTGTCATAGTCGTGATTTTCATTATGAAGATAGCGTCACGAGATTTGCATCCCTCCAGGATACGCTTGGAATCAGCGCAGACCATCCATTTCAGATGGTAACGAGAAAAATGGTGGACAAAATAGCATACCGAGGGAACTAAATGATCTACACGAATCCCGATGGTACAGTGGTTTATGTTGAGGTTGGTGAAGGAACCAAGATTGGAAAAAATGTCACGATCGAGGAATCCGTGGAGATTGGAAAGAACGTCACAATTTGTGATGGCGTCTACATTGGTGAATGTGCTGTCATTGAGGACAACACCGTCATTGGGGCCGACGCTTTGATTAGTTCGTATTCCCATTTGCTGGAAGGATCGGCCATCAGGCGTGGCGAATGCGTGGATTACGACGATACCATTCCTGATGAAGACCAATTCGATGACGAGGAAGAATAATGCACCACCGAATTGATTTGACAGGTCTTCGTTTTGACACGTTCGTCGTGGTAGAGCCGGCACCAAATCAAAACGGGATTACTGCATGGCATTGCCGGTGTGACTGCGGAATTGAGCAAGATATTCCAACCAGGAACTTGCGCAACAATGAGGGATTTCGTTGTTCCTGTCAGAAGATAAAATTGATTCAATTCAATGGCGAATCTTTTACTCTAAAAGAATGGGCTGATCGTCTCGGTATTTCTACAACCACGTTGCGGTATAGACTACAGAAGATGAGTAAAGAACGCGCCTTGACTATGCCAAATTGGCTAACCAATGCTCGCTCGCGCACCGTGACGGTCGGCGATATTACTTTGAGCATCAACGATTGGGCATGGCGACTTGGAGTTGACAAGCAAGTAATCTATAAGCGTATTCGCGTCGGAACATTTATTTTGACGCCAGAGGGAAAATTGAAAGACGATCGAGTAGGAGGAAAATTTCTATTAGATTTAACTGGTAAACGTGTTGGGACATGGCTCATACTTCACCCATTGCCAACCCGGAATAATCAAAGAAGATGGTGTTGTCAATGTGACTGCGGCGTAGAAAGGGAAATCGGGTCAAGGCAGTTGCGCCTTGGTAAGGCTCCTCTTTGTTGTAATTGCAGCGGAGGAGTTGAAGATGCCAACGTGAACGGAGGATTAGTGACTATCGGCGATGTGTCGTTGACGAGAAAACAATGGGCACAAAAGTTGGGCATCAGCTATTACACAATAAAGCAGCGACTCTGGCGGGGCTGGACTATCGAAGAGGCTTTGACTCTGCCGTTGCTAGATTCACGACACCGCATTCATCGGTGCCGAAAGGTTACGATCGGAAAAGTTACATTGAGTCTAAGTGGCTGGGCAGAAAAACTTGGCATAGCAAGAAGCACAATCAAGATCATGTTCAAGAATGGCGACTTGCAAAAGATTTCTGACATGATTGAGAGGGAAAGAGTAGCATGAAAGCAATCGTTGTAACGTCTGATACTATCGAGTTCCAGGACATCGCCGACTTGCATCAGGCGATCGGAGGCTACCTAGAAGCCCTGAGCGTCGGCGAGAACTTCATTTGCTTCATTGATGAAGAAGGGAAGATGAAAGGACTCCGATTTAATCAACCTGCAACTGACATTATTCAGGCAATGCTCGCCAAACGCGGACGATCCATGTTGCCCGGCGACGTGATTGCGGGCAAGGCGATATTCGTCGGCGTAGACGGGGAGAACGAAGGGGACATTCCCCGAGAGGTCGTCGAGGAATACTTCCCCGACATGCTGGATTTTTGGGCGACTACCAAGAAATAGGTACTGACGCGGCCAATCCCCGAGGAATCCATGCAAAGAAAACTGACTATGTTGGAACTGCTTAGGGAGGAACTGACTAAGGAGGAACAGGATAAACGCAGTAAAGCAATAAAGGCCGGCTTGGAGAAGGCCAGGGAACAAGGAAAAATACTTGGTGCCGCTCATCCAGGGCATTGGAAAGGTCGTCGTGAACGAGGATTCAGGAAGGCAGCGAAGGCATCGGCAATTGCACGAACTAATAGGGCAAGAGAACACTACAAGGTGATGATTGAGTTGATTGTGAAATGGCAGGCTCAGGGAATCATACTTGAGATTATTGCCGATCGTCTTAATCGTCAAGGGTTTCTAACGCTGGGTGGCTGCCCTTTTACTCAGCCTGCTGTGTCTTCTGTTTTTCGATTGATGGGTAGAAAACCTGTTCGATTTTTACGCATACGGCGTATTTGCGTCAAGTGCCACGAGTCATATCGGGTTTCACGGAAAAAATGGGTAAGTAAGCGTTGCCCTAGTTGTCGTGAGGAAGGGAAATGAACAGAGTGGATCATTTCTATTCGATCTGGCATCGGCCGGCCGGCGAGAAGCCTGGCTTCGGGGCAAGGGTGGCTAGGGCGAATGTGCAAAACTTCATACGGTATAGTGGCATCATTGCAACGGTCGTGGAAGAAGCGCATCAAGTCGGCATGATGGAACGCATCGACACGTTGGTTGAACATGCCGAAAACTGTCCCTGTCTCGAATGTACCGGCGTCGAACCTTCGCTCGTGCCATACGAACTTGACCCGTTGGATTATTATCGGGCCATAATTGACCACGGCGGCGGGATTATCACGTTGGGTGAGGGGCTTGGCGTCTTGATTGGTCCAGATTATACTTACACTCCGGCCGGGTGGCTTTACGTTCCGATTGGATCGGTCACCACGCCAGAACAATTGAAACACTGGGTCGATGCCGTCCGCACGGGGCGGTCGGATTGGCCTAGCAAGGAGGTATTACGATGATTCAACTTGGTGCAAAGGTGAAGGATTGCGTAAGCGGCTTCGAGGGAGTCGCTGTGTCACGATATGAGGCGTGGAAAGGTGCTACGCTTTATTTCGTCCAGGCGGAGACCCTCAATAGTGAAGGCAAGGTCGTCGAACATCAGTTCGAGGAAGGCCGGCTTACGGCAGTCAAGGAATCCAAAACGCGGGCTGCATAGTGTAGCCCGAGGAGGGAGCCGTCAGGGGCAAAGCCCCGCCCCTGGCGGCGACTTTTTAGGAAATAAAATGGCTTGTCCAACATGCGATCACACGATGCAGAGTATCGAGGATGCCTGGTGGTGTCCGCGATGTGGCACGTTGAAATTGAAACATAGAGACGATCCCGGAGGAACGTATGTTCCGTGGATCGTTGAGCGAACAAAGATTTTTATTTCGTATCCAACAGACCTCAGTAAAATTAACCTTCAAGAATGCTTTTTGGAAAAGGAGACATTGACTGAACGGGAGATTCGACGAATGCTGGCAGACAGGGAGATGCCACCCTATAAAGACGATTATCGAGCATCCGGGGACGCCGAATGCCCTGTGTGCGGATACCTGATTCGATTGCATCCGTTGGATAAGGAATTGTTGAGCTACGACAAGCAACCGTTTTTGCATGTGCTTTGCAACGGCGATCGGGTCAAGACATGAATGATCTCAAGAAACTTGTGGCCTATATGCGAGCGGAAGCCGACTTGTTTCCGTTCGACCCGCTTAAACCTGTTGCTTGGAAGAAAAAGTTGAAAAAGGTGAAGTCGCATCAGCATCGAGTCAAGATCGACGACTATACAGTGATCGTTACTCTGACCCGCGATCGTTTACCTGGAGTTCTTAACTGCCATGAGTTTTACCATTTGTCGTTGGGCAACGACCAAGGTGATCCTAGATTGATTCCGAAGCGAGTTGTTTGGCGTTTGCGTCAAGCGTTTGTTCCTAACGGAATGGAAATGCCAAGTAAATTGGGAAACTGTTTACAATTCGTCGAACCCTGTCCTGATGAAAGCAACTGATGAAAGCAACTATCAACATCACGAAATGCAAACCGAAGACTTTTATGAATCTGCATACCGAGTTGGGCAGTGCGGATATTGACGGTCGAAAAGTTCGTTTCTGCCAATCCCTGAACGGTCTATGCTTCTGGTTGTCGGTCGATGATGAATTGTACCAGTTGAAGACAGAAGAGTTGATGAACGCTGTGTTGAACGTCGTGATGTCGGCAAGGAGATCGGGGATACCATGCGAAGTAGAAAAGTAAGACGACTCAGCGACTCCGAACGCGAGAAACTTTGCGACTTGTTCGCCAAGTGCGGCGAGGGCGATCTGCTTGACTTCATTCGACAGATTAAAATTGAAGCGAAGCGACTTGGCATACCAGAACAGGAAATCATTGAATCCTATATGGGGCAACCGTGATTGACAGAACCGGAATCAAATACGGAAGGTGGACTGCTCTGCATTGCTTGGGATACCGTAAGACTGCATTGTACTGGATGTGCCAATGCGAATGCGGTCGTAAGCGAGCGATCAACGTGAGCAACTTGAGCGGATACACATCGCAGTGCATCGAGTGTGCGAGAGCTAAAGCAAAAGAGGAAGCAAAGCGTCGGCGCGAGGGACGACTGGCGAACTGTCCGCGAGCATATTGGATTTGGTTTCGACTTCGCAGTAAGATGATTCGGCGATGGCAGACGTTCGACGTTTTCATTAAGGACTTGGGGCCGTGCCCGGACGGCGGATGTTTGCGACGATCCAATCGTCGCAGATATGGTCCAAGCAATTCGTATTGGCAACTTCCAATTGACTGTTTGCCGGCTCGATTAGCAAAACAATTGGAGAAAAAGAAAACTCGAAACGGAGCAATGGTGGAAGCGGTACTCGTGCATCATGTGTCTCAATCTGATTTGCATCGACGACTTCGTATCAGCCGTGAACGTGTGCGTCAAATCGTAAGGAAGCCAAGATGAAATGTCCAGTTTGCGATCTGGAAATTGAGAAGGAAAACGAGCAAGTGCATCATTTGGAACGGTGCCATCCAGACTTCTTGGAGAAGAGATGGGAGGAGGCTGGCTTGGACAAGTTGGAAATCACCAAACAATTCATCACGATTTCGTCCGACCTCATGCCGCTCGAAGCCGTGGTCGATTCCTGTTTGCGAATGTCAACGTGGATCAATATCTCGATTGTTCCAGATCGTGGAGTCCGAGTCCACTTGAAACCTAACGATGGCAGCATGGTTGACGGGTATGGCTGCACGTTGTATTCCGCGTTGTGTTTGACTTTGGACAAAATGAGGTATGCAAAATGAAACGTCGTGTAGCGCGAAAGATTCTGAAACGGGTCAAGCACGAAACTAGGTTGGTTGCCAATTGCATCTTGTACTTAAACAGACCCAGCACCTATAAAGCCGGCACCGTGCATCGGGCCGAGGTCACGCTTGGTTTGTTCAATCTCGAACCCAAAGACCTTTCGTTGTGGGGACTTCTCGATCTAACAACCAACACTTGGCTGGGCACCAGGGATCAACCGTTCACTTATGATGACGAAAAAACCGCCAGGGCGTCGAGGCAGATTATTGCGGCGAGGATTCCTTGCTCGCCGCTTAGGATAAGCGTTGAGCCGTTCACGTCTGCAACGAAGAAACTGGACGACATTGTGCCGGAGAATACGTTGGACGAAGCACTTGATTTAATCGAACAGCGAGGATATTAAAATGCAATTGAAAAAGAAGTGGCAAAGAAAGTTTGTTGAATCAATGATCGAGAAAAATAAAAGCAGGAAGAGGGTGACTTTAGATACGCCTCCACTAACTGTTGTTGCTTATGATTGGGAGAGGAACTTGGGCAATCCTTTAACTCAATACCCAGATTTTTATATCTACACTCTTCTTTATATGGGTCGGGTTCGAGGTAGTCCCAATAGGTGTTTGGTAATTGACCGAGAAGGAAAATCATATTGGCCAATTTTTGCTAACGACTTCTTTGTGGTAGAAGAGGAGGTATGGTAAATGCGACACATTGTTCCCTATGACGAAGCGAACGTGGCAACCGATCAACCCTGGCTCACGCCCGAGGATCATGCTGCTGCAAGTGCCATCAATACGGTCTACCTGCAACAGAGACACGAGGATATGGAACAATGGATGGTAGAGCATTTGGAAGAAAGGGCATCAGACGGGGACCAGGAAGCCATCTCAAAACTGTGGCCGTTCTGCCATTATATTCTCACCACTGATTTCCGAATCGTGCAGGAACCGAATTGTGTTCGCTGGGGAATCTTCCTGGAGCGCGGATTGCATCGTGTCATCGACAGGACGGATATTTGTGCCGGCGTAGAACGTGATCGAGAGTATAGGTCTAACTCCTGGGCTGCACAACAGCGTCATAAACGCAAGCATCCGAATGCACCGAGGTTCAAGATCGAAGAGACCTATGTTTCGACTGTATTTATTGGCACGGGCGACGAAGAATTGTTCGAGACGATGATTTTTGGCGGATGGCTCGACATGATTCGCTGGAAAACTTCCACCCTTGAATCGGCAAAGAAGGCGCACTGGTCTGCCGTCACCCTGGCTCATCTGCTCAAACGATACATAAAGCGTCATGGCAAATCGGTTCGGAAAGATTGGATTCGACTTGACCGTTTTTGGGAACTGGCACGTAAGCGTGACGCACAATGGGTTCTGAAACACATTGATACGTTGATGAAAATTGACGGTCGCCTGGGTAGGGTGCCGGGGCATCCTGTGATTCCACAAGCGGATCAGTTTGTGGAATTGGCTCAGCAATTTGTAGCACGACGGGGGATTCCAGCATGAATTGTGCCTGTGGAAAGCCGCTTCATTATCAAAATCACGAGTTGGAAGGTCTTATTGAGCGCATGTCGGCGCGTTTTGGACCCGAAGTTGTGGTAGAAATCGGGGATAAGAGCTATTTGGTGCAACGCCACTACATTGCGTTGCATGGTCTAAAGGCAAAAGAGGCTGAAAGTCTAGCAGATCAAGGAATCATAAGGAGACCGTGATGTTGTACGACGATGGTGACAGACTTCGGATCGAGGGCAGCCAAGACGAATTGCTTCGTGGCGATATGTCGCCCGAGGATTGGGCGCGTATTCCCTTGATGTGGAAGGCGCAGTTGTTGACGATCACGATCGAGAAGCCGGCCGGCATGTTCGTCAACCTTTGCCCGGCATGTGAGTATTGCGGCGAGCCGGTTCTTCCGAATGAGCAACGGGCACCAGTCTTGAATGTGATTATGCACTTTGAGTGTGGGTTCCGAATGGTCGGCGGGAGCGTCGGTCATCAGCAGAAACACTGCCATTGCTACGGAAAAACAGACACCAGCGAGTTCGGAATGAGTAAAAGAGAGGCAGCGAGGAACTCTTTGACCTTTTTTCGGAGTCAAAATGAAAGAATATCTCGGTGATGCCGTGTATGTTGATGTTGTCGATGGCACGTTTAAGCTCACGACGGAAGATGGCGTGAGCGCGAGCAACACCATCTATCTTGAGCCGGCTGTTCTTGCCGCGCTCGTGAAGTACGCTGAGCGAATTATGGGTTGATTTTGGCGCGGCGATTTTCGGCATCATTGCTTTTCTAAAAGCAAACGGGCCGCCCGGCTAACCGGGACGGCCCGTCGCACGCGGTCAGGTTTTAATCAGCCGCACTGCCTCGTGAGCAACGTAGGTAGCGACGTGTCCACTCTTTGCCATTGCACCGGCGGATAAATGGATACGATTGCTTCCTCCAGAAGCGAGAACGAGGACGTTTCATGGGTCTCTCCTGTGAAAAGTGGGATGAAAATCAAACCTTACTTTCGTTTTATCAGAAATTCTGAGCCTAGAAAGGCTTAGATGCCTCATTTTTGGCGTGTTTT
>Ga0172381_10008475_pt1 | contig 10049 bp, 8 predicted proteins | sample Leawel6488metaG_FD_119754 | JGI IMG/M metagenome (GOLD analysis project Ga0172381, IMG submission 119754) | Leachate microbial communities from a municipal landfill in Southern Ontario, Canada - Leachate well 64-88 metaG | ecosystem: Engineered > Solid waste > Landfill > Unclassified | place... | reverse complement strand
GGCAACCCCCAGTCTTCATTGCAATTAGCGTCTCTGTGCCGCAGGTTTCCGCGTGCAATCCCGTTTGTGTTCCTCCATTATGATCGACCGGGTGTTGGCTGGAAATATGCGGATACCGGGAATATTTTTATCCCGCACTGGTCTAACTGTCCAGACAGATTCCCAAGATGAATATACCTGCGCGCCGGGAATCTGAAAAACCGGCAGTTTCCCGGGAAAAAACGGGTGGCAGGCCTGCGCCGAGATCTTTTGTATCGGCGGTGGCCCGCTGACTGGCAGGGACAGGAACCAGCCTGGACACCAAAACCCGGGCCCACCAGTATTCATCAAAAAGATTTAACTTTTGATCAAAGTTAAATATGTTTATAACAGACTATTTCTGTTCGAGGTTAGAACATGGAATTCACGTATGTACCAAGCACCTGTCCCTACTGTGGGACAGGATGCGGGATCAACCTTGTCGTAAAGGAAGGCAGGGTTGTCGGGATTTCCCCCTGGCACCGCAACCCGGTCAACGAGGGAAAGGTCTGTATCCGCGGGAACCGATCCTATGAATTCGTCAACAGCCCTGACCGGCTCACCACCCCGCTCATCAAAAAGGACGGGAAGTTTGTCGAGGCAAGCTGGGAAGATGCATATGCGGAGATTGCAGCGAAACTCAAAAGCGTTAAGCCGGAAGAGATCGGATGCGTCGCATCTGCGCGGACCTGCAACGAGGATAACTTTGTTTTTAAGAACTTCGCGGCAAGCGTGCTCAAGACTGCAAACATCGACTACTGCGGCAGGCGCTGCAATGCCGATGCGGTCAAGGGACTTGCCGATGCATTCGGTGTCGGCGCCATGACCAATTCAATCGAGGACCTCGCACAGGCAAAAGCGATCCTTGTCGTGGGCAGCAACCCCCTGGAAGAGAATCCGCTTGCAGGCCGCAAGCTCATCCAGGCAAAGAAGAACGGCGCAAAGATTATTGTTGCTGACGTCCGCAGGCACGCAACGGCGAAGCTTGCTGACCTCTATGTCCCGGTAAACCCGGGCACCGAAGTCGCGTTCCTTAATGGCCTCATGAATGCGATTATCGCGGCAGGAACAGAAAACAAGGAATTTATCGCAAAGAGGACTGCCGGGTTTGATGCGTACAGGGCAGCAGTTGTGTCATGCACCCCCGCCTCGGCAGCAGCGGCCTGCGGTATCAGGGAAAGCGATGTCGCGAAGGCAGCCGAGATCTACACTGCCGCCCGGCCCGCAGCAGTTGTTACCTCCGCAGGCGCCCTTGCCGGCGACCTTGTGCGCGCGGGCGCAGATCTCCAGCTCCTCACCGGTAATGTCGGCATACCCGGCGCCGGTGTGATGCTCCTGCGCGGAAAAGCCAATGCACAGGGTGCGATGGATGTCGGCTGCGTGCCGCAGGCAAACGGCCTTGCAGTCCCAGCCATGATCGAAGCGGTGGCAGCCGGGAAGATCAAGGCGATGTATATCATGGGCGAGAACCTTGCATCCGCAGGTCAGGCCGTTGCCGATGCGCTTGGCAAACTCGACTTCCTGGTCGTCCAGGATCTGTTCATGACCGAGACCGCGGCAAAGGCCGCAGTCGTCCTGCCATCCGCTGCATTTGCCGAGCGTGACGGCACCCAGACCAACAGCGAACGCCGGGTCCAGCGAGTAAGAAAAGCGGTCGCACCTGCCGGCACCGCGAAAGCTGACTGGCAGATCGTCTGCGAACTTGCAAAAGTCATGGGACACGAGAAAGATTTCGCGTTCAAGGACGCCGGGCAAATCTTTACCGGGATTGCAAATACAGTCCCCGCCTACGCAGGCATCACGTATGCCGCTCTCGACAGGCCCGAGGCAGTCCAGTGGCCGGCAGCGGGCGGCAGGTTCGGAACTGCCGTTCTCTTTGCCGATAAGTTTTCCACAAAGGACGGTAAGGGCGTCTTTGCCCCGGTGGCGTACACGGCCGGAGAAGTGGCGGGCGGGGAGTTCCCGTTCGCAGTTGCGGCACAGTGGCCCATGGGTACGCTCTCGAAAAATACTCCCGGTATCATGCGGGAGTTCCCGGAGCCGACCGTAAAGATCAACAAGGCCGATGCAAAGACGCTGGGTATCATCAGCGGTTCAATGGTAAAAGTAACCGGGAAAGCCGGATCCGTTGAGATCGTGGCTGATGTGACTGAAGACATCAAGAAAGGTGTCGTCTCGATGCCAGCCACCATCAATGCTGCGGTTGTTAAAATTGAGAAGTCCACGGGAGGGAATTGACCATGACAAAGAAAGGCGATATGCTCTACGCGTGGACTAACGACGCAGAGATCCAGAAAAAAGCCGAGCTTGGCGGTGCGGTTACCTCTCTTTGGAAGTACGCGCTTGAATCAAAGATTGTCGATGCGGTTCTTGTTATCTCAAAGGGAAAGGATCTCTACGATGCAAAGCCGACACTCGTGACGGACCCGGCACAGCTTGCAACCACGGCCGGTTCGCTCCACTGCGGTACGCTCCTCCTGCCCAAGCTCATCAAGAAATATTTTGATGGCGCCGCGAACATGAAGATCGGTGTCACGGTCAAGGGCTGCGATGCGATGGCCTTCTACGAACTCGCGAAGCGCAAGCAGATCAATCTTGACAATATCTACATGATTGGTGTCAACTGCGGAGGGTCGGTCAGCCCGGTACTTGCCCGCAGGATGATTGCCGACAAGTACGAAGTCGACCCCGATACCGTCCACAAGGAAGAGATCGACAAGGGCCAGTTCATCATCGAGTACGAAGGTGGGCACAAAGGCATCTCGGTTGACGAACTCGAAGAGCACGGGTACGGGCGCCGGCCCAACTGTCGCCGCTGCAAGATGAAGATTCCGCGCCAGGCTGATCTTGCCTGCGGGAACTGGGGAGTCATCGGCCCCCGGGCCGGCAAGGCAACCTTTGTCGAAGTCTGCTCCGAGAAGGGTGCTGCCCTTATCGATGGTGCAGTCAAAAAAGGCATCCTTGCGACCGAAGCGCCCAACCCCAAGGGTCTTGAGATCCGTGGAAAGGTCGAGAGCGCCATGTTCAAGCTCGGGGACAAGTGCCGGGCGAAAGACTTTGCCGGTCTTGGCGAAGGCAAAGACCGGTTAAAGAAAATCCTGGAAGAGACCAGCCGTTGCATCAAGTGTTATTCATGCATCTCTGCATGCCCGATCTGCTACTGTGTCGACTGCACGACAAAGAACCCGGTCTACGTGAAACCCGGCGAGGTTCCGCCAGGCTTCATGTTCCACCTGATCCGGTTTGCCCACATCGCAGACTCCTGCGTGAACTGCGGCCAGTGCCAGGAACTCTGCCCTGCGGAGATCCCCAACGCCCTTTTCATGCACGCCCAGCAGGTCGAACTTGAAAAGATGTTCGGCCACGTCCCGGGTGTTTCCATGGAGCTGCCGCTCATGGCATTTGTCGAGGAGAAGGCCGAGCGGGATCGGCTAAAAAATACCGGTAGCGACATGATCTACGAGAACGTGTTCAACCCGGTACCAAAGAAATAAATCTCCCTTTTTTTACAACCATTTTTTTTATTGCCCGTACAAAAAAGGGGCAAAAAAGGAAATGTGTCCGGGCGCTCATCGGCAGCTGCTTACGATCAACGGGTGACAGGAATCAGGTTATTCGGAAAGAAAGATAGCACAGCCCCATCCAAGCCCGTGGTATGTCTCGTAGCCAGGAGTACATGCATAGGCAACAAGAGTCTTTTTACCGCAGATGCTTTCGATTGTGAAACCTTTCTTGCCCAGAAGTGCCTGTTTTATGCCGGTAATCCCCGAGACATCCTCGGTCAGTACACCCACGCCATTGCTTGAGGCAATCACTCTCCCGTTCCCATTAAAGAGAATGACACGGGCCATTTTTTCGCTCTCGGAGAGCCGTACATTTTTTACAATATACTCTGCCTGGTTCCAGTCAAAGATAACTGCGAGCACACCGGTGACCTGCCCGTTTGTCATACCCCCCTCCCGTATGGCTGCCGCGTAGATGACGGCATTATCACAGGTAAGACTGTTGGGGCCGACATCCTGCACAAAATATTCAAGGCCGTTTGTTGTCGCTGCGGCCCCAGAAAACCAGGTTTCCGATGAGATATCCCGTCCTGATAATGAGAACTGCCCGGGTCGGCCGTTTGCAATAATCTGTCCTTTTTTGTCGGCCATGACCAGCTCCTTGTAGATAGTATAATTCTTGAGGATGATGTCCATCCTTTTTATGGCAAGCCGGGATTTTCCCTCATTCATACTATCCGCGCAGGCTTCGACAAACGCAGATTCCGTCGCCCACCACCGGACATCGGCAGTCCGTTCATAGAGGTTGCGATCCAGGATCTCAATGGCGTTGAATGCAAGGTCGCTCAACCGGTTGCCCCGGGCGGAAATCTCCGCTTCGGCCATCTCGCGTTCAGTACTGCTGATCTCACCGTCCAGTTTTTCAGCGGTCACTCCGATATCGTCGCTCAGGCGCTTCATCTCTTCAGAGACAACGGCAAACCCTTTTCCGACATCACCCGCTCTCGCCGCTTCAATGCGGGCATTGAACGAGAGCATCTTGACAGAGGAATTAATCTCCCGGATGGCAGAGAGTCCTTCTCTCATTTTGGCAATGGCTTCGCGGGAATAATTGTCACGGTTCGCATCAGTCAGCGACATATAGGAAGTAAATTTCCATTGATATCTTATTAATATTTTGTATTGTTAATTGTTCATTATTTACCATTATATTTCATATTTTTGCATTCCCTGCAAAAAACGGCCGTTTTTTTAAAAAAACCTGTTTCTTTAATTATAAAAAGATTGCTATAAACAAAGTGTTGAAGTTTCCCTTGCTTTCAGGAATATACTGAAGGTACCTGCATTATAGTCCGTGCAGTTTTCGCAACATCCGCACCCGCTCCCGGGCCCCGGCTGACGGTTCCGGCACAGGTTCAGAACTCCGTTTCCCGTTGACAGCCCCGAGGATCGCGCTGATCGCCGCAGGCTGGGACGGGCCGTACCCGCCTTCAAGCACGAACGCCGGCGGAAGATCAAGTGCATCGATCAGCATCCCGGCAAGCGTGCCGTAATCTGCCGGAAGAAGACCCATGCCGCCAACCGGATCGTCAGCAAGCGCATCCTGCCCGGCTGAGACAATGACAAGATCCGGACGCACCCGTTCAAGCACCGGGAGAATTCCCTCAGAAAAAACGTGCACGTAATCCCCGATAGTGCTCTTCTGCGGCAGCGGGGCGTTTACCGTGAATCCGGCACCGGCACCGGTGCCGGTCTCGGTTGCTGCGCCTGAATGGGGAAAGAAATCCTCCGCGTGAACCGAACAGTACAGCACGCGGTCGCTCCCGTAGAAAATCTCCTGCGTCCCGTTCCCGTGGTGCACGTCCCAGTCGACAATGGCTACGCGCTGGACGGAAGTAAGTGCCTTTGCCGCCGCAATCGCGACATTGTTGATGAGGCAGAATCCCATTGCCCAGCCGGATGCAGCGTGGTGACCCGGGGGCCGGACGAGCGCAAAACAGCTCTCCCCGTCCAGCGCACGTTCCGTCGCGGCAATCGCCGAGCCTGCCGCAAACGTTGCAACCTCGTACGACCGGGGATTAAGGTACGTGTTTGCATCCAGGAATCCCGGCACGTACAGGTTACCCGTGAAGTATCCCCCGGTGCACCCGTACTCATCGACCGTATCGTATGCGTTATGGAGGATGCACTGATCGTGCAGCCAGGAAAGATAGCCAGACTGGTGGACGCGCCGGAGATCCTCGTCTGTCGCAGCAACCGGGGCATATACCGGAATGCCTGACGGAACCTGTGCGGTAATTGCACGGAGACGGTCGTAACATTCGATATGGCCCGGACGGTTGTGGTATTCAAAGACCGGCCCGGTAATAAGGGAGCATTTCATCAGAAAATCCCGTTGCAACTGTAATAACAGGAAAGTATCGTAAGAACCACCAAAAAGGTTTATGGATTGGGCATCTGCATGGCGCCAGGAACCGGTTTACAATACCAGTTAATTTTCCTGCAAAGTAAAAAAATCCAATAAATTAACGCTGTTTTTCAAATGGGACGCGCATACGGTCGATACCAGGTACCGCGCTGCTAATTTTCCGGTTTTTTAGGATTTGATAATTTCGCGGCATTTGTAATTGTCGACGCAAAACGGCTTTTATTTCAGGGTTATTATATCCCTGACGCCGGTAAATTATCCGGGGCCGCAATCAAAAACATGGTACAAAAAAAAATTATTCACCGACGTAACACGACCGGAAAGCATTTAGAAAGGTATTAATAACGACAAAAAGGATGATCAAAATAACCTATATCGGGCAATATTTGATTCTCTCTGGTGATTGACAGATGATCCCGTTTGCCCGAAATAGGTTGAAACGTTTCAAGAGGTGTGTAAGAGAATGGTGTTTCATCCTCCGGTAGCAATTGTCGCCAAGGCCGGCGATGCCGGGAAATACAAAGTAGGCCTGCCCACATGGAATATGATCGTCCGCGGGTTTATGTCCGGGGCATATATCGCGATGGGTGGAGCCCTCGCAACCGTGTGCAGCACGGGTATCCAGGCTTCTGACGCCGCACTGCGGTACGGCACGGCAAGCGCCGGTTTCTCCCAGTTGATTCTCGGATGTGTCTTCCCGGTTGGGCTTATTATCACGGTGCTGACGGGTGCAGAACTCTTCACCGGTGACGCAATGCTCGCCCCGATGGCGGCATTCATCCACAAGGTGAGCTGGGCGCAGGTCCTCAACCTGTGGCTGTGGGTATATATCGGCAACCTCATCGGCTCTGTAGTCTGGGCTTACATCTGTGCGAACGGACCGTTCGTCTCGTTCGACGCTGCCGGCGTTGGCACGGTCACCGCGTTTGGTACACGTGCTATAGCGATCGCCACGGCGAAGACCAGTTATGTGGGAATGATGGGATTCTATTCGGCGTTCCTCAAAGCGATTGCCTGTAACTGGCTCGTCAACCTCGCTATCCTGCTTGGTATATGCGCAGACGACCTGATCGGCAAGTTCTTTGGGATCTGGTTCCCGATCATGGCCTTCGTTTCGAGCGGTTTCGAACACTGTGTCGCGAACATGTATTTCATCCCGGCAGGTATCTTTACCCAGGGATTCATCACCGACCCGACCAAACTCTCGGCAAGCGTGAACTGGGTCACGATGTGGACGAGCAACCTTATTCCGGTTACCCTCGGAAACATTGTCGGCGGGTTGTTCTTTGTCGGTGTCATCTACTGGGTTGCGTTCCGTAAAGAGATCGCAGCACTGAAGTAGATAGACCCCCTAACTCTTTTTTAATGAAAATTGGTAATGTCGATGTGAAGGTCTCGATCCTCGCGATCGCGGTCTTTGTGATCTTCACGATTCTTTTACTGGTTGCATCCGTGTTCAGCCCTGATGTACGGTCGCAGCTCATCTGGCTTATCCCGGGACTTTTCATGCTCCTTATCATCCCGATGGTGCTCAACTACATGAGCCGCAGCCAATACGCGGATATTACTCCGGTCTATGAGGCAGAGGCAAAGACCGTCCGGGTCAAACTGATAAACGAGAACATGATTGGGAAACCGGTCAGGATTGAAGGGGTTGTCGAGAAAGTACGGTTCCAGTTCCTGAACCGGCCGCAGTATATCGTTGCCGACCGTTCGGGCGAGATTGCGGTCAAGATGTTCACGAATCCCGATGAGGATATCCACGAGCATGACGTGGTTGAAGTGCTCGGCATGGTGATCCATCGCTACATCGCGGTCGGCGATCCGGTGATCAACTGCGTCTCGATCAGGAGACTTGATAAAAAAGTCGTTCCCGCAAAAGAACGGTAAAATATTTGTTTTTTTAAAGTGTTTGTGATGTCTGGTACTTCAAATCCAATCAGTCCTGTGCCTGAATCTTCCCGCTCCTATGAACTTGCGGTGCCGTTGTTCTCGTTTGGAAGCGCGGCGTTAGCTATCCTTATGTGGACGTCCGGGATTACCCTCGATCTGCGCATTACGGCAGCAGGCTGCGTGGTTGCATCGTTCGTGCTCGCGTATCTCGCGTGGATCCGGCCAAGGAAGGATATCGTTGCGCTCACGACCCCTATCTACGCGATCATCTTTTTTGCGGTGCCGCTTGAGGAGCCGGTGGCGACGATCGTCCTCGAACTGCTTTACGCGGTGAGCCTCTCAATCCTCGTCCTGCGGCTGAAGAGCCGGTTCGGCGCCCCCGCTGCCATTCATGCGGAAGGCACCCTTGCCGGCCCGCTTGGGGAGTACGCTGAAAAGGTACACCCAGCCTGCGCCGGTATTCCCCCGGCTGCGGCACACCGGGCGGCAGTGGCATTCCTGCGGTATGCTGCCGGGGAATATGGCGATGTGCCGGTTGAGGCGCGGGAAGGGATCCTGTTGCTGGATGGCTCGGACGGTGCGCCGGCCTTTAAAATGGCATTTGAGATTCTCGCGGAGCAGGCAACCCTCACAGAAAAGTCCCGGCCCCGGCCGGAGTGGTACACACAGTTTGCGACGACCGATGAGCCGCTGCTTGCCCTGCCGCTGCCGCCTCCGCAGAAAAAAGACGAGGGCTATGACGAAGGGTACGATGCGGCGCTCGACAACGCGTTGCTCCTGCTCTTTGCTGCCGCGTGGAATGCCTCGGAGGCGGACCGGGGGCACCTGGTTGCCGCGCAGGAATTCGCACAACGGCTGACAAGCAGTTAACGGGCCGGTTCTTGGTTTTTATCCGGGCCCCCCGGGTCTCCTTTTTCTTCTTTATTATTCTGCCCTGTTCCAAATCCCGGAATACGGTTCAGGCAATCATCCGGATCTTTCTTCCCGTTGCGTTTGTGGCACCCAAAAATCTGCGACAATGAGGTATTACCTGTACACAGAATTCCGAAGTATCCCGTAACGATACTACCCGGGCAATAGCATGGGTGGCGATCAAGGAATCTTAAAATTAGCATTTCTCCAGAAACAGGTTTTTTATGATTACCCGTAGTTACAAGCGTTCCTGAGCGATCGTTAATGAGGTTTTTGCCTGTACGCGCCCTTGGCCGGTCGCATACAATCTTCAGACCGGCGATTTCCTGTACAGGTATGCCATGATCACCGGGGCGAGGAGGAAGATGCCGTCACTCCACGGGAGCCTGACAGCAGCAAGCGCGATCCCGGTAATGGCGAGAAGGGGAAAGACCCACGACCATTGGATCTCGCGCTGGATCTGGTCAGGATCAAGGTGCGGGACGAGCACCCGGCTCTGGTTCCGGATATAATACCACTGGATGAGCGTGATAAGGCCGATAGCAAGGATGTTGATCTCAAAGATGACCGCGCCAAGCACGTCAAGAGGATAATCGCCGGCAATATTTGTGGAGAAGGGGATCAGGCAGACAAAGGCAAGCGAAACGATGTTCATGCAGAGAAGCGGGCGGTCAAGGCTGGTGAGGTGATGGAACTGCTGGTGATGGAAATACCACAGGAGCGCAAGGATGGAAAAGGCGATGAAAAAGTGGGCGAGATCCGGCAGTACCTGCATGAGGATTGTGTGGACAGGGGCGGGATCATGCGTATGCTCGTACTTTGAAGGGATATCCACGGTGATGACGAGAAGGGTCATCGCAAAGGCATAGATCGAATCGATCAGGGTTGTGATACGGTCTTTTTGTATCCGGCATCTGACCCCGGGTTCTGAATGTTCCACGGCAAATCTCCCGTTGATGCTCTTGGATTGAGTATTGGACGATATTGTTTTTAAAGACGGCTCCTCCGGATGCAGCATAAAAACCCGGGTCTGCCGCCGGATTTTTCATTTTCACCCTCAACCCGGCATATTAATAAGATTTAATCACGAGAACTCATCAGCGAACAGATAGTATTGTCTCCCGGTGCATCTATTATGGACACTCCCCCCTTCGAATATCTCGGCAGATTCCTGGAACGAATAAAAAACATCGGATTTTTTGAACGGCTTTTCTCATGGAAATCGATCGTTTCCCTTGGCTACGATGCATACGGGGAATACCAGCAGGTCCAGGAAAACCTCCGGAAAAAAGATC
>Ga0172381_10008474_pt1 | contig 10050 bp, 9 predicted proteins | sample Leawel6488metaG_FD_119754 | JGI IMG/M metagenome (GOLD analysis project Ga0172381, IMG submission 119754) | Leachate microbial communities from a municipal landfill in Southern Ontario, Canada - Leachate well 64-88 metaG | ecosystem: Engineered > Solid waste > Landfill > Unclassified | place... | reverse complement strand
TATTGGCGGGGCCGCTAGAGTTTCTTCATTTTGCAGAATCAATCCGCGTCCCCCACTTTTCTGCCACCGAGAATTTTACGGATTCTCGGCTTGGTAGGATCTTTGTGTATGCCCGCACAGGGAGCATCGGCGACACTCGGCTTGACTGGGTTCAACGGCAGTACAAGGGTCGAATCCTTGCATCAATGGAAAAAATAGGCATAAAACCCGTCACCGACACCCGCCTCAACCAAGGTACCGGATTCGACTACTTAAAATCGTGGCAGCTCGATACTACTGTAACGGGCTCCCCCATAGAAGGAATGAGCCCCGAGAAGGTGAGTAGTTGGGCGCAATCAAAGTTAGGCATTGCTCAAAAAGATATACTTGTTCGCCCCAACGGTAAGGTCTATATCAGAACAAGTAATATTATCACTCAGACGAAGGTAACATACAATATTAGTCGAGAATTAGGGAAATCAAGACTCTCATCTGCGGTGCGTACGCGTGTACTCGGAAAATTTTTCGATTTTACGCTACATCCATTGGAGCAAAAAATTAATCGATGGGTGGTAGACAAAACGTCCGAGTCGTTCAATAAATGGAAAACGGCCAGAGAAACCGCCCTAAAAAAGGGTGTCGTAGCCGCCACCATCGACACCACCACGGCAACAGAGACAACGGTTGACGCGGACGGAAAGTCTACCCAAACACCAGTAGAGGGGACTGCACGGGAAACCGTCACGACTAGCGGCGCCAAGAATGCCCTGACAGATTTCATGAAATCTCCCGGAGGGAGAGTTACAGGGGGTTTACTTATGGGGGCGGGTGTTGTGTGTGCAGCAAAGACCATTGCCGATAACTCAACGGAGTTCAAGTACGTACAGGTTGTGCAACCGCTAATACGCGTGGGTATGGAAGCTATATCGCTCGCCGACCAGATTAAGGATGGTGCGGATGTAGATATGACTCAGCTGGATTACATGGCCGAACAGCTCGTAACGCGCGACGAGAACGGCCAGATAGTGGATGATTGGTCAATGGCCGCAAGTATACAGAGCAATAATGGGGGTAGCGGGGGGATTCAACTGGATGAGAGCACCAAATCCGGCTTAGAGCCTGGCCCGCCGGATTGGTTGGAGTGGACACAGGACAACCCAGCTGTTGATGGTATATGCAGTGTTCCTGGTCAAATTGCAGCAGGAGTTGTGGGTGTGGCGCTTTCTGTCGTGAGTGGGGGAGCTATCACCACGCTAGTTGGGACCGTAACGACAGCCCTTGCAACGAATGAGCTTATTGATCGTGCTTCGGCATGGGTTTCGGGTGATGCAGCTCCTATTGCAACAGGGGCTCAGAAAGGTGCACAAGCAGATACCGGCTTGGCCTTAGCTGGCAATGCACAGGCTATGCAGTTTGCTGGCAACACTCTTTCTGATACCCAGGTAGCCGAGCTTAATCAACAAACTGCCGATTACGAAAGAGCTACCTTTCAGAGTAAGAGTTTGGTGGCCAGGGTGTTTGACGTAAAGGATCGATACTCATTTGCCTCACAAATTATCGACAGTCATGTATTTGACGCACAAAATACTATCGCATCGCTTCAGGGTATTTTATCAAGCCCCCTGAAATCGTTCGGCAGTCTATTCTCGAACGTATTCTCGTCAACACAGGCCTTTGCCGCTACGCCAGCGTACGATTATGGCTTTCCAACGCTCGGGTTTAGCCTTGCGGACCAGAGCAATCCACTCATCGAGAATCCTATAGAAAACGCTGACTATGTAGGGAATCTTCTTAACACTGATCCAAAAGACTACATAGAACGGGCAGAGACTTGCTACGACGTTAGCATTTTTAGAGGTAATGAGGGCTGGGACGTAAAATCTACCGCGAGTGCAAGTGCATTTGAACGTATCTATGTTTCAGATGGCAGTCAAGATGAAGTATGCAACACCCCGTCCTCCGAAGACCCAGACTGGCTCCGTATCCGTGCCTTCATTGCCGACACAGCATCCATCGAAAGCTGGGCATGTACCGAAGGTGATAACACCTCCTGCGCGAACAGCGGCTTCGGCGGTAGCACAAGTAACAGCTCAAGCGACAGCACATCAAACAGTAGTATTGACGTCGCAAGTATTACACAATCGTCAGAGAATATCTCGTGCGCAACAGGCACAAACGACCTTGGCGTGCAGGACGGATACTCAAATGGCAGCCCCGTACGGATTCGAGTGTGTGCTATTCCTGGTTTTGCAAGTTCGGCCCCAGAAAGTGGCACCAGTGGTGCCTATGCGATAGCGGGAGCAAACGGAAATGTCATCGTGAACTCGCGTGTATCTGGGGCGTGGCTTGCACTATTCAATGCCGCCAAGGCAGATGGCATAACCCTGAGTGCGGGCAGTAGTTTTCGGTCTATGGCTCACCAACAAGCACTCTGCAACGCAAATATCGGTTGTAGGAGCGGCACAAGCTATAAACTTGTCGGACGGCCTGGGTACTCAAACCACCAGCTCGCAGTGGCCATCGACATGAATGGTATGCATGCAACGGGTGGGTCAAGTTGTTCAACACGAGCCCGAGCAACACCCAGTACGGGATGGACATGGCTCAACAACAATGCTGCAAGATTTGGCATAAAACAGTACGCCGCCGAGGCCTGGCATTGGGATCCTATGCCCTTAAGCTATAACTGCGGAGGGGATGGTTCATGAAAAAACTGAGTCGATCAACCATAGCACTCGCTTTTTCGTTGCTGTCTGTGGTGGTTATGGAATTTACGTATATTTCGCCCGCTTTCGCAATATCGGCCGCACAGACACAGCTCTTCAGGGAGGGTATCCATTATTTTAATATCGATAATTGCTCAACGAACGCCGCAAGCCTTACGGGTGATGATGCGCCCAGCCAAGTCTGGAATTATTTTAAGGCTCAGGGTGTGGACGACATGCATATTGCGGCAATAATGGGTAATCTCGCACAAGAATCTCATTACAGCCCAACAATTATGCAGAAGGGTGGTAACAGCAACAATCCAAGCGAAGCGGATCCGCTTGGATGGGGTATAGTGCAATGGAGTCCAGGCTCAAAGGTGATTGCCACGGCAGGTGAATACGGTATAACTGGCAACATATACGAACTATCGACGCAGCTTCAGATTGTTTGGGCCGAAATGAATGACACTACACCCGCTGGCTATCATAATTTCTTGCCCGATTTTATTAGCACCACCACGCTGGAAGAGGCAACCGCTTTTTTTACCACAAATTACGAGGCAGCTGGTGTTTCGGGTGACCGCGTAAGTCCCGCCCGGGAGGCTCTTGCCCGTTACGGCGGGGGCACCGTATCATCAAACACCACATCAGATACAAGTAGCTGCGCGGGTAATAGTGCCTACATAAGCCCCGAGTGCACCAATGCAACAGGCGTTGCAAAAATATTGTGTGCCGCAAAGGCATATGACACGGCCAGCTATTACGAAGGAAGCACTGGCGGACATCAAGGTGGTGCAGCGTGGCACAGTAGCTGTCCAAGCATCGGAGCGGACTGTTATCTGGATTGTAGTGGTCTTGTGAACATATCTGTGTACGACATAACAGGCGGGCAAGTCGATATGAGAGGGTCTGTAAGCAGCATACCAAACCAAACGCAGTACTGGAAGAATGTTACCTTTACGGAATTACAGCCTGGGGATATTTTGGTTAAAATACCAGATGGTAGCGGCGCAAATAACCATGTCGAGATCGTTGATCATGTTGAGGGTCAACGCATAATAACCTTCGGCTCACATTCTGCTAACAGGCCTCAGGTCGATCAGATAGGGCCGGGTTCGTTCACAAATAGCAGCGATTACCAATATTATCACTACATAGGGCCCGGTGTATAGGCAGGAGTATGATATCAATATGAACCCCGGAATAAACTACAAAAGGCTCGTGCCGCCCGCGGTAGTGCTGGCTGTTATCATTATCGCTCTCATGCTCACTAGATCTGTTATGTTCGGCGGCGCTCGACCGATTAGCCTTACGGCGGCCGACCCCCTCGTTGGTCGCATATCTCAAGCACTTGCCACAGGAAACAGTACGGAACTTGCTGTCCCGGGTCGTGACTACACACTAAAAAATACGACCTATTTTGAAGATAAGACATGGGTTGTGACAACAATAGCGCCCGTGGGGGGCTCGTCGTATTCGGGTATGGTTGTATTACACAAGAGCGATAAAGTATACGATGTTGTGCTCGGTCCCGGTACGGCATTCTCTTCTACCGAACTCGGCACCCTACCAAATAACATAGTCTTGTACATTAAGGCGCATGGAGTTGTGTATGACCCCGTCATATAATGAACGGCGTGCGGTGCTAACGCTGGTTGTCCTTATCCCGATTGCGATTGTTGTTTTTACGCTAAACTTCCTGAACGCTTGGTCAGTTCGACAATCAACAAATATTGTAGATGTTAGTGCTTCGGAGAAGAATGCCGTCATTACAATCAGCCAGACAGGCACCGAAGCGGCTATTATGGGGGTCGGTCAGGCTCGTGTTCGATTGAAGCCAGGTAGTTATTATATTGAGGCTCATTCAGCGGGGAAGAGTGCATCAAAAATCCTGCGGGTTACACGGGGCTCTCCGATAGATGTGCCGTTGAAGCTTATCCCGGTAAGCTCACCAGTCGCATCTCAGGATACTATTACATATAACGGTTTCGGGGAGCTTGCAGAGAATGGCTTCAGTACCACTCAGGTTCTAAACTTAAAGCAGTTGTTTTTTACCTACAACAAAGATGCAAAAACGGTACGTATAACCACTAACACTATCAAGAATGGCGCCCGTGACCCAAACTCTACAGATCCAGCGTTTACGCTCACGTTCAGTGGCTATATAGATAGCACCTCATTCAACGCAACGGTAAAATACACAGGTTTTGAGATGGTAGAGCTCACCATAACAAACCCTGTGAGTGGAGTAATGCTCTTTAATGGAGCCCTTCCAGAGCTTGGAACGGCCGACTAACTACCCACCGATGGGGATTACGGTGCTGTCCGTGAAGTGCTTTGCGGCAATATCGGCGTCCGTGGTGGTTAGAAACGTCTGGTATCGCTGCAAATAGGCCGTGAGGGCTCTACGCCGAGCACCATCGAGCTCGCTAAAGACGTCGTCGAGTAAAAGTATTGGCCGCTGTTCGGTAGCCTCCTCTAGTGTTTCTAGTTCAAGCACTTTAAGTGCTAGTATCGTGGTGCGTATCTCTCCACGGGAAGCAACAAGCGATGCGGGTCTACCATCGAACAGGACGAGCATATCCTCACGATGGGGCCCCTGCGTTGTATAGCCACGCAGGATATCATCACTCCTGGTTGCCTCTAGCGCGCGCAATAGGCTTGTTTCGTATGTGTCTGGAGTTAACTTGCTATCGTAGCGTAGCGTAACCCTTGTCCGACTACCCGAAAGAGCCGCGTATAGTTTTGTGAGCGGATCAGACAGGGCATTAATGAGCTCATTACGTCCACGACTTATAACAGCACCGAGTTCACTAAGTTGTACATCCCACGGAAAAAGCTCTAGGTTTTGACTTCCCGCGTTAATTTTCTTGAGTAGTGCGTTTCTTTGAGCTAACACTCGCCTATACTCCCTGCGGGTTTTGGCATACCCAAGTTTTGTTTGTTCTAGTATGTCATCGAGGTATGTTCGCCTACCGTCCGGCGATCCTTGCAAGATTTGAAGATGGTTTGGCTCAAACAACACGACAGGTGTTCGTTGTGTTTGGGGTATGCGGCGGTATTCTTTACCAGACACAACAAATGTTTTCTGTATTTGTGGGTTGTATTGCAGCTTAAAAATCCGTTCGGCTCCGTTCTCGTTGTGAGACTCTAATCGTAGCCAGTCTTTGGTGAACTGTAACAATTCACCGTCAGCCACTCGATACGATTCCGCTCGGGCCAACACAAGTAAGGCCTCAAGTAAATTAGTCTTGCCGCTACCGTTTGGGCCAACAATTATATTTACACCCGCGCCAAACTCATACAGAGCGTCTGTATAGGACCGGAACTGCTGCAAATGTATATCTAAAACCATGCGCTTCGTATAAGTATAGCGTACTAGGGGTATGTTAGCTCTTGAGTGGCATAATGAGATGCAGGTAGTCTTCTTGGTCTGGATCGGACAGTAATACCGGCTCAACCTTGCCATTAAAACGTATTTGTATGCTTTTACCGTCCATAATCTGCAGTGCATCAAGTAGGTAGCGCGAGTTCAATGTAATCTCACCACCACCACCAACCTTCGCGGTTGCCGAGGCATCATTCTCCCCAACTTGAGAGGCTACAGCTCGAATCCATACACTCTCGCTTGCTTCATCTGCACTTAGAACCACGCTCCCGGCACTCTCCTTAGCAAACAGGCTAGTGACCTTCGTGATGTTAGTAAAGTCAGTTTTCGTAAGGCTTGCGGTAGTCTCGAATGATCGCGGAATGAGTTTACGGTAGTCAGGGTAATTACCTTCGATTAGGCGCGCGACTAACTCGACATCACCGGCCTTGAATAATACTTGCTGATCATCACACACCACCTCTGTATCACCGGTCTGATCTGCAATAATTCGAAGTGTATCATGCAAAGCGGTGGCGGGAATAAGTAGGTGAATGTCTTCTTTTGTCTTTATTAGTTTCTTTTCTGCTAAACGATAACTGTCAGTACTAGCTGCGTACAATACCCCGTCTATTGTATGGAACAGAACCCCGGTAAGAACTGGGCGACTTTCGTCGTTTGAGGCTGCGAGTATTACCTGCTGGAGCCCCTCTTTTAGTACTGGTGTGGAGATGTGCCATGTTATGCCCTTATCAATCGTTGGCATGACAGGGAACTCATCTGCACTAACGCCATTGATGACTGATTTATAGTGGTTGGTTTGTATCTTAAGGCGCATATCATCTTGCTCAAGTTCTATAACACCACTCGGTAGGCTGGATATAAGATCCTGTAAGAGGCGGGCGGGTACAGTTAGTGAGCCGGGGGTTTGTATCTGTGCGCCCACATAACAAGATATGGCAATATCGAGGTTTGTTGTGGCAAGTTTTAGTCTATTATCTTCTACACTAAGCAGTACGTTTGCGAGGATTGGAAGAGTGCCTCGTGAACTTGCAACCCTAGATACATAGTTAAGTGCTTTTGCTAGGTTCTCTTGTGTTACTTTAAGCTTCATCATGCCTCCTGGTTAATCCACTGTCTAGTTATAAGTATATTTTCTGTACAGGATTGTATGTAGTTATAGGTACTGTGGATAGTGTGGAGAAACCAATCCACAACAGATATAAAAGTGAGCTTAGTGGGAGAGGAAGTTGAGTACAAAAAGTGTGCAATACTTGTAGTATAACCAATCCAATTGTACACACCCAGGAGCCTGTGTGTCGCCGCTATGTGTGTAAATGAGCCACGTTCCACACCCAGTCCACATGTCTGTACACGATATTTCCACAAGCAAAAAATAGAAGACGAGTACATGTTAAACATTAAAATGCTCCTTGATTTCACTAACGGCGTTTCGTATGGCTGGATTAAGATTAATCTCTCTTTCAATCTTATCAACCGAGTGTATGGCAGTAGTATGATCTTTTCGACCAAGCTCGTGGGCAATCTTAGGGAAACTTAGGTGCAGTTCGCTTCTGAGTAGGTACATAGCGACCTGGCGAGGCACAACAATATCTTTATCTCGCTTTGGCCCAACTATATCGCTCATATCAATCTGGTAATAACGAGCACAACGTTCAATAATCTGGTGTGCGCTCAAATGTTTCGGCCGAGCAGTTGTACCACCCAAAAGCCCCGTTACGATGGCAAGGTTCGGTTCGAGCCCCCGCATCTCACAAAAGGCAAGTAGTTGATTGAGGGCTCCCTCGAGCTCTCGGATGTTGGTTTGGAATTGTGTAGACAAGAACTCAACCACATCGGGCGGCAGGTTAACCTGTTTCACCGCCGCCTTGGTCTGGATGATAGCACAGCGTGTTTCGAAGTCCGGGTTTTGCATGTCTATACTCATACCCCACACAAATCGGCTACGAAGTCGTTCCTCTAGTGTGGGTATTTCGCGGGGCGGCTTATCGCTACTGATGATTATCTGGTGATTTGCCTGATGAAGCGCGTTGAAAGTATGGAAGAACTCTTCCTGAATTTTCTCCTTGCCAGCGAAAAATTGGACGTCATCGACAATAAGCACATCGGCGCTTCTATAATAATCAGCAAAATCGGTGTTCTTCTTGAAACGAATTGCATCTACGAACTCCTGAACAAACTGCTCACTCGATATGTAAACGACGCGGGCATGTGGATTGCGAGCGAGCACAGCATTACCGACCGCCTGTATAAGATGAGTCTTGCCGATACCAACACCGCCATACAGGAATAGGGGGTTATATTTTGTACCGACCTCGTTAGCTACTCCCTGGCAGGCGGCATAGGCAAGCTCGTTCCCGGAGCCGACAACGAATGTGTCGAACGTGTAACGTTCATTAATCCCCTGTCTGTATGTGTGGGTGAGGGGGTTGGTAACCTTAGTTTTCGTAAATGATGTGACTTGACGTTCTTGCTGTGCAGCCACAGACTCCGCCTCGAAGCTGGCTCTTTCGTCAATCTCGGCTCGCGATGCAGATTGTATCTTGAAATCGACGACGTCGATAGATATGCCGTTTTTATGAACCGTGTCAATAATAAGTTGGTGGTACTTGCGCTCAAGCTGTTGTTTTATGAAGACATTTGGTACGCCCACAACAATATGCCCGCCATCTCTAGTTATGAGATGGGTGTTCTTGAACCAGGTTAGGTAATTGGCGCGAGATAAACTAATCTCAATATCGCCGAGTACTGTCTGCCAAAGTTTGTCTTCTTGTACCGTGTTCACCTTGTTACGCTCCAAATCTGTGTATAACTATACCCCATCCAAGGAAAGGTTTTCCACAATAATTTATACAACCTTTTCGCACCACAAATAACGACACGCAAGGAGAAGAGTTATCCACAGCTGGAAATCACCCCCGTAGTATTGTGGAAAACTATCGCAAAAGGGGGAAAACTTTGTTACACTACCATTTACCATAAAACGCTAGAGTGGGCCACAGACGAGCAAAGTAGTGCCCGTGTGGTATACTTTAGGCAAGAAATTAAGAGGTAGGATAAGCATGCCAAAACGAACGTATCAACCCAAAAAACGCCATCGTGCACATGAGCATGGTTTTATGAAGCGTATGGCTAGTCGCGCCGGTCGATTAGTACTAAACCGCCGTCGCAACAAAGGCCGAGCTCGGCTAACACACTAGACCACTATCACGCTAATCGAGAGGAGCTGTATGTTTGCTACACGCAATCGCTTTCATGGCACCGCCGCCCTTCGTTGGGTGTATAAGGGCGGACAGCAGGCGCGTGGTCGGTATATGGCCATTCGTGTACGATCCCAGCGCAACCAAGAAGTACGTGTTGCCGTGGTCGTGAGCCGTAAGGTTAGCAAGTCTGCCGTCGTGCGTAACCGCATCAGACGGCGCCTATACGAAGTAATTCGAACGAAATTATCAACCGAAGCCACCGGTCTAGCCATTGTTGTGACGGTGTATGATGAGGTACTGAAAACTTTGCCAATCGAAGAACTGCGCAGAGAGACAGAACGTCTGTTGTTAAAAGCACGTGCCATGAGTAATCACCCAAGTGAGCGTGCTATAGTGAAAAGAGAAGGGGAATAAATGTTTACGACATTCGTTGTTCAGCCGATATTCAATCTACTTGTCCTTATTTACTCGCTGATTCCGGGGCATAATTTTGGACTTGCAATCATACTGTTCACCATAGTTATTCGACTACTGATGTGGCCGATTGTCAAGAAGCAGTTGCGCCAGACAAAGATTACTCGTCAATTACAGCCAGAGCTCAAACGTATCAAAAAAGAAGCCGCTGGTGACAAGCAAAAAGAATCAAAGATGATGATGGAGCTCTACAAAGAGCGCGGCGTTAACCCGTTCGGCACCCTGCCGGTTCTAATTATACAAATGATTGTCCTCATCGGGCTGTACTCTGGCCTAATATAGGTTATTCATGACCCGC